>DGYFI06202__coassemble_959_pt1 | contig 14521 bp, 13 predicted proteins | sample DGYFI06202__metabat2_low_PE_038 | metagenome-assembled genome bin DGYFI06202
GATGCCGGTCGTGGGAATGATCGGCGGCGGCCAGCTCGCACGGATGACCCAACCGGCGGCGCTCGCGCTCGGGCAGTCGCTCCGCGTCCTCGCCGCGTCAGAGAGCGAATCCTCGGCGCAGTCGACCCCGGACGTGGTTCTCGGTTCCTTCGACTCGGCGGGCGATCTTCAGCGCTTCGCCTCCGGGTGTGACGTCGTCACCTTCGACCACGAGCACGTGCCCCAGGAACACCTGGCCGAGCTCGTGGCGTCCGGCGTCAACGTGCAACCGCCGCCGCAGGCGCTGCTGCACGCGCAGGACAAGCTCGTCATGCGAAGGCGCCTCGCCGAGCTCGGCGCGCCGGTCCCGGCGTTCGCGCCCGTGGAATCCCCAGAAGATGCCGTTCGCTTCCTCACCGAGAACGGCGGCACCGCCGTGCTCAAGGCGTGCCGGGGCGGATACGACGGCAAGGGCGTGTGGATGCTCACCAGCGTGGAAGACGCCCACGCGATCACGGCCGAGCAGCTCGCGGCCGGGGTGCCGCTCATGGTTGAGCAGCGGGTGTTCTGGCGCCGCGAGCTTTCCGCCCTCGTCGCGCGCTCGCCATTCGGACAGGGCGCGGTTTGGCCGGTCGTGGAGACCATCCAGCAGGGCGGCATCTGCCACACGGTCATCGCGCCCGCGCCGGAACTGTCCGACGAGATGCGGACGCAGGCGCACGCGCTGGCGCTCACGATCGCCGGCGAGCTCGGTGTCACCGGGGTGCTCGCCGTCGAGCTCTTCGAGTACGTCGGCCAGGACGGCACTCCCGGGATCCTCGTCAACGAACTCGCCATGCGCCCCCACAATTCCGGTCACTGGACGCAGGACGGCGCGATCACCTCGCAGTTCGAGCAGCACCTGCGCGCGGTGCTCGACTACCCGCTCGGTTCCACGCTCCCGCTCGTCCCGCTCACGGTGATGGCCAACGTGCTCGGCGCCGATCAGACCCCGACGATGAGCATGGACGAACGCGTCCACCACCTGGGTGCCCGTTTCCCGCACGTCAAGGTGCATCTCTACGGCAAGGAAGAGCGGCCGGGCCGCAAGCTCGGTCACGTCAACGTGGTGGGAAGCGATGTGGGCCCGGAGACCCTCGGCGAAACCCGCGCCGTCGCCGACCTCGCCTCCTACTGGCTCGCGACCGCGACGTGGGCCGACGGTTGGGACCCGCACGAGGGCGCGCCCGCAGGCGAATTCACCCGCACGAGCTAAGGAGCAGTTGTGAGTAGTAGCCATCAGGAACTGAGCCAGCAGTCGCTGGTCGAACGCGACCCGAACGCGCGCAGGCCCCGTGTCGGGCTCATCATGGGCAGCGATTCGGATTGGCCGGTCATGGAGGACGCGGCGCAGGCGCTGCTCGAGTTCGAGGTGCCCTTCGAGGTCGGCGTCGTCTCCGCGCACCGCACGCCCCGGAAGATGCTCGACTACGCCGAGACCGCAGCGGACAGGGGAGTGCAGGTCATCATCGCCGGTGCGGGCGGCGCCGCGCACCTGCCGGGCATGGTCGCCGCTGCGACGCCGCTGCCCGTGATCGGAGTCCCCGTCCCTCTGGCCAAGCTCGACGGGATGGACTCGCTGCTGTCGATCGTGCAGATGCCCTCGGGCGTGCCCGTGGCGACGGTATCGATCGGCGGCGCGAAGAACGCGGGCCTGCTCGCCGTGCGGATTCTCGCGGCGTCCGACCCCGAATTGCAGCGCCGCGTGCGCGCCTTCCAGAGCGACCTGGAGCAGAAGGTGCACGAGAAGGACGAGGCGCTGCGCCGTCGCCTACTGGGCTGAGCACCGGTTAGCATTAGGTAACGAACATTAACTCGATTAGGAGGAACCAGAGTGTCTGGTAACCCGGATTTCGATCTCTTTCAACCCGCCGAGGAGCACGAGGCGCTCCGCGAGGCGATCCGCGCGCTGGCCGAAAAGGAAATCGCGCCGCACGCCGCGGACGTCGACGAGCAGGAGCGCTTCCCGCAGGAGGCGCTCGACGCTCTCAACGCCTCCGGCTTCAACGCCGTCCACGTTCCCGAGGAGTACGGGGGCCAGGGCGCCGACTCGGTCGCCACGTGCATCGTCATCGAGGAAGTTGCCCGCGTCTGCGGTTCCTCGTCGCTCATTCCCGCGGTGAACAAGCTCGGCACGATGGGCCTCATCCTCAACGGCGGCGAGGACCTGAAGAAGCAGGTTCTGCCCGAGATCGCCGAGGGCAAGATGGCCTCCTACGCGTTGTCCGAGCGCGAGGCGGGCTCCGACGCCGGCTCGATGCGCACCCGCGCCCGCAAGGATGGTGACGACTGGATCCTCAACGGCAACAAGGCGTGGATCACCAACGGCGGCAAGTCCACCTGGTACACCGTCATGGCCGTCACCGATCCCGATAAGGGCGCCAGCGGTATCTCCGCGTTCCTGGTCAACAAGGACGACGAGGGCTTCGGCGTGTCCAAGACCGAGAAGAAGCTCGGCATCAAGGGCTCGCCCACCGCGGAGCTGTACTTCGAGGACGTCCGCATCCCCGGCGACCGCATCCTCGGCGAGGAGGGCACCGGCTTCAAGACGGCCCTGCGCACCCTCGACCACACGCGTCCCACCATCGGTGCGCAGGCCCTCGGTATCGCCCAGGGCGCCCTCGACGCGGCGATCGAGTACACCAAGGACCGCAAGCAGTTCGGCCAGTCCATCTCGGACTTCCAGAACACCCAGTTCATGCTCGCCGACATGGCGATGAAGATCGAGGCTGCGCGCCTCATGGTCTACACCGCCGCAGCGAACGCCGAGCGCGGCTACGCGCCCGGCAACCAGAAGCTCGGCTTCATGGCCGCCGCGTCGAAGACCTTCGCCTCCGATGTCGCCATGCAGGTCACCACCGACGCGGTCCAGCTCTTCGGCGGCGCCGGCTACACCCGTGACTTCCCGGTCGAGCGGATGATGCGCGACGCGAAGATCACCCAGATCTACGAGGGCACCAACCAGATCTGCCGCATGGTCATGGCCCGCCAGGTCATCGGCAAGTAAGACCCGCCCGCAACTGTCGGCGACTAACCGTCGACTTTCTCCGCCGCCCGGATGTCGTCCAGCCACGACGTCCGGGCGGCGTCGTCTGTGGGCCCGGCCGTGGCGAGTACCAGCGAGCCGCCCGCGGCGAACGTGCCCACCAAGGTCTCGACCAGCTCGGCGGTTCCCGGGTCCACGCTCAACACCCGACCAGGTCGCTGGATGACGGCGGAGCTATCGATCCACCCCAGCGGGCGCTGAGCCCCGGCCCCGGGGGACGGGGCGAAAGAGTCGGGGAAGACCCGCGCCTCGGACACGAGCGAGGAGACTCCCGGCGGGAGGTCGAGTGGGGCCATCGCGAACGCGTCGAGCCCGGCGACGTAGAGCTCGTCGGCGTCGTCGTGGGCGTCCAGTCTGTCGATCGTGCAAATTGTGGCGACCGGGTCGGAACCGGCATCTCCGCCGTCATGGGTGGAGTGTTCTGCGGCGGAGCCGGCGAGGCGCGCGCCGCACCCGGCCCACCAGATGCCCAGTGGGATCGCGGCGGACAGCCAATGCGGCGACAAGTCGATGGCGACCTCGTCACCGGGGAGCGCGCCGAGGCCGTCACGGAGGAATCCGGCGATCTTGGCGGCCCAGTTCAGCGACGTCACGACCGATAATTCGATGCGCGAATCCTCCGCCGCGTCGTAGTGGGTGATGAGCGGCGCGGCCGGGTCCGCGGCCATGCGTGCGGCGAGGAGATCGTCGGTAAGCGTCATGGTCGCGATGGTAACGGACGCGATGCACCCGCCGGGCGGAGCCGGCAGCCCTACGGCGCTACCGGGCGCAGCGAGCTAGTTGACGCAGGGGACGTTCTGGGTCGCGTCGAACTTCGGCCGCTCGGCGATCTCCGGCGGGAGCTCGCTGCCGGAGGCCTGGACCCAGTCCTGGTTGTTCTCGCTCTCTGCGGCCCCACCTTCGGCGCCGGCCTGCTCGCCGCCGTCGCCCATCGAGGCGCGTGGGCCGGTGTAATCATCGGCGATGACCACGCGCACGGTCCCCGGCGGCAGGCTGAAGTCCGACTGGATCGGCAGCCCGCCGAGCGCCTTGGAGACCTGCTCGGCCTCGGCCGAGGTTGCCGACTCGGCGAAAACCTGGCTGGTGGTGGCCGACTCGGGCTCGCTGAGAAGCTCGCCCGGCGCGTAGCCCTCGCCGGTCAGCGCCTGCTGCACGTCGTCGGCGAGGCCGTCCATCCACGTCGCATTGACGACGTCGACGGTGACCTGGCCGGGGTCGACTTCGAGCCCGGCGGCCTTTGCCTCCTCGGACGCCGCTGCCGCGGCGTCGACCCCGCCGAACCCGGCCACGAAGCGATGGACCTCATCCGTGTCCACCGTGACCACGGACTCGCCGTATGCGCCGGTGGCGTCGATGGCGGTTACCGGTATCGTCTCGAAGCTCACGTCGTCGCCGGAGATGTTCTGCAGCTGCACGGCGAAGTCGATGACGTCCCAGTTCTGGTCGATGACGAGCGAGCGGGACACGGCGCTGTTGAGCGCCTGCAGCTTGCCCGGGTCGGTGAGCGTGCCCGTGGACAGGATGCGGCTCGCGAGCTGGGACATGTACACCTGCTGGCGGACGATGCGGTCGAGGTCACCCGCCGGCAGATCGTGGCGCTGGCGCACGAAGCTCAGCGCGTCCGAACCGGAAATGGTCTGCGGCCCGGCCGGGAATTTCGCGCCCGAAAGGGGCTCGTCGACTGGCTCGTTGAGGCACACCTCCACGCCGCCGACGGCGTCGGTGAGGAGGACGAAGCCGAGCAGGCCGATCTCTGCGTAGTGGTCGACCTGCACTCCGGTGAGTCCCTCGACCGAATCGACCAGTGTCTGGCGCCCGGCGGAGATCGCCTCGTGGCGCAGATCGTCGTCGGCCTTCGAGTCGTCGATGATCTCCTCACCGGCGTCGTTGACGGTCATCTCCTCGGGGTCGTCACCAATGCCGCCGTCGACGAGGACCTGATTTTTCGACTGCCCGTAGACGCCGTTGATCTTCGTCGGACCGAGATCGGGATTGTTGATGTACGTATCGCGCGGGATCGAGAGCACGGTTGCCGAGGATCCGTCGTTGGGGATGCGCACGAGCAGGATCGTGTCCGTGTTGTCCGTCGCCTCGTCGCCCGTGCGCAGCAGCTGCAGATCCTCTTCGGACAGGGGGTTGCCCTGCGCATCGGTGCGGGTATCGGAGCCCACGAGGAGAATGTCGACCGCGCCGTCCTCGCCGTCCCCGTGGAAGCTGAGCGAGCTGTCCTCGGCGATCGACGATTCGAGGCTGCGCACCATCGACCAGCCGACTCCGGTGACCGTCAGGGAAACCACCGCCGCGACTGCGGCGGCCCCGCGGCCGATCGTTTTGGCGGATCGTGACAGTGCCATAGACGAATCTGTTCCTTCTTGCTTGAGCGTGGCCGACCTAGCCGTGTGAATGCCCGGCGATCAACGTGAAATACCAAGGATAAGGTATCCGCCCTTTATGGTGGCAAGCGTGACGCCACGCCTTGCAGTGATAACCGTGACTTTTTCTCCAGGAAAGCACCTGGAGGCGCTGATCGACTCGATCGGAAAAGCGACCTCGCTCGACACGATCGTCGTCTGTGCCGACAACGGCTCGACCGACGGTTCGCCGCAGCGTGCGGCCGAGTCGCACGAGCACGTCGAGTTCTTCCCGACAGGCGGAAACCTCGGCTACGGCACCGCGATCAACCGGGCGTACGAGTGGTTGTCCGCTTCGGGTTTCGCCGGCCGGATCGATGCCGAGTGGATCCTCGTCGTCAACCCGGATGTCGAATTCGGGCCCGGCTCGATCGACACGCTTGTCGACGCCGGACGCCGCTGCCCCCGGGGAGGGGCGTTCGGTCCGCGGATCGTCGAGGGTGATGGCAGCACGTATCCGTCGGCACGGGCGGTGCCGCGCCTTCGGAGCGGCATCGGACACGCGATCTTCGGGACCGTGTGGCCCGCCAATCCGTGGTCGAGGGATTACCGCCAGGGCGAGGAGATGGACCACGAGCGCCTCGCCGGCTGGTTGTCGGGTTCGTGCCTGCTCATCCGGCGGGAGGCGTTCGAAGCAGTCGGCGGTTTCGACGAGCGCTACTTCATGTATTTCGAGGACACCGATCTCGGAGACCGGCTGCACCGCGCCGGCTGGGATAATGTCTACGTGCCTGACGCCGTGATCCACCATGATCAGGGCCACGCCGCCAAGGCGGTGCCGGAGAAGATGCTGCCGGCGCATCACGAGAGCGCCTACCGCTTCCAAGCGGACCGTCTCCCCGGGCCGCTTCTCGCGCCGCTGCGGTGGGCGCTGTGGCTGGGGCTCCGCCTGCGTCAGCGGGTCGCTCTGCGCGCGGCGCAGCGCGTGACGAGATAGATCTAGGGAATTTCGAAGGGACGAACATGAGCACCACCGAGGCCGTCGTTCTCGTCGGAGGAAAGGGCACGCGCCTGCGGCCGCTGACGATCTCAGCGCCCAAGCCGATGCTGCCGACCGCGGGACTACCATTTCTCACGCACCTGCTCGCGCGCATCAAGGCGGCGGGTATCGACCGCGTGGTGCTCGGAACCTCGTTCAAGGCGGAGGTATTCGAGGAGCATTTCGGTGACGGGTCGGAGCTCGGCCTTGAGATCGCCTACGTCGTCGAGGACGAGCCGCTGGGCACCGGCGGCGGTATTCGCAACGTCGCCGACGCGCTCACTGCGGACACGATCATGGTGTTCAACGGGGACGTGCTCGGGGGTACCGATCTGCGCCAGGTGCTCGACACCCACGAGAAGAACTCCGCCGACGTCACCATGCACCTGGTTCGCGTCGCCGACCCGCGCGCCTTCGGCTGCGTGATGACCGACGAGAACGGTCGCGTCGAGCAGTTCCTCGAGAAGACCCAGGACCCGCCGACCGACCAGATCAACGCGGGCACCTACGTCTTCCAGCGCGAGGTGATCGACGAGATCCCAGCAGGCGTGCCGGTGTCGGTCGAGCGTGAGGTGTTCCCCAAGCTCATCGCCGACGGCCGTCGCGTGTTCGCTCACGTCGATTCCGCCTACTGGCGCGACATGGGCACCCCGGAGGACTTCGTGCGCGGTTCGGCCGACCTCGTGCGCGGAATCGCGCCGTCGCCTGCGCTGCCCGATGCGAAGGGCGAATCGCTGGTCCACGAGGGCGCAGGCATCGCCGCCGGCGCGGTCCTCATCGGCGGGACCGTCGTGGGACGCGGCGCCGAGATCGGCGCCGGCGCGCGGCTCGACGGCGCGGTCGTGTTCGAGGGCGCCAAAATCGAGGCCGGCGCCGTCGTCGAGAGGTCGATCGTGGGCTTCGGCGCCCGTATCGGCCCGCGGGCGCTCGTCCGCGACGGCGTCATCGGCGACGGTGCCGATATCGGCGCGCGCTGCGAGCTGTTGCGCGGCGCCCGCGTGTGGCCTGGGGTCGAGATCCCCGACGGCGGGATCCGCTACTCCACGGACATGTAGTACTCGCCCGCTCCGGCGGGCGAGCGCTCCGGCACGGGTTCGGCGGGGTAGCCCACGGCGACCGCGCCCAGTGGCCGCCAACTCGCCGGCAGGTCGAGTTCGGCGCGGCAGACCTCTGCGGCGAAGATCGTCGAACCGACCCAGCAGGATCCGAGCCCGCGCGCGGCGAGTGCGATGAGCAGGGACTGCACGGCGGCGCCGCCCGCGACGGTGAACATCGTCACCTCGCACGCCGCGCGCCGCGCATCCGGGTACTGATGCGGACCGGCGTCGTCACAGATGAACGCCAGGACGAGCTCGGGGGAGCGCCGCAGGATGTCCCCGCGGGCCATCCGCCCGGCGCGCTGGTCCGCGGAGAACCCGTCGGCGCGCAGGTCCTCCTCCCATGCCGCGGCCATTGCGTCGAGCAGCGCGGTACGCCGCGCGCCCGCAACCCTGACGAAGCGGACGGGGTGGGAATGGTGCGGCGCGGGCGCGGTGAGCGCGTCGGCGACGCACTGCTCGAGCAGCTCCGCCGGCACGGGATCGGCGGCGAACTCGCGCACCGAGCGCCGGGCGGGCACGGCCTCGGCGCGGCCGGCCGCGAGCGCCTCGTTGGTGCCGAGGCGGAACAGGTCGTACCCGGCTTCGCGGATCAGTTCCCCGGCCCCCGATGACGTCGCGGTTCCCGTCACCAAGTGTGCGCAGCCGCGGACCACGGCGACCGGGCGCGCGCCGGTCTTTCCCTTCGCCAGGTCCGCTGCCGCGGCGAGTTCGTCGCCCACGGCGATCTCGGTGACGAACAGTTCGTTCCCGGCGGCATCGACCATCCCGGCGTACCCGGCGAGGACGGTGACCCCGGCGGCGCCGATCGCAGCATCGGTCTGGCCGGTGCGCCACGCGCGCCCCATGGTGTCGGTGACGAGCACGCCGACCCTGCGCCCGGTGATCTCGGCGAGCGAGGCGGCGAGCGCGCGGGCGGAGCCGTCGGGGTCCACAGGCAGCAGTGCGATCTCGTCGGCGGCGACGTTTGAGCCGTCCACTCCCGAGGCCGCCTGCACGATCCCGAGCGGGTTCTCGGTGATAAGTGTCCGTTTAATTTGCGCGACGACGCGCACCGTCTCCTGATCGATCAATCGCCGGCGCAACGCATCTCGGGCCTCCGGGTCTGAGGGGGCGGGAACGAGCCGGCCCTCGACCTTCGAGAGCACCTTCGAGGTGAGCACGACGATGTCGCCGTCGGCGAGACCCTGCGGCGCGGCTTGCAGGACGCGCGCGAGCGCGCCCGCGAGGTCGTCGCCCGGCCGGAAATCGGGCAACCCGTCGGGGGCCCAGATCTCGATCGGACCGGTGGCGGCGTGCTCGCTCACGGCGCGCAGCCCACGGACTCGAGAGCTGTGGCGACCATGGCGGAGGTCAGCTCCGGCGTCGTCATGAGCAGTGGCGCTTCCCGCACGTCGACCCCGTCGACCTCGGCGTGATCGCCGGGCGCCACGAGCCACGCATCGAGCAGGCCGGCGCCAGAGCGTGCCCCGTACCAGCGCGCCACGGCGGCCGCGGAGGTGTCGATTCCGGAGACCTCGAGGCAGCGGTCGGCCATCCCGCGCAGGGGAGCGCCGCCGATGATCGGGCTGATCCCGACGATCGGTGCCTTCGCCTGGCGCAGCGCGGCGCGCACCCCGGGGATGGCGAGGATCGCGCCGATCGACACGATCGGGTTCGAAGGGGCGAGGATGATCGCGTCCGCGCCGGCGATCGCGTCGAGCGCCTGCTGGCTGGGTTTCGCCTGTTCCGCACCGATATGGGTGAAGGACTCGGTGGGGATCTCCGCGCGGTGGCGCACCCACCATTCCTGGAAGTGAATGGCGCGCTTGGGCGCATCGGCGTGCACCGGGTCGGAGACCACCACGTGGGTCTCGCTGCGGTCGTCGGAAACGGGCAGAAGCGTGACGCCGGGCTTCCACCGCGTGCACAGTGCCGCGGTGACATCGGTGAGCGAGTACCCGGCGTCGAGCATCTGCGTGCGCACCAGGTGGGTCGCGATATCGCGGTCCCCGAGGCCGAACCAGTCCGGTTGGACGCCGTAGGCGGCGAGCTCTTCCTTCGCGTTCCAGGTCTCGTCCTTGTGACCCCAGCCGCGTTCGGTGTCGATACCGCCGCCGAGGGTGTACATGCAGGTGTCGAGATCGGGACAGATGCGCAGACCGTGCATCCAGGCGTCGTCGCCGATGTTGACGACCGCATCGATGGAATGGGGACTTCCGGGGGTGTCGGTACCGAGCAGCTCGCGCGCGCCCATGAGGAACTTCGCGCCGCCGACTCCGCCGACCAATACACACAGCTTCACGCAGACCAGCCTAACCGTGGCCGCCGCGCCGCCGCGCGCGCCTTAGGAAAACCTGTGTCATTGACCGTTCACTTGACGCGCCTAGCCGACAAGTGTGTAATCACATGTGTGTCATTCCCCCTCGAAACGACAACGGTGGGGTACGGAACGACCGGCGAGAATCAGCATAAGACCGCAAATGCATGGAAAGGGATGAGCGTGGACCTAGAACGGCCTACAAACGCGCCGAAGGACGCAACATTCCTGGATCTCGAAGTCAGTGCTTTGTTCGCGGAAGCAGAGGAAAGCTGGCAGGACCGCGCCCTGTGTGCACAGACCGACCCGGAGGCGTTCTTTCCCGAAAAGGGCGGTTCGACCCGCGAAGCCAAGCGCATCTGCACCGGGTGCGAGGTCAAGCCCGAATGCCTGGAATACGCTCTCGCGAACGACGAGCGTTTCGGCATCTGGGGTGGCCTGTCCGAACGTGAACGCCGCCGCCTGAAGAAGGCCTCGGGCCAGTAGCTTTCCGCCCGCGTCGTCTGCCCGGCCCCTGTGGGCCGGGTTTTCGTCATTTCGGCGCGGAACCCGGCGCTGCTAGTCGGGACCGTGGATGACGGCGTCGGGCGAGATCTCCAGGTAGACCGCGATCAGCTCCACCAGTAGACCGTAGACGACCTCGACTGTGTCCTCTTGCGAGTCGGTGCGCCGAAGCAGCGGTTGACGGAACACGACGACCCGGGCCCTCGTCGGCTGGCCCGTGCGGTCGACGCCCGCGGGAATGAGCCGACCAAGCGGCACCTGCGCGTCGGCGATGACCTCCGGCGGCCACGACTGTCCGGCGCGCAGCTGCATTCGGGGGACGGTGTCGACGGCGAGGTCGAGCTTGGTCAGCTCCGCGTGCCAGAGCTGGTCGATCTGTGCGAAGGCCTCGAGCACGGCGGCATCGAAATCGCCCGAACGTGAACGCCACCTGGGAACCTCGGGCGGGAGAATGGGGCCGCGCACCCCGGCCCCTCTGCGGGCGGCGCTGCGCGACGTCACTCTGCGTGGGGCAGGTCGCCGCGAGTCCGTGGGGAAGGGGCGGATCACGATGGTCGAACCCACGAGGGGTTCGTCACGCCCCGGGATGCCGGGGATCTCTTTCCACTGGGGCTGCGCGGACTTTCCGCCGCCCATGCCTCCGCGCGCCGACTGACTCATGGCTCGAACCTTAGTAGCCGTGGACGCGCCGCGTGCGACCTGCGCGCCCGGCGAGTCGCTCCTGCAGAGGGCGCCGGGCACGTCTACGCTGGGAAGTCGTGAGTACAGTTCGGCGATGCGTGCGAGCCGCCTGCCCCAATAGGGCGGTGGCGACTTTGACGTACAACTATGCCGAATCCACCTCCGTTGTCGGGCCGCTCGCGCAGGAGAAGGAACCCCATTCCTGGGATCTGTGCGCCACCCATGCGCTGCGCATTTCCCCGCCCCGCGGCTGGAACATGGTGCGCCACCCCGACCTCGAGATCGATTCCGATCCCGATCTCACCGCGCTTCTCGACGCAGTCGTCGATACAACCCAGGGCGCGCCGGGCACATCGGCCGATCCGGAATGGCTTCGGCGGCTCAAGAGTCGCCAGCGGGCGGGTGACGAGCAGAAAGCCACAGGTCGGCGAGCTCATCTGCGAGTGGTGCACCCCGACGAGTGAACGAAGATAAGATGCGTACCGGCAGTATGTTCTCGAACGGTAACCTTGAGGACGTACAGACGGTCAGTCTTATTTCGTGAGGTCCACTCGGGAGCCAACCCGAGCGTCCACACGAGCATCGGAAAAATCGCCGAACGAGTGGAGTGTGTTGATGTCGAACGGTTCGAGCGCGGCGCGTACGCCTGAGCAGGTCGCCGCCGTGATCAAGGCGTACGACGTTCGCGGGGTAGTGGGCGAGCAGATCGATGCCGGCTTCGTTCGCGATGTCGGCGCATCGTTCGGCAAGCTCATGGCCTCCGAGGGCGCGGCGCAGGTCGTCGTGGGCCACGACATGCGCGAATCGTCTCCCGAGCTTGCCGCGGCCTTCGGCGAAGGCGTGCAGTCGCAGGGCCTGAATGTCATTTCCATCGGCCTGGCATCGACCGACCAGCTCTACTTCGCCTCGGGCACCTTCGATTGCCCGGGCGCGATGTTCACCGCCAGCCACAACCCCGCCAAGTACAACGGCATCAAGCTGTGCCGCGCAGGCGCCAAGCCCGTCGGGCAGGACTCGGGGCTCGACGTCATCTCCCGGGAACTCGTCGCCGGCGTCCCCGCATTCGACGGGCCCGCCGGATCCCGTTCCGAGCGTGACGTGTTGGAGGAGTACGGGCAGTTCCTGCGCTCCCTGGTGGACCTGAGCGGGGTCCGGCCGCTCAAGGTCGCCGTCGATGCGGGCAACGGCATGGGCGGTCACACCGTCCCCGCCGTGTTGAACCTGTCGAACCTCGAGATCACGCCGCTGTACTTCGAGCTCGACGGTAATTTCCCCAACCACGAAGCGAACCCGCTGGAGCCGAAGAACCTCGTGGACCTGCAACAGCTGGTTCGCGACAGCGGCGCCGACATCGGTCTAGCGTTCGATGGCGACGCCGACCGCTGCTTCGTCGTCGATGAGAACGGCGACCCGGTGTCCCCGTCCGCGATCAGCGCCCTCGTTGCTCGCCGTGCCCTGGCGCAGGAGCCGGGCGCGACGATCATCTACAACCTCATCACCTCCCACACCGTCCCGGAGATCGTTCACGAGGCCGGCGGTATCGCCGTGCGCACGCGCGTCGGCCACAGCTTCATCAAGGGACAGATGGCGAGCACCGGCGCGGTATTCGGTGGCGAGCACTCGGCGCACTATTACTTCCGCGAGTTCTGGGGCGCCGACTCCGGCATGCTCGCGGCGATGCATGTTCTCGCCGCCCTCGGAGGGCAGGACCGTCCGCTGTCCGCGCTCATGGCCGAATACTCTCGCTACGAGGCCTCGGGGGAGATCAACTCCGAGCTGCCCTCGGCGGAGGCGCAGAGCGAGCGCATGGAGGCCGTCGCGGACGCGTTTTCCTCCCGTGCCCGCGCGATCGATCGGCTCGACGGCATCACCATCGACCTCGGAGAGGGAACGTGGTTCAACATCCGCGCCTCGAACACCGAGCCGCTTCTGCGCCTGAACGCCGAGGCGCCGACGCGCGCGGGCGTCGACGAACTCACGGCGGAAGTGTTGGCGATCATTCGTGCCTGATCCGGTGATGCCCACGATCCCCTCTCACGGGGAGGACCTCCTCGACGACGCGGACGCCATCCGCGCCGCTGATACCTTTGGCGCGGTGCTCGGCGCGGCCACGGGCGGCGGACAGATCCGCGCCGTGGCCACCGCGGTGCGTTCTGGCGCGCTCGACGGGCTGCGCGGTGCGCGCCCGCGCGCCGTCGTATGGGTCGTCGGTCGCTCGAGCCAGGCGGCGGCTGCAGCCCGAATCGTGACGGCGGTCCTCGCCTCGCAGCGGCAAGTCGCCGGATTCCCCATCGTGATCGAACAACGGATCCCCGCCTGGGTCGGCGCTCTGGACGTCGTCCTCGTCTCCGGCGCCGATGCCGGGGACCCCGTGCAGGCCGAGGCCATCGAAACAGGCCGACGCCGCGGCGCGGAAGTGCTGTGCGACCTCCCCAAGGAGGGCCCGGCCGCGCAGGTCGGAGAGTCCGGGGTCTCGTGGATCGAACCCCTCGCCTTCATCGCGCCCGAGCGCGCGATTCTGCGGCACCTCGCTGTGGGCTTCGCACTCTTCTCCGCGCTCGGGGTGCCCGGGATCGATATCGAGGCTGCGGCGGACGTCGTCGACGAGCGGCTCTCGGCCAACGGGCCGGAGCTCGCGGTTCCGGTCAACCCCGCGAAGCTGCTCGCCCGCGAGGTCGTGGAGTCGAGCGCGCCGCAGATCGTCTTCGAGGACGAGGTCGCCGGGGCAGTAGCCGGGCGCGTCGCCCAGGCCTTCACCGACGCAGGGTATCCGGTGACGCTCTCGCCGCTCGCGGACGCGCTGCGAATCGATCCGATCCTCGCCGCCAAGGATTCCGGTGCCGGGGGAGGCGCCGACGATATCTTCCATGACGAGTTCATCGACGGTCCAAAGCGCGTCGGGTTGCGCCCGAGCTACTTCGGGCTCGTGCTCGCCGCAGGCACCGAGCGGGTCGCGTATCTCGCTTCCGGCCTCGGAAGCGTGTCGTGGATCGACATGCGCGAGGCCGGGCACGAGCCCGGCGACCGCGACCCATCGGCGGACCGGCACGAGCCGAACTTCGACGAACTCGTCGTCGAGTCGATGGCATTGAGTGCGTGCTGCGAACTCGCCGCGGCATACGCACTCGTCGCCGCCTAGCGGGTTTTTCGAGAACCGATGCGCACGCAAGCGACCGACATGGAACGAGACCGACACCGGAGTGGGCGAAGCACCATACCGGGCGAAAGAGAAGGGGCGCGACGAAGCGGAATGGACATCTTGTCGCCGGCCGAGAGGACATACGCGTGGGGTTCGCGCGTTGCGCTTCCGCAGCTGTCCGGGGAGCCGACACCCGCTCCGTACCCGATTGCCGAACGCTGGTTCGGTGCCCACCCCACCGGGCCGGCAACCATCGACGGCGTGGGCCTCAACGAGATCATCTCCGCCGATCCGATCCGCGGGCTCGGCGACGAGATCGCCGAATCGCTTCGGCAGGACATCCTGGC
>DGYFI06202__coassemble_977_pt1 | contig 14248 bp, 10 predicted proteins | sample DGYFI06202__metabat2_low_PE_038 | metagenome-assembled genome bin DGYFI06202
AGGTCCCCCGGCGACCCGGAGGGAAGATATACGCCGTACGGGGACAGTTCCGCCTCGTCCCCACCGGTGATGAGTGCCAGCTCCTCGGCGGTGATCGCACCTGGTCGCGCAGCGAGATGCACTTTCGGTCGGGAATCATCCGCAGCAAGGAGCTGCGGGAGCTCCGCGGCATCTTTCCCGAGCGCGTTTGCGAAGGAGCGCACGATCCACTCCGGGTGTGCGGTTCCGATCGCCATGCGTTCGAACGGATCCGAGATCCCCTCCTGCAGGATGTGTGTCCAGCCGGCCAGATCATGAGCGGTGATCTTGTGCATCACCGCGTTGATGAACCCGGCCGCACGAATGAGCCCTTCCCGCTTCGCCAACTCTACAGTTGTATCGACTGCAGCATGTTGCGCTACACGAGTGTAGAGGAGCTGATAGGCACCGAGCCTGAGCACATCGAGAGCATCTGCGTCGATCTTGGCCGGCGATCGGCCCGCAGCCTTGGCGATGATTCGGTCCAACTGCCCCTGGGCGCGCGCGGTGCCATACGACAGTTCCGTCGCCAGCGAGGTGTCCCGCTCGTCGAGCTTTGCCTTCCGGAGCAGGGAGGGAAGCTCGAGATTTGCATAAGCGCCACGTTCGCGCACAGCCGTGAGAAGCGCCAGCGCCACCGCGCGCGGATCTTTGAGCTGCGGTCGCCGCCCCGTGTCCGCACCGGGGCCTTGTCGACGCTGACGTTGTGCCCTGTCCGCTCCGCGGCCTTGCCCGCGCTCTCCACCCTTCGCCCGGGAGGAGCTGCCTTTCTTGGGACCGGAACCCTGATTTTTCGGCCCGCGCCCGCCGGCGGAACCGGTGCCTGCGCGATTGCGGTTGTCGTCGCTCATGCGAATTGTGCTCCCGGTTCGATGTGGCTACCGCGTACCCAGTCCATGGCGTTCATCGGCTTCTTCCCTGGCGGCTGTAGCCGGTCGATCACGATGGGGCCGGTGGCGGTACCGACGAATAGAGTTTTCTTCGTCCAGTTGAGCTCACCTGCGGCGAGCCCGCCCGACTGCTCAGGAAGGGGATCTCCCGAAGGCAGAGTTACGGCCCAGATTTTGAAGCGCTCGCCGTCAAGCTCGGTCCACGCTCCGGGAGCCGGCGTGATGGAGCGGACGTGCCGGTCGACGGCGAAGGCCGGCAGATCCCACCGGATTCGTGCGTCGGCGGAGTTGATCTTCCCGGTGTAGGAGACCCCGTCTGCCGGCTGCTCTACGGCGACGACCTCGCCGGATTCGATTCCGTCCAAAGTGGCGACAAGCAGGCCTGCCCCGGAGTCAGCGAGTCGTTCGAGAAGCGCGCCGGCGGTGTCCTCGGCCTTGATGGGTTCTGTGATCGTGCCGTATACCGGGCCGGTATCCATTGCCGCCTCGAGCCGGAACGTACTTGCGCCGGTGATCTCGTCGCCCGCGGCGATTGCCGCGTTGACCGGAGACGCGCCACGCCAAGCCGGCAGGAGAGAGAAATGTAGGTTGACCCACCCATGGCGAGGAATGTCGAGCACGTCCTGAGGAAGGATGTTTCCGTAGGCCACCACGGCTGCGGCCTCGATATCGAGGCCGCGGAGCGCGGTTGCCAGTTCGGGGTCTCGTCCGCTCGAAGGGGTAAGTACCTCGATCCCGGCGGCGTGTGCGACCTCGCCGACCGGCGAACGGTGCAGGGTGCGGCCTCTCCCCTTCGGCGCATCGGGACGAGTGATCACAGCGGCCACCTCGTGTGCATCGCTGTCGATGAGCGCTTTGAGGGACGGCACCGCGGTTTCCGGCGTACCTGCGAATACGATTCTCATCGGTCTATCGATCCTGAGCTTCGGCGACGGAGAGCTGGCCGGCCTCGACTTCTGCCGCGCCGATTTCCTCGAACACGAGATCCCCGAGGATGGCGGGCATGCCGAACCACTCGGCACTGCGTATCGCGGCCATCGCCTCTTTTCGGGCGTCCCCGGTCAGACGCTGCATGAACATTATCCCGTCGAGGTGGTCGATCTCGTGCTGACAAATGCGAGCGAGAAGCCCATCGGCGTGGAAACGAACCTCGTCACCGTTTTCATCGGTCCCGGTGACATCGATTTCCAGCGGTCGGTCGATCTCTCCGCCGATTTCGGGCACCGACAGGCACCCCTCGTAATCGAACTCGCTGTCCGAGCTGGGAACGGTGTAGCTCGGATTGATCAACGCACCGCGGTGTCCGTCTCTGTCGTCGTAGACGAAAACGCGGCGGGACACACCGACCTGCGGTGCGGCCAGACCGACCCCTTCGGCATGATCCATCGTGTCCCACATGTCCGTGACCAGCTTGCGCACGCCCGCGTCGATCTCATGCACCTCATCTGCACGTGTGCGCAGGACGGCGTCGGGAAAGAGCCGAATCGGTCGAATAGCCATGTGCGTAGGTACGTCCCTTCCTTGTCAGGCGCGCGATCACGGTCGCGACGTTAGCGCCCATTCTATTGCCGTGGCCTGGCCAAACCACCACTCGGTGTCGGCAGACTTCCCAATGGTTTGGGCCTAGCCGATGTGCAGCGGGTCCAGACGGATCCGAACAGGGCTGCCGTCCCGCCGGGTTGCTCGCGAGATCACCGCGGCGAGCAACGCGTGCGAGACCTGGTCCACCTGGTTGCGCGGTATCCGCACGAGCACGCGTTCGGGAACCTCGTCAGGGGCCGCCCCCGGAAGCGGCTCCGCCGACGGCACGTCCACCGGGCCCAAAATCTCCGGAACGAAGCCAAGACGCTCTGCGCCATGGTCCTCCACATAGTCGGACACAGCCATGACGTCGGAGGAGGCGCCGTCAATGGCGAACAGGTGCGCGGCGGGCGGAAACCCGACCTCGCGACGCTCCGCGAGTTCACGGTGCGCGAAACCATCGACGTCCCAGCGGATCAGCGCCTGCGCGATATCGGTGGACGCCTCGGCGGAGCAGAACACCTCGCCGCCATCGGAGTGCGAAACGACGAGCCTCGCCGCACCGACCCAACGGCGGAACGCCTGCTGGGTGGCGCGCAGGTCCGGTCTACTCAGCAATGTCCAGGCATCGAGAAGGAGCGCCGCCCCATAACCATGTTCGGGAGTCGGTTCGGCCCCTGGGGTCGAGACCACGAGCATCGGACCTTCGGGGGCGTCGGACAATGTCTCGGACCCCGATGCCCGGACGATCCTGGTGCCGGGAAACATGCGCCCGAGCTCTTCCGCAGTTCTGGAGGCACCGACAACACCGGCGCGCAACCTGCGCGAACCACATTCTGGGCAGCTGTAGGCAACGTCGTGTACACCGCACCAGCCACACACCAGAGCGCCGGCACCGTCGGTGTTCGCCTCCCCTATCGCCAATGGGCCATGGCAGCGCCGACAACGGGCGGGCGTTCGGCACTTTTGGCAGAGTAGCCGGGGTATATAGCCTCTACGCGGTACCTGGACGAGTACCGGCTGACCTCGGTCGAGTGCCTGGCGAGCCATCGTCATCGCCACGGTCGGCAGTCGGGTATGTCCGCCCGCGATATCGCGAGCCTGCACGGGATCCGCGTTGGTGACGGCGACAATCCTCGGAAGGCGTCTCCTGCTTTCCGGGGCAGCGGTGATCTCCGGCGCCCAACCAGCTTCGACGAGAGCGGCGACCTCTGGCGTACGAATCGGACCCGCCAGAACCAAAGGTGCGTGAGCAAGGGACGAGCGCAAGGTCGCCACTTCCCTGGCGTGTGGATACGGCGCGCGCGGCTCGGAGAGCGAATCGTCGCCGTCGTCCCAGACGATGATGATTCCCGGATGTCTCGCCGGCGCCCAGACCGCGCTCCTCGTGCCGACGACGACCTTCGCGTGCCCGCGAAGCACCTTGAGCCACCGCGTGTACCTGGCCTGCGGCCCGAGGCTCGCGGTGAGCTCGACTATGTCGCCCGGAGCGCGCCCGAAGTCGCCTGCCGCGTCTTTCAATCGGGACGAAACGACATCGACATCGCGCTGGTCGGGAACGACGATGATCGACTGTCGGTCGCCGGTCGCAGCGAAGAATGCGAGTTCGGCCAGCCGCGCGGCCCAATCCTCGCCCGGCGCGGGTGTCCACGCTCCACGCACCGGTTTGCCCGAAGCCATCGCAGATGCGAACGACGCGGCACGCGGATAACCGGACCAACTCTCCGGTAGCGAAGGCCGATCAGGTTGGCCTTCGTCCTGTGCTTCCTCGCCGTCGCTGGTTGCCGTTTCGGCCGGGGCGACGGAGCGTTCTGCGGTCGCATGGCGAGGGGGGATAGCGAGCCTGAACACATCAGACCTGGCACCGACCCAACGCGCGGCAACTCGATCGACGAGCGCGAACATCTCGGGGGTGACGACCACCTCGTCGGACACGATGCGGTCGATGTAGTGCAGCTCGCGGGGATGATCTGACGAGTCGGTCCGTTCGTAGACGAATGCGTCGACAAGCCGGCCGGCGAATCGAACTCGCACGCGAACACCAGGTTGCACACTTTCGGTGTCTTTCTCGTCGACGCGGTAGTCGAAGAGTCGATCAAGTTGCGGCAGCCCGAGAAGTGGCAAAACGCGCGCCACCGGCTTGTCCGAAGCCGGGGCGCGCGTTGAACTGGGTTTTGCCATCGTGTGTAGTTGTAGCACGGCGCCGCCGGTGGCGGGCGCCGCTACTTCTATCCGTTACCGATAGCGGCCTTGAGCTCGTCGGTGCGGTCCGTGCGCTCCCAGGGAAGATCGACATCGGTGCGGCCGAAGTGGCCGTAGGCCGCGGTCTGCGAGTAAATCGGGCGAAGCAGATCGAGGTCACGGATGATCGCGCCGGGGCGAAGATCGAACACCTTCGACACCGCGTTCTGGATGTCCTTCACCGGTGCGGTCTCGGTGCCGAAGGTTTCGACGAACAAGCCCACCGGGCTCGCCTTGCCGATGGCGTAGGCAACCTGCACCTCGGCCCGCTCGGCCAGACCGGCGGCGACGATGTTCTTCGCCACCCAGCGCATTGCGTATGCCGCGGACCGGTCGACCTTTGACGGGTCCTTACCGGAGAACGCGCCACCGCCGTGGCGGGCCATGCCGCCGTAGGTGTCGACGATGATTTTGCGTCCGGTCAGACCGGCGTCGCCCATCGGTCCGCCGAGCACGAAGCGTCCGGTGGGATTGACCAGGAGACGGTAGTCGGAGGTATCGATATTGTCCGCCGCATCGGCGAGCACCGGCTTCAGAACCTTCTCGGTGAGGTCGTCGGTGAGCGTCGTGTCGAGATCGATCTCGGGATCGTGCTGAGTCGAAATGACCACCGTGTCGAGGCGAACAGCCTTCTCGCCGTCGTACTCGATGGTGACCTGGGTCTTGCCATCCGGGCGGAGGTAGGAAAGCGTGCCGTCCTTGCGCACCTCGGTGAGGCGACGCGACAGGCGGTGCGCAAGAGCGATGGGCAGAGGCATCAGTTCGGGCGTATCGGAGCAGGCGTAGCCGAACATCAGGCCCTGGTCGCCGGCACCCTGCTTCGCGATCGCATCCTCGGCGTCTCCCTCGGTGCGCGCCTCGTGCGAGGTGTCCACGCCCTGCCCGATCTCCGGCGACTGAGCTCCGATGGAAATGGACACACCACACGTGTTGCCGTCGAAGCCCTTCTCCGAGGAGTCGTAGCCGACCTCGAGGATCCGCTTGCGGACGATATCGGGAATTTCGACGTAACCGGTCGTCTTCACCTCACCTGCCACGTGGACCTGGCCGGTGGTGACCATCGTCTCCACGGCGACGCGGGCATTTGCGTCTTGTTCCAACATCGCATCGAGAATCGAATCCGAGATCGCATCGCAGATCTTGTCCGGGTGACCTTCGGTGACAGACTCACTGGTAAACAGGCGGCGTGATTGATCCACTCCCGACTCCTATTCCTACGCTTGACGAATCCGAATGAATTCGCCCTCATTAGCCATTGACTAGCCGTCGCACCTAGGTGCGCGCTATCGCATTACGAATAACAGCCTAGACGGAACTGTCTACTCCGTGTCGGAGGTGGTCTCGGCTTGCTCCCGGCGGAACGTGAGCACGGCGTCGAAGATCCGCGCGGACACCGAATACTTCCCGGAGGTCGGTATCGCTTCTTCCCCACCGCCGCGACGCAGAACCCATCCGGCGTTGGTGTCCTGCCCGAATGCCTCGGTGCGCCCGACCTTGTTCACAATGAGCAGATCGCAGCCCTTTCGCGTGAGCTTCGCGCGACCATGGTCCAACACCGAGCCGTTGGCATCCCCGGTCTCCGCGGCAAAACCGACAAGTGTGACGTCGGAGGGAATTGCGCCCTCGGAACGGGCATTCACCAATCCGGCAAGTAAATCGGGATTGCGTCGGAGATGGATCGTCTCGGGCTCGTCGTCCGCGCCCTTCTTGAGTTTCGACTCGGATACCGACTCCGGGCGGAAGTCCGCGACTGCCGCGGCCTTGACGACGATGTCCACGCCAGGCGCCTTCTCCATCAGGAACTCTTGCATCTCGCGCGCGGAAATCACCCGATGGGTGTTCACGGCGGCCGGGTCGGGAAGATGTTGTGCCGCGGTTATCAGCGTGACCTCGGCTCCCCGCGCGGCGGCGACCGCAGCGATGGCGTGGCCCTGCTTGCCGGAGGACCGGTTCCCGAGATAGCGAACCGGGTCGAGCTCTTCGAGCGTGCCGCCGGCGGTGACGAGTACGGAAAGCCCGATCATGTCCTGGGGTAGCGCGGACGGGATGTCCAACAAGAGCTCGCCGAGGCGGCCGATCTCATCGGCCTCGGGCAGCCGACCAGCACCGGTGTCGGATCCGGTCAGTCGACCGGAAGCCGGGGGCATGACGGTAGCGCCATCGGCACGCAAGGTCGCGACATTCCGTCTGGTCGCGGGGTGCTCCCACATCTCCGTATGCATCGCCGGGGCGAAGAGGACGGGGCAGGTCGCAGTGAGCAGCGTCGTGGTGAGCAAGTCGTCTGCCCTGCCCTGGGCGACACGGGCGAGTAGATCTGCCGTCGCCGGGGCGACCACGACGAGGTCCGCCTGTTTACCCAGATTGACGTGTCTCACAGATGGGACGTCGGAGAACACGTCGGTGGAGACCGGGTTGCCCGAAAGCGCCTCGAATGTGGCTGCCCCGACGAAGCGGAGCGCCGATTCGGTGGGAATGACCACAACGTGGTGGCCGCGCTCGCGGAAATGCCGGACGAGCTGGCACGCCTTGTACGCGGCGATGCCGCCGCCGACGCCGACGATGACGCGGCCCTTGGTGCCGCCTTCCCAACCCGGCTGATCCACCATTTCAGCTACTGCTCGGAGTATTCCAACATGTCATGGTGGATCTCGCGCAGCGCCGTGGTGAGCGGCTTCTCCTGCGCCGAGGGGTTCACGAGCGGGCCGACATATTCCAGAATGCCGTCGGCGAACTGGTTGTAGTAGTCGTTGATCTGACGTGCACGCTTTGCTGCGAAGATCACCAGCGAGTACTTACTCGAGGCGCGCTCGAGCAGCTCGTCGATGGGCGGGTTGGTAATGCCCACCGGGGTGTCGTACAGCGGTGCGGATGAGTTGTTGGTCTCATCACCGGAAGCAGCCACGAATTTCCTCCTGCGTATTACTTGTCCAGGCCTGGACCGACTAGCAACTCTACCAGTTCGTCCACGGATTCAGAGATGTCGTCGTTGACGACGATGATGTCGAACTCGTCCTGGGCGTCCATTTCCTCCCGCGCCGTGGCCAGCCGCCGTTCGACGACCTCCGCAGTCTCGGTGCCCCGGGAGCGAAGCCGGCGTTCGAGTTCTTCCCACGACGGCGGGGCAAGGAACACGAACCGTGCATCGGGCGCGGTGGACTTTATGGCGCGAACCCCCGCCAGGTCCACCTCGACGAGCACGGGACGTCCGGCGTCAAGCGCTTCTTCGACGGGCGCCGCAGGCGTGCCGGAGAGCTGTATGCCGGAGTGGATCTCCGCCCATTCGAGCATTCGTCCGGAGGCGATCGCCGCCTCGAACTCGTCCTTGCTCACGAAGTAGTAATCGCGACCGTCCACTTCCCCCGGGCGCGGCGCGCGCGTCGTCATCGAGACGCTGAAGTAGAGGTTGTCGATTCGGTCGCGTAATCCGGCCACGATCGTGGATTTACCAACGGCAGAGGGGCCGGCCAGTACAACCAGCCGGCCCCTTGTGCGGGCCGGATCGGCGGAACCTTGGCCTTCTTGGCTAGCCACACCGATCCTTTCACTATGGGAGCGCCGAGCATCTCTGTTGGCTGCGCGCATCCGCTGTCTTCACAAGCAGCTGGGGCGGCTGCGAGGTGGCAGAAGGCAAAGTGCCTCTGCGTGTCGCAGCCGCCCCAGCGCGGACGAGTCTTAGTCGACCTCGAAGTCGAAGTGCTCCAGGAGGGCACGACGCTGGCGATCGCCGAGTCCGCGCAGACGGCGCGTCGGGGCGATCTCGAGGGTCTGCATGATCTCCTGGGCCTTGACCTTGCCAACCTTCGGGAGAGCCTCGAGAAGGGCGGACACCTTCATCTTGCCGAGGATCTCATCGGTCTCGGCATCTTTGAGCACCTGCTTCAGGTCGGTACCGCCTCGCTTCAGGCTCTCTTTGAGCTCCTTGCGGGCGCGACGGGCAGCAGCCGCCTTCTCCAAAGCGGCAGCGCGCTCTTCTGGGGTCAGCTGGGGAAGGGCCACAATTCCTCCGTAAGTTCGAGTGTTTCGTTCGTTGTCGTTGATGTGCGACTGCCAACGGTAAGGCATGCACACCGGTCAAAGTTAATCGCCCCCGGCGATGATGCGAAGCATATCCCGCCAGACGGCGGAAAAGCGCTTCTGCCAGGAACCGAAACAACTTCGTCGGGGTACACGGTACCTGGCGAATCAAGATTTACCAGGAGAAAGCCGCGGGTTAGTCGGAATTTCCCAACTGGGAAAGTTCTTTTATGACGTCGGACGTGGCGGCTCTCAAGTTCTCCACATCCGGCCCCTCGCTCAAGACGGCGCGGGAGACGTTGACCATTGCGGCACCTAGATTCGACCCGCATACACGCCTCACGTCCGAGGCCGTGCCGCCCTGCGCTCCGAAGCCCGGGACCAGCAGAGGGCCATGCTCCGAAGTCACATGTGGGGGGTTCTGCACGGTTGCTCCGATGACCAGCCCGAACGATGGTTCGGAGCCTCCGCGCACCGCAAGATTGCGCTGCCGAACCTCGTCCGCGACCGCCTGTGCCACCGTGGCTGCTCCCCCACTTTCTGAGGAGCTGGTGAGAGTCGCGTTCTGCAGATTCACGGCTTCCGGGTTGGACGTCGCGGCGAGGATGTAGAGCCCCTTGCCCGTCTCCGCGGCGAGGTCGAACGCGGGCGACAATGCACCGACACCGAGGTACGGGGACAGCGTCAGCGCATCGCAATAGAAGGGAGCGTCCGCCGCGAGCCATGCCCGCGCATACGCGGCGAGGGTGGAGCCGATGTCGCCGCGCTTGGCATCGGCGATGACGAGCGCGCCCGTGTCGGTGGCACGCTGGCAGACCTCCTCGAGTACGGCCATGCCCGCCGAGCCGTACGCCTCGAAAAACGCGACCTGCGGCTTGATGGAGGCGGCAAGATCCCCTGCCGCGTCGAGAACTCGATGCGAGAATTCCCGCACTCCCCCGACGTCATCGGCAAGACCCCATTGTGCGAGGAGACTTGGGTGCGGGTCGATGCCCAGACATAGGGAGCCGCGCGTGGCGACAGCGTCCCGCACCCTATTCCCGTACGACTCTACGATTGTCGAGTCACTCATTTGTCGGCATATCCGATCGAATGAAGCTCCTGGAGGGGGCTCACGCCCGCCTCTCCACGTTGCATGGCTTCGATGCCCTGTACGCATGCGGTAACCGCTTGCACCGTCGTCATACATGGGACCTTGCGGCCGATCGCTGCAGAGCGGATCTCGTGGCCGTCGGCGCGGTTGGCGCCGGTGTTCGCGGGGATGTTGATGACCAGATCGACCTCATCGTTGTTGATGTAGTCGATGATCGTGGGCTTCGGGTTGCCCTCGTCATCGAGGGGTGCGGAGCCCGATTCGGTCAGCTTGGTAACCACCGTGCACTCGATGCCATGGCGGCGCAACATCAGCGCAGTGCCCTCCGTCGCGAGAACGGTGAAGCCCAGATCTGCCAGACGCTTCGCGGGGAACAGCACCGAACGCTTCTCGGTGTTGGCGACCGAGACGAAGACGCTGCCCGACAGAGGCAGTGAGCCCTCAGCGGAGAGCTGCCCCTTGGCGAAGGCAATGGCGAAGTCCGAAGCGATTCCCATGACCTCGCCTGTCGACTTCATCTCCGGGCTAAGCAGCGAGTCGACGATTCGGCCCGACGGCGTGCGGAAGCGATTGAACGGGAGGACCGCTTCCTTCACCGCCACCGGTGCGTCGGCGGAGATGGAACCGCCGTCGCTGGACTTCGGCAGCGTGCCGTCGGCCTTGAGATCGGCGATCGACTCGCCCATCATGATCCGCGAGCATGCCTTGGCCATCTGCACCCCGGTCGCCTTGGATACGAACGGCACCGTGCGGGAGGCACGAGGATTGGCCTCGAGCACGTAGAGGACGTCGTCCTTGAGCGCGTACTGGACGTTCATCAGGCCCCGTACGCCGATGCCCTTGGCGAGGGCCTCGGTCGATTCGCGCACCCGGTCGATGTCCTCGCGACCAAGGGTGATCGGCGGGAGCGCGCACGCGGAGTCGCCGGAGTGGATGCCGGCCTCCTCGATGTGCTCCATCACTCCGCCCAGGTACATCTCGGTACCGTCGTAGAGTGCGTCGACGTCGATCTCGATGGCGTCGGAGAGGAAGCGGTCAACGAGTACCGGATGGTCGGGGCTCAGATCCGTGGCGCGGTCGATGTAGGACTCTAGCGAGGCTTCGTCGAACACGATTTCCATGCCCCGGCCGCCGAGTACGTAGGAGGGGCGGACGAGGACCGGGTAGCCGATCCGCGCTGCGATGTCCTTGGCCTCGTTGTAGGAGATCGCCGTGCCGAATGCCGGGGCGGGAAGGCCGGCACCGGTGAGCACCTCGCCGAACTCGCGACGGTCCTCGGCGAGGTCGATAGCCTCGGGCAGAGTGCCGCGGATGGGTACACCCGCCTCCTGTAGCGCTGCGGCGAGCCCCAGCGGGGTCTGGCCGCCGAGCTGCACGAGAACGCCCTCGACGGTGCCGGACTCGGTTTCCGCGTAATAGACCTCGAGGACGTCCTCAAGCGTGAGCGGTTCGAAGTACAGGCGGTCCGCGGTGTCGTAGTCGGTGGACACCGTTTCCGGGTTGCAGTTGACCATGACGGTCTCGTAGCCCTTGGCCGACAGCGTCTGTGCGGCGTGGACACACGAGTAGTCGAACTCGATTCCCTGGCCGATGCGGTTCGGGCCCGAGCCGAGGATGATGACCTTCGGCCGTTCTGTTTGCGCCTCGACCTCGGTCTCGGCCGCGGGGTCGAGCTCGTAGGTCGAATAGTGGTACGGCGTCTTGGCTTCGAACTCGGCCGCACAGGTGTCGACCGTCTTGTACACGGGCCGGATGCCGAGGCGGTGGCGCAGCTGGCGCACGCCGTCGGCACCCGCGAACTCCGGACGCAACGCAGCAATCTGCGCGTCGGACAGCCCGTTGTGCTTGGCGAAGCGCAGAAGGTCCTCGTCGAGCACGCGCGCTTCGAGTAGAGCAGCGCGCAGCTCGATAAGGTAGGCGATCTCCTCGAGGAACCATGGATCGATCCCCGAAGCCTCGTGAACCTGCTCAACGCTCGCGCCGAGACGGAGGGCGAGCTCACAATCGTAGATACGGCCTTCGGTAGGGGTCCGCAGATCGTCGAGCACAGCGGCGGCATCGTCGGAACGGCCCGGTGCGACCCGCTCGTCGTCGAGCGTCCAGAATCCCGTCGGCTTCGTCTCCAGTGAGCGGAGCACCTTGCCGAGCGCCTCGCGGAAGTTACGTCCGATGGACATGGCCTCGCCGACAGATTTCATGGTCGTCGTGAGTGTGGTGTCTGCGCCGGGGAACTTTTCAAACGCGAACCGCGGGGCCTTGACCACGACGTAGTCGAGTGTCGGCTCGAAGCAGGCGGGGGTTTCGCCGGTGATGTCGTTGTCGATCTCGTCGAGCGTGTAGCCGACGGCGAGCTTGGCGGCAATCTTCGCGATCGGGAATCCGGTCGCCTTTGACGCCAGCGCCGAGGAGCGGGATACGCGCGGGTTCATCTCGATGACGACGATGCGGCCGTCTTCCGGGTTGACGGCGAACTGGATATTGCAGCCACCCGTGGCGACGCCGACCTCCCGAAGGATATCGATTCCGAGGTCACGCATGCGCTGGTATTCGCGGTCCGTGAGTGTCATCGACGGGGCGACGGTCACCGAGTCGCCGGTGTGGACGCCGAGTGCGTCGACGTTTTCGATGGAGCAGACGATGACGACGTTGTCCTTGCCGTCACGCATGAGCTCGAGCTCGTACTCCTTCCACCCGAGGATCGACTCCTCGATGAGTACGTTCGCGGTCGGGGACGCCGCGAGACCGCCGCCGGCGATCCTTTCGAGGTCCTCGTTGGTATATGCGAGCCCGGAGCCGAGCCCGCCCATCGTGAACGAGGGCCGGACGACGACGGGGAGTCCGAGTTCGGCGACCGAATCGTAGACCTCGTCCATGGTGTAGCACACGCGCGAACGGGCGGATTCTCCCCCGACCTTGGCGACGATGTCCTTGAACGTCTGCCGGTCCTCGCCGCGGTTGATCGCGGGTATGTCCGCGCCGATGAGTTCGACGCCGTGCTTGTCGAGGATCCCCTGGGCATCGAGCTGCATCGCGGCGTTGAGTGCGGTCTGACCGCCGAGCGTCGCGAGGACGGCATCGATCGGGGTGCCTTCCTCCGCTTCCTTGGCGAAGACCTTGTCGATGAACTCGGGAGTAATCGGTTCGATATAGGTGTGGTCTGCGAACTCGGGATCGGTCATGATCGTCGCCGGGTTCGAGTTGACGAGCGTGACGCGGATTCCCTCTTCGCGAAGCACGCGGCAGGCCTGGGTGCCCGAGTAATCGAACTCGCATGCCTGTCCGATGACGATCGGCCCGGAGCCGATGACCAGGACGTGCTTGATGTCTTCACGACGTGGCATTTACTGGGCCGCCTTTCCGGTTCCGGTCGCAGCCTTGCGTCCGGACATGAGATCGAAGAACTTGTCGAACAGATCGGAGGCATCGTGCGGACCCGCCGCAGCCTCCGGGTGGTACTGCACCGAGAAGGCGCTGCCATCGACGAGCGCGACACCCTCGACGACGTCGTCGTTCGCGCACACGTGGGTGACGTGCGCCTTACCGAACGGGGAATCCCACTCGCCGCCCTCCGGCGACTTGAGCGCGAAGCCGTGGTTCTGCGAGGTGATCGCGACCTTGCCGGTCGAGAGCTCCTTGACCGGAACGTTGATTCCGCGGTGCCCGAACTGCATCTTGTAGGTGTCGAGACCCAGCGCTCTGCCGAGGATCTGGTTGCCGAAGCAGATCCCGAAGAACGGGATCTTCTCCCCCAGCACCTGTGAGGTGAGCTGAACGGCGGCGTCAGCTGTGGCCGGATCGCCGGGGCCATTGGACAAGAACACCCCGTCGGGGTTGATCGCCTTGATGTCGTCGAGCGTGGCATCGTGCGGAAGCACGTGAACCTCGATGCCGCGCTTCGCGAGCATGCGGGGGGTATTCGACTTGATACCGAGGTCGAGTGCCGCGACGCGAAGCTTGGTCTCCTCCGGCGAGACCACGTAGGACTTCGTTGTCGACACCTCCGCGGAGAGGTTCGCGCCGGCCATCGACTCCTGGCCACGTACCTTCTCCAAGAGCGCGTCGGTGTCGCCTCCCGAGAGCGCCTCACCGGAGAAGATCCCGGCCTTCATCGATCCACGGTCGCGGAGACGGCGCACGATCGTGCGGGTGTCCACGCCACTGATACCGACGATGCCCTGTTCGGCAAGTTCCGATTCGAGTGTGCGCTCCGAGCGCCAGTTCGAAGCCCGGCGGGAGCTGTCGCGGATCACGAATCCCGAGACCCAGACCTTGCCGGAGGAATCGGTGGCCCCGTCCACACGGGACTCGCCGTCCTCGGAATTCCATCCGGTGTTACCGATCTGCGGCGCCGTGGCGACCACGATCTGCCGGCAGTACGAGGGATCCGTCAGCGTCTCCTGGTATCCGGACATGCCTGTGGTGAACACGGCTTCGCCGAGGGTCTCGCCCTGCGCGCCGTAGGTGAAGCCGC
>DGYFI06202__coassemble_980_pt1 | contig 14224 bp, 15 predicted proteins | sample DGYFI06202__metabat2_low_PE_038 | metagenome-assembled genome bin DGYFI06202
TGATGAGTTCGAGGGCCGGGTGGAAGGCATCGACCTCGGCGTAGACCTCGACACGGTTGCACGTGGAGACGAGCATCGCCTCGCGGATCGACGACGACTCGAGGAGCCGCGCGGTGAAGGCATCGCGCTCGGACTCGACCACGGCGACGCGCTCGAGCAACGACACCGAGGCGGAGCTGTACGACATGCCTACGACGAGCACGCTCACGCTGCCACCCCCCTGGGCGCGGGGCGGGAAATGAGGCATGCGACACTAGAAATGTCCACGCGGGAGGTAACGGTATTCGTACCAAACGCGGTTAAGAAGGCGACGGAGGGGACGCGCCTCGTGGCGGGACCCCCTGGGGCGCCGCCGGGCGAGTGTTGCCTGGGCTTCACGTGCGACCGTCTCCTTTATTCCGTGCAAACGATTTTGGAGTGCGCCCAGTAGGTCGCGCCGGACGCGCCAAAACAAAGGCATAAATACTTCGTTGTACACGCCTGGTCATCTCGCGATTTCCAGGCGGGGCGAAGCGTGCCCTTATCGTCTTGCTCGCAGTCCACGTTAACCCCCGCAGTACCCCGAAACAAAACTCACGAAGCGCGCTTGCTATACGTGCCGGATTCTGCTTCACATTTTGCAGCCCCGTACCTACTCGCGAGTTAGGTTTACCTCAAAAATGCGCGCCACCTGGTTTGATGAAGCGCGTTTCGATGTGGCGATCTGGGGGTAGCCATAGGGCGACGGTGCTGAGATAAATCTAAGCTGCGTGCGGATTCGCCTTAGAATTTATGGTCATGAGCCTCCTCCAAGACGTCTTGCTGTTCTTCCACCTCATTTTTCTCGCCGCGCTTCTCGGGGGCTACTTCGTGTCGCTGACCGCCAAGGGGCTATCGAATCCGGTGATGCTGTGGGGCGGGCGCCTGCAGCTGGTCGTCGGACTTTTGCTGTACGGCGTGCTCATCGCGCGGTCCTCGGATCTCGGCTTCGAGGTGAACCACATGATCTTCGGGATGAAGATCGTGATCGCCTTGGTGCTCGTGGCGCTGATCGAGATCGCGACCGCAGGGCAGCGGCGCGCGGGGCAGCTTGTGGCGGCGGGGCCACCTTCGGCCGGCGCCGGGGCGACCGCCGTTGCCGTTGTGCGCGCGCCGTTGATTTACGTCGCGGGTGTGCTGGCGATCATCAACGTGATCCTCGGGATGTCGGCGTAGGTTTCGCACGGTTCGCAGGCGGATGAATGGCCTAGCGCCGTCCGCCATAACTCCGGTGGAAGACGAATCCGAGATAACAGAGGAACACGGCGAGTCCGATTCCGCAGACCATCCACATCCAGGTGCCGAGCGGCCCATCGAGCAGGGTCGCCGCGACGGGGAACGCCGCGGCAAGCACGGCCGCGCCGAGAGAAGGACGCCACGCGCTTCGGCCGCCGGTATGGCTCGGCGACTTCGACGTCATACGGTAAACCAATACGCCCACGAATAGCGCGAGGACCAGGGCAAAAACGAGGGCGAGCAGCGAGTCGAGCCCGGTGCGTTCGCCGAATGCGTTGCGCCCGAACAATACGAGCACAACGATCGCAAGAAACGGGAAGTACCAGACCGGGACCGGCGGTTTTCGCGACGCACCCCCGGACGCGGCAGCCTTATCGGCGGCGGCTTCCTTCGCAATGAGGGCCTCGCGCTCTTCGCGGGCGCGTCGTGCCTCCTCGGACTGCGGCACGCTTGGTTCGTCGCTCATCTTGTCGACGGTACGCGAACGTGTTCTCCGAAAAGGCGACGCCCGCGGGATCCGTCGTCGCTAAAGCGCAGCCAGCCGCTCGCGCGCCTCGGTGTACTCGCGATCGAGGCGATCAACGAGCTCGGCGGCCGGACCGACGGCTTTCACCGCGCCGACGCCCTGACCCGAACCCCACACGTCCTTCCACGCCTTCGCGCCGCCGACGGAGTCTGCTCCTCCGCCGAAGTTCATCGCCGAGGGGTCGGAGCTTTCCAGGTTGTCCGGGTCGAGGCCGGAGCTCTCGATCGATCCGCGCAGGTAGTTGCCGTGCACGCCGGTGAACAGGTCGGAGTAGACGATGTCTGCGGCCGCAGAGTCGACGATCATGTTCTTGTACTCGTCGACCGCGTTGGCTTCGTTCGTGGCGATAAAGGCCGAACCGACATAACCGAGGTCCGCGCCGGACGCGACGGCGGCGAGGAGCGAGGATCCATGCGCGATCGCGCCCGAGAGCACCAGCGGACCGTCGAACCACTCGCGGATCTCACGCACGAGCGCGAACGGCGACTGGGTCCCCGCGTGGCCGCCCGCGCCGGCCGCCACCGCGATGAGTCCGTCCGCGCCCTTCTCGATGGCCTTGCGCGCGAAACGGTTGTTGATCACGTCGTGCAGCACGATGCCGCCGTAGGCATGGATCGCCTCGTTGACGTCCTCGCGAGCACCGAGCGAGGTGATGACGATGGGCACCTCGTGCGCGATGACGTCGGCAAGGTCCGACTCGAGCCGCTCGTTGGACTTGTGCACGATGAGATTCACCGCGAACGGCGCAGACGGGCGATCGGGATGTTCGGCGTCATACTTCTGTAGAGCCGAGCTGATCTCCGTGAGCCACTCCCCCAACTTCTCCTGCGGCCGCGCGTTGAGCGAGGGGAACGAGCCGACGATTCCGGACGTGCACTGGGCGATGACCAGCTCCGGATTCGACACGATAAACATCGGCGACGCGACGGCCGGGATGCGGAGATTCTGGAGCGCTGTGGGGAGTGTCATACGTTGACCATAACCTGACTTCTGCATTCGGAGCGAGCTTCCATCGGAAACCATTGACTGTGATTCGTATCACATATATTGTTTGATGCACCAGCGCTCTCCCGCCGAACAGCATCGGAGTTCCCCCAGTGGACGACATGTTCCCCGACGTCATCGCCGCCACCGATCCGGACCGGCCAGCGTACATCATGGCAGGTAGCGGGACCCAGATCAGCTACGGCGAGCTCACCCGAGATTCGAAAGCGATCTCCCGGCTGCTGTGGTCGCGCGGGCTCCGCCATGGCGACACCATCGCCCTCTACATGGAAAACCACCCGGCGCTGCTCAAGGTCGCGTGGGCCGCGCAGCGCACGGGGCTGCGCTATGTCGCGCTGTCCTCGCGCCTCACGGCGCACGAGGTTGCCTACATTCTCGGCGATTCCGACACCCGCGCGCTGTTCACCACCGACGCACTAGCCGAGACTGCAGCCGCCGCTCTCGAACTCCCCGAGGCGCCCGCGCTCGACAACCGCTTCATCGCCGGAACCGCGGCCCACGGTTTTGCCGATATGACGGCGGAGGCGGACGCCATCGGGACAGATGTAGAGCCCGACGAGCGCGAGGGAATCGACTTTCTCTACTCCTCGGGGACCACGGGCAAGCCCAAGGGCGTGATGACCCCGCTGCCGCTCAATCCGCTCGGCGTCCCGCCGGGGTTCTACGCGATCTTCTACGCGCTGTGGAACATCACGGCCGCCACCGTGTACCTCTCGCCGGCCCCTCTCTTCCACGCGGCCCCGCTGCGCATCAACATGGCCGTGCACCGCGTCGGCGGCACGTGCATCGTCATGGAGAAGTTCGAGCCGGAAGCAGCGCTCGAACTCATCGAAAAGTACCGCGTCACGCACACGCAGATGGTGCCCGCGATGTTCGCGCGCATGCTCAAGCTCCCCGACAGCATCCGCACCGCCTACGATGTGTCCTCGTTGACCTGCGTCATCCACGCTGCGGCGCCGTGCCCGGTGGAGATCAAACGCGCGATGATCGACTGGCTCGGCCCCGTCATCTTCGAGTATTACTCGGCCACCGAGGCCTACCTGTTCACGGCGCTCGATTCGAACGAGTGGCTGGCTCATCCCGGCTCGGTGGGAAAGCCGCTCGTCGGCACGCCGCACATCCTCGACCCGCTCGGCGAGGAGCTGCCCGTCGGCGAGTCTGGCCAGATCTGGTCGGAGAGCCCAGCTCAGTTCGAGTACCGCAACGCCCCCGAGAAGACCGCCGAGGCGCATAACGACGCAGGCTGGAGCACCGTCGGCGACATCGGCTACGTCGACGAAGACGGCTACCTCTATATCTCCGATCGCCGCGCGGACATGATCATCCGCGGTGGCGTCAACGTCTATCCGCGCGAGGCCGAAGACGCGCTCATCGCGCACCCGAAGGTCGCGGACGCGGCCGTGTTCGGCATCCCCGATGACGATCTCGGCGAGGCCGTCCACGCCGTCGTCGTCCCCGCAGGCGACGCCGCCGCCGGCCCCGGGCTCTCCGACGAGCTGCTCGCCTACCTCCACGAGCGCCTGGCCAAGTACAAGTGCCCGGTGTCCATCGAGTTCGCCACCGAGCTCCCGCGCCACGCCACCGGCAAGCTCTACAAGCGCTTGCTCAAGGACAAGTACCGCCAGGAAGTATGACGCCGGACGCCCGGAAATCCTTAGGCCTGCAGGTCCTCGCGTAGCTCGTCGTTGTCGACCTCCCAGGCCGCATATTCCTCGCCATCGAGGAGCAGCACCGGCAGCCGGTCGCCGAACTCTGCCTTGAGTTCGGAATCGGTGTCCACGTCGACGACCTGCAACGGCACCGACAGCTCCATGAGCAGTGGGGTAATCTGCTCGCGCACGCGCACGCACGAGCCGCAGCCGACTCGCGTGAGGAGCGTGACCTCGTGCCGCGCGTTCGCATACGGTTCGGATCCTTCGACCAGATTCATACTGTCCATCGTGCCCCATGATGGTCGGGCCGTCGCATAAGATGAGGTCGCAACAAGCATTCCGGTGTCGGCGCCATAGCGGGGCTCGCACCGATTTGAAGGAGGCCTCCTGTGTCCGACGAGTCATTGCCCCGCAGGTGGGGGCGATTCTTGCCGTCGAAGGCGCGGGTCGTGCAGCGCGCGTTGTCCGCCGCTTTCCCAACGCGGTCGGAGCGCCACCAAGCGGTAGCCGGCAAGGCGAGTGCGGCCGAGGCCCTTCGCTCTTCTGAGGACATCGAGGCATTCGGGGGTGTGGACGAGGCACAGGCTGGGACCAAGCGCCGCCCAGGCAAGAAGTCCAAGGCTCCTTCCTCGCGAGATGTCGAGCATTCCGGGTTCGTCGGCGCGCAGGCCGATTTGGAGCCCTCGATCGGCCCGGACGGCGAGGTTTACGAGCACGAGGTCACGATCGAGGGCGAGCCGACGCCGATCGAGGAGAAGCTCGAGGCCGGGGAGGAACTCACACCCGATCCCACGGCCGCCGCATTCTTCGATGTCGACAACACCCTCATTCAGGGCGCGTCGATTCTGCTGCTTCACCACCCGCGACGTCGCGACGATGATCTGGCAGCAGGCCAAGTTCCGCGTCTCGGGCCGCGAATCCATGTCGGATGTCGCCTCGGGCCGCGAGAAGGCGCTGAGCTTCGTCAAGGGCCGCGAGGTACGCGAGGTCGAGGAGCTATCCATGGCGATCTTCGACGAGTCCATCGCCGACCGCTTCTGGCCCGGCACCAAGTCGCTGGCACAAATGCATATTGACGCCGGGCAACAGGTCTGGCTCGTCACCGCGACTCCGGTCGAGCTTGCCAACGTCATCGCCGAGCGCCTCGGCCTCACCGGCGCGCTCGGGACTGTCGCCGAACGCGAGAACGGGGTCTACACCGGCCGGATGGTGGGCGACATCCTCCACGGCTCAGGCAAAGCCCACGCGGTCAAGGAGCTTGCTCGCACCAAGGGCCTGGACCTGTCGAAGTGTTACGCCTACTCGGATTCGTCCAACGACTTGCCAATGCTCTCGCTCGTCGCGCACCCGGTGGCCGTCAACCCGGACACAGCGCTGCGCGATGCCGCGAGAGAGAACGGCTGGCAGATCAAGGACTACCGCACCATGCGTCGTGCAGCGAAGATCGGCCTCCAGGGCACGGCCGTCGCGGCCGCCGCGGGCGGAGCCGTCGCCGTGTGGAAGCGCCGCCCCTAGGGACGCTCAGTCCCGCCTCTCGCTCTAGCCGAAGAAGACGCTTCCGCGGCGGGCGAGGTTGCGGTATAGCGTGTTCTGGATGGTCTCGCGCACCTGGTCGGTGATCTCGAAGACGACCATCGGATCGTCCGCGGCGTCAGGGCCGAAACCCGACGTTTCGATCGGCTTGCCGAATTCCATGATCCACTTCGTGGGCAGCGGCATCGCCCCGAGCAGCCCCGTGAGCGGGAACGTCGGCGTGATGGGCATGTACGGCAGGCCAAGAAGCCGAGCAAGCGCCGGGACCTCGCCGATCTTCGGGTAGATCTCCTCGGAACCGACGACGGACAGCGGGATGATCGGCGCGCCCGCAGCGACCGCCGTGGACACGAACCCGCCACGTCCGAAGCGCTGGAGGCGGTATCGGTCGCCGAAAGGCTTGCCGAGGCCCTTGAAGCCTTCCGGCCACACGGCGACGATTTCGTTCGACGTCAGAAGTGCTTCTGCGTCTGCGGCATTGGCGAGCGTGGCGCCCACGCGGCGCGCAATCGGCGCGACCACCGGTACGCCCATCGCGAGGTCCGCGGCGAGCATTCGCAGGTTTCGACCCGCATGATCGTGGACGGCGACCATGGTCATCATCCCGTCCATCGGGAGGACGCCGGCGTGGTTGGAGACGATGAGCGCCGAACCGTCGGACGGGATGTTCTCGGCGCCGATGACCTCGACGCGGAACCAGTTCTCGAAGAACGGGCGCCAGATCGGCAGCCACACCTTCTCCTGAAAGTGCGCGTCGAAGCCGAATTCGTCGATATCGTAGTTACCGCTGAGCCGAACTGCGAGCAGCTCTCCCACATTCGAAATGGCTTCGGCCAGCGTATTCACGGCCATCGCCTCGCCGGTGGCCAGGGCCACGTCGACCTTGTCGACCGCGCGGAGGATCGGCTCCATGAGTTCGGACGCGGCGCTCGGATCGAGCTTGAGGACCTCTGCGAGGTGCATGCCGACTGCCTGGGCGGTGGCGACGATCTGCTCGAGGCTCTGCCCGATGGCTCCCGCGGCGGCGTCGGATCGGCTCGTCATCCCCGTGAAGGATTCCCCGACCATCCGCCAATGCTTTTCCTCGGCGTCATTCCGTGTCCCGAGGTTGAATTCCGGTCCTGCCATATCACGCCTCCTTGGCTTCGGCGGCAGCTGCGGACGTGCGCGAGGCTGCGGATTGTGCTGCGGCGAGCTTGGCCCCCGACGTGCGAGCGGGTGGGCTCGCCTTCTTCGGTGGGGCTTTCTTCGCGGGGGGCTTCTTGGCCGGTGCCTTCTTCGCGGGCTTCGCCGCGTCGTCCTCCGGGGACTTGCTCGCGACCGCGGCCCGGGCCGCATCGCCGGGGGCCGCCGGCTTCGGCGAGCCCGAAGCCACCGGCTTGGCACGCTGGCCGGCCTGTGTGTTGCGGGTGGCCGGGGTGTCGTGCCCGTGCCCGGCTTCCTCGATCTCCGTGACCGTCATCGCACGGAGCGTCGACTGGTTGCGGGTCTTGGCGCCCGTGGCCGGCCGGTCGATCTCGGCGAGCACCGATTCGACGCTCGCGAGGATCGCCGGGTGCATCGAGCGCGGCACCGCTGCGAGCATCGCCCGCACCGCTGCCCGAGCCGTGTCCGCCGACAAGACCGGCTCTATGCCGGAATCCTTGATGTACGCGGCGAGCGCCTGGCTCGTGGAATAGCGCGGCGAGAAACCGAACACCTCGCGCATGCGACGGTTGTCGACGCCGCGGCCGTACTTGAGGTATTCGATCTGCGAGGAGCCGATCTTCTTGAGCCCTTCGCCAGTGAAGATTCCGGCAGCCACGCGAAAAAACGGAGGCAATACGGGGATCGCGATATGGCCGGCGCGGCGAACCGCCTGCGAGAGCGTGATCATCCCATCGCCGGCGATATTGAAGGTGCCGCCCGGGCCGCGCATAGTCGCGAGCACGAGCGCCTCCAGCGCATCCTGTGGATGAAGTAGCTGAATGCGCGGGTCGAAACCGCCGAGGACCGGGGTGATCGACGGCTGCAGCAACTCGCCGAACACGGTCGGCTCGGGCAGGCCGAGGATCGCGGGGACCCGAAGGATCGACACCTCGATGTCGGGGCGCTTGCGGTTCATGCCGCGGGCGTAGCCCTCCACCGAGAGGTAATCGCGCGGGATACCGCCGCCGGGGCTGCGCTTTGCTGCCATGTCCTCGGAGAACATCGCCGGGTCGAGCATGCTCGACCCGTACACCGAGGTCGACGACAACAGCACGAAACGCTTGACGCTCGCAGCGCGGCCGGCGGCCGCCATCATGTGCATCGAGCCCATGATGTTGCTCTCCTTGACGGCCGCGCGGCCACCGGGAGCGAAATCGTTGTGGTGCAGGCCCGCGTGGACGATGGTGTCGACGTCCTTCTCGCGAAGCACCGCCTGCATGCGCGGAGACTGCGGGTCCAGGCGCACGAACTCTGCGTTGCCCATGCGGCGCCGGAATTGCGCGGACGGCTTGCTCGAGTCGATCGCGATGACGCGTTCGATAGTCGGTTCGCGAAGCAACGCTCCGACCAGGTGTGCGCCGAGGTAGCGGCTGCCACCGATGACGGCAACTGCTTTTACAACATGCTCGTCACCGGAGGGCTGGGTCGAAGTTGCCACGCTCACCCCGCAGAGTCTAGTAAAAAGCGCGCCCCCATTGGGCGCCTTCTACGAACTACGTTACCCGCCGACGGTTTACGGGCCGTACATACACCGAAGCCCGCACTCTCGATCATCCCCGAGGGGCGCGAATCGAAGGTGCGGGCAACTAATCTAAAGGCGCAGAGCCGGTGGCCGCCAAGCGCGGCCGCGGCCCTTACTTGCCAAGTTTGCGACGCTGCACGCGGGTGCGACGAAGCATCTTGCGGTGCTTCTTCTTGGACATACGCTTGCGGCGCTTCTTGATAACGGAACCCATGCGTTCCTCCTCCTCGTGAAAATTCTTCAGGTGGCCATTGCGCGGCGGGCACACCAACGGAGTAAGCGTACCTACCTCGCTGCGTCGATTAGAAATCGAGGCCGCGTGGCGGTTGTGCCCATGGCCCGCAAAATGCGGTCTAACCTGCGTCGTAAACCGAGGTGTCGAGGTACTCGTGCACGGCCTTCGAGTGCACGCGGAACGAACGTCCGACGCGCACCGCGGGCAGCTCACCGGAGTGAACGAGCCGGTACACGGTCATCTTGGAAACACGCATAAGTGACGCCACTTCGGCAACGGTCAAGAACTGCGAAGCGTTGGAGGCGCCGGCGCCGTTAGCGCCCGATTCAGCTGGAGTCATCTACATCGTTCCTTTACGGCACGCATCGTGCCGCAGGCTTCCCCTCCTGCGGTACTGACACGCGCGTGCTCTAGAAAGAGCCTAGCGTGAAAGGTGTGAATAGTGCGACGTGTGTGGGAAAAAATACCGCCTGATTTCTCGCGAGATCCGCCGCGTACTTAGCTGACCTGCACTTCACCGCCGGTAAGGAATCTCAAAGGATTTCCGCAACTTTCCCAACATATGAACACTTGGGGCCCATGGCCGCAACAGTGTTACGTCCTGGTCCGCGCGGGGCCTATGGCTGATCGGCGGAGAGCTCGTCGATCATCTGCTCGCGCACCTCGTCCGCGAGCGCCGCCGAGCGCTCCTTACACGCGGACACAGCGCCGTACACGGTGGCGCGCAGACCGCCGGTCTCGAACGCGCGCAGCGCGGCGGCCGTCGTCCCGCCGGGCGACGTCACGGCGGCCCGCAGCGCCGTCGGCCCGTCGCCGCCTGCCGCGAGCATCGCGCCGGCACCCTTCGCGGTGCCCAGCACGAGCGTCTCCGCCGTCTTGCGCGGGATCCCCTGCTCCACCCCTGCCTCGATCATCGCCTCGGCGAGGAGAAAGAAGTAGGCCGGGCCGGAGCCCGACAGCGCCGTCACCGCGTCCATCTGAGACTCGGTGACCTCGACGGTGGCGCCCACCGAGCCCATCATCTTGCGGACGATATCGATGTGCTCGCCGCGTGCGAAGCGGCCCTTGCAGATCGCGGACGTCCCCTCGCCCACAAGCATCGCCGTATTCGGCATCACGCGGACCACGGGCGAACCTGCGGACAGACGCGACTCGATGGCCTCGGTCGGCACGCCGGCGGCCAGAGAGACGACCACGGCCTCGTGCACGCTGTCGGAGATGGCCTCGTCGACCTTGTCGATCACCCCCGGCACGTCGTTCGGTTTTACCGCGACGACGATGACCTGCGCCCCCTCTGCGGCAATCGCGAGGTCCGACGTCATGATCGAATAACGGTCCTTCAGTTCGGCGGCGCGGGCCGCGGCGCTCTCGACGACCACGAGGTCCTGCGGCGGCCAGCCGCCGTCGCGCAGTCCGGCAATGAGCGCCTCGCCGATTTTTCCGCCACCGATGATTGCAATTCGTGTCATACCCATAGCGTGCCACGCGCCCGTTCGGGACGCCGCGCGTGGCCGGTAGGCGAGGCAGGCATTAGGCCCAAATACAGAATCGGCGCGGACCTTCGAAGGTCCGCGCCGAGCCCGCGAGCCGTGTGCGTCAGGTGAACAGCCGCAGCAGTAGCGGCCCGAATGTCACCCCTATGCCGACCACCACCGCGAGGGCGATCGACATCCAGTCGTTGCCGCGGCGCAGCACGCGCACGATGGCGACGAGGCCGATGATGACCACGATCGCGAGCGCGAGCGCCACCCACTTGAGGTCGCGCCACAGCAGCTCGAACGCGACGAACAGTGCAGCGCCGGCGATCGCCGCGCCGACGACCTGCAACGCGAGGATGGCCCACTGGGCGAACCCGCTGCGCTGCGGCTCATCATCCCAATGCTCCTGGCCGTAGGGGTCGAAGACTTCTTCGTCGTGGCCGCGGTAGTCGTCGTGGCCGTAGTCGCCGTATCCGCCGTGCGCGGCGCCCTGGCCCTGCGGGTAGCCGGCCTCCTGGCCGCCATGCTCTACGCCCGTCGAGGACACTGCAGGCTGGGTGGCGGTGTCGGTGCCGGAATGGCCCTCGCCCGCGTCCCCGCGCACCTTCTGGATGACGCCGGTGTTCGCTTCCGAGGAGCCGCCGCCGCTCGCGTGGACCGACGAATCGTCGTCGCGGCCGGCCTTGTTCGCCGCGTAGGCGCCGAGCCCGGCAGCGCCGGCAACGCCAGCGCCCGCTGCGGCCGCGGTCTTACCGCCGCCGAACGAGCCGTGGGACTCGTCGGCCGGCTTGCCGCCGTCCTTCTTGGCCTTGTTGCCGCGCTTGAACAGCGAGGGCTTTTCCGTGGTGGGCGATGCCGCCGGCTTCACCGGGGGCGCGCCCGCGGGAGCGCCTGTGGATGCTGCCGCGCCTGTTGCGGTTGCCGCGCCGGCGGCGCCCACTCCCGCTGCTGCTCCTGCAGCACCCTTGCCGCTCGTCGCGCCCTTGGCGCCGGCGGCACCCGCTTCGCGTTCGTAGCGACGCTGGTTCGCGACGGACTCGCGGACGACTTGCTGCGCGCGGGTCGGAGCACCGGCGGCACTGCTGCTGCCAGCGGCTGCCGCTCCCGCGCCCTGCCGGCCCTGGGGAGCGGCCTGCTGCTGCGCCGGTGCCTGCTGTGCCGGTGTTTGCTGGGCCCCTGCGGCCTGCTTCGCAGCGCCGGCCTTGTCGCCGCCGCGCGTGGACGCAGCCGCCGCACCCGCGCCTGCGGCACCGGCCGCTGCAGCGGTACCCGCAGCGGCCTTGCCCGCACCCGAGCCGGATCCGCCGCGGCCCTTGACCGAGGTGTCCGGAACGGGAATCGGCCCCGTGGTCGATCCGTTGCCCGACGGGCGGCCGAACAGGTCGCCCGTGTCGGGCACCTGCGAGCCGGCAGCGGGACGCTGCGCCGGCTTCGGCGGCATCGGGGTCTTGTCGGAAGTCTTGGCGCGCTCGGACGTCGTCGTCCGGCGGGCGATGCGCGGGCCTGCGGCCGGTTGCGCCTTCTTATCGGCGGGCTTCGAGGCGGGCGGCGCTGCGGGCGGAGTGGCCTGCTGCTGGCCCTGCGCGGCAGCCTGCTGCGGCTGCTGGCCCTGCGGAGCACCCTGCTGGCCCTGTGGGGCGCTCTGCTGGCTCGGCTGGCCCTGCTTCGCGGCCTCGCGCTCTTCGGCCTCCTCGCGGGCACGGCGGCGCGCCGCACGACCCGAGAGCGGCTGGCCGTCCGGCCCGACGCGCGGGATGTCGCCCGTCAGATCGGACACACTCACCCCGCCGCTATCGGCGCGGCGGTGATGGCGGCGCTGGGAAGCGTCACCGGCAGAGTCCCCGGAAGCCTCCGAGTCCTCGCCTTGGCTCATGCGCTTAAGCAGCTCGGCTACGGTGATCGACTCTCCCGAGCCGCCTCCGCGCCGCGACTGTTCGCTAGCTGCCACGTCAGCTCCCCTTTCCATCACGACCGGCGTGATGATCCAGTCGTTGCAGGATCAGACCCTCGCGAAGGGCCCACGGACAAATCTTTACCGACTCTAACCCTAAAGCCCTCATGGAGGCTTCCGCGACTAGTGCCCCCGCTACGACTTGATACGACCGGTCGGAACTAATCCCCTCCAGTTCAGCACGATCCGACGCCGTCATCCGGGATATAAACGCAATTACCTGACGTAAACCTGCCGCGGTGAGCACCCTTTCGGCCCTTGGGCCCGCCGAAGCGGGCGCCGCACCGGTCAATCGGGCGAGCATACGGAAGGTTTTCGACGTCGCGGAAGCGAGATCCGGCTCGCCGAGACTGCGGATCTCTTTTGCCGGCGCCTCGAGCTCGGCGTCGATGAAATCGCGCAGCGCATTGATCCGTTTGCGCTCCGGCGGATCGGAGTTGAACCAGTCGTGGGTCAGGCGCCCGGCGCCGAGCGCGAGCGAGAACGCCTTGTCCGGGTTCTCGTCCGGCCCCGACGTCAACTCCAAAGAGCCGCCACCGATATCGAGGTTGACGATCGAGCCCGCCGACCAGCCGTACCAGCGGCGCGCGGCGAGGAACGTCATCCGCGCCTCGTCGACACCGGAGAGCACCTCAAGCCGCACGCCGGTGGAGTCCTCGACCGCATCGAGCACGTCGTCGGAATTCTTGGCATCACGAACCGCGGAGGTGGCGAAAGCCATGACCTCCTCGCAGCGGGTCGCCTTCGCGATCTCGGAGGCCTCCTGCACCGCATCACTGAGCTTCTTGATTCCCTCCTTGCTGATGCGATCGTGCTTGTCCAGATACTGGATAAGCCGCACAGCGGTCTTGGAATCGCTCATCGGTGTGGGGTGGCCGCCCGCATGCGCGTCGACCACGACCATGTGCACCGTATTGCTACCGACGTCTAGGACACCCAATCTCACCCCTACACCGTATAACGGGCTACCGTTGCAAGGCGTGAGCAGTAGAACCAAAGGCGCATCGAGGCGCCCGTCGGACACCCTTTATTCCCGCTCCGGCACGGCGCGCGAACCCGAGCCGGAGGTCGCGCTGGACTTCCCTCGAGAATGGTTCACGTTCGACCATCCCACCGAGGAAGACCACGTCATCTCTGCGGACATGACGTGGCTACTGTCGTCGTGGAGCTGCGTGTTCGGCACGCCCTCGTGCCACGGGATCACGGCGGATCAGCCGGACTCGGGCTGCTGCACGCACGGCGCTTTTCTTACTGACAACGAAGATCGCGAACGCCTTGCCGCGAACGTCGCGCTGCTTGCCCCGGACGAGTGGCAGCACGAGAGCGATGCGCTCGCCGACGCGAAATCGCGTAGTGCGGCGTCATTGGACAAGGGCATCGAGCCGTGGCTCGAGGAAGACGAACTCGACGACGAACCCGCGCTGCGGACGCGGCGCTTCAACGGCCGTTGCGTGTTTTTCAATGACGTCGGATGGCCGGCGGGCTCCGGGTGCGCGCTGCACCACATGGCCCTTCGCGAATCCAAGCCGGAGGTGTGCTGGCAGCTGCCGATCCGGCGGACACAGGAATGGGAGACGCGCGCGGACGACGTGGAGGTCCTGCACACGCGGATCGCCGAGTACGACCGCCGCGGCTGGGGGCCCGGCGGACTCGACCTCGACTGGTACTGCACGGGCTCGCCCGAGGCGCACGTAGGCGCGGAACCAGTGTTCGAGTCGCTTGCCGACGAGCTGACCGAGCTCATCGGCGTAGAGGCCTACGAGGTGCTCGCCTAGGCGTGCCAGCGGAGGCAGCAGCTCGGGCTCATCGCCGTGCACCCGGCGACGACCCGCGCCGAGGAGCTGGCCCTGCTGGCGGAGCAGGACGGCGCCCCCGTGGTG
>DGYFI06202__coassemble_1008_pt1 | contig 13945 bp, 15 predicted proteins | sample DGYFI06202__metabat2_low_PE_038 | metagenome-assembled genome bin DGYFI06202
CCCGCGCCGGCGCGAGGGCCGTCTTTAGACGATGACGCCGTTCTGGGCGAGCCACGGCACCGGGTCGATCCACTGGCCGGCAGCGTTCTGGACGCCGAAGTGGAGGTGCGGGCCCGTGGAGTAGCCACGGTTACCGGTGGTGCCGATGACCTGGCCGGCATTCACGCGCTGTCCAACGGACACGTAGTTCTCGTTGTTGTGGCCGTACTCGAGGAGCTCGCCATCATCGGTGCGGATGCGGATCCACAGACCGTAGCCCGAGGCCGGTCCGGCTGCCTCGACGGTGCCGGACTTCGCGGCGTACATCGGGGTACCAACCGGGGCACCGAAGTCAGTGCCGTTGTGGAAGGAGCCCCAGCGGTCGCCGAAGCCGGAGGTGACTGCACCGACGGTGGGTGCGTGAGCGCCGCCGGGGATGACGTCGCTGAGGGAGCCGAGATCGATTCCGGCAACGTCGGCGTACTGCTGGGCCGTCGCCTGGTCGATCTGGCCGGCGAAGTGGTCGTTGTAGACCTGCGTCGCCATGTCCTGAACCTGCTCAGGGCTGGGCATTTCTGCGGACTGCGCCTGGGCCATCGGGCCGGACACAAGTGCCGCGCCGCCTGCAATTGCTGCACCGGCAAAGACCTTGGCGGTCGTACGTCCTGCGGCGGAGTTGCGGGCCTGTGCGTGGCGGACCGTGGTTCCGGCCGCCGACTGCGCGCCGAGACGCTCCTGGAGCTGTGCGACGGAGACCGCGTTCGGGTTGTGCTTCATGTGCGTCCTCTGATCGAAGGTCTAGCTGGTGTGGTTCTGTCTGTCTCGCTTTGATCACAAGACGGTGACAAAAACGAATGCATTGGGGCCGTTTGAACGACCTCAAGCAATGTAACAGAACGGTCTCGCAAATGTCACGCCATCAGACAAACAAATTACGACGACGCAGGTCAGAGGACTGAACCTGCGTCGTCGCGTTTGTTATATTTGCGAGATCAGTGGTCTTGCTCGCCGATCCGGTGCGCGAGGATGAAGTTGGTCGATCCCTCGACTCCGGGAACGCTGCCCGCAACGAGAATGACGAGATCTCCGGCCCTGTACCTGGCATGGGACTCGAGGATCCCGTCGGTGGTCGACAGCACCTGCGCAGTGTCGCCGAACTCGTCGATGAGGAAGGTTTCCACTCCCCACGTGAGTGCGAGCTGGTTGCGCACGCGCCTATTACCTGTCACCGCGAACAGCGGTAGCGGACTGTGGAGACGCGACAAACGCCGCACCGTGTCCCCGCTGGAGGTGACGGCCACGAGCGCCTTGGCGTCCAGCGACTCGCCGATTTCGCGCGCCGAGTAGCTGATGACGCCCCGCTTGGTGCGCGGCTTGTGTCGAAGCTCCGGTACGTAGGTCGAGTCCGCCTCGACTGCCTCGGCGATCGAGGACATGGTGCGCACTGACTCATACGGGTATTTACCGATGGAGGTTTCTCCCGAAAGCATGACGGCATCGGCCCCGTCGAGCACGGCGTTGGCGACGTCGGATGCCTCGGCGCGGGTGGGCCTGGAATTCTCGATCATCGAATCGAGCATCTGCGTGGCCACGATGACCGGCTTGGCGTTCTCGCGGGCGATCTGGACCGCACGCTTTTGTACGAGGGGCACATCTTGCAGCGGTAGTTCTACGCCAAGGTCACCGCGGGCGACCATGATGCCGTCGAAGGCCATCACGATCGCTTCGAGGTTTTCGACCGCTTCGGGCTTTTCGAGCTTGGCGATGACCGGGAGATAGACGTTCTCTTCGTCCATGATCTGACGGACCAGGTCGGCATCTGCCGGGGAACGGACGAAAGACAGAGCGATGAAGTCGACGCCGAGTTGAAGTGCGAAGCGCAGATCGGCGATGTCCTTCTCCGAAAGGGCGGGTACCGAGACATTCATCCCCGGAAGCGAGACGCCCTTGTTGTTGGACACCTCCCCGCCCTCTGTGACGAGGCAGCGCACGTCCTTGTCGCGTACCTCGATGACCTCGACGGCGACCTTGCCATCATCGATGAGCAGGCGGTCGCCTGGGCGGGCATCGTCGGAGAGCTGCTTATAGGTGGTCGACACCCTGTCGTGGGTTCCTTCTACGTCCTCCACCGTGATGGTGACGAACTCCCCGGTTTCCCATTGTTCGCGGGTGTTGGCGAAGGTGCCCAAACGGATCTTGGGGCCCTGGAGGTCCGCGAGGACTCCGACGGCGCGACCCGTGGCTTCGGAGGCCTCGCGCACCCAGTTGTAGTTCTTCTCGTGGTCTTCATGGGCGCCATGGCTGAAGTTGAGACGTGCGACATCCATGCCGGTATCCACCAGCTTGCGCACACCTTCCTGGGAGGCCACGGCGGGCCCGAGCGTACATACGATTTTAGTCCGGCGTTTCACACCACCATCGTAGTCGGACCTGAGAGATCGCGCCGCCCGGAAAGTTCGCTATTCGCGCCCATCCCCCGGCCTCTCGGGCCGGTCTTCTGCGGCCGATCCGGTCTCGTGTCCTGCGCTTCCGGTGGCGACGGCCTCGTCGCGGTCTGGCTCCTCCGACGTCATACCCGACTGATTTTTCGGTAGTAATTCATTCGGGTCCTCGCGGTGACGCGGCTTCTTGAATGCAACGTAGGCGAGCGCGACGAGGAGAACCACGGCCGACACGATCGTGTTGATGCGGAGGCCGAAGACCATCGTGGCGTCGTCGGTGCGCATGAGTTCGATGCCGAAGCGACCGAGACAGTACAGGGCGACGTAGAGCGCGAACACGTGCCCGTGGCCGAGGCGGAATTTGCGGTCGAGTGCGACGAGGATAACGGCGACGAGGACGCACCACACCAATTCGTAGAGGAACGTGGGGTGGACGACCGTGAGGACTTCCCCCGTCGAGGTCCCCTGGTATTGGCCGTAATCACCGGTCGCCTCGTTGTAGCGGCGGTAGATCTCGAGTCCCCATGGCAGGTCGGTCTCGCCGCCGTAGAGCTCCTGGTTGAAGTAGTTGCCGAGGCGACCGATGCCCTGGGCGAGGATGATCGGCGGGGCGATCGAGTCGGCGAACGCACCGACGGAGCGGATCCCGAGTGTGCGCAACCCGATGAGTGCGCCAAGGGCGCCGAAGGCGACAGCGCCCCAGATGCCTAGCCCGCCGTCCCAGATCTTCAGCGCGTCGACGGGGTTCTTTCCCTCGCCGAAGTAGCGCCAGCTGTCGGTGGCGACGTGATAGATACGTCCACCGATGATGCCGAAGGGGACGGCCCAGATTGCCACATCGAGGACGACGCCGGGCTCGCCGCCGCGCGCCTTCCACCGGCGTTCGCCCCAGATGCAGGCGACGATGATCCCGGCGATGATGCACACGGCATACATGCGCAGCGGGAACGGGCCGATGTTCCACTCCCCTTGCGGCGGGCTGGGAATGTAGGCGAGTGCGGTGCTGTACATGGTCGCTCAGTGCTACTTTCGCAGTTCGTGGGCGGTCGGGTGTTACCGGCGGACCCCGTCCGCGAGTTCGGCGACAAGCGCGCGCACGGCGCTTTCGCCCTCTGCCGCGGCGGTGATGATGGCGGAGCCGACGATGACACCGTCGGCGTACGCGGCGATTTCTGCGGCCTGATCTCCGCTACGCACGCCGAGACCGACGCACACGGGTAGGTCGCTGACCTCCCGGACGCGGCGGGTGAGGTTCTTGGGCAGGTCCGAGACGGCGTCGCGGGCGCCGGTAACACCCATGACGGCCTGGGCGTAGATGAAGCCCGAGGCGGCATCGCAGGTCGTCTTCAACCGCTCCGGTGTCGACGACGGCGCGACGAGGAACATCTGCCCGAGGCCGTGCGCCTTGGCGGCGACGGTCCACTCTTCCGCCTCTTCGGGAATGAGGTCCGGGGTGATGATGCCTTGCCCTCCCGCGGCTGCGAGATCGGCGGCGAAAGCGTCGACTCCATACTGCAGAATCGGGTTCCAGTAACTCATGACGACGGGGACCCCGCCGGCCTCTGCGACCGCGCGGACGACGTCGAACACGTCGGAGACGCGAACCCCGGCCTGGAGGGCGGTGTCGGCGGCGGCCTGGATCGTCAGCCCGTCCATCATCGGATCCGAATAGGCGATTCCCACCTCGACGATGTCGCAGCCCGCCTCGACCATGGCGGTGACGTGTTCGATGGATTCGCGCACGGTCGGGTAGCCGGCCGGGAAGTAGCCGATGAGTGCGGAACGCCCCTCGGCCTTACAACGAGCAAAGGTGTCGGCGATGGTGCTCACTTGTTGGTTCCCTCCGGCGAATCTGCATGTGCGGTGTCGACGAGCCCTTCGCCCGGCTTTGCCTCGCCGGACGAATCGGTGAGACCGAACCATTCGGCGGCCGTCGCCACATCCTTGTCCCCGCGGCCGGAGACGTTGACGAGGAGAACGCCGGCGTCCTCGGCGCCGAGCGAGACAGCGCCGGCGAGGGCGTGCGCCGATTCGATCGCCGGTATGATGCCCTCGGTTCGGCACAGCAGAGCGAAAGCGTCCATCGCCGCGGTGTCGGTGACCGCCCGGTATTCGGCGCGGCCGATATCGGCGAGGTAGGCGTGCTCGGGGCCGACGCCCGGATAGTCGAGGCCCGCGGAGATCGAATGCGACTCGATGACCTGGCCGTCGGAGTTTTGCATGAGGTGCGCGTACGAGCCCTGGAACACCCCGGGGCGGCCGGCGTTGATCGTGGCCGCGGTGCGAGGGGTCTCGGCGCCGTCGCCGCCGGCCTCACAGCCGATCAGCCGCACGCCGTCGTCATCGATAAACGGGTGGAACAGGCCGATGGCGTTGGAGCCGCCGCCGACGCAGGCGACGGCCGCGTCCGGGAGACGCCCCGCCATCTCGAGGATCTGGCTGCGCGCCTCGGCTCCGACGATGCGCTGGAAATCGCGGACCATCGCCGGGAACGGGTGCGGGCCGGCGGCAGTGCCGAAGGCGTAATAGGTGTCGTCGGCGCGGGAGACCCAGTCACGCATCGCCTCATTGATCGCGTCCTTGAGTGTGCGCGAACCGATCTGCACCGCCTCGACCTCGGCGCCGAGCAGTCGCATCCGCGCGACGTTGAGCGCTTGTCGTTCGACGTCGACGGCGCCCATAAAGATTTTGCACTCCATGCCGAGAAGTGCGCAGGCGGTCGCGGTGGCGACGCCGTGCTGGCCGGCGCCGGTCTCGGCGATCACGCGCTTCTTGCCCATGCGCTGGGCGAGGAGCGCCTGGCCGAGCACGTTATTGATCTTGTGGCTTCCGGTGTGGTTGAGATCCTCGCGCTTGAGGAACACCCGCGCGCCGATCTCCGCGCCGAAACGCTTCGCCTCATACAACGGGGACGGGCGGCCTGCATAGTGCTTCTGCAGCCGATTGAGTTCAGCGAGAAAACCCTCGTCGCGGCGCGCCTTGTCGTAGGAATCGGTGACCTCGTCGATCACGGCCATCAGAGCCTCGGGCACGAACTGCCCGCCGAACGTCCCCCAGTGCCCGCGGGAATCGGGCTCGTGCGGGGTCGTCTGGTTCACCACGGCGCCCATGGTCGGGAACACGTCGCGGTCTTCGCGTGATGGAGGAGTCGGTGTAGTCACGTCTTCAAGTGTGCCGCACGTGCCGTGCCCGGCGCCCGCCGGGCCGCCGGCGGCGGGCCGATCAGTGGTCGCCGTTGGGGCAGGACGGATGTGTGCCGGCGGTCGCGAGAGTCTGTACCGCGCCCTGGGGGTCTCCCGAGGTCACCAACGACTCGCCCACGAGCACGGCGTCGGCGCCGAGTCCCGCATAGGTGAGCAGGTCACCGCGTCCGCCGATCCCGGATTCGGCGATCTTCACCACGTCCGAGGGCAGCCCCGGGGCGATGCGCCCGAACGCGTTCGGGTCGACGTCGAGGGTCTTGAGGTTGCGGGCATTGATACCGATGACGGAGGCGTGCGCTTGAATCGCGCGATCGGCCTCTTCCTCGGTGTGAACCTCCACCAGCGCCGTCATCCCGAGGGATTCGGTGCGATCGAGGAGCGATTCGAGCAGCGGCTGGTCGAGCGCGGCAACGATGAGCAGAACGAGATCCGCACCGTGTGCCCGGGCCTCGTGGATCTGGTACGGGTTGACGATGAAGTCCTTGCGCAGCATCGGGATTGACACCGAGCTGCGCACGGCATCGAAATCCTCGAGGCTTCCGCCGAAGCGGCGCTGCTCGGTGAGGCACGAGATCACCCGTGCGCCTCCGGCCTCGTACATCGCGGCGAGCGCGGCCGGGTCCGGGATGTCGGCGAGCGCGCCCTTGGAAGGGCTCGCGCGCTTAACCTCGGCGATGACCCCTACCCCGGGCTTCATCAGCGCGGCGCGTGCGTCTAGCGCCGGCGGGGCGGCCTTCGCGCGCTCCTTCATCTCCTGGTAGCTCACGACAGTTTCGCGCTGGGCCGCATCCTCGCGCGCTCCTTCGCAGAGCGCTTCCAGAACCGAACTCATGAGCATTCCCTCCAGCGAGAGCGGCGAAATCTGATGAGGGGTTCGCCGCTTTCGCCCAAACTGGCTACATCGCGTAGTCGTGGTGGTTGTTCAACGCCCGACTTTTGTCAGCCGGACGGCTCCCAGTCTAATTGGCGGCCTCCGCGATCCCGAAGTCGCCCATGTCACACCACCGAAAGCAGTCGGTTCAGCGGGTGCCATCGCTACTCGCGGTGGGGTCGTCGCCCGCGTCGAGGCTGTCCCACAGGAGCCTGTCGGAGTCCTGTTCGGAGAGCTCTTCCGCGGCCTCGCCACTGTCGTTCTGCGCGGCAAGCTCCCCTCCGGCCTCGGCCTCTTCGGCGTCTTCGCGGAGCTGGCCCGGCGTTCGGTACTTGTCCGCTCGTGCCGCGGCGGGGCGGGGTCGTATGACGGCGTACGCCGCTCCGATGAGAGCCAGCAGCGCCCCGCCGGCGGCAAGGGCGGGGCCGGCAGGCTGCGTGGTGACGTCCGTGACCTCGGCCCATTCCGGGACCGTGCCCTCGTCGTCGGAGACGCCGCTCGTACGCGCCACCGCGTCGCTGTTGGTGAGTACCGAATGCACCCGGGAACCGTCCGGTGACCCCGCGAGCGCCATCACGCCGGACAGCCCGCCGAGGATCGCGAGTACGAGCGCGACCGCTGCGACGATACGCGCGGTGAGCCCGCGCGTGAACATTAGCACCGCGCCCGTGGCCACAAGCCCGAGGGCGACGGCCGTACTCTCCGGGGACCATTTCGCTCCGGTGAGCGTCCGCTCCTGCACCCCGAACTGGTCGGCCGCCACCACTGCATCGATCCATGCCAGCCGCGTCGACCCCCACAGCGCCAGCGCGCCGAGCGCGATGAGAAGTAGGGACAGTGCCAAGGGCGAGCGTTTCATCTAGCGGTCCTCGATCTGCGCGTCCCCGACGCGGCGCATCGTGTCGGCGGCCGCGACCGCGCGGAGCACGGCCTTGGCTTTGTTCTGTGTCTCCATCTCCTCGGTTTCGGGGTCCGAGTCCGCGACCACCCCGGCACCGGCCTGCACGTAGGCGGTGCCGTCCTTGAGCAACGCGGTGCGGATTGCGATGGCCAGGTCGCTGTTGCCTGCGAAGTCGAAGTATCCGACGGTGCCGCCGTAGACCCCTCGCCTGCTGACCTCGTGCTCTTCGATGATCTCCATCGCGCGCGGTTTCGGAGAGCCGGACAGGGTGCCCGCGGGAAACGTCGAGAGCACCGCGTCGAGCGCGGTCTTTCCCTCGGCGAGCTCGCTCGTCACAGTCGAGACGATATGCATGATGTGGCTGTAGCGCTCGATGTGCAGCAGCGTCGGCACCGAGACCGAACCGGGCCGGCTCACCCGGCCGAGATCGTTGCGAGCGAGGTCGACGAGCATGAGGTGTTCGGCGTTCTCCTTCTCGTCGGCGGAAAGCTCCGATTCGAGCCGCACATCCTCGGCCTCGTCGGCGCCGCGAGGGCGAGACCCGGCGATCGGGTGCATCTCCGCGCGCCCCGACTGCACTTTGACCAGCGCCTCGGGACTCGAGCCGACCACGGAGAAGGCGGTCGACCCGAACCCGTCCTCCCCTTCCCCGTCGGGGAAGTTCATCAAGTACATATATGGGCTCGGGTTGATATTTCGCAGCACCCGATAGATGTCGCGTGCGCTCGCGCGCGTGTCGACCTCGAAGCGTTGGCTCGGCACCACCTGGAATGCCTCGCCGGCCTTGATCTCTTCGACCACGCGCGACACGGTGTCCATGTACTGCTGCTTGCTCTGTTGGCGCCGGATTTTCGGTTCGACGAAGTCGAACTCCGAAACCGACGACGGCGTGGGTTCGGCGAGCTTCCGGGCGAGCGCATTGACGCGCTGCACGGCATCGTCGTAGGCCTCGTCGACGTGCTCGTCGGTGCCGTTCCAGTTCACGGCGTTGGCGATGAGATAGATGCGGCCGGTGTGATGGTCGAGCGCGGCGACCTCGGATGCGAGCATCTGCATCATTTCCGGCAGCTTCAGGTCGTCGACGGTGTGGTTGCCGAGCCGCTCGATGCGCCTGACCACCTCGTAGGACATATAGCCGACGAGGCCACTGCTCAACGGCGGAAGCCCTTCGATTGGTTCGGTCGAGAGCAGTTCGAGTGTCTCGGCGAGCGCCTGCAGCGGATCGTTGTGCGTAGGTGCGCCCTCGGGCACCTGCCCAAGCCAGTTCGCGCGCCCGTCGGCGTCGACGGTGAGTGCGGCGCGGCAGCCACACCCGACGAAGGACCACCGCGACCAGCTCCGCCCGTTCTCTGCGGATTCGAGCAGAAACGTGCCCGGGCGGTCTCCGGCCAGCTTGTCATACACCGACAGCGGGGTTTCCGCGTCGGCGAGCAGCGACCGCACGACCGGCACGACCCTGTGCCTCGTCGCCAGTTCGCGGAAGGTTCCGCGGCCGGTGACGTGCTCTCCGTGGGGAAGCGACATGGTGCTCCTTGTCGAGTGCGTGTATGGGTCCTCGCGCCGTGGCGTAGGAATCTAGAAGGTCTGTCCGCCGACCGCCCACTGTGCGGGCGGAACCTCGGTGAGGACCGCGTGGACCTTGGCCGGGTCCTTGCCCGCCGCCTCGCTGTAGGCCTTGGTGACGGCGGCAAGAATTTCCTGCTTCTTCTCCACGCTATCGCCCGCGAATTGTTTGATCTCGATGAACGGCATCGTTATCGCTCCTCGTCGGTGAGCAACGTCTCGGTGTCGAAGCAGCTGAAGGTGCCGTTGTGGCAGGCCGCGCCCGTCTGGTCGACGCGAAGCAGGATGGTGTCCGCGTCGCAGTCCAGCTCGACCGATCGCACGTGCTGGGTGTGCCCGGAGGTTTCGCCTTTGACCCAGTACTCGCCGCGCGAGCGTGAGAAGTAGGTGCCTTTCCGTGTCGCGATCGTGCGGGCAAGTGCGGTGTCGTCCATCCACGCCATCATCAACACCCGCCCGGTCTCGGCGTCCTGCGCGATCGCCGCGACGAGCCCGTCCGGCGAGCGCTTGAGCCGCGCGGAAAGGTCGGGCGACAGCGCCGGCGCGTCCCCGGCCGAGCTCAGGTAGGCGTTGTCGGATTCGCTCATCGGACGATGCACCCCTGTTCCTTCATCCCGTTTTTGACGTCGGAGATCGTGAGTTCGCCGAAATGGAACACGGATGCGGCGAGCACCGCATCGGCGCCCGCGGCGATCGCCTCCGGGAAGTCCGCGACCTTGCCGGCGCCACCGGAGGCGATCACCGGGATCGTCACCGCCTCGCGCACGGCGCGAAGCATCGCAATGTCGAAGCCCGCCTTGGTGCCGTCTGCGTCCATCGAGTTGAGCAGGATCTCACCCACGCCGAGCTCTTCTCCCCGCCTGGCCCATTCGACCGCGTCGATGCCTGTTCCGCGTCGCCCTCCGTGGGTCGTGACCTCCCAGCCGGACGCGGTCTGCTCGCCGTCATCGGGGACGGTGCGTGCGTCGACGGAGAGCACGATGCACTGCGCGCCGAAGCGGCGCGAGAGTTCGCGCAGAAGCTCGGGGCGCGCGATCGCGGCGGTGTTGACGCTCACCTTGTCCGCGCCCGCGCGCAAGAGTTCGTTGACGTCGTCCTCGCTGCGTACGCCGCCGCCGACGGTAAGCGGGATGAAGATCTGGTCGGCGGTGCGTCGGACGACGTCGATCATCGTCGCCCGTCCGGACGAGGAGGCGGTCACGTCGAGGAAGGTGAGCTCGTCGGCGCCCTGGGCGTCGTAGCTCGCGGCGAGTTCGACGGGGTCGCCGGCATCCCGGAGATTATGGAAATTGACGCCTTTGACGACTCGGCCGGCATCGACGTCGAGGCACGGGATCACCCGCGAGGCAACACTCATTTTTGATTCTCCCCTTCAGAGGGTGTCCGCTCCGCTTCGCGGGGCGAGTTCTCCCGGTCCCGCCCGGGCCCGGTGATGTCTGTCGGCTCACCGAGTTCGCGGATGAGGGTGCGCACCTCGTCGTGCGCTCTCGGGCTCGCCGCGATCAGGGACGTGGAATTGATGTCCCATTCGGTGCCGGCCACGTCGGTGACGATCCCACCGGCGGAGCGAACGTGGCAGGCCCCTGCGGCGTTGTCCCACGCGTAGTGTCCGAAAGTCACTGCCGCTGAAAGTCTCGATGAGGCCACATAGGACAGGTCCACGCCGGTCGAGCCGAACTTGCGGGTCCTCGCCGCGCGAATGCCGAGGATCTCGACGACCTCGCGCCGGAACTCCGGGGTGTAGGTTCCGCGGTTGCCCGTGTTCATCGACCCCACCCCGACGGCGACATCACGGATCGAGGAGTCGACCATCGGCTCCAACGGCTGGCCGTTGAAATGGAGCGGCCCGCCGGCGAGTGAGGTAAATCGCATGCCGAGCAGCGGCAGCCAGGTCAGCCCGATGACAGGCTGCCCCTCGTGGATGAGGGCGGCGAGGATCGCGACATCTGGAATGCCGAGCGAGTAGTTCGCGGTACCGTCAACCGGGTCGAGAACCCACACTGTGCCGGAGTCGACGGGCGGACCGCCGTATTCTTCTCCGTGCACCTCGACCCCGGTGCCCTGTTGCAGGGCGTCGGTGATCGAGCGCTCCAGCGACAGATCGACCTCGGTGGCGAAATCGTTGCGCGATTCCTTGAACCGCGCGGCCTGCGCTCCGACGCCGTTGATGAAGGGCTCCCACGACGCGTCGAGCGCGGCGGCGGCCACGGCCAACGCCTCTTCGGGGTCGACGGGTAGGTCCGTCGGCATCTGGTAGTCACTCATCATGGGTTCCTCTAATGTGCGTCCTCGTCCGGGCCGGGCCTCTCCCCTGCTCCGAGCCGGAGGGCGGCCCGCCCTGCCGCTTGCCCCGGACTATTTTCCGCTGACGGCGGACAGCGCCTCCGGCAGGGTGAACCGGCCCGCGTACAGCGCCTTACCGACGATGGCCCCCTCGACGCCGTTGGGCACGAGCGAGGCGATCGCTTCGAGGTCGGCCACCGAGGATACTCCACCGGAGGCGACGATCGGCGCGTCCGTCGCCGCGCACACCTGCGCGAGCATGTCGAGGTTCGGGCCGTTCAGCATGCCGTCCTTGGACACGTCGGTGACGACGTAGCGGGCGCAGCCGTCGGCGTTGAGCCGCTCGAGCACTTCCCAGAGGTTGCCGCCGTCGCTGACCCAGCCGCGGCCGCGCAGCCGCGGCTCGCCGTCTATGACGCGCACATCGAGGCCCACTGCGATTTTGTCGCCGTGCCTGGCGATGGCCGAGGCGCACCACTGCGGATTTTCCAGCGCGGCGGTGCCGAGGTTGACGCGGGTACAACCGGTCGCGAGGGCCGCTTCGAGGGAGTCGTCGTCGCGAATGCCGCCGGACATCTCGACCTTGACGTCGAGTTTGCCGACGACGTCCGCGAGGAGTTCGCGGTTGGAACCGCGACCGAACGCCGCGTCGAGGTCGACGAGATGGACCCATTCGGCACCGTCACTCTGCCATTGCATGGCGGCGTCTAGGGGATTTCCGTACGTGGTTTCGCTTCCGGCTTCGCCCTGGACGAGGCGCACGGCCTGTCCATCGGCGACATCAACGGCGGGCAATAGCTCTAGAGTCACACCTATAGGTTATGTGTGCCTGCATGCCCTGGCCGAATCGCCTCCGGTTATTCGCGTTCGACGTCGCTCTCCGCAGGGCCGAATTCGCGCTCGATGGCCTTGTTGGTCATGTACCTCGACGACAATGCCATCGCTCCGACCGTCGCGACGAGGCCGACGATGAGCACCCACGGCTTGGCGGCCACGGGCACAAGAGCCACGCCGACGACGGTGAGAAGCAGCACGGCAATCGCCGCACTCACGACGACGAGAGCCAGCGCCGCGAAGCTGATCGGTACGCGTTTGCGGTTGTTCTCAGCCAAGGGTGGCCACCCAGTTTTCGAGCAGGTGTGCGCCGGCGTCACCGGATTTTTCCGGGTGGAACTGCGTCGCCCAGGCGGGCCCGTTCTCCACGGCGGAGACGAAAGGCGTGCCGTGGGTGGTCCACGCGACCTTCGGCGGGCGCAGGTGGTCGCTCGCTTCCAGCTCCCACGTGCGAACGCCGTAGGAGTGGACGAAGTAGAAGCGGGTGTCGGCATCCATGCCGGCGAACATCTCCGAGCCCTCGGGAATCTCGACGGTGTTCCAGCCCATGTGGGGAAGAACGTCGGCCTCGAGCCGTTCGACCGTGCCCGGCCACTCTCCAGCCCCGGGGGTCGATGCCACATCGGCGCCGTCTGCGTGCTCCCCGTCGGCGAACTCGACGCCGCGGTCGAACATCACCTGCATCCCCACGCAGATACCCAGCGTCGGCCGCGAACCGGCCAGGCGCGAACCGATGATTCGCTGCCCTTTGACGGCGGTCAGTCCCCTCATGCAGGCGGCGAAGGCGCCCACCCCGGGAACCACGAGGCCGTCGGCGGACGTCGCGACCTTGGGGTCGGAGGTCACGGTGACCTCGGTGCCCACCCGCTCGAGCGCGCGTTGCGCCGAGCGCAGGTTGCCCGAGCCGTAGTCGAGGATCGCCACGTTTTTCTTCATGTCGCCAAGCCTAACCGTCTGTGCGCCGCGCGTTCGCGGCGACTCTGCGCCAGTAGAGCGTCACCGCCGTGCCGATGACGACGCAGATCCCCGCAGCGATGAAGAACATCGTCGGGTATCCGGCGAACGCGAACAGGCCGAGCACGATCGCTCCGAGGCCGGTGCCCGAGTCGAATGAGATGTTCCAGCCCGCCGACGCCGTACCCAGCTGCGATTTCGGCAGCCGCTGGAACGCCCCCATGAGCGATTCGTTCTGAATGGCGCCGAAACCGAAACCGAAGATGACGGCGGCGATGAGGAACATCCAGGTCGGCGCGTGCGCCAGTGCGAGCGCGCCGATCCCGGCGACGCCGAGCGCTGCGGCCGCCATGCCGACGGGGATGTAATCGCCGGGGCCGAACTTGTCGGCCCGGGCTCCGGCGGCCGTGCGACCGGCGACCACCATGGCCCCGACGAGGGCGAGGGCGAGCCCGGCGACCCCGGCGCCGCTTCCCGCGACGTCATCCAGCGTTGGTGGGAGGAACGTGGAAATAACGCCAAAGGCCATGGCGACGGAGATCATGATGAGCATCGCCGGGGCGAGTCGGCCGGCGAGTGCGAGACCTCGCACCTCCGCCGCGTGGTCGGATCCGAGCGGCGCCGGGAAGATCGTCGGCACGCGCATCGCGGCGCCGATCCCGACCACGGCGAGCGCCGTCGCGGTGAGAGCCGGGACGATGACGCCGAAGTGTTCGTAGGTGTAGAGACCGGTGGGAAGGAAACCTGCCTCGGCAATGCCGACCGCGAGACCGATGAGAGACGTGGCCCGGCCGAGCTTCGACGCCGGCGCGAGCTCGGCAACCAGCGCCGAACCGGCGACGGTGAGCAAACCGAAGCCGGCGCCGCGCACGCCGGAGACGCCGAGGATCACCGGTGCGTTCGCGCCGAGGAGGTA
>DGYFI06202__coassemble_1013_pt1 | contig 13907 bp, 10 predicted proteins | sample DGYFI06202__metabat2_low_PE_038 | metagenome-assembled genome bin DGYFI06202
GGTGCCGATGTTTACGTGCGGCTTCGTCCGCTCGAACTTCGCCTTCGCCACTTGTTTGTCCTCCTGGACTGGTATGGGCTCACGTGGTTCGTGAGCACATTCGGTTTCAGCTTGTACTGACTTTACTTACTGTGCCTGACGGCACGTTCCGGCGGCCACCCGGAGGTTTCGACCGAAGGCCGCCGGTAAGGCGTGTTGCCTGCTCAAACAGGTTGCTTGGCAGGTTAACACACCCCTACCGGACTATTCCCCGGTCGCCTTGGCGATGATCTCCTTGGACACAGAGGCCGGAACCTCTGCGTAGTGTCCGAAGACCATCGAGTAGTTGGCTCGGCCCTGCGTACGGGACCGAAGGTCACCGACGTAGCCGAACATTTCGGAAAGCGGCACGTAGGCCTTGACGACGCGGGCGCCGGTGCGCTCCTCCATCGACTGGACCTGGCCGCGGCGGGAGTTGATGTCGCCGATCACGTCACCCATGTAATCCTCGGGAGTCGTCACCTCGACGGACATCATCGGCTCGAGGATGACAGGCTTTGCCATCCGAGCCGCTTCCTTGAACGCCATGGAACCGGCAACCTTGAAGGCCATCTCCGAGGAGTCGACCTCGTGGTACTGGCCGTCGAGGAGCGTCGCCTTGACGTTGACCATCGGGTAGCCGGCGAGGATGCCGTACTGCATCGAGTCCTGGATACCGGCGTTGACCGAAGGAATGTACTCCTTCGGCACGCGGCCACCGGTGACCTTGTCCTCGAATTCGTAAGTCTCGCCCTCTTCGATCTTCTCGTCCTCGAGGGGCTCGAGACGGATCTGAACCTTGGCGAACTGACCCGAACCACCGGTCTGCTTCTTGTGGGTGTAGTCGTACTTCTCGACGACGCCCTTGAGTGTTTCGCGGTAGGCAACCTGCGGCATACCGACGTTGGCCTCGACCTTGAACTCGCGCTTCATGCGGTCCACGAACACGTCGAGGTGGAGCTCGCCCATGCCGCCGATGACGGTCTGGCCGGTCTCCTCGTCGAGGCGAACGGTGAATGTCGGGTCCTCATCGACGAGACGCTGAATCGCGGTGCCCAGCTTCTCCTGGTCCGCCTTCGTCTTCGGCTCGATGGACACGTGGATAACCGGGTCCGGGAAGCTCATCGACTCGAGAACGATCTGATCGTTGATGTCACACAGAGTGTCACCGGTGGTGACGTCCTTGAGACCGATGAACGCGTAGATGTTGCCGGCCACGGCCTCGTCGACCGGGTTCTCCTTGTTGGCGTGCATCTGGAAGAGCTTGCCGATGCGCTCCTTCTTCCCCTTGGTCGAGTTCTGCACCTGGGTGCTCGGGGTGACCCGACCGGAGTAGACGCGAGCGTAGATGAGGTTGCCGAAGAACGGGTGCGAGGCGACCTTGAAGGCGAGAGCCGAGAACGGCTCTTCCTTCGAGGGCTTACGCGTCATCTCGACCTCTTCATCGCCGACCTTGTGGCCGTGGACCTCGCCCACATCGAGCGGGGTCGGGAGGTAATCGATGACCGCGTCAAGCATCGGCTGGATGCCCTTGTTCTTGTAGGCGGTGCCACAGAGAACCGGGTAGATCTCCGAGTTGATCGTCAGCTTGCGGATCGCAGCCTTGATCTCCTCGAGCGAGAGCTCCTCGCCGCCGAAGTACTTTTCCATGAGCTCGTCATCGGACTCGGCAACGGCCTCGATGAGCTGCTCGCGGTACTCCTCGGCCTTCTCCTTGAGATCCTCGGGGATCTCTTCGTAGGTCGGCTCCGCGCCGATCTCGACCTTGCCGCGCCACGTGATGGCCTTCATCGTGAGCAGGTCGACGACGCCGTCGAAGTCGTCCTCGGCGCCGATCGGCAGCTGCATGACCAACGGCTTCGCGCCAAGGCGGTCGACGATGGTCTGAACCGTGTAGTAGAAGTCCGCGCCGAGCTTGTCCATCTTGTTGACGAAGCAGATACGGGGGACGTCGTACTTCTCGGCCTGGCGCCAGACCTGCTCGGACTGCGGCTCGACGCCTTCTTTGCCGTCGAACACTGCAACGGCGCCGTCGAGGACGCGGAGTGAACGCTCGACCTCGACCGTGAAGTCGACGTGGCCGGGGGTGTCGATGATGTTGACCTGGTGGTCGTCCCAGAAGCAGGTCACCGCGGCGGAGGTGATGGTGATGCCGCGCTCCTTCTCCTGCTCCATCCAGTCAGTCGTCGACGCGCCATCGTGGGTCTCGCCGATCTTCCGATTGACGCCCGTGTAGTACAGAATTCGCTCGGTGGTCGTCGTCTTACCGGCGTCGATGTGCGCCATGATGCCGATGTTGCGGACCTTTTTCAGGTCGGTCAGCACGTCCTGTGCCACGGAATTACCCCGATCGTGTCTGGTCGTTTGAGGCCGTCCACGTGGTTAACGCGTCCATGGCCTCCTGATTAGCAGTTGCCGTTTATTTTTTAGCTTGCGCCTGTAGACGGCAGAAGATGTAAATCCTCCGACCATTCAGACTACTGCCCGGCTCGGCGATGTGCAGCATCGGAGCCAGAAGTTTATTGTGCCCTCCCTGGGCACCACTCGGGCCGGTCACTTCTCCCGCGCGGCGAGGTGCCGGCGGCGGGAAAGTGATCGGCCCGAGTTCGTCACTGGAATATCACCAGCGGTAGTGCGCGAAGGCGCGGTTGGCCTCGGCCATCTTGTGGGTGTCCTCGCGGCGCTTGACCGCGGCACCGAGGCCGTTCGAGGCGTCGAGGATCTCGTTGGCGAGACGCTCGACCATCGTCTTCTCACGACGCTGGCGCGAGAAGGTCACCAGCCAGCGCATCGCCAGCGTGGTGGAGCGGCCCGGGCGAACCTCGACCGGGACCTGGTAGGTCGCGCCACCGACGCGGCGGCTGCGAACCTCGAGTGCGGGGCGAACGTTGTCGAGCCCCTTCTTCAGCGTGATGACCGGGTCGGTGCCGGTCTTCTCGCGGCACTGCTCAAGCGCCGAGTAAACGATGCGCTCGGCGGTGGTCTTCTTGCCGTCGAGGAGGATCTTGTTGACGAGCTGCGTCACCAGCGGCGAACCGTAGACCGGATCGTTGATGAGCTGGCGCTTGGGGGCTGGACCCTTACGAGGCATTACTTCTCCTTCTTTGCGCCGTAGCGGCTGCGAGCCTGCTTGCGATCCTTGACGCCCTGGGTGTCCAGGGAGCCGCGGATGATCTTGTAACGGACACCCGGAAGGTCCTTCACACGACCGCCGCGCACGAGCACCATGGAGTGCTCCTGAAGGTTGTGGCCTTCGCCGGGGATGTAGGCCGAAACCTCGATACCACTCGTGAGGCGCACGCGGGCGACCTTACGGAGCGCGGAGTTCGGCTTCTTCGGAGTGGTCGTGTACACGCGGGTGCACACGCCGCGACGCTGCGGGCTGCCCTTGAGGGCCGCCGTCGACGTCTTGGCGGAGTTGCTAGAGCGGCCCTTGCGGACCAGCTGGTTAATAGTTGGCATAAACCGACTTTCTGCTATGCGACAGGCGGGCGCTCGCCGGTACCGGCGACGCTCACCTCTCGCGAGGATTTGGCACAATGTCTGTTCGCGGAACTACTCCTCACGCCCCTGTCAGGCGCCTTTGGCGCGCATGCTGGAACGACTCAGCCGCTCTCGCTGGCCTACTAGGTATCCGGGTAGTCCCGCTCGCATATTGCGAGCACGATCTAAAAGACTAATCAAAGCGCAGTTCACAGGTCAAAAGCAGCCCCATGTGAACCTCGCTACCTGGGAAATCTCCGCGCCTCCCCCGGCGACGTGTGGCCAGGAGGGTTCGGTACATGCTCATTCTACGCGCTTGACCGTCGCCAGTTCCGCGGCCCAGGAGTCGAGCATTCCGGCCCTTCGCTCGGAGTCGTCGATGAGTGTCTCGGCGAGCCCGAGCCCCCGCGCGAAGTCCAATGTCGCGCGGATGAGTCGTCGCGTGCGACGGTCGGAGGTATCGGCTCCGAGGTGGGTAACGGCGAGGTTGTAGAGGTGGCGGGACAGCTCGGCCTCGAGCGGCACGATGCGCTCGCGCAGCGCCTGGTCCGCCGTCGCGGCCGTCCACACCTGTAGAGCCGCCTTGAACAGGTCGCCGGTGTAGTGCTCGGTGATGTGGTGGACGACGAACTGGGTGCGCTCGGGTTCGGTCTCGGGCCTCGCCCCGCCGAAGGACGCGTCGAGCTGGCTGCTGCGCTCGAGCACCATGTACTCCAGCGCCGCGATCATCAGGTCCTCGCGCGTCGGGAAGTGGTGCTGGGCGGCGCCGCGGGATACTCCTGCCCGCTCGGCGACCGCACCGACAGTCGTCACGGGCCAGCCGTGGTGGGCGAGCATGTCGATCGTCGCCTCGAGCAGCTTGTCGCGGGTCCGCTTGCTGCGGTCCTGCTTCGGCGAGCGTTCCGGCCGCGAGGCAGCGCGGTCTGCTATCGGACCGCCCACGATGGTTCCCGCCTTTCGAGGAAGGCGGTCATCCCCTCCCCTGCGTCTTCGCCGAGGAACATCTTGGCCGACACCTGTGCAACGTGCGCCCCCTCCGCGTCCAGGTCGGCAAGCAGCGGGGCGACCGCCAACTTCTTCGTCGCCGCCACTCCCGCCGGCGAACTCTTCCGCAAGGACCCTACTAGGTCCGCGGTGAGGCCACCGATGGCGTCGGACGGCTCGGACTCGGCGCGCTCGCCGTACTCGCCCTCCGAGGCGTGGGACAGCAGGCCGGACCGGAAGGCCTCGGCCGGCCCGAACTTCTCTCCGGTGAGCATGTGGCGCAGTAGGGCACGCGGGGTCATCCGATGTCGCAGCGGCAGCGAGATCATTGCCGGGGCGAGGCCGAGCCGAACCTCGGTGACGCCGAACGTCGCGCGCTGTGTTGCAACCGCAAAGTCGCAGGACGCCACGAGTCCCACCCCGCCGGCACGCGCGTGGCCGTCGACGACCGCGATTACTGGCTCGTCCGCCGTCAGGATTACCCGCAACAGGTCGAGGAAGACCCGGGTCCGCTCGGCGACCGCCTCCCCTGGGTCCGAGGCGGAAGCGCTCGCCTCGGACAGGTCCGCGCCCGCGCAGAACGTGCCTCCGGTGTGGCCGAGCAACACCACGCGCGCGCCGGGATCGGCAGCGACGGCGGCGAACGCCTCCCGCAGCCCGGTCACGAGCGGCGTCGACAGCGCGTTGCGATTGGCCGGCGTGTCCAGCGTGATGTGCGCCGCGATCCCCTCGCGCCGGTAGCGCACGGCGTCGGCGAACCTCGTCTCCTTCTCGCCCACCCCGGCTCTGACGTCGGAGTCGCTTTCTCCCATGGTCGTGCCTCCTTCTCCTCGTGCTTCGGGACTGTGTTCGCGCGTCAGTAGCTGCGCGGCAGGCCGAGACTGTGTTGGGCGACGAAGTTGAGGATCATTTCCCGGCTCACCGGGGCCACGCGGGGAAGTCGCGAGGCTGCGAGCATCCCGGCGAGCCCGTATTCGGTGCTCAGGCCGTTGCCGCCGAGCGTCTGGATCGCCTGGTCCACCGCCTTCGCCGATATCTCGCCGGAGGCGTACTTCGCCATGTTCGCGGCCTCGCCGGCCTCGGCGTCGCGGCCTGCGTCGACGAGCGCGGCGGCCTTGCGCATCATCAGGTCCGCGAGCTCGAGCTCGATCTTGCACTGCGCGAGCGGATGCGCGAGACCCTGGTGCGCGCCGATCGGCTTCCCCCACACCTTCCGCTCCTTCGCGTAGTCGACGGCCCTGTCGATCGCGTAGCGTGCGTTGCCCAGCGCCATCGCCGAGGCGATGACGCGCTCCGGGTTGAGCCCGGCGAAGAGCATCGTCAGCGCGGTATCGCCGTCGCCGATGAGCGCGTCGGCCGGGACCCGCATATCGTCGAAAAAGAGCTGGAACTGCTGCTCGGGCAGGCGCACCTCCATCTCGATCGGCATCGCCTGCAGGCCCGGTGTGTCGGTGGGCACCATGAACAGCGCGGGCTGCAGGTTCCCGGTCTTCGCATCCGAGAGCCGCGCGACGACGAGCACCCATTCCGCCTGGTCGACGCCGGAGATAAAGGTCTTCTGGCCTCGGATGATAAAACCGTCGCCATCCGCGGTGGCCGTGGTGGTGATGGCGTGGGAGTTGGATCCGGCGTCGGGCTCGGTGATCGCGAACGCCGCGATCTTCTCGCCCGAGGCGATACCGGGCAGGTACCGCTGCTTCTGCTCCTCGGTGCCGTATTGCGCGATGATCGACCCGTTGATCGCCGGCGACACGACGAGCATGAGCACGCCCGCGCCCGCCGCGGACAGCTCCTCCTGCGCGATGCACAGCTCGGTGAGTCCCGCTCCCCCTCCGCCATATTCGGTCGGCAGGTTGAGCCCGACGAGCCCGAGCTCCGCCAGCTCGTTCCACAGCTCCGTCGTCTTCGCGCCCGTCTTCGAGGCGTTCGCGACGTACTCGAATCCGTACTTGCGGCCCACGTTGCGCGCGAGTTCGCGCAGCTGAGCCTGCTCGTCGGTGTCGACGATCGGGTTGGCGATATCGGCGGTGGCGGTCGTTGCCTTTGTGGTCATGGGATTCCAATCATTTTTCTTCGTTTATGACGGCGGAGGCGCGCACCGCGCCTAGTGGTCCGATTCGCCGGCCGGTTCGTCCTCGTGCTCGCCCTCGGCATCGATGACGACGAGAGTCTGGCCGGCGTCGACCTTGTCCCCCACGGAGACGGGAAGCTCGGAGACGACGCCATCGGAGGGCGCGGTGACGGTGTGCTCCATCTTCATCGCCTCGAGCCTGAGCAGCGCCTGGCCTGCGGTGACGGTGTCCCCCTCGGCGACTTCGACACCGATGATGCTGCCGGGCATCGGCGCGAGGAGCGACCCGGCACCGGCGGCGGCGTTGGGATCCGGATACCGCGGAGTGAGCGCGAAGCGGGTCGCACCGCCCGGACCGTCGACGTCGACCTGCTCGCCGCGCACGGTGACGACGTAGCGGCCGTCGAGCCCGCCGCTGCGCACGAGGACCTCCGTCCGCGTGCCGCCGGCATCGGCTGCGGCCCCAGGCGCCGCGCCGGTTCCGAGGACCGCCGCGAGCACGTCCGCCACGAGTTCGTCTTCCCCCGCGGTGGCCTTCCCCGATGCGAGCGCGATGCTCCAGGGGCGCGCCGTGCGTCCGGCGTCATGGGCGGATCTGGCGGCGACGGTCCGGGCGAACACCGGCTCCGCACCCCCGCGGCGGCTCGTGAGCACCGCGCGAACCGCCGTGGCCTCCGCTCCGGTCGCGGGCTCGAGCTCCGTGGACCGCGCGGCAGCGCCGACGTTGCGGAACCCGCGCAGCGCGGGATGGATGGTGACGGCGGCGGACTCCGCGCCCGCCTGGGCTGCCTCCATCGCGAGTGCGGCGGCGATAGCGCACCGGCCGAGGTCCGCCCCGGAGACCACGGGCGCGAGGACCTCGTCGCCGACCTCACCGAGGAATGCCGTGGAGGCGGTGCCCTGTGCGAATTCCGGGTGTTCGAGAATCCGCACGAGCTGGTCGCGGTTCGTGTCGATCCCGTGGATTCGGGCGCCGCGGATCTGCGTGGCCAGCGCGCGGACGGCGTCGGCACGATTTGGGGCGAAGGTGATGATCTTCGCGATCATCGGATCGTAGTCGGTGCCGACCTCGAGCGGGATGTCCCCGGCGGCGGAATCGATGCGCACGTACGCGCGCTCGCCGTGGGGACTGCGGAATTGGTGCGCCCGGCCCGGCAGCGCGAGGGTGTGCAGGGTGCCCGCTGCGGGACGGTAGTCGGCGGCCGGGATCTCGGCGTAGAGCCGCGCCTCGATGGCGTGGCCGGTCGAGCGCGGCGGCTCGTCTGCGGGCAGTGGGGCGCCGGCGGCGATCTCGAATTGCAGCCGCACGAGATCGAGCCCGCTGGTCGCCTCGGTGACGGGGTGTTCGACCTGGAGTCGGGTATTGACCTCGAGGAAGAAGAACTCGCCGTCGTCGGTGGCGAGGAATTCGACGGTCCCGGCGCCGACGTAGCCGATGGCGCTCGCAGCCGCGCGGGCCGCGTCGAAAAGCTCGGAACGCACGTGAGGGAGCCGTTCGATGAGCGGGGACGGCGATTCCTCGATGATCTTCTGGTGGCGGCGCTGGATCGAGCATTCGCGCTCGCCGACCGCCCACACGGTGCCGTGCCGATCGGCCATGATCTGCACCTCGACGTGGTGCCCGGTTTCGAGGTAGCGCTCGCAGAACACGGCGTCGTCGCCGAAGGCGCTCTTGGCTTCGCGTTTGGCCTCGGTGACCTGCGTGTCCAGCTCGGAACGGTCGCGGGCGACGCGCATGCCGCGCCCGCCGCCGCCGGCGGAGGCCTTGATGAGGACGGGAAATTCCGCGTCGGTGACGGTCGCCGGGTCGAGGTCGCTCAGCAGCGGCACCCCGGCCTCTCCCATAAGTTCCTTCGCCGAGATCTTCGAGCCCATCGCGATGATCGCGTCCGGGTCGGGCCCGATCCACGTGAGGCCGGCGCCGATGACGGCGCGCGCGAAGTCGGCGTTCTCGGATAGGAAGCCGTAGCCCGGGTGGATCGCGTCGGCGCCCGAGACGCGGGCAGCGTCGATGAGCGCCTCGGCCGAGAGGTAGGTCTCGGCGAGCGAGTCGCCGGTGAGCTCGACGGCGAAGTCGGCTTCTGTGGCGTGCGGGGCGGCGGCGTCGGCCGCGGTGAACACGGCTACCGTGCCCAACCCCATGTCGCGGGCGGTGGTGATGATGCGCCGGGCGATCTCTCCGCGGTTAGCAATGAGTACGCGCTCGAAGCTCGCCGCGTGCGTGCCGTTCGCGGTCGTCTGTGTCGTCTGTTTCTGTGTCGTCGGTGTCGTCATGGTCGCCTCACATCCGGAAAACGCCGAAGGAATCCGTGCCCTCGACGGGCGCGGTGTGGATCGCGGACAGGCTCAGGGCCAGGACGGCGCGGGTGTCCCTGGGATCGATCACTCCGTCGTCATACAGCAATCCCGAGAGGAACAATGGGGTGGATTGCTCCTCGACCTGGGCCACCGCGAAGTCGCGCATCGCGGCGAGGTCCGACTCGCTGATCGGCGTCCCCCGCGAGGCCGCGGCGCCGGAGGCGACCGAGGTCACGACGTCCGCCAATTGCTCCGAACCCATGACGGCGCACTTCGCGCTCGGCCAGGTGAACAGGAATCTCGGGTCGAACGCCCGGCCGCACATGCCGTAGTTCCCGGCGCCGTAGGAGGCTGCGGTGATGAGCGAGATATGGGGCACCTCGGAGTTCGCGACGGCGTTGATCATCATCGAGCCGTGCTTGATCATTCCGCCGCGCTCGTATTCGGAGCCGACCATGTAGCCGGTGGTGTTGTGCATGAAGATGAGCGGGCGGTCGTAGCGGTTGGCGAGCTCGATGAACTGCGTCGCCTTCTGCGCCTCCTCGGAGAACAGGATGCCGCGGGCGTTGGCGAGGATCCCGACCGGATAGCCGTGGATCTCGGCCCACCCTGTGACTAGTGAGGAGCCGTAGAGCGGTTTGAATTCATCGAAGTCCGAGCCGTCGACGACGCGGGCGATGACGTCGCGCGGGTCGACGGGCACCTTGAGGTCCTCGCCGACGATGCCGAGCAGCTCCTCGGGGTCGTAGAGCGGCTCGTCGAAGTCCGGTCTGGGCGCCGGGCCCTGCTTGGCGTGGCCTATCCGGCGGACGATGCCGCGGGCGATTCTGGCGGCGTCGAGCTCGTCGGCGGCGAGGTAATCGCCTAGCCCGGATTCGCGTGCGTGGAGCCCGGCACCGCCGAGCGTTTCGTCGTCGGCGATCTCGCCGGTGGCAGCCTTAACCAACGGTGGGCCTGCGAGGAACACCTTGGACTGGCCGTCGATGAGGACCGTGTGGTCACTCATTCCGGGAATATAGGCGCCGCCCGCGGTGGAGTTGCCGTAGACCACGGCGATCGTGGGTATCCCCTTCTTAGACAGCCTGGTGAGGTCCCGGAAAAGCTGCCCGCCGGGGATGAACACCTCCTTCTGCGTCTGCAGGTCGGCGCCGCCGGATTCGACGAGGCTGATCACGGGCAGGTTGTTGCGCTCGGCGATGTGGTTGCAGTGAAGTGTCTTGCGCAGTGTCCACGGGTTCGAGGTGCCGCCGCGGATCGTCGGATCGTTGGCGACGAGCAGGCATTCAACGCCCGAGACAGTGCCGATGCCAGCGATCACCGAACCGCCGACGTGGAAATCCGAACCCCAGCCTGCGAGCGCGCCGACCTCGAGGAAGGGCGATCCGACGTCGAGAATCGAGTCGATCCGTTCGCGGGCGGTGAGCTTTCCGCGACTGCGGTGCCTGGCGAGCTTCGCCTCGCCGCCTCCCTCGAGTGCCTTGGCGTGTTCTGCGGCTATTTCGTCCCAACGGGTGAGCATGACCTCGCGGGCCGCGCGGAATTCTTCGGCACCGGTGTCGACGGTCGATTTCAGGATAGTCATCGATCAAACCCCAATCTGCGGGCTGCGAGTGTGGTGAGGATTTCGGTGGTACCGCCGCCGATGCCGAGCAGGCGGACGTCGCGGTACTGGCGGTTGACCTCGGTGTCTTCCATGAATCCGAGGCCCCCGTGGAGTTGAAGCGCGCTGTTCGCCACCCATTCGGCGCATTCGACGGCGGTGTTCTTCGCGTGGCACACCTCGGCGATGGCGTCGTGTCCGGCGACATAGAGATCGGCGACGTGCCGGGTGTAGGTCCGCGCGACCTCGATCCGGCGGTGCATCTCGGCGAGGGTGCCCTGGATTTGCGGGCGGGTGATGAGTGGGGCCCCGAACGTCTCACGCGTGCGCACCCAGTCGAGCGTGATGTCGAGGCAGCGCTGGGCGTGCGAGTACCCCTGCGCGGCGAGGGCGATGCGTTCGGTGACGAATGCACCGGCGATGTGGGCGAACCCGGAATTGACCTCGCCGATGAGATTGTCGGCCGGGACCCTACATCCGTCGAAGGAGATTTCCCCGGTGTCCGAGGCCCGCCAGCCCATCTTCTCCAGCGGTTCGGACACGTGCAGCCCGGCGGTGTCGCGCTCGACGACGATGAGGCTGAGCCCGGCTGCGCCGCGCAGCTCCTCGCCGCCCGTTCGTGCCGCGACGACGAGGAAGTCCGCACGCGGCGCCGACGTGATGAACGTCTTCGCACCGTCGATGACGAAGTGGTCGCCGTCGCGGACGGCCCGAGTGCGTAGGTGTCCGACGTCAGACCCGCCGCCAGGCTCGGTGATGGCCAGCGAGCCGATCTTCTCCCCCGCCAGAGTGGGCCGCGCCCAGCGCTCGATGTGCCCGGGCGAGCCCGCCTGCGCCATGTGCGGCAGCGCGATGCCGCAGGTAAACAGGGAGGCGAACACCCCGCCGGAGACTCCGGCGTTGTGCAACGACTCGCAGATGACGACGGAGTCGCGCATATCCCCGCCTTCGCCGCCCACCTCCTGCGGGAAACTCGCGCCGAGCAGACCGAGCGCGCCCGCCTTGCGGTGCAGTTCCCGCGGCAGACTGCCGTCGTGCTCCCACGCGTCCTGGTTCGGCAGGATCTCCCGTTTCGCGAAACCGGTGACCATCTCGGCAAGGTCGCGGACGTGGTCCGAGTTCCAATATTCGGCGGTCGTCATTGCGCGGCCACCCCGCCCTCACGAGGGTCGTATCCGGCGGGCAGGAGGTGCGCGGGAATGGTGACGACGCGCGAGCGCAGCCATTCGGCGAGGCCCTTTGCCTGCGGATCGAAGCGGTAGCCCTCGGCGACGCCTCGTCCGAGGATGCCGTGGACGACGAAGTTGAGCGCCCGCAGGTTCGGCAATTCGTGACGCTCGATATCGAGTTCGCGGGCCTCGGGCAGCAGCTCGCGCAGCAGCCGGGTGGTCAGCGCTGTGCGCAGCCAGTCCCACTGCTCGTCATTGCGCACCCACACGCCGATGTTGGCGTCGCCGCCCTTGTCCCCCGAACGCGCGGCGGCGACCCGGCCGAGTGGGGCTCGCACTCCGTCGCCCCCCGCATCGGGCGCGGACGCGGCTTCACCGCTCGTCGGCTCCATCGCCAACTCGTCTACTCGCGGGGGTTCGCCCGCGAGCGGGGACGGGTCGATGACTACCTGTTCGCCTCCGGGCAGTGTGAGGCGGTGCTCGACGGTGGCGACGTCGATGAATTTGGGTTCGTATACGCCGAAGGGTCCGCCTTTTCCGGGAGGTGCTGTGGGAGTGGCGCCGGGATAGCTGGCGAGCGCGAGCTCGACTGCCGCGGCCGAGAAGGGCTTGCCGACAGTCGCGGCGTCGTTGTCACGGGCGACGACGGTGAGCTGAGCGGAGGCGGCCGCCTCGGTGTCGGCGTCCGGATGGTCGGTGCGGGCGAGACGGAACTCAAGGTGCTCGGGCGCGGGGTCGAGCCGCGCGCGGAGCTGTCTTTCGACGAGCGCCGCCTTCGCCTCGATGTCGAGGCCGACGAGCAGGAAGGTCATCTCGTTCCGCCACCCGCCGACCGTGGTCGTCGCGACCTTGTACGTCTTAGGTGGCGGGTCGGCACGGCAACCGGAGATGAGCACCCGATCGGGTGCTTCCTGGGAGAGTGCGATGGTGTCAAGCCGTAATGTCGCGTCGGGGCCGAAATAGCTCGGCGAGGCGACCTCGTAGAGGAGCTGCGCCGAGACGGTTCCCAGAGTCACCGCTCCGCCGGTTCCCGGGTGTTTGGTAATCACCGCATCGCCGTTCTCCGCCACCTCCGCCAGCGGAAATCCCGGCCACAGGAGATCGCCTACCTCGGCGTCATCGAAAAAGGCGTAATTGCCGCCGGTGGCCTGCGTCCCGCATTCGATAACGTGCCCGGCGGCCATCGCACCGGCAATTTCGTCGAGGCGCTCCGGGCCCCATCCGTGCCACCAGGCGGCCGGACCGACGGTGAGCGAGGCGTCGGTGACGCGTCCCGTGATGACGACGGCGGCGCCTTCCTCGAGCGCGCGTGCGATGCCGAACCCGCCGAGGTAGGCGTTCGCGGTCATCGCGTCGGGCACGCCGAGCTCGTCCTTACGCTCGATGAGGTTGTCGCCGTCGACGACCGCGACGGGAGCGTCGAGCCCCTGGGCGGCGGCGAGCTCGCGGACCTTGGCGGCAAGTCCGTGCGGGTTGAGCCCGCCGGCGTTGGCGACGATGCGTACGCCCTTGTCGAGCGCGAGTGCCAGGCAGGTGTCGAGCTGGCGGAGGAACGTTTTCGCGTAGCCGAGGTCCGGGTCACGGAGAGTGTCCTTGCCGAGGATGAGCATCGTGAGTTCCGCGAGATAGTCGCCGGTGATGACATCGAGGTCGCCGCCTCGCAGCATCTCCTCCATTGCCGAGAGGCGGTCTCCGTAGAAGCCCGAACAGTTGCCGATGCGCACGGGTCGATTGCCGGTGGACGTGGACATGTTCAGTCCCTTCCTTTGCCGGGCAGCCCGGCGAACGCTTGTGTGATATCGAGCCAGCGGCGGGCGTCTGCGCCCGTGGCAACAAGGTCGGTGTCGCGTAGTGCCATGCGCTGGGTGACGCGAAGGCAGAAGTCGCGCAGCGAGCCGGTGACGGTCTGCTCGGCGTCGCCCGGCCCGAATGTGACGGTGTCGCCACCGGGAGCTGCGAGGGCGAGCCCGAACTCCGAAGCTGGTGGTTCCTCGCCGTTCAGCTGAAAGGAGAAATTGCGTGTGCGGTGCCCGATGCGCGCGACGAAGGGCAGCGAGGCGACCTCGGCGGCGGTGCCGTTGAAACCCGGGGCGCGGTCCGAGACGGGAGAGCCCGGCGGTACCGCGCCGAGGCCGTCGGCGACGTCGTAGCCGTGGGCGAACGTTTCCATAATGCGTGCGACAGCCATCGATTTCGGCCGCATAGGTGGACCGAACCAGACGATCTGGGTGCCCGGGTCGAGTGACTCGAGCCTTGCGGCCAACTCATCCCTGCCCTCCCGCCA
>DGYFI06202__coassemble_1048_pt1 | contig 13557 bp, 8 predicted proteins | sample DGYFI06202__metabat2_low_PE_038 | metagenome-assembled genome bin DGYFI06202
GAAGAAGGATGGCCGGGTCGAGGATGTTGACCGGTGCCTTCGGGTCGATGTCCTTGGCGAACAGGACGTAGGCGAAGAGGGTCGCGATGCCGATGAGGTTGTTCCACACCGGGGCCCAGGCGCCGGGGCGGAACACCTCGTTCTTGTTGAGGACGGCCAGCAACACCGAGAACACCGCGTAGAAGAAGATCTGCGGCAGCAGCAGGAACGCGAACGCGGTGGCGAGGGACGTGTTGACCTTGCCGTCCGAGAGGTTGATGTCGGTGAGCCACGGGGCCGCGGCGACGGCGATGAGCGTGACGAGGAATGCGCCCGTGGCGGTGACGGTGATCAGACGTCTGACGAACCCCAGACCTCCGTCGTCATCCTCCCTGGATGCGCGCGAAAGCAGCGGCATGAACATGCCCGTGAGCACGGAACCGAGGACGAGCTCGGTGACCATGTTCGGCAACTGGTTCGCCGTGTTGAACGCCGAGGCGACGGCGCCGCCGAGGGTCCACAGGATGAGGCTCATCCGGACGAAGCCGGTGATGCGGGAGACGAGGTTGGCGATCGCCATCGAGCCGGTGGCGCGCAGCAGGCTTTGTGAGCTGCCTCGGGCGGCGTCCTCGGCGCTGTGAGTCTCGCCCTGCGCCAGCGGACCTGGATCGGCGTCCGCGAGGTACTGCGACTGGACGATCTGCAGGTCGCCGAACGCGCCCTCGGAGACCGGTGGCGGCGCGGTGGCCGCACGAATCACGGAACTACCGGGCTCCCGGCGCCGCCCGCGCATGCCGAAGTCGGGTCTGCGTGGCGAATCGTTCACCTATTTGCTCCCTTCGCCATGGCTTGGTTCGGCACGTTCGCCGTCAGGATCGGATGGATAGCCGGTGCTGGGATCCTCCCACGTTCCATCGGCTTTCGCGCGGCGCACCGTGAGGAAGCGGCGGAACATGAGAACCACCGCTGCGATGCCGGCGACGAACATGAATAGCCACGCCAGCCGGGAACCCCCAGTCTGCACCTCGATGTCGATGGGCTCGGAGAGCGCAACACCGTCGGGAGATACTAGCTGCATGGTGATGCCCGCGCGCGTGCCGGACTGCTCGGAGTCGGTGGGCAGCTGCATGGTGCGCGAACCCGAGGCGGGGACCGAGATGATGCCCTGGTTCTCGACGGCGATGCCGGGCGGAGTGTCTATCTGCACCGAGACTCGCACCGGGAAGGGCATGCCGTTGCGGGCGACGAGCAGGAGCGGGGAGTTCGGCGAGGCCATCGTGTAGACCGCGCCCGGCGGGATGAGCGAGATCGACTCGAAGGCGTTGTCGAGCGCGTTCTCCAGTCGGTCGAGCGAATCCGCGCTGGCCTGGCGTGCGGTCCGGCCGGTATCGGGGCCGGCGAGGGGATCGTCGGCGTCGAAACCGTGGGACTCGATGGAGCCGTCGCCGCCGGCCCGGCGGGCGGTCGTGGAAAGGGTGCGCAGCGCCTCCGAGCGCAGCGGATCGATGAACGCGGGGGCGATGTGCGAGGTCGGGTCAGAGGTGTCGACGACGTGCCGAAGCGTGGAGACGCGGACCATGGCGTCGCCGACACGGGCGATCGTGTCGGTGTCGATGGCGCCGGGATCGGAATCGGCGATCGGCTGCCCGCCGGCGCCGGTCGGGAGAAAGCGCTCGATCTCGGACCGTTCGCTCGCGTCGGAGGCCGGGGTCTCGGCGTCCTCCTCGCGTGCCGGCTCCCGCCCGAGCGTGTCCGGGGTGATCGGCAGGCCCTGGCGGGTGGAGTCGAGGCGGACCGGCTCCTCGTCGGGCGCCTGGGCGAGCGCGTCGCCGAGCGAGAGCGGCCGCATGTTTCCCGCCTCGATCTGGCCGGACACGGTGTCGAGGAGAGACTGCACTCCGTCGTCATCCAGCGTCCATACCGCCGGCGGCATGACGAGCAGCTTGCGGGCCTCGTCGGAGGTGTCTTCGGGGCTTTCGCCCGCTTCCGCGTCTGGGGCGGCTTCTGCTTCGATGTCGGGCCCGCTATCGGCGGCCTCGGACATGTTCGCGAGGACCGGCGCGAGCAGGGAGGCGCGAGCCGATTGCAGGCGCGCCGCCGGGGAATCGGACTCGAGCCAGTAGCGCTGGTTCGCGCTGGAATACCGCGGATTCTCGGCGATCGCGCCGGTCGCGGCGAGCGAAGAGGCCAGGTAGGGATCGTAGGCGAGGGCGTGCTGACCGGATTCGAGCCGGTGGACCCCGGAGCGCGGGATCGCCGAATCGGGGGTGCTGACGGCGGACGACGCAACGACCAATGGTGAGTCGCGCAGCGCCGGGATCTGGTCGACGGTCGGCTGGGTGATGGTGCCCGAGGTGGGGATCACGGCATCCGTCGTTGACTCGACGCCGAGCACGCGTGTGAGTTCGTTCGCGGGGCCGTCGCCGACGGCCGAGGCGAGAGCGTTGGACTGCGTCGCGGCGACGGCGTCGAGATCTGCCTGGTTCGGAGGAAGAGGGACCGTGCAGTGGTCGACGGCGAGCTCGCGGAGGCGGTCGAGCCACGCCGACGCCATCGGAGCCGCATCGGAGATCCGCTCGGCCTCTTCGGGGCCGTCCACGATGACCTCGAGACCGTCGGCGATATCGGCCGTGGTGCGCAGGAGCTCGGGGTCGACGGCGAGGCACACCGCGGTGGAAAGCTCGTCGTTGGACTGCTCCGCGTCCTCGAGGGCGTCTAGCAAACCACTGAGTCGGCCCCCGTCGCCGAGCGTCGGTGAGATGCACCGTCGGCGCGGGCCCATCGAGGCCGGGGCTGATGGCGCGGCGCGTCGGCGCGGCCGCGATCGGGTACACCACGGTGACGTCGCTCGCGGGGCTCGTCTCCGCGCGGGAGGCGAGCTCGGTACCGGCGGCGCCGGGAAGCAGCTGAAGCGCGGAGGGCATTACCGGGAGCAGCACGCGCGCATCATCGAGCCGCGCCGCCGAGCCACCCGCCGGGGTGCCGTTGACGTTGACGAGCAACGGGTACACACCCGGCTGATCGATCTGCAGCGACGGCCCGTTGTTCGCCTCGGACAACGGCATCTTCACCTCGAAAGGCGCCTCGGCGCCGGGCGCGAGAGCGTCCGCGAGCGGCTCGAAGGGCCCGGCGGTTTCGAAATCCTGCTCCGGCGCCGAGAGCGCCGCGCGCACCTGCGACGGCTCCGAGGTCCCGGGGCCGCGCTGCAGCCGGAGCGTGAGGTCGGTGATCTCCTCATCGGACGCGTTGGTCACGGTCCCGCGGACGGTGACCAGCGGGATGCCGTTGATCGCGTCGGAGCCCGGCGCACCGTCGGCGACCTGCGGGGTGATTTCGTCGATCGACACCCGCGCGTGGGTCGGCGCCGGATTCGGGACGAGGTCGAGCTCGGCCGCCGTCTGCGGCTCCGGAGCGCCCGGGGCGGCGGTGGGCGCGGCTGCCGCCGACGGGGCGCCGAGGACCGACTGGGCCGCGGCGATCCCGGCGACGGGTGTCAACACCAGCGCGGCAGTACACGCCACACTGGCGCAGACCCTCGCGCCCCGCCGGATCACTGCCCGCTGCCCCGCGTGTTGTCGTCGCGGCCCGACTGGCCGGAGTTACCGCGGTTGCCGGAGCCTCCCGAATTTCCGGCCGGGCCCGATTGCCCGCCGGCTTTCTTCTGGTTCTGCCGATTGCCGTGGGAGCCGCGAGGCCGCTGGGCGTGCTGGTTCTGGCCGTGCCCAGCCTGCTGACCGCCACGTCCACGACCGCCGCGGCCCCTGCGCCGGCGCGAGCGCTTGCGCCCTTCGCCGCTGCGCGTCGCGTCCGCGGCCGCTCCGTGGCCCTTGTCTGCGCCCTGGACGGGCTTGTTACCGCTTGCTGACGTCGGACGTGCCGAGCTCTCCTCGCGAGTCGCCGATCTCCTGTTCGGATCGACGACGTCGGCGGGGCGTGGCTCGGGATTTCGTCCGGCCACCTCGGCGGCCGCGAGCTCCGGGAGGAGGTCGCGCGCGGTGTCCATCAGTCGGCGCTCGTCGGTGTAGGCAAGCCGCATGGGCAACAGCTTAAAAGCCACCCATGCCACTTCGGTGATTTCCGGGTCCTCATCGCACAAGTCTCCGTCGTCGTACCGGATGATGTGGTGGTGAACCGTCTTGTGGATGCGTTTTCCGTCGGCGACGAACCAGTAGTCGATGCTGCCGAGCTCGGCGAGGATCGTGCCGTTGAGGCCAGTCTCCTCGAGCACCTCGCGCCGCGCGGTCTGCGCGTAGGTTTCGGTGCCCTCGACGTGCCCCTTGGGCATCGACCACAGCATGCGCCCACGCCGGTCGAGCCTGCCGATCAGCGCGACTTCGAGCGCCTCGACGCTCGCGAGGTCGAGACCTTCGCCCTGTTCCGCGTAGGCCTCGGCGAGTTCGGCGAGGCCGCGCACGACCATCCCGCCCGCGGAGGTTTCGCGGACCGTGCGTAGCGAGGCGTGCGGGCCCCGCGCGGTGGACTTACGTGAGCCACCGCGCGCGCCCTGTCCGCGCTGCTGGCCGCCGCGCCCGCCGTGGCGCTGGCCCTGCTTCTGCCCTGGCTTCTGGCCCTGACCCTTGGCGCCCTGTCCGCGCCCGCGGCCGCCCGTGCGGGAGCCGCCGCGGGCGTTCTTGCGCTGCTGTCCGTGTTGTCTCTGCTGCTCGGCGGAGCTGTCGTCGCCCGCGCCAGCCTTAGACGTCCCGTCGCCAGTGGTGGTGCCGTTGGCTGCCGCGCCCGCCTGGGCGCGTGCCCCGGAGCCGCGGCCTCGGCCGCGCCGACGTCGTCGCCGGGAGCGGCCCTCGGCCGGCCCGTGTCCCGGGTCGGCGTTGCCCTTGGCGGGGCCGCTCTTCGGTGTTGCACCACCTGTCCCGTTGCCGCCCTTTCCGGGCGCCCCGGCGGATCCGTGCGCGTGGGCGCGCTGTCCGCCGGCCGGGGGCTGCGCGGCGTTCGAACCATGGTTTCCCGCAGGTCCGGCCGCGCGCCGGGAACGTCGTCGGCCTGGGCGCGAACCCGCGCTCGCCGTTTGACGTTCAAAATCGTTCACTTGCTAATGGTATCCGACAACCCCCTGAAACTAAGGAATCGTCGGCCCGTGCGCGGCCCCTGCTCGGCGCACGGGCTCGCCGGGCACGGATTCGGGCCGGGGCGAATTCGCGGTAAAGTTTCCGCCGTGACTTCCCCGGGCCATCAACTGGAGCTTCTCGCGGCGGCGCAGGGCCGACTCAACACGTTGGCCCCGCTGCTCACCCCGCTCGCCGACGACTTCGCGGCGAGCGGGCACGAGCTGTACCTCGTGGGAGGCAGCGTGCGCGATGCGCTTCTCGGCGCGCGGGTGTCGGACATGGACTTCACCACCGACGCACGCCCCGAGACCGTGCGCCAGATCCTCACCCGCCGCGCCCGCGCGGTGTGGGACACCGGAATCGAGTTCGGCACGGTCTCCGCGGCCATCCCGGTCCCCCGGTCCGCCGCCCCTTCGCTGGATGACGCCGCGCAGCCGCAGCCCGAATGGCAGGTCGAGATCACGACGTACCGCGCGGATTCGTACGACGGGGTCACCCGGAACCCGACGGTTACCTTCGGCGACACGCTCGAAGGTGACCTCGTCCGCCGCGATTTCACCGTCAACGCGATGGCGGTGCGCCTCCTGCCCGGCGGCGGCACCGAGTTCTGCGACCCCATCGGCGGGGTGGACGCGCTCGCCGAGAGGATCATCGACACCCCGTCGTCACCGGAAGTGTCTTTCGGCGACGATCCCCTGCGGATGCTGCGTGCGGCGAGGTTCGTCTCGCAGCTCGGCTTCGACCTCGCCCCGCGCGTGCGCGAATCGATGCGGGAGATGGCCGAGCAGATCGACCGGATAACCGTCGAGCGAGTGCGCACCGAGCTCGACAAGCTCATGCTCGGCGCGGATCCCGTCGCGGGGATCAACGTCCTCGTCGAGACGGGCCTGGCCGAGCGTGTCATGCCGGAAATCCCCGGTATGCAGCTCGAACGCGACGAGCACATGCAGCACAAGGACGTGTACTGGCATTCGCTCACCGTGCTGCAGCAGGCTATCGACCTCGAAGACGACGGCCCGGATCTCGTGCTGCGCTGGGCGGCGCTGCTCCACGACATCGGCAAGCCGGACACGCGCGCGCCCAAGCCCGGCGGCGGGGTCACCTTCCACCACCACGAGGTGGTCGGCGCGAAGATGGCGCGCAAACGCATGCGGGCGCTCAAGTATCCGAAGGCGATGATCGAGGACGTCTCGGGCCTGATCTTCCTGCACCTGCGTTTCCACGGCTATGGAGACGGCGCCTGGACGGACTCGGCGGTGCGGCGCTACGTCAACGATGCCGGCGACCTGTTGCCGCGGTTGCACAAGCTCGTCCGCGCCGACTGCACCACCCGCAACAAGCGCCGCGCGAACCGGCTGCAGCGCAACTACGATTCGCTCGAGCAGCGCATCGCCGAGATCGCCGAGGCCGAGGACCTGGCGCGGGTGCGCCCCGATCTCGACGGCAACGACATCATGGAGATCCTCGGCGTGCCGCCGGGGCCGGTCGTCGGCAAGGCGTGGAAGTACCTCAAGGAGCTCCGGCTCGACCGCGGTCCGCTGGACCCGGACGAGGCCAAGGCGGAGCTCAAGGCGTGGTGGGAGAACCAGCAGGGCGGGAACTGACGTGGGCGTTGCGCGCGGATGGCACGTGACCTCCCCCGCGCGGCGCGCGCAGCTCTCCGACGCCGTGACCGCGCTCCTCTCCCGACGTGCGTGGTGGCTCGGCTGGCTCGTCGCCCTCGCGGTGAGCGCCGCAATCCACGTCTTCGGGTTTCCGGGCTTGCAGGACCATCCGCCCTACCGCATCGATTTCGACGTCTATCGCACGGGCGGGCAGGTCGTCCTCGACGGTGGCGACATCTTCGCGATCCTGCCCGCGCTGGCCCAGGGCGACCACCTACCGTTCACATATCCGCCGATAGCGGCGCTGATATTCACGCTCTTCGCGCTTGTCCCGCTCGGCGTCGGCTCGACGTTGATGACCCTCGCATCGATCGCCGGTCTCGGGTACTGCCTCGTCCTCATCGCGCGTTTCACGTGGAACATCTCGGTCCGTACGGCGATCGGGCTCACGCTCCCGTTGCTCGCGCTGGGGCTGTGGATCGGCCCGGTGCGCGAAACTCTGCTGTTCGGGCAGATCAATATCCTGCTCATGGTGGGCATCCTCGCCGGGCTGCTTGCGGGCACGGCGCCGTGGCGGCCGAGCGGCCGTGCAGACGGCGACGAAAACCCCGCGCGCGCCTCGCTGTGGGGGCCACTTCTCGTCGGCCTCGTGTCGGCGGTCAAGCTCACACCGCTCGTATTCGGGCTGTACTACCTCGCCCGGCGCGATTTCCGCGGTGCCGCGGCGATGACAGCCGGCTTCGCTGTGAGCACCGGCATCGGCTTTGCGGTGCTACCGGGCGCTTCGGTCGAATATTGGACGACGACGCTTTTGTCCTCCGAGCGGATCGGCGTCCCGTCCTTCGCCACGAATCAAGGCTTCAACGGCCTACTACAACGGCTCCTCGGCGAGGGGCCCACGGCCACCGCGATCTGGATCGCCCTCTCGATCGCGTCGATCGCCGTCATCGGAATCCTTGCCTGGGCCCTGAGCCGGGCGGGTCGCCCGGCGGACGCGGCGCTCGCGGTGGCGCTGGTGTCGCTGTTCGCCTCGCCCGTCACGTGGGGGCATCACTGGGTGTGGATCGTGCCGTTCGCAATCGTCGTCCTCCGCATCGCACTCCCACGTATGACGTCGGACGCCGCCGCTCCCCTGCCGGCGTCACTCGTGCTCTACGCGCGAATCCTCGCGGTTGCGGGGGCGCTTATCTTCTACGCCACCCCTTACTGGCTCGTCCCTCACGACGACGGGGCCGAGCAGAACTGGAACGTGCTGGACCATATCGTCGGCAACGCGTTCGTCCTGTGGGCGCTGGCGTTCCTCGTGCTTCTAGCGTGGTGGGCGCGGGTACCCCATTCCGCGGATTCGACCGGGAAAGTTTCGCCCGAGAACGACTGATTCCCGGCGCTCCCCCGACCCCGTTCCGGCGCGCCCGGGTCCGCTGGTCTCGAGGCGTTTTGTCGCAGGTAGACCACGCGATAGTGCGCCGACGAAGCGGTGGAGGACGAACGGGTGCGCGAAGCGGCGTCGAATTAGCGCGAAGTTCGACGTCATAGTTGTGGATAGAGCCGCAGGCAATCCACAGCCATCGGTAGCGCACCCCGTAGTCCAGGCCTGTGGGTCACGCTATGGGCATGGATTACTTCTTCGGAGACGGCCTCGTAGAGCCGACACAATGGACCACCCCTCCCAACCTCGACCTCGGCGGCGCCGGGGCGCTCGACGCCGTGGCCATCGACTTCACCGGCAGCGGCACGGAATCCGACGCGATGTGGGATTCCGATGGCGACGGGGTCGCCGACCGGGTCGTGCTCGCCCACGACACCGAGCACGCCGAGACCTACACCGACGATGGCGCCGGCACCTGGGCTGTCCCCTATATGGGCGGCGCTGCGGCGGGATCGGCGGCCGCGGGCGGCGCTCTCGGCGGGGTGGGTTCCCTCAGCCCCGCCGCTCTCGGCGGAGGGTCGGTCGCCGGCGGCTCCATGATGGGCGGCGGCTCGGCGGGCGGCCTCGGCTCGCTCGCCGCAGGTTCGTTGGCACTTGGAGCTATCGGCAGTTCTCTTGGCGCAGGCTCGGCAGAGGGCATCGACCTCAAGCTGCCGCCGCTTCCCGAACTCCCGCCGCTACCGGCGCCGCCGGAGCTGCCGAACCTGTGCGATGTCGTATGCCCGGAGCCGGTTCAGGGTGGGATCGAAGCCCCGGCACCCGAACCCGCGCCGGAGCCTGCGCCGGAACCTACGCAGTCGGTAGAAGAGGCGCTGGCCGGCGACACCGATCACTTCGCGGGCCCCGACCCCGTTCCGCCGGCACCCGCTGCGCCGGGGAATAGCGAGATCGCCGCGATCCAAGGAGGCATCGAGGCAGGATCGGCGGCGGCGATGGGCTCGCTCGATGCTGCCGCACTCGGTTCGACCGGCGGCGGCGTCGATGCCGGTAGCGCCGCGGGAAGCGCCGCCGCCGGGTCGTTAGCGGCCGGGTCCCTGGGCGCCGGGTCGGCCGGAGGCGGATCCGTGGGAGTGGGGTCCGTTGGGGTCGGCTCGGTGGGCGGTGGCTCCGTGGGCGGTGGCTTCCTTGGGGCCGGGTCCTTGGGTGCCGGGTCGCTGGGCGGTGCCGGGCTGGGCGTGCTGTCGGGGTCCATTGGGATCTGATGGCCCCGTCGCACCGGGTGCGGAGCTGGGCTCCGCGCGGTTGGACAGCAGCGTCGCGGCGACGAGGAGCATGCCGCCGACCAGGCAGAACACCAGGATTCGCACGAGCGCGCTCATGGTGGCGAGGTCGACGAGGAACAGCTTTGCCAGGGAACCGAGGAATACGACCGCTCCGACGGCCTTCGCTCCCGGCAGGGCCTTCTTCGTCGACAACAGGACGATCGCCAGCGCGAAGCATCCGACGGTGACGACGAGGTGTCCGAGGTAGAAGTACACCTCGCTGCCGGATCCGGCTGTGAGATAGAGCCCGGCGTACAGGATCGTCGAGGCGATCCAAGCGAGCGAGAGCAGGGCCCATGCCCAGTTCGGCGTCGAGGTCGCGGGTCGCGTGGAGAAGAGCGTCGACAGGGTTCGAGCGAGGACGTAGAGCGCGAAAGTCAGCATTGCGGTGACCACAACGAGCTGCGCCAGCGGCAGGCCGGGAACGTCGAGAGGCTCGTTGGGAAGCATCCACAGGTCCGCGTTGAGGATCTCGGGGATAGTCCAGACCAGCGGGATGGCGCCGATGATGCACGCCTGGACGAGGCTGTGCATCGTCCGGTTGTGCTGGTGCCAGGCGAACGCGCTCGCCGCGGACACCGTCAGCGTGATGCATGCGATTCCCGCCGGCCAGTCGAGTTCTCGCGACATCCACAGAAGACCGATGTTGAGGGCCATCGCGCCGAGGCTCATCGTTACTCGGCCATACATGACGGTTGTGGACCGTAGCTGTTTGGCGCGGAGCTGCAGGAAAATGCCCGCGGGAATAAAGAAGGCCGACAAAAGGAGGAAGAAGAACGGGTTCGGATTCACCTCGAGGTCGAAGAAGAAGTACGCGACCGGAAGCGCCGGCACGAGAGCGCACGCGCCGGTAACCAGCTCATACGAGTGGTCGTGTTCGATGTCGCGGGCACCGATGATCATGGCGGACACCGCTGTGGCGGTGAGTACGGCAATGTAGGGCACCGGCCCGAGGTCGAATTCGAGATCCGCGCCATCGGCGACGTCGAACCACAGAAGCACGAAAATCGCGGTCACGGTGCCGAGGTAGGTAAGGGTGCGGACGATGCGCAGCACGATTCCGAGGTGTGTCGTGAGCAGCCCGGAGACGAGGAACATCACGGCGACGGCCGCGAGCGTGAGTAGCGAGTGCCCGACGATCACCATCGACACCATCGCGCCACATGAGCCGATTCCGGCCATGACGGCGGAGTTGAGTTTCCGCGCGAGCCAGAGCCCACTCGCGGCGACTACGAACACGATGATGAGGCCGATGGATTGCGGGAGGAGTTCGTAGACGGCCGATGCGGCCACCGGGATGAGCATGAACACCGCGATCGACGTGCCAAGAAGCGCCAGCGCACCGATGTGTGTGGATGGCCTGGCGAATTGGTGACTCGGCGTCCGCGGAGAGGACAGGCCGCGCTTCTTTTCGTGGCGCTGTTGCAGTATCCAGCCGGAGCCGCCGAGGACCGCTCCGACGAGGACGGCGATGCCGAGCTGACCGAACGGGCCGACGAGGTTGAACACGATGGCGAGGAAGAATGCCATGCCGATTGCGGTGAGGACGCCACCGACGATGCCGAGCACGCGGGTGACCGCGCCCTCCTTCGTCCACCACGGGTCCGGCTTGGGCGCGGCGACCCGCTTATCAACAGGCGGCAGCGGATGCTGGACGCTCTGAAACGCCGGGATCAGGTTCTCCTCGCGCGGCCGACTCGGCGCCGTCGGGAATGACGACGTCGTCCGGTCGCCTTGCCGGGCGCCGGACTTCGCCTGCGCCGCGCCAGCCGGCTTGGTTGGCGACGGGCGTGGAGCTTGGCCTGTAGTCCGGGCTGGAGCCTGGCCCTGTGCGGCAGGCGTCTTCCCGTGTGCGGCGTCCTGGGACGCGGCCTTCGGAGGTTGCGGGGAACGACCTTGCGCCGGCCGCGTGGGCTCGGCGACTTGTTGCGGGCGCTGCGCGGGCGGGGTTTTCGGCGGCGCTGCGGCCTGGGGCTTCTTCGCAGGAATCGGCGTCGTCGCCGGAGCAGCGGTCTTCTGCGCCGACGCCGCAGGCGCACCGAGCGCGTCGACGCGCGTGGCGATTCGGCTGAGGATCTCCTGGGACTGGCCAAAGGACGCCGCCAGCTGGCGAATGTCCTTGCCGAGGTCCGGCACATCCTTGCGCTGCAACGAGGAATCATCGCGTGTAGTGGGCATAACTCACAGATGCGCGCGCAGGGCCCAGATGTTCCCGATGCCAAGGGATTCGCGCCCACAGTGGTGCGCTGAACTCCGTCTCGGACGCCCGGAACGGGGGTGCACGGCCACCCAACCCGCCGGTATCCCGCGCCGACTGGCCGATCTGCCCGCACAATATTCACATAATCACGCCAAAACCCCGCCGGCCGGCGCAAAGGAGGTAGACACGGATGAGCGAGCGGCAGAACTACCTGTCAGGCGCGCGCGACGCGCGGCAGCCGTGTCCCGGCGAACTCCTCATCGCGTCCCCCGGCATGGACGATCCGATTTTCGGTCGGACCATCATCTACCTCATCGAACACGGAGTCGAGGGCACCCTCGGCGTCATGCTCAACAAGCCGCTCGACGCCAACGTCGCCGACCTCCTCGAACCGTGGGGCCAGATCCTCGCTCCCCCACATGCGCTCTTCCGCGGCGGCCCTCTCAGCGGGGACTCCGGCGTCGCTCTCGCTGTCGCTCAGCCTGGTCGGCTGCTTCGCGACGACGAGCATGTCCACAACGTCGAGTCGCGCGTGTACGTCGTCGACCTCGATGCCGACCCCGATTCCCTATCGAACGCGGTGGAGGGTGTCCGCATTTTCGCCGGCTACGCGAGCTGGGCGCCCGGGCAGCTCACCGCGGAACTCGCGCGCGGGGACTGGATCGTCGCGCTGGGCCTGCCGTCCGACGTCATTAGTGAAAAAGCGGGCGATCTCTGGGCGCAGGTAATGCGCCGACAAGAGGCGCCACTGAGCCTGTTCTCGACCTATCCGGCCGATCCGAGTCTCAATTAATGGGAACGTAAGTTCATCCATTGGGATAGTGACGAGTACGCTCGGGCCCATGGATGACGCCGGAGACCCTCGCACGCAGGCCCCCGAGGCGCGCCCCGGCCGCGACGTCACGGCGTGGCATTGGGCAGTACTGGCGATTTCGACACTCGCCGCGAGCGCGACGAGTGCATTCGTCGTGGGCGTCGCGTTTCTCATTCCCCACCTGCACGCCGCCGGAGTCTCGCTCACCGCGGCCGGGGTGCTCGTCGCGATGCCCAACGTCGGCGTCGCCTGCGCCCTCGTGGCCTGGGGATCTCTTGTCGACGCGAAGGGCGAACGCCTCGCGCTCACCGCCGGTGCGGCGCTCAGCGCGCTGGCCATCGGCGCCTCGATATGGATCGCGGCGGCCGGCGGCACGGGAACGGCGGATCTGGTGTGGCTCGGCGTGTTGTTCACCCTCGGTGGCGCGACGTCGGCTGCGGCGAATTCGGCGTCCGGGCGTGTCGTCGTCGGCTGGTTCCCTCCGCGACGGCGCGGGCTCGCGATGGGCATCCGCCAGATGTCCCAACCCGCCGGCGTCGCGGTGGCTGCGATGACGATGCCATGGCTCGCCGGAGAGTACGGGCTGTCCGCAGCGCTCGGCGTGCCGATGGCGTTGGCCGCCGCGTCGGCGGTACTCAGTGCGCTGGTGGTCAAGGATCCGCCGCGGCCCGATAAGTCGTCGAGCAGCGCAGCCCTGCTGGGCACCTCGCCCTACCGGGTGCCGTACCTGTGGCGCATCCACGGAACCAGTGTGTTGCTGGTGCTCCCCCAGACTCTCATGCAGTCGTGGCTGCTCGTGTGGCTCGTTGTCGGCGAGGGCTGGAACGCCGTGGCCGCCGGCACGGTCGTCACGGTCACGCAGGTACTCGGCGGCATCGGGCGAATCGTCGTCGGAGGCGCCTCCGACCGGATCCCCCACCGCAACTGGCTGCTGCGTTGGGTGGCGATGTCTGCGGCGGTCGCGTTCGGCGCGCTCACCGTGGCCGAGGCCGTCGGGGTGCCGAACTCTGTCGCCATCGCGGTGGCTGTGATCGCCTCGGTGATCGCCGTCGCCGATAACGGCCTCGCCTTCACCTCCGTCGCAGAATTCGCCGGCCCATTCTGGTCCGGGCGGGCCCTGGGCGTGCAGAACACGATGCAGTTCCTCGCGGTCTCGGCCGCCACTCCCCTGTTCGCGGCGGTTATTTCCGGGCACGGATTTGTCTG
>DGYFI06202__coassemble_1063_pt1 | contig 13359 bp, 12 predicted proteins | sample DGYFI06202__metabat2_low_PE_038 | metagenome-assembled genome bin DGYFI06202
GCACCCATGATCTCGCCGGCCTTGCGGATATGCGCCCCGGGCTTCGGCGCCGTCTCGATCCGTACCTCGGAGGGCAGCTCATGAGGGCCCGCGGGGACGTCGGTGTCCTCGACGGGAACGATCGTGTCGGCGCCGTCGGGCACCGGCGCTCCGGTCATGATGCGAGCGACCGTGCGCGGCGCGAGGACGACGAGCGGGTTACCGGCGGGAACGTCCGCCGACACGGGCATCTTCGCTGGCACGCCCTGTTTCTCGATATCGGCCAGGCGGCACGCGAACCCGTCCATCGCCGAGTTCGTGAACGCGGGCGTGGGGGTCTGCGCGTGCACGTCGGCGGCGAGCACGCAGCCCTGCGACTGCGCGACTCGGCGCCGCTCGGTGGGAAGCGGGGTGAGCTGGGTATCGAGAATGCGCAGGTACTCGTCCGGGGTGATGAGCTCTTGGGCTGCGCGGGGGAGAGGGGAGTGCTCGTGCATGCCCACAATCTTGCTACAGAAGTCGCCTCCGGCGTCTTCACGTGGCTTTCATGTTCGGTAGTTAATCTCCGGCTTATGCGACATACAACGAGGACAACACTGGCACTATCCGTTCTACCTGCGGTGGCGTTCGCGCTCGCCGCATGTTCTTCCGATGACGGCGAGCAGGCTTCCACTCAGGCGGGCGCAGCCGAGCCCGCGACGACGGTTCAGGAATCGGCGAGCGAGACTCGCGACTCCGAAATCGGCGGCTCGGAAACCGGCGGCGTTCGGGTCCTCATCGACGGACAGCCCGTCGAGGCTGACCTGTCCCGCTCGCACTGCGAATGGGGCTCGGATGACGGCGTGGAACAGCTCGAGTTCGACGCCGGGCGCGACGATGACGGCCTGCTCGAGGTCGAGATCGACATGCACAACCCGCCGCGCCTCGACGACTTCGAATTCGACGGGCCGGGCGACGAGGACTGGGAGGCCGAGGATCACCACAAGCAGTCCGCCCAGATCGGAGTCGAGGGCGATACCTATACCGTCACATCGACGGTCGCAGAGGACGACTCCGACCGCGAGGCCGAGATGGTCGCGGTTTTTACCTGCCCGCGGAGCTGAACGCGCGCAGGAACGCCGCCTGCGCGAGCGCGATGCGCTCGATCTCGGTCGGGTCGACGGACTCGTCCGGGGAGTGGATCGCGGCCGCCGGGTCCTCCACGCCGTAGAGCGCGATCTGCGCGGCCGGGTGGGCCTCCTGCAGGACGGTCGTGAGCGGGATCGACCCGCCGGAGCCGATCTCCGCGACCTCGCCGGCGCCGTAGGCGGAGGCGAGGGCCTCGCCGAGCAGAGCCTCGACGGACCCGGTGGACGCGCCGTCCGACGTCATAAATGGATGTGCGACCGCACCCTTATCGCAGGTGACGCGCGCATTCCAGGCGGCGCGGGCCTCCAGATGCGCGACGAGCGCGTCCTGCGCCGCGGACGGGTCCATGCCCGGCGGGATCCGCAGGTTGATCAGCGCGCGGGCCGTGGGCTGCACCGCGCCGATGGCGCCCTCGACAGGCGGGCAGTCGATGCCGAGCACCGTCGCGGTGGGGCGCGCCCACACGAGGTCCGCGACCGGCGCGGCGTTGGAGACCTCGACGCCGTCGAGGATGCCCGCGTCCGAGCGGAAGATGTTCTCGTCGTAGGGCATGCCGGACCAGGTGCCTGTGAAATCGACGCCGTCGATCGTGGTCGCGCCGGTGGCCGGGTCGCGCAGGGAGGACAGCATCGAAATGAGCGCGGCGAGCGCGTCGGGCGCCGCCCCGCCGAATTGGCCCGAGTGCACGCCTGCGGCCATGGTGTCGACCGTGACCGTGACGTTCGCGGTCCCGCGAAGCGAGGTCGACAGCGTCGGCACGCCTACGGCGGCGTTGCCCGAGTCGACGATGCAGATCGCGTCCGCGGCGAACAGTTCGGGGCGCGAGGCGACAAGATCGTCGAGCCCTCCGCCGCCGGTCTCCTCGGAGCCCTCGACGACGAGCGTCAGCCCGAGGCCGTCGAGCGGATCGGCGCCGTCGCCGGCGAGCTCGGCGAGCGCGCGCAGCGAGGCGAGATGGACCACGAAGTTGCCCTTGCAGTCCGCGGCGCCGCGCCCGTACCAGCGGCCCTCGCGCTCGGTGAGCTCCCACGGGGACGCCGTCCACGCCTGGAGATCCCCGGCCGGCTGCACGTCGTAGTGCGAGTACAGCAGCACCGTCGGCTTATCGCCCTCGGCATCGCGGTGCGCGACGATCGTCGTCGACCCGTCCGAGGTCTCGATCTGCTGGATCTGCTCGCGGCCGATCCCCGGGATGGCGAGGCCCGCGAGGAGCTCGACCACCGTCGCGGCGGCCTCGGCGCACGCTTCCGGTTCGGCGCCGTGCACGCTGGGCAGCGCTACGAGCGCGGTGAGATCGGTCTTCGCTTGCTCCATCTGCGCGGCAACGAGTGGGCGTAGCGCGTCGACGGACTCGGACGCAGAATTCGAATCGGTGGTGGAGTCGTCCTTCGGGGAGATCATGTACCCAGAGTAGAACCTTCTCACCTACGCCGACGGCGCGACCTTGACGAAAATGTTCTTCATGATCGGCTGATCGGATTGCGTGGAGAAATCGGTGACGCTCAGCAGCGCATTCATCTCCGGCATGTAGCCCGCCGCGCTACCGACCGGCGTGTTGTATCCGATGGCGCGATACCCGCGAAGTGTGCGCTGCGTGCCGTCTCGGCTCGTCGACGTAATGTCTACCGGATCCCCCTCGGAGATCTCGCGGGCACGCATGTCCTCCGGGTTGAGCATGATCATCTCGCGCACATTCTTGATGCCGCGGTAGCGATCATTGTTCGAGTAGATCGTTGTGTTCCACTGGTCGTGTGAGCGCATGGTCTGGAGTACGAGAGTGTCGGGATCGGTGGGGATGACGTCGGGCAGCGGCTCCAACGAGAACTCCGCGAGCTTCGACGGCGTCGTGAACTGTCGCTCCCTCGGCGGCTGCGGGATGCGGAAGCCACCAGGCTGCCGGATGAGCTCGTTCATGCCCTCGAAACCAGGGAGGACGCGTGCCATCGACTCGCGGATCGTGTCGTAGTTCGCCGCGAAGCATTCCCAGTCGATCGAACTTTCGGGCATCGCTGCGCGTGCCAGTCGCGTGAGGATTGCCGGCTCCGACATGAGGTTGTCTGACGCGGGCTCGCGATGCCCGACGGACATGTGAACCATGCTCATCATGTCCTCGACCGTGACGCCCTGCGGCCCCGAGGCCTGCTCGTCGATCTCGGTGCGCGCGAGACACGGGAGGATGAGCGCCTTGCGGCCGTGGACGAGGTGCGAACGATTGAGCTTCGTCGACACCTGCACCGTGAGCGCGCACTTGCGCAACGCCTCTGCCGTGTATTCGGGGTCGGGCACGGCGCGCACGAAGTTGCCACCCATGCCGACGAAGATCTTGACCTTCTCGTCGTGCATCGCCTCGATCGTGTCGACGGTGCCCAGACCATCCTCGCGGGGGCTGTCGATCCCGAATTCGGCATCCGTGGCCGTCAGAAGTTCCTCGGAGGGGTGGTGGTTGACGCCGCACGTCCGGTTTCCCTGGACGTTGCTGTGTCCGCGGATCGGGGACGGGCCGGCGCCGGGCCGTCCGATGTTGCCGCGCAGCATGAGCAGGTTGACGATCTCACGCACCTGATCCACTCCGTGCTCGTGTTGGCTCACACCGAGGCACCAGCTGATCACGACCTTTTCGGCCCGCAGATAGATCTTCGCGGCGCGGCGAATCGAGTCCTCGTCCAGTCCCGATTGCGTGGTGATCTCGTCCCACGACGTCGTTCGGCATAGTTCGCGGTAGGCCTCGAGGCCGTTGGTGTACCCGGAAAGGAACTCGTGGTCGAGGACATCCGGATCGTGCTCGGCTGCCTCGAAAACGACCTTCGACATCCCGCGCATCAGCGCCATGTCGCCGCCTGGCCGCACCTGCAGCGATGCGGTCGCGGTGTCCGTGGCCTGGAAGGTTGCCATTCGGGAGATTTCGTGCGGGACGATGGTCCTCGTCGCGCCGGCCTCGAACAACGGGTTGACGTGCACGACGTCGGCGCCGCGGCGGACCGCCTCGGCGAAAGTGGTGAGCGCTCGCGGGGCGTTGGAGGCCGAGTTGGAGCCGAGAATGAACAGCGCGTCCGTCTCGTTCCAATCCTCGAAGTCGCAGGTGCCCTTACCGGTACCGATCGAAGCCGTGAGCGCCCGGCCCGACGCCTCGTGGCACATATTCGAGCAGTCGGGCATGTTGTTCGTGCCGAGGGCGCGACACATCACTCCGTACAGGAACGATGCCTCGTTGCTCAGCCGACCAGAGGTGTAGAACGAAGCCTCATCGGCAGAATCGAGCTTGCGCATTTCCTCGCCGTACAGGGCGAACGCATCGTCCCACGAGATCGGGACATAGTGGTCGGACTCGGCGTCGTACACCATCGGTTCGGTCAGCCGGCCTTGCTCCTCGAGCGCGTAATCGCTCCATGTCGCGAGCTCACTCACCGTGTGCTCGGCGAAGAACCCGCCCCTGGCGCGCTCGCGGGTCATCTCCCACGCGGCGTGTTTGATCCCGTTTTCGCACACATCCATCGTGATCTTCTGATCGTCCGGCCATGCGCAGCCCGGGCAGTCGTAGGAGACCCGGTCGTGGTTCATTCGGACCACCGAATGTGCGACCTGGAGCGGCAGGCGTTCACGCAGCATGACGCCTGCCACCGACATTGCGGCGCCATAGCCGGCGGCCGGATGCGTGTAGTCCTTCTGCGAGAAACCGTCTGACGTCGGAGGACCGAATCCGCCCTGGCGCGGCATCGTCGACAGCAGCCCTAGCGTCTCGGGCGCGAGCGTCGCGACGCGCTTGCCCCCGGAGGGCTCCGTCGCCGCGCTCGGGGACACGGTCATCCTTTTCGTGCGCGGACCGTGAAGATACCCAGAGTCGTGGGAATCGCCCTCGCCGCGTGCTTCGTTGCTCACGATCAAGCTCCATTCATCCGACGCGCATACGCATACCTATTTATAGTCAATTGTTCGGGCCCGGGCAGGCGAAGTCGAGTGTTGCACCCGGGCGTCGGCAAATGGGGCTACTCGCAAAGCTGGCGCTAAACCATGTTGTCGAAGCGCAGCGAGCCGAGAACCTGATCAATGACCTCGGCGGGCTCGACGCCCGGCTCGTCCTCGTCTGTCATGAGCAGGAGCGCCACGGTCTCGGGGGACTCGGGGCTACCGATACTCACTCCGATGACGTCGGCGCGGATGGTCGGGGGAGTACAGATCGAGCGGGGTTCGTTCGGGGTGCCCCGAATGGTCTGGTGGTAAGCCAAAGTGCCGGAGACACCGATCTTGTCCGCGCTGCCGAGGTCGACCTCCGAGCCGTGCTCGGAGAACATCGTGTCCATCGCGTCGCCCATCGACCGCGACATCGACGCCGTGATCGACTCCGCGTCCCCCTGCGCCGGTTCCGTGAGCCCCACGCGCACCCGGAACGATGAGGTCCCGGGCAGCGAGCAGTAGCCGCGCTGGGCTTCTGCGTTGGCCGACGTCAGAACCCCGAAGCCCCAGTCGAGCGAATCGTCGGCCGCCTCGGGAGCGTCCTCGGCGACCACGGCCCACTCCGGCGGCACCGAGTAGACCAGGCCGGAGCGGTGCCGAAGGTCCTGCCAGTCCGAGGGGACCTGCGCGCCGAGGGGCGGCCCCGCCTGCTCCTGCACGGGCCGCTCGGGCGCGGACTCGGGGAGCAGCGCGCAACCACACAGCGCAGTGCAGGCAAGTGCTGCGAGGCCGGCGCGAAACCTACGACGTGCGGTAGGAAGACGTGCGGTGGACACCGGCGAGGAGCTAGACGGACCGCTGCTCGGCGAGCGCCTTGATGCGCTTGAGCGAGGAGTTGACGCCCTTGCCGAGGCCCTCGGAGAACTTGTCCTCACCGCCGGTGGCCTTGGAAATCACGTTCTCGAAAAGGGAGACCACCGGGGCAGGGGCGTCGCGGTACTGCTTGAGGGTCGTCGTGCCCGCGCCTCCAGCGCCCTCGGACAGTTCGAAAACCCACTCCGAGCCGCTTGTCGCCATATTCGAGATGCGCCGACCCGGCACGTAGTCGACGACCTTCGAGGTGGTCGGCCAGAAGACGGGGCCCTGCTTGTTGAGGTTGAGCGACCACGTCCCGTTCTTCGTGCGACCGCCGAGCGCGCGGACCTTCTTCGTGGTCGGCGCCCACTTCGGGGCGTTCTCCACTTCGCCCACGATCTCCCACACGGTGGAGACGGGCGCGTTGATCTCGATCTCGGACTCGAAGCTGCGGACCTTCTTGTTAGCCATGGTGTCGATAGTACGGAACGGCCGCCGCGAACCTACCCGGTCTCGACGATGTTCTTGATCTTCTCCAGCGATTCGCCGACGCGGGCGCCCATGAATTCGTTGTACGGCTGCTCGCCACCCATTGCGGGCGTGACGATCCGTCCCGCGATAAACCCGCGCGGGTAGTAGGTCTCCCGGAACTGGCGCAGGCGCGTGGTCCCGTCCTTCGGCCCCGGCTCCAGCTCGAACACCCATGTCGCGCCGGCCATACCGACCTCGTTCGCGAAGCGCTTGCCGGGCTGGAAGTCGGTCACCTTGGCCCAGGTCGACCACGCGATGACGCCGCGGTGGTTGAGATTGACCGAAAAGGTGCCCAGCTTCGTCGTTCCGCCGAAAGCGAACACCTTGCGTGCCTGGCTGCTCCATTGCGGCGCGTTGCGCACGTCGGAAATGAGCTCCCAGACGCGCTCGACCGGCGCGTTTATGTCGACCTCGTGGAGAAGTTGGCGTTCGGTGCGCGTCGTCATGCCCGCAATGCTAGTCGGCCGCCGGCGTGCCGGGGCGAAGTAAGCGCTGGCCAGCGCTTACAACGGCGTTCACAACCTTGCACTCGCCCACGGAGAGTGCTAGAAAAGGGCTTGGCACTCTACTAATCAGAGTGCTAAACAAACTGAACTCTGGTCGGGGCGGCGAGATCGGTCCAGACACGCCGTTCGTCCGTCGCGGGCGTCGCGCTCGACCATCGCGTGTCACAAACACGAAGGAAGACGTACCAAGATGGCAAAGACTATTGCTTTCGACGAAGAGGCACGTCGCGGACTGGAGAGCGGTCTCAACCAGCTCGCCGATGCCGTGAAGGTCACCCTCGGCCCCAAGGGCCGCAACGTGGTGCTCGAGAAGAAGTGGGGCGCCCCGACCATTACCAACGACGGCGTGTCGATCGCCAAGGAGATCGAGCTCGAGGACTCCTACGAGAAGATCGGTGCGGAGCTCGTCAAGGAGGTCGCCAAGAAGACCGATGACGTCGCAGGCGACGGCACCACCACGGCGACCGTGCTCGCCCAGGCACTCGTGCGCGAGGGCCTCCGCAACGTCGCGGCCGGCTCGAGCCCGATGGGCCTCAAGCGTGGCATCGAGAAGGCCACCGCCGCTGTTGCAGAGAACCTCATCTCCACCGCCGTGGAGATCGAGACCAAGGAGCAGATCGCTGCCACCGCCGGTATCTCCGCTGCGGACCCGACCATCGGCGAGCTCATCGCCGAGGCCATGGACAAGGTCGGCAAGGAAGGCGTCATCACGGTCGAGGAGTCCAACACCTTCGGCCTGGACCTCGAGCTCACCGAGGGTATGCGCTTCGACAAGGGATACATCTCCCAGTACTTCATGACCGACCCGGAGCGCCAGGAGGCCGTGCTCGAGGATCCGTACCTCCTGCTCGTCTCGGGCAAGATCTCCACGGTCAAGGACCTCCTCCCACTCCTCGAGAAGGTCATCGGCGAGGGCAAGTCGCTTCTCATCATCGCCGAGGACGTCGAGGGCGAGGCTCTGTCCACGCTCGTGGTGAACAAGCTCAAGGGCACCTTCAAGTCCGTCGCCGTCAAGGCTCCGGGCTTCGGCGACCGCCGCAAGGCCATGCTCGCCGACATCGCCATCCTCACCGGTGGCCAGGTCATCTCCGAAGAGGTCGGCCTCTCGCTCGACACCGCCGAGCTCTCGCTCCTCGGTAAGGCACGCAAGGTCGTCGTCACCAAGGACGAGACCACGATCGTCGAGGGCGCCGGAGACGAGTCCCAGATCGAGGGCCGCGTCAACCAGATCCGCGCCGAGATCGAGAACTCCGATTCCGATTACGACCGCGAGAAGCTGCAGGAGCGCCTCGCCAAGCTGGCCGGCGGCGTCGCCGTCATCCGTGCCGGTGCGGCCACCGAGGTCGAGCTCAAGGAGCGCAAGCACCGCATCGAGGATGCCGTGCGCAACGCCAAGGCAGCCGTCGAGGAGGGCATCGTCGCCGGCGGCGGCGTGGCTCTCGTGCAGTCCGAGAAGGTCATCGACGCCCTCGGCCTCACCGACGAGGAGCTCACCGGCGCGAACATCGTCAAGTCCGCGCTGTCCGCTCCGCTCAAGCAGATCGCCTTCAACGCCGGCCTCGAGCCGGGCGTCGTGGCGGAGAAGGTCCGCGGCCTCGAGGTGGGCAACGGTCTCAACGCCGCCACCGGCGAGTACGAGGATCTCGTCGCCGCGGGCATCAACGACCCGGTCAAGGTCACCCGCTCGGCGCTGCAGAATGCGGCGTCCATTGCGGCTCTGTTCCTGACGACGGAGGCCGTTGTCGCCGATAAGCCGGAGCCCGCCGGTGCGGCAATGCCGGGCGCCGACGGCGGCATGGGAGACATGGGCTTCTAAGCGGCCCGTCCGCCCCGAAACGCCCCGAAACGCCCCGCAGGGATGCGAAAAGCATTCCCGCGGGGCGTTTTTCGTGCCCAATTACACCCCTAAACGTTGTGAACCTGCTCACGACGCTGACGTCGGCAACATGATGAGCAAGTGAACCCTAAGTTAATTAATGGTCCACGTTGTTCTGAGAAAAATAAAGAACGAATTCATAATCCGAGTTAAACAGCTTCTTAGGGTGGATTGTTGACGTTACAACTGGAATTTCCGAGGCGTGCGAGTGCGCGGTACGTGACATGCGCTACGCCGTTTTTGCTGTTGACCTAACGTTTTGTTGTGGCAGAATTCAGGTCGACAGTGAGGGGGAAGTTGCGGCTATCGCGGCCGTGCGCCGTCACAGTTCGAAACCCGGGGGTTGAATACGGCCCCTACGCTCATGTCCTCGGCGACGAGGAACAACAACATCAATCTGGGAGAGAAATATGCCTGACTTCGGTGCCATCTCTGATCTGCTCGGCAACGTCGGCGACGCCTTCGGCTTCATCGGCGAATTCGCCGGTTCGCTCCAGGCTCCTTTCGGTGACGGCGACTTCGCCGGCTCGGTTGAGGACGCCATCGGCGGCACGGAGTAATACACCCCGAGCCTGCGGGCTCGTTCGCTCGCCCGGGACTCAGGGTGAGTGGTCACAAAAACTCGAGGTCGGGAAAGCCGGCCACCACCTCTCAAGGAGTAATCATGGAATTCGGTTCCCTCAGCGATTCGGCCGAGCTCGGCGTCATCGGCGATGCAGGCGAGGTCATCAGCGGCTTCTTCAGCAACTTCTCCACCCTCTTCGGTGTTGTCGACTACTTCACCGGTGAGGACTTCCAGGAGGCTCTCGCCAAGGGCTTCATGAAGTAACACTTACCTCGGCCACGCGGCCGAAGTTGTTTTGGAGATGCGCCCTTCCTGATTCAGGGAGGGCGCATCTTTCATTTCCTCTGGTAACGGCGCTGTCGGGGGTGTTTTATGGGCGCTGACGTACATGGATGGTGACCTAAGAAAAGTCCCCGGCTAAAGTGGTAACGGTTCGGCAACGATGGACGATACAGGAGTGTTGACGTCGGACAGCCGACGTCGAAAGGCGACGGAAAATCCCCGTCCAGCGGGGTTTGTCCACGAGCTACATAGTTTGACTTAAGTTGCGTATGTGACTTATGAGAAAGTGTTGCGGTGTAAGCATTTTTAAGGAATGCTTCTTCACGTAGGTGGCCTATTCATTGTGGGTCCCAGTCGCAACGAAGAACGATCTAAGAGAAAGTCAGGCCTGGGAGTATGCGCGCAGCGAAGAACCGCCATCTCGTCAAGAAAGTGGTGGCGGCAGCCATGGCGGTTGGCGTGGTTCCGGTGATCGGCATGGCCGGCACCGCAAACGCACAAGATAAAAACGTTCCGTACACGAAGGCCACCGAAGAGAACCCGGTAGTCGAAACGCCACTGGAAGACGGCCGCCTCATCGTCTCGGTGTGGTCGGATTCGATGGAGATCGAGGTTCCGAACATCGTTCAGAAGCCCGCGGATCCCAACGCCGCTGCACCCGTCTCATACCTCATTAACGGTGCCGGCGGCGGCGAGGACTCGGCGACCTGGCAGGCGCAGTCCGACGTCAAGGAGTTCATGTCCGATAAGCAAGCATGGACCGTTACTCCCATCGGCGGCGCGTTCTCCTACTACACCGACTGGCGGAAGCACGACCCCAACGTTCAGACGCGGTTCGCCACGGAAACAGATAAGCCGATGGCATTCGAGACGTACCTTGCCAAGGAGCTGCCCGACGCGTTCGAAAAGCAGTACAACACGAACGGCAGGCGCGCACTCTCCGCGATCTCCATGACCGCCACCTCGGTTCTCACCATCGCGGAGAACCATCCGGGCCGATTCCAGTTCGTCGGCTCGTACTCCGGCTGTGCCGAAACCTCCACGCCGGCGGGCCACGCGTTCATCGAGATCGTCACCGGAATGCGCGGGGGCGCCAACCTCGACAACATGTGGGGCCCCTACCCGGGAGAGGGTTGGGTCAACAACGACCCGGTCGCCCAGGCGCCGAAGTTCGTACAGCAGAAGAAGGACGGAACGCTTCCTGCGATCTACGTGAGCACCGGCAACGGCCTGCCCGGACCGCACGAGTCCCTCGACAACTGGCGCATCCGCAACAACATCCCCGCGCTCGCCAACCAGGCGATCGTCGGCGGTGTCATCGAGGCTGCGACCAACTACTGCACCGCGAACCTCGGTCGCCGTTTCAACGAGCTGGAGATCCCGGCGAAGTTCAACTTCAAGCCCGCCGGAACCCACTCGTGGGGCTACTGGCAGGACGACCTGCACGACTCCTGGCCGATGCTCGCCGAAGCGGTCGAAGCCTAACAACAGCTTCCGTAGCCCGGGGGCCTCACCAGGCGTCATCGACCTGGTCGGGTCCCCGGACTGTGTGAATTATCCGAATAACAGCAAAAAGAAAGAAGGACCGGAGCATGCGCGCTAAGAAGAACCGCCATCTCGGTAAGAAGCTCATGGCGGCCGTGCTGGCGCTCGGCTTCGCGCCCGTTGCCGGCGTAGTCGGCACGGCCAACGCCCAGGACTCGTCGATCCAATACACGAAGGCCACCGAGCGTGAGAAGGTAGTGGAGACGAACCTCCCGGACGGCCGCAAGATCGTGTCCGTGTGGTCTGACGCGATGAAGCTCGAGATCCCGAACATCGTTCAGCCTCCGCGCAACGGCAATGCGAATGCCCCGGTCCTCTACCTCATCAACGGCGCCGGCGGCGGCGAGGACTCCGCGACCTGGCAGGCCCAGACCGACGTGAAGAACCTCATGGGCGACAAGAACGTGTGGACCGTGACCCCCATCGGCGGCCGCGGCACCTACTACACCGACTGGCTGCGCCACGATCCGAACGCCGGCACCCGCATCTCCAGGGAGACGCAGGAGCCGATCCAGCTCGAGCGCTTCCTCACCTGGGAGCTCCCGTTCCAGTTCGAAAACCATTACGGCGGCGCCGTCGACGGCAACCGCAAGCGCGGCATCGCCGCCATCTCGATGACCGGCACCTCGGTCCTCAACTTCGCGAACCACTCGCCGGGCCGCTTCCAGTTCGTCGGCTCGTACTCCGGTTGCGCCGAGACCGCGACGCCGATCGGCCACGCCGCCATCGACATCGTCACGAAGTACACCGGCGGACCGAACCTCGACAACATGTGGGGACCGTTCCCGGGTGACCGCTGGGCGTACAACGACCCGGTCGCCATGGCGCCCGAGCTCGTCAAGCAGCGCGATAGCGGCGAGCTCCCGGAGATCTACGTGACCACCGGTAACGGCCTGCCCGGGCCGCACGAGAACCTCGAGAACTGGCGTATCCGCAACAACGTCCCGGCACTGGCGAACCAGACCATCGTCGGCGGCGTCATCGAAGCGGCCACCAACTACTGCACCGGCAACCTCGCTCGCCGCTACAACGAGCTGGGCATCCCCGCGACGTTCAACTTCAAGCCGAACGGCACGCACTCCTGGGGCTACTGGCAGGACGACCTGCACGACTCCTGGCCCAAGATCGCCCACGCACTCGGCGTCTGATAAAACGCCCGCGTAAAGCGGGGCCCTCGCCCGGCGGTAATATTTCGCCGGACGAGGGCCCTTCGTCATTTCCGCACCAAGAGGGGATAGAACGCACGTGGCACGCACGCCTGACACGATCACGACGCTCCAACATGCCGACGGGCACACGAGCGAGCTCCGTATCTTCGACGCCGCCACGGCCTCCCCGAAGGGACTCTTCCTCATCCTCCCCGGGATCGCCGTCGGCGCCCGGTACTACGACCCCATCGCCGAAGCCTTCGCCGCCGCCGGGTACACCGCCGCGAGCACCGAACTCCCCGGGCAAGGAACCAGCACCATCGGCGTAGGCCGCAAGGCAATACCCACCGGCTATCACGACGCCGCAGCGAAGGACTTCCCGCTCGCCGTGGACACCCTCCGCGCGCACACGGCGGGCCCGGAACTCCCGCTGTACATGCTCGGACACTCCCAAGGCGGCCAGCTCGCCGCGTATTACGCCGCGCGCGAGGCGATCGTGCAGACCCCGGGGAGGGGACTGTCCGGCGTCATAGGCGTGGCGACCCAGTCCCCATTCCATCGCGGATACGCCCCGCACGTCGGCCGCCGATTGCGGGCCGGATCGGTGGTCCTGCCTATCGGCGCGGGACTGTTCGGCGCCGTGCCCGCGTCGTTCTTCGGTGGCGAGGGTCTGCAGCCCGGCCGGCGGATGCTCGACTGGTCGCAGCTCGCACGCACCGGCCGGATGAACCCGCTCGGCGCAGATGTCGACTACCTCGAGGGGATGAAGAAGGTGCGCACGCCGGCGCTCGCGATCACGCTCCCGGGCGACGAGCTCGCACCGCAGTCCGCCGCGCGCTACTGGCTCGATTTCTTCCCGAACGCCCCGCGCACGATGCGGCACATCGATGCCGACCTCGGCCATAACAGGTGGGCGCGCACCCCGGAGCCGATCCTCGGCGCCGTGCTCGACTGGATCAGTAAAGTCCCAGCCGCTTAGCGAGGAACCAGTACAGCAGCGCGTTCTTGCGCGCCTCCTGCACCAGCCGTACGACTTCGCGCGCCAGCCCGGCC
>DGYFI06202__coassemble_1085_pt1 | contig 13163 bp, 11 predicted proteins | sample DGYFI06202__metabat2_low_PE_038 | metagenome-assembled genome bin DGYFI06202
GGGGGTGTCCCGGCTCCTCGGCATCTCCCGGACGGCCGTCGCCGACCTCGCCGCCGAAGGCAAGGTGGTCCTCGACGGCCGCACCGTGGGCAAGTCGGACAAGCTCACCGGCATGAGCTGGATCGAGGTCGAGATGCCCGAACCCCGGGCAGAGCCCGCGGTGGTCGCCGAACCGGTCGAGGGCATGACCGTTCTGTACTCGGACAACGACATCATCGTCGTCGACAAGCCCGTCGGTGTCGCGGCGCACGCCTCGGTCGGCTGGACCGGCCCCACCGTGATCGGCGGCCTCGCCGCCGCCGGGTACCGCATCTCCACCTCGGGCCCGCCGGAGCGCAAGGGCATCGTCCACCGACTCGATGTGGGCACGTCCGGGCTCATGGCGGTCGCAGTGTCGGAGCGTGCTTACACGGTGCTCAAGCAGGCGTTTCGCGATCGCACGGTGGACAAGACCTACCACGCGCTCGTGCAGGGGCATCTCGATCCGCTTTCCGGGACGATCGACGCGCCCATCGGGCGCCACCGCTCCTCGGACTGGCGGTTCGCGGTCACGTCCGAGGGCAAGCCGTCGATTACCCATTACGACACCCTCGAGGTCCACCGCGAGGCTTCGCTCCTCGAGGTGCATCTCGAAACCGGGCGTACCCACCAGATCCGTGTTCACCTGTCCGCGCTGCATCATCCATGCTGCGGCGACCCGACCTACGGCGGCGACCCGACCCTCGCCGCGCGCCTAGGGCTCGATCGGCAGTGGCTTCACGCGGTCGGCCTCGGCTTCGAGCACCCCGGTACCGGTTCCTACGTGCGCTTCACCTCCGAGTACCCCGACGACCTGCAGCACGCGGTCGATCTCATCCGAGAGACCTGAGGTGCGCGAGGTCGCGGCGCGGCCGGTCCGCGCGGTGGGCTGGTTCCTCCTCATCGTCGCCGGCGTCGTCATCGTCGTCGCCATGCTCACCGCGGCGCTGCGCCCGGGCGCAGCGACCCCGCCGATCATGTCCGACGCGCTCGGGCCCGAGAATGGCGAGAGGGTCGACGATTACCTCGACTTCGCGGCCTCTACACTCGTGGATCCCGACGGCGATCCGAACGCCCCGCGTTGGGCATTGGTGTCCTATGACGGCGCACGTCCCACCGACGAGGCCGCCGCAGCCATCGACGCCGCGGGGATCGAGCGGATTTCGCAGGTGCTTCTCAATACGCCCGTAGAGGGTGTTTCGATGCCGGTGATTCCCGCCGTCATCGCAGCACCCACGTCGACCGACGACGGCCATTCCGGGCCGCTTGGGCGCGCGGCAACGTCCGCCGTCACAAACGGGCTATACGCGCTCGACCACCCGGGGGACGGCGTCCCGACTGCCGGAACGACGGGGGAGCAGGCCCCGACGCAGCAGGCAGATGCGCGCGAACGGGCGAAGTTCGAGCTCACCGCCGATACCGTCCGGCACGAGGGCGAAGCAGTCATCGGGGTGATCGTGCGCGCCGATGTCGAGCAGCTCCGGGCGCTCGCGGCCTCGCGCGACTCGACGGCGGTGAGGTCGGTCGAGGCGCTGCCGCCGGATGCGGTGTGGGGGCGGTTCGCCGTTCGCCCGCTCCTGCCTGGCTATACCGACGTAGTGGCCCCGCTTCCCGATGACGCCGCCGTGCCCGGGATCGCCCAGTCCGACGAGTAGCATGTGCAGGCGTGACATCTCCCGCCGCCATCGACGCGCCCAAGGCCTCGCGGATCGGCGCATTCGCCGCACTCGGCTGCTATTCGCTCTGGGGGTTCTTTCCGGCATTCTTCCCGCTGCTGGAGCCGGCGGGAGCCGCCGAGATCGTCGCCCATCGCATCGTGTGGTCGCTGGTTCTCATGGCGATCGTCCTCGCGCTCATGGGCCAGTTGCGCCGAGTGTTCTCTCTCGGCGGCAAGGCATGGATGTTGCTTGCGCTTGCCTCGCTGCTCGTCTCGCTCAACTGGTGCGTCTATGTGTTCACGGTCAATAGCGACCGTGTGTCCGAGGCGGCGCTCGGCTATTTCATCAATCCACTCGTCAGCGTCCTGTTCGGTGTGCTGTTCTTCCACGAACGCCTGCTGCGCCTGCAGGCGGTCGCCGTGGGTATCGCAGCCGTCGCGGTGGTCGTACTCACCTTCGGGTACGGACACTTCCCGTATCTATCTATCGCGCTGGCGCTGTCCTTCGGCGGCTACGGCGTTGCCAAGAAGAGAGTCAAGGAGCCGCCCACGGTCTCTCTCGGGGCCGAGGTACTCATCGCGACTCCCTTCGCCCTGGGATTTCTCGTCTGGCTGCACACGGTGGGAAGCGACTCCCTCGGGCACGGGGCGTTCGGCAATGCGGGCGTGGGAAACGCGCTTCTTCTCGTAGCTTCCGGCGCTCTCACGGTGCTTCCGCTTCTACTCTTCGCGACGGCGGCCCAGCGCATCCCGCTGGCGCTGCTGGGGATGCTCCAATACATCACCCCCGTGCTGCAGATGCTGTGGGCGTTGCTGGTCGTAGGCGAACGGCTGGACGGCACGCAGTGGGCGGGGTTTGCGCTGGTCCTCGTCGCGGTCCTGCTCTTTTCGGGGGCACAATTCCGCGCTGATCGGCGCGCAAGGGTGCGCCTCGCCGCACAATCTCCGCAGGGCTCGGCAGGCCGCTTAGCGGGCGGCGACGATCCCGCCTAGACTGGCTTCACCTCCCGCCCGTGACCGGAGATTCGAGCGTGTCGGTCCCGGGCTCCGGTGGGCAGCAACAAGCGAGCGGAAAGGCCGGGCGTGTCGGGTAAAGGATTCGTGCACCTGCACAACCACACCGAATTTTCGATGCTGGACGGGATGGCGCAGATCAAGCCCCTGTTCGCCGAGGCGGCCCGCCTCGGGATGCCCGCGGTGGGGATGACCGACCACGGCAACATGTACGGAGCTTCGGACTTCTACCGCGAGGCGAAGAAGACCGGCATCAAGCCGATCATCGGTATCGAGGCCTACGTCGCGCCCGAGTCGCGCACCAATACCGCCCGCGTGCGCTGGGGCGAGGATTGGCAGAAGTCGGACGATGTTTCGGGTTCCGGCGCCTACACACACATGACCCTGATGGCGGAAAACGCCACCGGTCTGCGCAACCTCTTCCGGCTGTCCTCGCTCGCCTCCTACGAGGGACAGCTGGGCAAGTGGCCGCGCATGGACGAGGAGATCCTCGCGCAGTACGCCGAGGGCATTATCGCGACCTCGGGTTGCCCATCGGGTGAGATCCAGACCCGCTTGCGGCTCGGCCACATCGACAAGGCCTACGAGGCGGCCGAGAAATGGCAGTCCATTTTCGGCAAGGAGAACTTCTATCTCGAGCTCATGGATCACGGGCTCGATCTCGAAAAGCGGGTGCGCCAAGACTTGGTCAAGCTCGGCGGCGATCTGGGTATGCCGCCGCTGGTCACGAACGATTGTCACTACGTCACCCGCGATCAGTCCCATGCGCACGAAGCCATGTTGTGCATCCAGACCGGCAAGACCCTCTCGGACGAGAACCGCTTCCGGTTTGGTGGCGACGGCTACTTCCTCAAATCCGCGGAGGAGATCCGCGAGCAATGGGACTCGGAGGTCCCGGGAGCCTGCGACAACACGCTCGCGATCGCAGAACGGGTCACCTCCTACGACGAGGTGTGGGAAGAAAAAGACCGCATGCCGAAGTTCCCCGTACCCCAGGGGGAGACCGAGGACACCTGGCTTTCCCGCGAGGTCCACAAGGGACTTAAATGGCGTTTTCCTGACGGCGTACCTCCCGAATATATCGAGCGTGCCGATTACGAGCTCGACGTCATCAGGCAGAAGGGTTACCCCGGCTACTTCCTCGTCGTCGGCGACCTCATCGAACACGCACGGTCCATCGGAATCCACGTGGGGCCCGGCCGTGGTTCCGCAGCCGGCGCCCTTGTCGCCTATGCGCTGAAGATCACGAACATCGACCCGCTCGAGCACGGTCTTCTCTTCGAGCGGTTCCTCAATCCCGAGCGCCCGTCCGCGCCCGATATCGATATCGACTTCGACGACCGTCGCCGCGGCGAGATGATCCGCTACGCGTCCGACAAGTGGGGCGCGGACAAGATCGCCCAGGTCATCACCTTCGGCACGATTAAGACGAAGGCCGCGATCAAGGATGCCGCCCGAGTCAACTTCGGCCAGCCCGGCTATCAGATCGCCGACCGCATCACCAAGGCGCTTCCGCCGCCGATCATGGCGAAGGACATCCCGCTCTCGGGCATCATGGATCCGCAGCACGAGCGTTACGGCGAGGCGTCGGAAGTGCGTTCGCTGATCGAGACGGACCCCGACGTCAAACAGATTTATGACACGGCCCGGGGCCTCGAGGGCATGGTGCGCAACGCCGGCGTCCACGCCTGCGCGGTGATCATGTCCTCGGAGCCGCTGCTCGACTGCATCCCGATGTGGAAGCGTGCCCAGGACGGCGCGCTTATCACGGGCTGGGACTATCCGTCGTGTGAGGCCATCGGCCTACTCAAGATGGACTTCCTGGGTCTGCGCAACCTCACCGTCATCGGTGACTGCCTGGAGAACATCAAGACCAACCGGAACATCGACGTCGACCTCGACACCCTGGGGCTCGACGATCAGCCCGCCTACGATCTCCTCGCAAAGGGCGACACCCTCGGCGTGTTCCAGCTCGACTCCGGCGGTATGCGCGAGCTGCTCAAGCGGATGAAGCCGACGGGCTTCAACGACATCGTCGCCGCTCTTGCGTTGTACCGCCCGGGGCCGATGGGCATGGGTACGCACTGGAATTACGCCGACCGCAAGAACGGTAAGCAGGAGCTCACCCCGATCCACCCGGAGCTCGAGGAGCCGCTGCGGGAGATCCTTGGCGAAACGCACGGCCTCATCGTGTACCAGGAGCAGATCATGGCCATTTCCCGCGAGCTCGCGGGATACTCGGCCGGTGAGGCGGACGCGTTCCGTAAGGCCATGGGTAAGAAGAAGGCCGAGGTGCTCGCCGAGCAGTTCGAGAAGTTCTCCGGCGGTATGACCGAGCGCGGGTACTCCATGGAGTCGGTCAAGGCGCTGTGGAACACGATCGAGCCCTTCGCCTCGTACGCGTTCAACAAGTCCCACGCCGCCGGCTACGGTCTCGTTTCATACTGGACCGCGTACCTCAAGGCGAACTTCCCGGCCGAGTACATGGCGGCGCTGCTCACTTCCGTCGGCGACGACAAGGACAAGGCGGCCCTGTACCTGTCGAACTGCCGGCAGATGGGGATCCGCGTCCTTCCTCCCTCGGTCAACGAATCGGTTACCAATTTCGCCTCCGTCGGCGAGGACATCCGCTTCGGCATGGGCGCGGTTCGAAACGTCGGCGCCCACGTGGTCGAAGCGGTGGTCGCAGCGCGCGAGGAGAAGGGCGCATTCCGCGATTTCTCCGACTACCTAAACAAGATCGATGCAACTGCATGCACGAAGAAGGTCACCGAATCCCTGATCAAGGCCGGCGCCTTCGATTCGATGGACCTACCGCGTAAGGGCTTGTATCTGATCCACGCCGACGCCGTGGAATCGGTGATCTCGACGAAGAAGGCCGCCGCCGTCGGACAGTACGATTTGTTCGCCGACCTCGGCGGTGGAGGGGACGACGACTCCTCCGAGTCGGTGTTCTCCGCGCGCGTCCCGGACGTCGAGTGGGACATCAAGTCGAAGTTGTCCCTGGAAAAGGAGATGCTCGGCCTGTACGTGTCGGGGCATCCGCTCGACGGACTCGAGGACGCGCTCGCCGCGAAGACGGATACCGCCATCTCGACCGTTCACGAGGGTGAGCTTCCCGACCGCACGAACATCACCATCGGCGGGATCATCTCCGGCGTGGACCGCCGCGTGAACAAGCGTGGTGAGTCCTGGGCGATCGTGACGATCGAGGATTTCCACGGTTCGGTCGAGGTCCTGTTCTTCCCTAAGTCCTACCAGCTCGCTGCCATGGACATCGCGGAGGACGCCATCGTCGTCGTCAAGGCGCGCATCAATATTCGCGATGATCGGATTTCGGTGTTCGGCGATACGCTGGAAGCTCCCGACCTGGTCGTTACCGGCGGGGGAGCGCCGTTCGCGATGTCGCTGCCGACCCGTCAGATCAATGCCGAGACCGTGGTGGCGCTCAAGCAGGTTCTCGGTCAGCATCCCGGCGAATCGGTGGTCCATCTGCGACTGGTCAACGGCGCGGATTCCACGATTCTGCGGCTGTCGGAGCACTTGCGCGTCGACCCGTCGAACTCGCTCAAGGGTGACCTGAAGGCCCTGCTCGGGGAGGCGTGTCTGGCAGTCTGAGCCACCGAGTTGCCGTCCGGCCACTGCGCCGTGGGATACTGGAGGACGTGTCTGCGAACGAATTTGCGCCAGGTAATACTCGGAAGACCCCTGTCACCGCGGGGGATATCGAGCTGGCCGCGCAGCGAATTAGCGGCGCCGTTCGCGCAACCCCGCTGGAACACAGCCAACGACTGAGCGACGCAACTGGCGCCAACGTACTGCTCAAGCGCGAAGATCTGCAGTCTGTGCGCTCGTACAAGATCCGCGGCGCATTCAACTTCCTGGCCAGCCTCGATTCGGACCAGCGCCTCGCGGGCGTGGTGACGGCGAGTGCCGGAAACCACGCGCAGGGCGTGGCATGGTCGTGCCGTCAATTGGGGATCCACGGCAGCATCTACGTGCCGGAGAACACACCCAAACAAAAGCGGGACCGGATTCGGTCTTTCGGCGGCGATTTCGTCGATCTCATGGTGACCGGCGAGAACTTCGACGCCGCTCAGGACGCAGCGTTGGCGCATGCAGCCGACTACGACGCCGCGATGGTCCCTCCCTTCGATCACCCGGAAACGGTCGCCGGCCAGGGCACTGTCGGGGTCGAGATCCTCGAGAAGCTCGGCTCGTGCCCGGATCTCGTGGTGATTCCCGTCGGCGGTGGTGGTCTCCTGGCGGGGATCGCGACCTACCTTTCGGAGAAGGCACCCGAGTGCAAGATCGTTGCAGTGGAGCCCTCCGGGGCTGCGTCGCTCACCGCCGCGTCGAACGAAGGACACCAGGTGACCCTCACCCACGTGGACACGTTCGTCGACGGTGCTTCGGTCAAACGCATCGGCGATACGCCCTGGGCCACCTACCAGGCGCTATCAGAGGGCATCGATGTGCGCACGGTCGACGAGGGTGCGGTGTGCACCGAGATGCTCGAGCTGTACCAGACGGAAGGCATCATCGCCGAGCCTGCCGGAGCGCTGAGTACGACGATCGTGAAGGATCTCCGCATCGCCCCGGACGCAAACGTCGTGTGCATTTTGTCCGGCGGGAACAACGATGTGTCCCGGTACAGCGAAGTCATCGAACGCTCTCTCGTGCACAAGGAACTCAAGCACTACTTCCTGGTTAATTTCCCGCAGGAACCGGGTCAGCTCCGTAAATTCCTCAATGAGGTTCTCGGGCCGGAAGACGACATCACCCGGTTCGAGTACCTCAAGCGAAACAACCGCGATACCGGTACCGCACTCGTGGGTATCGAGCTCGGGCGCGCGGAGGATCTCGGTGCGCTCAAGCGCCGAATGGATTCCTCTCCGCTGCACTGCGAATTGATAGAGCCGGGTACCCCGGCATACACCTATCTCACGTAATACATCCGGGGCTCCGTATGCGAATCGATTCCGGGCGGGATTGCTTGTGGGGCTTGGATGTAGGCGATACTGCATGAGATGGACGCCCACCGAACTTCCGACTCTTTGCTGACGCTTCGCCGCGGCGTGTCCGTAACCGGCGAGTACGAAGAGAAACGCAGCAAGTTTCTCTGTGTGATCGAGCGCGTGGAAGATGAAGAAGCGGCCAGAGCAGTGGTCGCCTCGCAGCGCAAGGCGTACCCCGACGCGCGACATCATTGCTCAGCCTTCGTGATCGACCAACCCGAAGCGACCCCGATCGTCCGGTCCTCCGACGATGGCGAGCCCTCCGGAACTGCCGGCACCCCGATGCTCGATCAGCTCCAAGGCGCGGGACTGTCCGACGTCGTTGCCGTCGTGGTGCGCTGGTTCGGCGGAACGAAACTCGGAACCGGAGGACTGGTGCGCGCCTACGGCAGCGCAGTCTCCGAAGCGATCGACGCGGCTCGCGCAAACGGACTCGTGCAGGTGGTGACGACGCAGGGCTGGAGAACTCTGGTCGGGCACAATCTCGCGGGTCGTCTCGAAGCGGATCTTCGCGCGATGCGGATATCTGTGCTCGACGTCGACTACGGCGCAAGGGTGACGATCCGAATCGCAGCTGACGACATCGGTCCAGCGGCCGCGCTCTTGGCGACTCTCACCTCCGGGGGAGCCGAGTGGCATCCAGACGGCACGGTACGCACCGAACGGCCGGTACCCTAGAACCCATGTCGATGCAGCCCTATAACCAGAACCCGATCGAGCGCCGCAAGAGTGAAGTCCGGAAAAACGCTCGCTCGGCGGCAGTGTGCGTCGGCGGTGGCGTCGTGGTGGGAGGCGCGCTCGCACTACTGTTGACCAGCTGGTTTTGGCTGATCCTGGGACTGGTTGTCGCCGTGGGAGGCGGCACGTATTACTGGTCCAAGGTGCGCAAGGGGATTGATCCCGGAAACGGAGTAGGCAACTGAGCTCGTCGAAGACCCCGTCAGGTCGCGTCGACGCGTGGACCTGGGCAGTGCGCCTGTTTCCCTCACGGACCAAGGCGGCTGCCGCATGCCGCGCCGGCCACGTAAAAATCGATGGAGAATCGGTGCCGCCCTCGCACAAGGTGACGCCTGGCATGAACGTGCGAATCACCGGTCCTGGTGGACGTGTGCGCATTGTCGAAATCGTCCGGGTCATCTCCAAACGGGTAGGCGCCCCCGAAGCCGTCAAATGCTATCTCGACCACTCGCCGCCACCGCCGCCGAAGGAGATCCTTGCCTCGATTCCGACCCGCGACCGTGGCGCCGGTCGGCCGACCAAGAAAGAGCGTCGTGAGATCGACCGCCTGCACGGTCGCGCGGACTAGTACTGGACGCCGGCCCCGGGAATGCATTCGGTGAGGACATCGACGACGAAACCGCTGAGGGTGCTGCTGGACACGCTTAGGGCGTCGCCCGCGTCCGTGTAGTACGCGACGCGATTCTGGTTCTCCCGTTCGGGGACCTCATCCGAAACGTGGTAGCCGTAAGCCGCGGCGATAGAACCGACGGTGTCCATCCACCGCTCCCATTCGTCGTGGTTCGGAAAGCGTGACGTCCTCAGCGCAGGACTTTGGAACGACACGTCGTCCGTGCTGTCTTCTTGATTGCATGAAATCGCGCCGACGTAAGGATCAGGTTCTTGCCACTCGACGCCGGGCGCGATTGCCGAGATAGACGCCTTGATCTCGTCCAGCATCGCGAACATGTCGTATTCTACCTGATCCTGCTGCCGGAGAGGCGCCGTGGACGGGGCGATCGGGTCTGCTGAAGGAGCCTCGTTGGCGTCGCCTGAACATCCCGCGCACAGGAGAGCGGCGGCCAGGGCAACGATGTAGGTACGTCGCATTCGCTTCTTCTGAAAACCTTCCTAACTCCGTCGTCATACGCCGGTGATGGTACCCAGGTGCGATGTGCTCTCTGGCGGGTTTGCCTAGAGTTGTGGTGATGACCACCGGGAATGAGCCGTCGATTACGACCTGGCCGCAGGCGCGTATTGCGCCGCCATGGCGCGACCGCGGCACGTGGGTGCAACTCGTCGTGCAGTTCATCCTGTTCGGTCTCGGTATGAGCGTGGATTTCGGGGCAAGCTTCGCGGAGGTTCCGCTGTGGGGCGACATCCTGCGAAACGTTGGGTACGTCGTCGTGTTCATCGCGCTCATCGTCCAGCGGTACAGCGCTCGGCGCGGCGTTCCACTGACCGCAGTCGGTCTCGTGCTCGTCGGGATCTCGGGCACAGGGACCTTGCTGCTCGCGTATGGCGTGGTGGTATACGAGGCGTGGTACATCAGCGCGTATCAGCGGCGTCTGCGGGTGTGGCTCGGACTACTCGCGGCAGGTTCGCTCCTGTCGATCGTCAACTTCGTTGTGAATTATCCGGACGGGGTCGAGCCCCTGGACTTGTGGCCACAGATGGGTGGCATGGCGATTCTCGCGCTGGTCTCCATCGCTCTCGGCTGGCAGCTCGGGCTGGGGACGCGGAAACGTGTGCGCGACGTGTCCGAGCTCGCTGCGAAGGCCGAGCTTGCCGCGCTGGCCGAGCGCACGCGAATTGCGCGCGAGATGCACGACATTATCGCCCACTCGTTGACGGCGATAATCGCGCAATCGGACGGAGGCAGGTACGCGGCGCGTAAGGACCCGAAGCAGGCGGTCACCGCGCTGGAAACCATCGGCGGAACCGGGCGCGAAGCTCTCGTGCAGATGCGGCAGCTATTGTCCGTCCTTCGTGAGGACGACTCGCGAACCCTCGAGGTTGCTCCAGGATTGACCGGAATCCCATCGCTGGTGGCGAGTGCTGAACGGGACGGGCTGCGCGTAGATTTCCGGCAGGACGGCGAGCCGCGCGCGGTAGGCGAATCGGCGGGGTTGGCGATCTATCGAATCGTGCAGGAGGGCCTGACCAACATTCTCAAGCACGCAGGGCGAACTGATGCGCTCGTCGTCTTCGAGTGGCACCCCGCAGACGTCGAGATCAGGATAGATAATGCGCCCGGGGACGGACTGGTCGACAGTGCCGAAATCGACGGCGACGGTCGCGGACTCAGCGGGATCGGCGAGCGCGCACGCGTGCTCGGCGGATCGGCGAGCTGGGGAGAATCGCAAGAATATCGAGGAGGATTCGCGGTGAAGGCAAGGTTGGCGATATGAGTAACACGCCCATAACCGTCGGGCTCGCCGACGACCAGATCCTCGTGCGCGCAGGCTTCGCAATGGTTCTCGATTCGCAAGAGGACATCGAGGTGTGCTGGCAAGCGGCCAATGGGCGCGAGGCCGTGGAGGCCGCTCGATCGACCCCCTGCGACGTAATCCTCATGGATATCCAGATGCCCGAGCTCAATGGCATCGATGCGACGAAGGCGCTCGTCGACGAGGGGATTTCCGCGCGAATCGTCGTGCTCACCACCTTCGACAACGACGAATACGTGATCGGTTCCATCGCAGCCGGAGCAAGCGGATTCCTGCTCAAGGACACCGATCCCGAGGAACTCATCGACGCTGTGCGGACAGTCGGCGAGTCGGCCGCGGTGGTATCGCCGAAGGCCACCGCTCGACTGCTCCGGCAGATACGCGAAGGCATGCCCGGTGACGGTCAGAGGGGAGCAGTCGACGGAGAGCCGCGTAATTCGGCGTCCCACGCCCCAGGCTCTACAAGTGAAGTGGTGTCCGACGGCCCGCGCTTGCCCGCCTTGCCCGAACCTCTCACCGTGCGGGAACTGGAGATCCTCCGGCTTATCGCCATGGGACGCTCGAACACAGAGATCGCAGACGAGCTTTTCCTTTCGCTATCGACAGTGAAGACCCACGTCGGGCGGGTGCTGGCGAAGACGGGCTCGCGCGATCGCGTGCATGTCGTGCTCTGGGCATTTCGACACGGCGTGGTCGATTCCGACGACATGCTCTCGCAGTAACGCCTCGTACCCAGGTACCAGACGCGCGCACGAACCAACCTTCGCATAGTCCCCGGGGAGGGTGCGGCGACGGCGGAAAGATGGCCCCGCGGGTCGATGTGTGAGGAACCTCTTTCGACGAAGGTAGAGGCCATGATCACAGTCGAACGCCTCAGCAAGGCATATGGAAGCAAGAAGGCCATCAACGAACTGACATTCACCGTTCCCGACGCCACGGTGACCGGGTTCCTCGGCCCGAACGGGTCGGGAAAGTCGACGTCGATGCGCTGCATCCTCGGACTCGACAAGCCGAACTCCGGTCGAGCGCTCTTCGACGGGACGCCGTTTGCCGACATCGCGGACAAGAGCGCTGTGGCAGGCTCGCTCCTCGATGCCGCCTGGTTCACCCCGGAGCGCAGCGGTCGCGGCCACCTGCGGGCCCTCGCAGCGGGAGCTGGACTGCCCGGAGACCGAGTCGACGAATGCCTCGAGCTCGTCGGCCTCACCGAGGCAGCAGGGAAGCGGGTCAAGGGGTACTCGCTCGGGATGAAACAACGACTCGGGATCGCGGCCGCGCTGCTCGGAAATCCACGCCATCTCATCCTCGACGAACCAGTAAACGGACTCGATCCCGAGGGTGTGAGCTGGATGCGGACGACGATTCGCCGCCTCGCCGACGACGGCTGCGCAGTGCTCGTCTCGTCCCACCTACTCAGCGAGATGCAGCAGACTGCCGACCGCCTCGTCGTCATCGGCAAGGGAGAGATGATCGGCGAATACGGGATGGACGAGTTTCTCTCCGGCGGCGCCAGCATCGTAGTCGCCAGCGAGAACAACGCCGCCATCGCGCAGAAGCTGAACTCTATGGGAGTAGAGGTAACCGGGAATGCCGAGTTGTTACGAGCGGGAGTGCCGGCCGAGACCGACGAGAGTGAGCTGCGCCGGGTAATCGCGCACACGTGCCTTCGTGAAAACATCGCCGTCACCCATCTGTCCACCGAAACCCAGAACCTCGAGCAGCGATTCCTCGCCGCGACGGCAGCGAGCCAGGAATACCGCAGCGCCCACACCACTCGCGTCCACGAAGGAGCCCTGTAATGCTCAACGCACTACGTTCGGAAGTCATCAAGCAAGCCACCCTGCGCAGCACGGCGGTGTACTTCGTGCTGCTGATCGGCAGCCTTTTCGGTCCCGTCGTTCTCCTCGGGCTACTCGATGCCGACCAGTTTCGACTCGGCGAACCTCAGCCCTGGGACATGCTTCTCGATGGGTTCTTCATCTTCACCGCAATTGCGGTCGCCTTCACGGCATCGAGAACGACCTCGGACATCAAGAACCACATGACGGCCCAATCGTTCGTCACCCAGCCAGGCCGGTGGCAGTCACTCGTGGCCAAATTCGTGGTGCTGGTCGGTTTCGTCGCCGCGTCATTCGCGGTGGGCGCGTTTCTTATCGTCGTCTCGGTGATGGCCTTCGGAGGAAGCGTCGCCGGCGGTAATCTCGCACCTCTCTTCGCAGCGCTGACGATGGCAGTCACCGTTGCCGCGGTGGGCGTCGGGTTCGGTGCGCTTGTGCGTAACTCGATCGT
>DGYFI06202__coassemble_1116_pt1 | contig 12947 bp, 11 predicted proteins | sample DGYFI06202__metabat2_low_PE_038 | metagenome-assembled genome bin DGYFI06202
CTCGACATCGGCGATGCGGCGTCGGTGCGCCGCGCTTTCGAGGAGCTGGATTCCTCGGCCGGGCGAAGCGGGCCGATACACGTGCAGAAGATGGCGCCGCGCGGGACGGGCGTGACGATGAAGGTCGGGGACCATCCCATTTTCGGCTCCCTCATCTCGTTCGGGCTCTCGGGGATGATCACCCAAATGCTCGGCGACCGGGCGTACTCCGCGCTTCCGCTGACACCCTCGCAAGCTGACAGGCTTCTGCACCGTCCCGCCGCCGCGCCGATTCTCGACGGGATCTCCGGTGAGGCACCTGCGAACAAAAAGAAGATCGTCGACCTCATGGTGCGGCTGTCCGTGCTTGCGGAGGAGGTGCCGGAGATGCGTCTCGCCTTCGTGGAGCCCGCGCTGGCCGGCGCCACCGAGGCGGCCGTGCTCTACGCCGAGGTCGTGCTCGGACCTGCACCACGGCGGGGGAACGAGGTCGGGCCGAGGCGGCTCCGCTAGCGGACCAACGTCTCCTGGACCTTTGTTCAATTATCTGTTCCGAATATGGGCAATCCACGGATTTAAGTGTGATGATAAGCACATACTCGGTTCATGAGAAACCGTATCGAGTCCTCTGTATTCCGCTCGCGGGCCTCTCGTGGCCTGTGTGCCCTCGTCGCCAGTGCCGGGCTTGTCGCCACCGCCGTACCTGCTGCCGCCGCCGATCCGCTCGCGCCCGCTCCCGATTCTCTCGCGCAGGGGATGGCCGACTTCGGCTCGTCCGGGCTCGCCCCGCGCGTCGAGCACGGCGATATCGACCCCTTCTACGAGACCGAGGGGCTGGAAGCGGAAGCGCCGGGCGGCGTGCTCCGCACACTCCAGGCACCGTATGCGCCCGTCTTTACGGGCCTCGATTTCAGCGTGCCCGACACGGCCGAGAAGATCGTGTATTCGACGACAGACATGCACGGGAACGCGATTCCCGTCAGCGGATACGTCGTCGAACCGACGGTGCCGTGGAACGGCGCGGGGGAGCGGCCGACCGTCGTCATCGGTCGTGGCACGATCGGGCAGGGCGATCAGTGCGCGCCTTCGCGGAACTGGCCGCTCGATAATCAGCCCGATCCGCTCCAGTCAGGGCGAAAGGTTGCGCTCGAGGGGCTTTATGACTGGGTGTTCGCCTCTGCCGGGGTGCGTGTGGTCGTCACCGACTATGTCGGGATGGGAACTCCGGGCATCCACACCTACATGAACCGGGCCGAACAGGCACACGCGATGCTTGATGCCGCACGGGCGACGCGCAACCTCGTGGGCGAGCGCGGCGGACAGTTCGGCAAGGTCGCGTTCTACGGGCATTCCCAGGGAGGCGGCGCTTCGGCGTCGGCCGCGGAATCCGCATCTGAGTACGCCCCGGACCTCGACGTAGCCGGATCGTATTCGTCCGCGCCGCCGGCCGATCTCAACGCGGTACAGCGGCATATCGACGGTTCGGAGCTCACCGGCGCGATCGGTTTCACGATCAACGGTCTCGTCGACCGTTACCCGGACCTGGACGCCGACCTCGCCGCGAACCTGTCGCCGGACGGGTACGCCGCGCTCGATGAGCTGTCGACGATGTGTACCGACGAGATCAGCGAAAACTACGGCGGTCACACGACCTCCGAGTGGACGGAGTCGGGGCAGAAGCTCGATGAGCTGCTGGACGAGATCCCCGCCGGCAAGGCGGCGATGGAGGAGCAGCGTCTGGGCGCGCGCGTGCCGCAGGCTCCGGCGATGATCGTCTCGGGCCCCCACGACCCGACGGTCGATTACCAGCAGGCGAAGGACCTCGCCGGCCAATGGTGCGGCGCGGGCGCGAACGTGGTCTACCGCGACGACATCATGCCCCCGATCGGCGACTACAACCACTTCATCCAGGCGATCTCGGGCGCGCCGTTCGGCATCGGGTTCCTGCTCGATCGGTTCAACGGGCTTCCGGTCGCAGGAGGATGCCGCTAGCGGCGAAATCGAAGAATGACGCCGGGGTCGGACCGCTTCGCAAGCGTTCCCACCCCGGCGTCATCCATTGGTGGTTCGTTACCGACGCCCAATACAAGGCGCCGGACGTCTTGGTTACGAGGCGTACGAGCGCAGGCGCTCTGCACGATCCCCGTCGCGGAGCTTGGCCATGACCTCGCGCTCGATCTGGCGCACCCGCTCGCGGGAGAGGCCGAAGCGGCGACCGATCTGGTCAAGCGTGCGGGGCTGGCCATCGTCGAGGCCGAAGCGCATCGTGATGACCTGCTGCTCGCGCTCCTCGAGAGTCGAGAGCACCTCGCGTACGTCGGAGTGCATGACGTGGGTGACGACGGTGTTCTCGGCGCTGATCGCCTCGGCGTCCTCGATGAAGTCGCCGAGCGGCGCCTCCTCGTCGGCGCCGACGGGCATGTCGAGGCTGACCGGATCGCGCGAGTGGTCGAGCAGCTCCTCGATCTTGTTCGCGGCGATGCCCGACTCCTCGGCGAGCTCCTCGAAGCTGGCCTCGCGGCCGAGCTGCTGGTGCATCTCGCGCTTGATTCGGGCGAGCTTGTTGACCTGCTCGACGAGATGGACGGGGAGCCTAATGGTGCGGGACTGATCGGCCATGCCGCGGGTGATCGCCTGACGGATCCACCACGTCGCGTAGGTCGAGAACTTGAAGCCCTTGGCGTAATCGAACTTCTCCATCGCGCGGATGAGGCCGAGGTTGCCCTCCTGGATCAGGTCGAGGAGCGGCATGCCGCGGCCGGTGTAGCGCTTGGCAAGGGAAACCACGAGGCGGAGGTTTGCCTCGAGAAGGTGCGCACGAGCGGATTGCCCCTCGGCGACAATCGTCTTGAGGTCGGCACGGCGCTGTGGGCTGATGCGCTTCTTCGTGTCGAGAATGTGCTGCGCGTAGAGGCCGACTTCGATCGCCTTGGACAGCGTTACCTCGTCCTCTGCGTTGAGTAGTGCCGTCTTGCCGATTCCATTGAGGTAAACGCGAACCAGGTCCGCTGAGGGGCCCTGTCCTTCTGCTTCAAATTCCTTACGGGCGTCCTGGCGGGTGGTGGCTGACGTCATTACTCCTCCTATGGCGCGCGCCGCTGGCTGCGGCCGCCGACCTGCAAGCAGACAAACTTGCCTATTGTTTTCCCGGGTTGGCCGGTTGTTTGTGAATAACCGAGAAGGTCTTCAAAGAGTCCAACGAGATCTTCTCCCGCTTTGTTCCCGATTGGCCTCAATTCAATACCCTCAACCTTCTTTGCGCGAGTAGTAGGCGCTGAGAAGTGACTGAGAGGTGCGTCTCATTTCGGGCACACTCGACGCGCGGGAGTCGGCGAAGTTACGGCGAGGTTTCCACAAGCACTGTAAAAGGCCCATCGTTTACCGACTCGACATACATATGCGCCCCGAAAACTCCCGTGGAAACGGAAAGTGAACGCTTGCGCAACTCCTCGACGAGGGCGTCGAATAGGGGCTCGGCATCGGCGCTCGGCGCCGCCCGCTGCCACGAGGGGCGGCGTCCTTTTCGGGTGTCGCCGTAGAGCGTGAATTGACTGACCAGAAGCACGGGGGCGTCGATGTCGGAGGCGGAGACCTCGGCGGTGTCGCCGGCCTCGACGACGGTGAGAATGCGAAGCTCGGCGATCTTGCGCGCCATGGTGGCGACGTCCTCTCCGCCGTCATCGACGGAAATGCCGACGAGCCCCAGAATCCCGGGTCGCGGGAGCTCGCCCACGACCTCGCCGTCGACGAGGACGCGGGCCGAGGACACGCGTGTGAGCACTGCTTTCATTTTGCTTCCCCTAAGTTCTACGAGGTGGAACGCTCGTCGTGGGCCGGCCACCACTCTTCGAGGCACATCCCGCGGGCGCCGCGCGGCACGACGATGCCGTGGCGGAACAGGTCGACGACGATCGAACGGATCTCCCGGCCGGCAGTCTGTTCGTCGAGTCCTCTGGACAGCGCGGCGAGCTGGACGATCTCCGCCAGTGGCAGGCCGCCCTGTTCGATCCCGCGCAGCACAGAGGCGATCGTCGCGTCGACCTCGTGGCGCCAGCGCGGACCGGAGGCGCGCTCGACGACGAACCACGAGGCGGATTCGCCGGGCGCTGGGCCGACCCCTGCGCGGCCGGATGCGTTCCCGAGCCGCTGCGATTCATATATGACGACGGACGGCGCAATCTCGAAGACGCACGCGTCGATGTCTTCCTCGTCGCAGTCGCGAAGCCAGTCGGCGCGCGCGAAGTGGGCGAGCGCCTCGGCGCCGAGGCCCGGATCGAACGGGTGGGTGAGTTCCTCGCAGACAACCTCCGAGGGGCCATCGATGGCCTGGAGGTAGATGTATCCGAAGCCGAGGCCCCCGACGTTTTCGGCGGCGAAGTGGTCGAGCCAGCGCGCGGCCGACTCCCGGTACTCCGGTGTTCTCGGATCGACTCCCTCGTCCGTGAGCCATGTCCATACGTATTGTTCCGGGCCGGAGATGTCGCGGAGAAGTATCCAGGCGCTGACACCTTCCGCAGGGATCCAGTCGGCGAGGCGTGAACGCCAGCCCTCGCCGTCCTGCAGCACCCACGAACCGAGTAGCGTCGCCACGCCGCCCGGAGTGAGATGTTCGGCCGCCTGCTCGGTGACGAGTTTTGTCGCCCCGTCGAGGTGGAGCCCCGATTCGCGGTAGGAGTGCCCGATGTCCGGGGTGCCGATGACGAACGGCGGGTTCGCCACGATGCGGTCGAACCTCTCGCCCTCGACAGGAGAGAACCAGGAGCCTGCGCGCAGGTCGACGTCGAGGTCGTTGATTGCGGCGGTCGCCGCGGCGAAGTCGAGGCAACGAGGGGTGATGTCGGTGCCCACGCGGCGTTCGGCGTCCTGGGAGAGGAGCTGGATTCCGCACCCGGTGCCGAGATCGAGCACGGAGCGGGTGCGGCCGGGCGGAGTGATGCCCAGCAGCGACAGGCTCGCCTGTCCGACGCCGAGCACGTGGTCCGGGCGGGTATCGACACGCACCATGGTGCCGTCGAGGTCGGAGAAGACCCACTGCGCGCCGCTTCCCGTGTCCACAGGGCGGAGGTCGACGCCCGAGGCGAGAGAGTAGGTACCGGCGACGTCATCCAGCAATCCGGAGCGTACGGCGATATCGAGGTCGAGCTCGGGAAGTAGCTCTGCGATCCTAGAGCGCGCCAGGGGCTCGCCGAGCACGAACAGGCGCAGCAGCTCCCCGCGCGGGCCGGCGCCCGAGGCCAGTCGCGCCGTGGACGCGGCATCGGAGCGGTCCAGCGCCGCGACCCCGGCATCGCCGAGTGCAGTTGCGAGCCCGTCGACGGTGTAGTCGTGCTCGAGGAACGCGTGGCGAAGAGCCGGGGCCACGAATGCGAGGAGCGTGGTGTCGGTGGTCATGGGGCCTTTCGCGGGAGGTGGGGCGAAATTCGGGGGCGCAGTCAGCGGGGTGTGCCGGGAGGGTCCTCGTCGGCGCCTGGATCGAGATCGCCGTCGATGACGCTGTCGTCTGCTGGACGAGTCCCGGAACGATCCCCGGGATGATCACCGCGATAACCGGACCGTGGCGCGTCGCGGTTGGCCGCCGAATCCGGCGACTCGGTCCCGGTGGACGTATACACAACCCCGCCAGGTCCGACCTGCCGGTACAGCGTTGTCGTCTGCAGCGAACCGCGGGCATAACCGCGCGGCTCCTTCTTGCTGCGGCGAGGACGGTCGTTCGCGCCGATGACCGCGATCCAGGGAATCGGGATCGATCCTGCGATGATCGCGAGCGCGATCCACCCGTTATCCCAGATCATGAACGCGATAGCCGCGAGCAGGAGAGCGGGTATGCGCAGCGACATGAGGAAGAAGTAGCGGCGCTTTCGGTCTGCCAATTCTTCTTCGTACGGTTTTCGCGCAGCGGTGATGAGGACGGGGGAACTGGTGTCGTCCCCGTCCTTGCGGTGGAAGCGGCCATCGTGACCGCGCCGCGACGGTGCCATGTCGCCCAGGCTACTCCGCCCCGAAATACGCACTTTCTCCCACGTTCCGAGCGGGCGATGGGTGGGCGTCGGGGTTGGCGATTTAACACCCCGATGCGGCACAATTGAACCCGTGAGCACGAGCACTACGACGAAGACGATTGAAAGGCCGGAGGTCTCCGAGACCGACCGGACGGACGACGACACCCCGAAGTTCTTTCACTACGTGAACAAGGACAAGATCGCCGAGAGCGCGGTCCTGGGGACTTTTGTCTTGGCTCTGTGCGGGGAAGTCTTCCCGGTAACGCGTCAGGCGAAGCCCGGTTCGCCGGTATGCCCCGAGTGCAAGGAAATCTACGAGTCCTTCGGCGGTGGCGGCGCGTAAACCCCGCGCACGGATACACCGCACGTTTCCCATTCCCCGAAGGCGAAAGAATCCTGGTGAAGTAGTTTGACTCAAGCTGGCCCAAGCACGTCCGCAACCGCTTCGCAGCCGCCGCAGCAGAACCTTCGTGCATGGCAGCGCACGGCGATGCGCAAGTACCTGATGGCACGTCCGAAGGACTTTCTCGCCGTGGCGACACCGGGCGCCGGCAAGACGACCTTCGCTCTGCGCCTCGCGGCCGAGCTGCTTTCGGACCGGACCGTCGACACCGTCACGGTCGTCGCGCCGACCGAGCACCTGAAGTTCCAGTGGGCCGCATCGGCGGCGCGCTCGGGGATCGTGCTGGACCCCGAATATTCCAACGCCTCCGGCGCCCTTCCTCCCGAGTACCACGGCGTGGTCGTCACCTACGCGCAGGTCGCGGCGATGCCTTATAAGCACCGCGTGCGCACCGAAGCCAAGCGCACGCTGGTCATCCTCGACGAGATCCACCACGGCGGCGATGCAAAGAGCTGGGGCGACGGCATCCGCGAGGCGTTTTCCGATGCCGAACGCCGTCTGTCGCTGACAGGTACACCCTTCCGGTCCGACGATTCGCCCATCCCGTTCGTGGAATACGAGCCTGACGGCGAAGGACACATGCGCTCGGTCGCCGACCACGCCTACGGCTATTCCGACGCACTCGCCGACGGCGTCGTCCGCCCGGTCGTGTTCCTCGCATATTCGGGCGAGGCCCGCTGGCGCACGAACGCCGGCGAGGAGTTCTCCGCGCGCCTCGGCGAGCCGCTCAACGCCGAGCAGACCGCACGGGCCTGGCGCGTCGCGCTCGATCCGCACGGCGACTGGATGCCCTCGGTTTTGCAGGCCGCGCACACACGACTGCAGCAAGTGCGCGCAGGGGGAGTGTCCGACGCCGGCGGGCTGGTGATCGCCACCGATCAGGAGCGCGCGCGAGACTACGCCGCGCTGCTGGAGGAGATCACCGGGGATAAGCCCGTCGTGGTGCTCTCCGACGATCCGGGCGCCTCGGCCCGAATCGACCAGTTCGCCAAGTCCACGGCTCGCTGGATGGTGGCCGTGCGAATGGTGTCCGAGGGCGTCGATGTGCCTCGCCTATGCGTCGGCGTCTACGCGACGAGCGCCTCCACTCCGCTGTACTTCGCGCAGGCGATCGGCCGCTTCGTCCGTGCGCGCCGCCCCGGCGAGACCGCCTCAGTCTTCTTGCCCTCGGTGCCCGTGCTGCTCGATCTCGCCTCACAGATGGAGGTGCAGCGAGACCACGTGCTTGGCAAGCCGCATCGCGAATCCGAGGGCTGGGACGACGAGGCGCTCGCCGCCGCGAACGCGACGCAGGATCATCCGGGCGAGGACGAGGAAGAAAAGGGCTACGTGTCCCTCGGCGCCGACGCCGAGCTCGACCAGGTGGTGTACGAGGGTTCCTCGTACGGAATGGCCACGTTCTCCGGCAGTGAGGACGAGGCCGACTACCTCGGCCTCCCGGGGCTCCTCGGCGCGGACGACGTCAAGGCTCTGCTGCGCAAGCGCGAGAAGGAGCAGATCGCCGCGGAGTCCACGAGGGGAGAGGCCGCGGCCGCCAGTGCCGCCGCAGGCAACACCGCCGTCATCGCCTCGTCCGGTACGGCCGCCGCGGACATGATCCCGCCGCAACCGGTCTCGCCGGCATCCGGAGGCGCGAACACCGCCGCAGAGCGCAAGGAGTTGCGCAAGGAGCTCAACACGTTGGTGTCGGTGTATTCGAAGCGCCTGAACATGTCGCACGGGTCCATCCACAACAAGCTCCGCGCGAGTTGTGGCGGGCCGCCGGTGCCGATGGCCTCGGTCGAGGAGATCCGGTCCCGGATTTCCGAGCTGCGCCGCTGGTAATTAATGACGCCGGACGGCGACGCTCTCAAGCCCGCAGACCGTCGGCGACACTGAACAATCGACAGGGCGCCGACCGACACGTCGCCGCAATGAGTAACGCCCCCTCCTAGTACAAGGAGGGGGCGTCACGTCCGCGTGTAAGAGCCGGACCTAGTCGAGGTAGTCGCGCAGAACCTGGGAGCGCGACGGGTGGCGCAGCTTCGACATCGTCTTCGACTCGATCTGGCGGATGCGCTCACGGGTGACGCCGTAGACCTGGCCGATCTCGTCGAGCGTGCGAGGCATGCCGTCAGTGAGTCCGAAGCGCAAGCGCACGACGCCGGCCTCGCGCTCGGAGAGCGTTTCGAGGACAGACCCGAGCTGGTCCTGCAGAAGGGTGAAGCTCACCGCGTCGACCGCGACGACGGCCTCGGAGTCCTCGATGAAGTCACCGAGCTGGGAATCGCCCTCGTCGCCAATGGTCTGGTCGAGGGAGATCGGCTCGCGAGCGTACTGCTGGATCTCCATGACCTTCTCCTCGGAGATGTCCATCTCCTTGGCGAGTTCGGCCGGGGTGGGCTCGCGCCCGAGATCCTGGAGCAGCTCGCGCTGAATGCGGCCGAGCTTGTTGATGACCTCCACCATGTGCACCGGGATGCGGATGGTGCGGGCCTGATCGGCCATGGCGCGCGTGATCGCCTGACGGATCCACCACGTGGCGTACGTGGAGAACTTGTAGCCCTTGGAGTAGTCGAACTTCTCCACCGCGCGAATCAGGCCGAGGTTTCCTTCCTGGATGAGGTCCAGGAAGGCCATGCCACGACCGGTGTAGCGCTTGGCCAGGGAGACCACGAGACGCAGGTTGGCCTCGAGGAGGTGGTTCTTGGCGCGGACGCCATCACGTTCGATCCAGCGGAAGTCGCGCCGCTGCTGCGGGGTGAGCTTCTTGCCGTCCTCGGCCATCTGCTTGACGAGGTGGGACGTGTAGAGACCGGCCTCGATGCGCTTGGCGAGGTCGACCTCTTCCTCTGCGTTGAGCAGCGCGACCTTACCGATCTGCTTGAGGTACGCGCGGACCGAGTCCGCCGAAGCGGTGAGCTCGGCGTCCTTGCGGGCCTGGCGAAGCGCCTCGGACTCGTCCTCGTCCCAGACGAAGTCGCCGGACGCCTTATCCTTGGCGGTCGGCTTCTTCTCGACCTCCGCGTCGGCCTCGGGATCTTCTTCCTCGGCCTCTACCGCGCTCTTCGGCGTGACGACGGCCTTGTTGTCGTTATCGGAGTCGTCTTCCTCGATCTCGGCAGTGTCGTCAATGGCCGGATCGTCGGCGAGCTCGCCGCTTTCGGGCTCGACGTCCGCATCGTCATTGTCCGCGAACTCGTCCTGCTCGGCGGCGGGATCGACGGTCGTCGACTCGGCGGGATCGGCGTCCTTGGGGGCCGTCGCCGCCGCGCCCTTGGGCGCAGTCTTCTTGGCGGCGGCCTTTTTCGCCGTCTTCTTGGCGGGTGCCTTTGCCGCGCCGGCGGCAGCCTTCTTGGCTGCGGTCTTTTTCGCGGCCGTCTTCTTAGCAGCGGTCTTCTTCGCCGCAGTTTTCTTGGCCGCCGTCTTCTTCGGGGCGGCCTTCTTAGCCGGAGCGCTTCCGGATCCCGAGTCGGCCGCGGCCGACGTCTGAGTGGAAGTATCGCTATCGGTGGCTACCACGCATGCCCCTTTGTACATCGCTGAAGAAAAGTCGTTCACTGCAGCGCGGTATGCCGTGCTCGCAATGGATGCGAGAGCCGACTAAACCGCGCGCAAAAAGCGCCCAATTAACCAGGCGCTTGATCTCTGCGTGCCATTGTAACGAGCTTTGCGCACATTAAAGTATCTGCCCTGCTAGAAGGACTACAATGGACCCACATTACTGCAGCAGAGCGCGTATGGATACCCGCAGAAAATCGCTGCGAGAGATCAGAGCTCCCGCGCGCCGCAACGTGCGGCGTACTTAGCTGAACACGCCGGAGAGATCGATTATTCCTGCGTCCTCTGCCGCGAGCGCGGCCGCGCCGATAATTCCCGCGTCGTTGTGTCGGGTCGCCGCGACTACCTCCGTACGATTGGTGAGCAGCGGAAACCACTTCTCGGACTCGGCGCTGATGCCGCCGCCGATGACGATCAGCCGGGGCCACAGCACATGCTCGAGCTGCTTGAGCACCGAATCGATGCGCGGCACCCACTCTTCGTACGACCACCCGTTGGATTCCTTGAGCGACGGCGCTGCGAGGTTCTCGGTTTCGTCGACAGTGACCCCGTCGATCGCGCGAACGAGCACGTGACCGAGCTCGGAGTTGGGCACGAGCCTGCCATCGAGGAGGAGCGCCGAGCCGATGCCGGTGCCCAAAGTGAGGAGCAGCGTCAGGCCCTTGGTGCCCTTCGCCGCGCCGAACACGGACTCGGCGATGCCGGCGGCGTCGGCATCGTTGAGCGTGACCGTCACGTTGTTCGGGAGGTGGCGAGCCAGGAGCTCCTCGACGTCGGTGCCGATCCACGACTTGTCGATGTTGTAGGCGATCTGGGCGATTCCCTTGTGGACGACAGTGGGGAGCGCAATGCCCACCGGCGCGGTCCAGTCGAGGTCGTCGATCACCCCGGCGATGGTTGTTGCCACGGCCTCGGGAGTCGAAGGCTGCGGGGTGTCGATGTAAATTCGCTCACCGATGACCTCGCCCGCACGCAGGTCGATCCGCCCGATCTTGATTCCCGTTCCGCCGACGTCGACGCCGAGCCCGATGTGATCCGTCGCCTCGGTGCCTGATTCGGTGGTGTGTGCCATGGTTCTCCTCGACTTGTGGCGCGCGGGGTGCGCCGCGTGGTCTCCAGCGGCAAGGTTAATGCCAAGGCGCGAGCGGGGCCACAGAAGGCGCCTTCCCGCGCGCCGAGCCTGAAAGGACGTCATGCCCGAACATCTCCTCCCGCCCCAACCGATCGTCGCTCCCGACATGCCCTCCGCCCGCCCGGAATGGCGGCCCTCCGAACGTCTCCAACAGCTCATGGATGACGTCGAGCCCCACGATTATCGGGTCCTCGAACTCCTCGCCGTCGAGATCACCGAATACGTCGGCCGCGTGTTCCGCTACGAGCTCGGTCAGGCTGGCGCTGGAGATGGGACGGAATCGCGGGCCGAGGCGCTCGGCACGCAGACGAAGTCGACCGACGTCGACCCGGTCACCCGGATCGACACCGAGTCCGAGGCACTCATCCGCCGGATTCTCGGCGAGCTGCGCCCGGACGACGCGATCCTCGGGGAGGAGGAAGGCGGTCAGATCGCGGAGTCGGGTGTCACGTGGATCGCCGACCCCGTCGACGGCACTGTCAACCTGCTGTACGCGCTGCCGCTGTCTGTGGTGTCGCTGGGCGCCGTCGTCGACGGCGAGCACGTGGCGGGCGCTGTGCACGCGCTCAGCCTTGGAGAGACGTACGCGGCGCGCCGCGGCGGGGGAGCGTGGCACCGGATCTCCGCGGACGCGGGGTGGCGGCGGATCGGTGTGTCCGGCCGCGACGACCTGGCCACGGCGCTCGTGGCCACCGGCTTTTCTTACGAGCGCGACGTCCGGCGTCAGCAAGGGGAGGTGGTGGCGCGGCTACTGCCGAAGGTGCGCGACATCCGCCGGCTCGGAGCGGCGGCGCTGGACCTGTGCCATCTCGCCGCCGGACGGATCGACGGCTACTACGAGCGCGGCATCAAGGTGTGGGACTACGCTGCGGGGCTGGTCATCGCCGAAGAGGCCGGCGCCAAGGTCGAGCTGGCAAACGATCCCGGCGATGCCGTGGTCGCAGCCGCGCCCCAGATAGCTGACGCGCTGCGGGCAGAGGTGCGAGGGGAGAGCTAACAGCTCACTTCGGAGGACGCGGGTCCGACCTGTTCCTCGGAGGACTCGCCGCCGGAAGCCAGCGAGCTGAGTGCTTCCTTCGAGGCATTCTCGGTGTTGAGCTCCTGGAAGTAGCTCCCGAGCGCGAGATCGACCGTGTTGCCGGGGCGCCCGTCGGCGACCAGCTGCATGCACGGAGCGGCGAGCTTGAGCGCCGCGGCCGCGGACTGTCCCTCGCCGCCGTACCGAATCTGGCCGTGGCACGTGAGGTTCTGCTCCGGGTAGAGCGGATCGTTGCCCACCGGATTGGCGTCGGGCACGGCGAAGCCCATCTCGCCGAGCTCGGAGGCGACCTGCCCGGCCTGCCCGGTCTGGCCGTTGGCGTTGAGCACCCGCACAGGCACCTGTTCCAGCGGAGCCGCGTCGACGCCGTCGAGCGTGCTCGCATCCTCTTCCTCCAGCCCTGCGGCCTTGGCCTCGTCCGAAAGCTCGCACGCCACGGTCGAGGTCTCCGGATCGCTGATCGACACCGCCACGGCGGCGACAATCGCCCCGAGGACGAGCATCACCGCGACGACGAGCGCGTACGGCGTCGTCAAACGGTCCCATCCGCGCTTGATCGGCGGGCGGGGAACGCTTCGTGAGCTCAGGTGAGCGACCATGGCTGAATATCGACCTTCCTTGCGCCCGGATCCATCGGGGCGGGTACAACGCGTGCGGCGTCTACTCTATGCCGTCCCCGCCGGATTCCCGTGCCGCGGCGCGCGCTAAGCTCTCGCGGGCATGCGGAACGGTCGCAAAGACTGGGTGTATGACGGCGGACCACAGGGAAATCCCAGAGGTCGGCGCGAAGGTGTCGACACCCCTTGTATAGGGGTGAAATTGCCTGAAGCCTGTCCTTATTTATCCAGGACACCC
>DGYFI06202__coassemble_1120_pt1 | contig 12885 bp, 13 predicted proteins | sample DGYFI06202__metabat2_low_PE_038 | metagenome-assembled genome bin DGYFI06202
CCGCAATTCAGGCTTGGTCCTCGTTGCTCTGGCTTCTGGACGCCACTTTGTATCGATGAACGCGCATAATTCCACTCCAGAATGGCGTTCATCGATACAGAGTGGCGTCCAGACGAATTTTCGACTCGGCGAACGGGCCGGCCGCTGCCGCTAGTGCGCGGCGGGCGCACCCTCGCCGGCGGCGTCGGGCTTGTGCTTCGGCGTGAAGAACGCGAGCACGATCACCAAGCACATCAGCCCTGCGGCGCCGAACAGCGCCAGGCGGCTGCCGAACTCGGGGTCCGGAGCCCCTCCGCCGGACGCGGACGAGCCGACCGACATCAGCGAAATGAGCACGGCGATACCCGCCGCGCCGCCGACCTGCTGCAGCGTCGCGAGCAGAGCGGAACCGTGCGAGTACAGCGCCGGCGCGAGGGCCGACAGGCTCGCGGTGAACATCGGGGTGAAGGTCATCGCGAGCCCGGCGCCGGCGAAGAAGTTGATCGCGGCAATGAGGATCCACGACCCGCCCGGCGCGAAGAGCGCCTGCGCCGTCAGGGCTACAGTTGCGAGGATCGCGCCGGGAACAACGACGACCCGAGCACCGTGGTTGTCGTAGATTCGGCCGACGAGTGGACCGAGCAGTCCCATCATCAGCCCGGCGGGCATCAGCGCGCGCCCGGCGTTCTCCGGGGTGTCGCCGTTCGCGACCTGCATGAGCAGCGGCAGGATCATCATGATGCCGAGGAACGCGGCGAAGCCGATGGTCATCAACCCCACGCCGACCGAGAAGTCCTTCGACGCGAACGCCGTGACGTCGAGCAGCGGCTCGTGCCCGCCGCGGCGCAGCGTTAGCTGCCGCCATACGAGCGCGGCCAGCGCGATGGCGCCGATGGCCAGGAGCGACCAGGTCGGCAGCGGCGGCTCCGCGCCCTCGCCGAAACTCGACAGGCCCCACACGATGCCGCCGAAGCCCAGCACCGAAAGCGGCACCGAAATCATGTCGACGCTTTCGCGCGCCGCGCCGCCGCCGCGCGGAATGAGCTTCACCGCGACGAGGGTGACGACGATCGCGAGCGGCAGCACGATGCCGAAGATCCAGCGCCAGCCGAGGTACTTGAGGATCTCGCCGGCGAGGAACGGCCCCATAGCGGGCGCGACCGAGATCGCCAGCGACACAGAACCCATCACGCGGCCTCGATCGGATTCGGGGATCACGTTCATCAGGGTCGTCATGAGCAGCGGGATCATCACCGCCGTGCCGAGGGCCTGGATCACGCGGGCGCCCAGCAGGATGCCGAACGTCGGCGCGAACGTCGCGAGCGCGGTGCCCACGACGAAGGTGCTCATCGCCGTCAGAAGCGAAACGCGGGGGCCGAACCGGTCGATGAACCAGCCCGTCAGCGGGATTGCCACGGCCATCGTCAGCATGAACGCCGTGGTAAGCCACTGTGCGCTCGACTCGACGACATCGAACTCGTGCATGAGAACGGCGATCGCCGGCGTCATCGTCGTCTCGTTGAGGATGACGATGAACGCGGCCGCCGTGAGCACGCGCACGAGCAGCAGTGCCTGCGCGGGGGTGAGGTTATGGCGGGAGGACTCGCGGATGGTGTCGCGGTCGCGGTCGACCTTCGTCACCGAGTCCTGCGGCGGATTCGCTGCGCGCGAACCGGACTCATCGTATGACGGCGGAGTTCCGGGGTCAGAGCTGGGATCGTTGTGCACCGAGCAAGGGTAGCGGAAGAGGGCACGCTGGTCGCAAGCATGTGGCCAAGCTCATCACCGGGTCGGGGGCACGGGGCGTTAGTCGTGGCGGTTCTTCACCGCGTTGTCCGCGCGCTTCCATGCGCGGTAGGTGTACCAGCCGAGCACGAGGAAAACGAGAAGTACGATCGACGCGATCGCCGACGGCCGCCCGGTGACGATCAGGACCACGGCGTTGAGGAGCGCCACCACAGTGAAAAACCCGACGAATCCGCCGAGCACCTCGAGCCGTTGCCGCCGGGCGAGCGGATGCGACGAGCCCGCATTCAGCCCCGCCATCAGCTCTTGAGGCCGCCCGACGTCAGACCCGAGACGATGCGGCGCTGGAATACGAGAACCATGATGACGAGCGGAACCGTGACGAGCGCACCCGCGGCCATGATCGCCGCGTGCGGAGGCGTGTACGGGTTATCGCCGGCGAAGCGGGCGATCGCGACCGTCACGGGCTCGGAGTCGCGGTTCGCCAACTGGCTGGCCAGCATGTACTCGTTCCACGTCTGGATGAAGGCGAGGATCGCGGTGGTGAAGATCGCCGGAGCCGCGAGCGGCAGGATGATCTTCCGGAACGCGGTCGCCCGCGACGCGCCGTCAACGCGCGCCGCCTCTTCCAGCTCCCATGGCAGGTCGTTGAAGAACGACGTCAGCGTGTAGATGGTCAGCGGCAGCGCGAACGAGATGTTCGGGATGATCAGCGCGCGGTACGTGCCGATCCACCCCATGTCCGAGAACAGCTGGAACAGCGGGGTCAGCAGCGCCACGCCCGGGAACATGGACGCAGCGAGGATGACGCCGGTGACCACGAATTTCCCGCGGAAATCGATCCGCGCCAGCGCGTAGGCGGCGAGCACGCCGAACACGATCGCCAGCAGTGTCGTCGCCAGCGAGATGAACACCGAGTTGCCGATGGCGGCGAGGAAGTTATTACCCGTGGAAGTGCCGAGCGCGGTCTTGAAGTTTTCGAGCGTGAAGTGCGAGGGCAGCGGGTTCTGCGAAAACGTGAACGCCTCGTCGCGGAATGCCGTAATCACCATCCAGTAGAAAGGTGCGAGCCCCCAGATGAGGATGAACAGCGCGCCGAGGTAGGGGCCGAGCCGCTTCAGCGGGTTCGGCTTGGGGGGCTTCACGACCCCGTCGTCATCCAGCGATGTGGCGGGAGACCACGATTCCGCGTCGCGTTGGCCGTGGGAGGTATTCGGTGTGCTCATCAGGCCTCCACCTCGTCCTTCTTCTTCGTTCTCTCGGTACTTTCCTCGACCACGTTGGCCCCGAGGAACTTCACCATGACGAATGCGACGACGAAGATCAGCAGGAAGATCAGCGTAGACAGAGCCGAGGCGTTGTTCGCGTTGCCGAGGCGGATCTCGTTGACCACGAGCTGCGAAATGGTCGCGGTCGGCGAATTCGAGTTGCCGGAGATGAGGATGACCGGGAGGTCATACATCCGTAGAGCATCGAGCGTGCGGAAAAGGATCGCCACCATCAGCGCGGGTTTGACCAGCGGCAATGTGATGTGGATGAACTGCTGCCAGCGGTTCGCCCCGTCGACGCGCGCCGCCTCGTAGACCCCGCCGGGGATCATCTGCAGCCCGGCGAGAATGAGAAGCGCCATGAACGGCGTGGTCTTCCAGATGTCGGCGATGATGACGGCGACCTTCGAGTAGACCGGGTCGGTGGTCCACGAGATCGTCGTCCCGAACAGCGAGTCGAGGATGCCGTTGGCGATGCCGCGGTCGGCGAAGATGAACGCCCACAGCTTCGCGGTGACGGCGGTGGGGATGGCCCACGGGACGAGAACCGCGGCACGCAGCAGGGCGCGGCCCCAGATGTTCTTGCCCATGATCACGGCCATCCAGAAGCCGAGGATCGTCTCGATCGTCACGGTCACGATCGTGAACAGCGCGGTGTTGCGCACGGCCGGCCAAAAGTCGGTGGCCGAGGAGCCCGGCGCACAGGTCTGTGTCGCGCCGGTGGGAGTCGTGCACGACTGGGTGATCCAGTACAGGTAATGCTGCAGACCGGCGAAGCCTCCGGTCACGAAGCGGCCGGTTTCGGGGTCGAGTTGCCGGTCGGCGAGGAACGACAGGTACACCGCGCGCGTGATCGGGTAGCCGATGATGATCGCCAGCAGCACGATCGCGGGACCGACGAAGAGGACCGGGCGCCAGTCGAACTTCTTCTTCGGCGCGGGAATCGGGTCGTCCGCGCCGGACCTGACTCCGCTTCCGGGGCTCGGATACTTCTCCGACTCCCCTGTCTGCGTTGTACTCATAGGTGCTCCGTGCCTCTTCGCTTATGTCTGCCCGCCGCATCAGGCGGGCGCACCGCGCCCCCGGTGATCAGTTCGACGAGGTGTCGAGCCGAGCCGGGGGCAGCGGTAAGTGGTTCCGGCAGAGCGGGTTACGCCCCGCCGGGAGTCTACTGTGCACCACGACACAGGATCTAGAGCCGGCGCGGAAAAACCTCCCCCGCGCTGGCGGCGGGCCGAAGGACTAGCCGGTGGCCTGCGTAATCGCGTCGGACATGTTCGACAGTGCCTCGTCGACCGGGGCCTCGTCCTTGATCGCGGCCCAGGTGTTGTCCTGGATCGCCTTTGACACGCCCGGGTAGAACGGGGTGACCGGACGCGGCTGGGCATTGTCGAGCGCCGTCTTCAGCGCCTCCATGTACGGGTACTGCTCCTGCACGGACTCGTCGTCGTAGATCGACGCGAGGACCGGCGGGAAGGACTGGTCGGCGAAGCCGCGCTGGACGTCCTCGGAGATCACGTAGGACAGGAAGTCCTTGGCCGTGGCCTTGTTCGGCGAATTGACGTTGATCGCGTCGTTGTAGCCGCCGAGCGTCGAGGCGCCGGCGCCGTCCTTGCCGACGATCGGCGCGACGTCGAACTTGTCCTTGACCGTCGAGGAGTCCTCGGTTTTGGCGGAGTCGTACATGTACGGCCAGTTGTAGGAGAACAGCGTCTCACCGGCGAGGAACGCCTGGGCGGTCTCTTCCTCGTTGAAGCTGTCGCTGCGCTTGGCGATCACGTCGTCCTTGTACCCGTCGACCAGGGCGGTGAAGCCCTCGACGGAGTTCGGGTCGTCGAGGGTCGGCGTGGTGCCGTCCTCGCCGACCACGGTGCCGCCCCAGCCCTGCATGAACTGTGTGGCGTTCACCGACAGGCCCTCGTACTGGCTCAGCTGCAGGTCGAGGCAGTCGACGTCGGCTTCCTCGGCCTTCGAGCATGCGTCCTTGAGCTCTTCCCAGTTCGTCGGCGCTGCGTCGACGAGGTCGGTGCGGTAGTAGAGGAGCTGGGCGTTGGTGTTCTGCGGAACCGCGAACACGGTGCCGTTGTACGTGGCCGACTCGACCGGAGCGTCGAGCAGACCCGACAGGTCCGGAGCGCCTTCGCCCTCGATCGGCTCGATCCACCCGTTCGCCGCGAACTGCGCCGTGTCGGTTACGTCGAGCGCGAACACGTCGTAGTCCGTGCCGCCGGCCTGCAGCGACTGCACTAGCGTCTCGCGCTGCCCGTCCTGCTCGGCCGGAAGCTCGACGAGCTCGACCTGCTCGTCGGGATGATCCGCGTTCCACGAATCGATGACGGGCTTGAGCTTGTCGGTGTCGTTGCTGCCCATGGCGAAGGTGATGTTGCCGCGACCATCGCCACCGCCGTCGCCCGTGCCGCTGCCGCCCTCTTCTTCAGAGCTGCATGCAGCAAGGGTCAGCGCGACAGCGCCCGCGAGCGCCGCCGTCTTTGTGAGCTTGCCGAAAGAAGTCATGTACCTTCCGCTCCTTATCGCAGTTTTGGTACCTGTGAGCGCCTGCGAACGCCACCTGAGGAAATCGCCGGCGAGAGACGTGGGCCGAGGCCCGATGTTTCTACGTGCACACTTGTGCCCAGGCTCACATGGTCCCAATGAGCTTATCGCAGCCTGAAAACATCATCGACGTTTATCCCCAAAACAACACCGAGAACTTTTCCTGCGGTTCCGGTAGCCAGCACTTTTATCCGCCCAGGTGGGCGTGGACCTTTTATTTATGACGTCGGAGGAAGCGTTCCCCCTGCCCCCACCGCGCCCCGCAGCCGCCGTCCAAGCGTCCCTACCGGCTCCCCGATCCCCCAGCGTCCCAACTTTTGTAGGTGCTAACGTTTCCCCAACCGCGGCCAGAACCCGGCCGCCGCGTCGCAGGGAGTACATCGATGAGCGAAGGCCATCAGTCCACCGGCAGCAGCGCCGGCGGAACCCAGGAATCGGACGAGGACTTCTACGTCGGTAGAGCGCTGATGCTCGCCACGGTCGCCGCGCTCGGTGGCTTCCTCTTCGGCTTCGACACCGCCGTCATCAACGGCACGGTCACCGCCGTGCGGGAACAATTCGACCTGAGCTCCGGCGTTATCGGTTTCGTCGTCTCCTCCGCCCTTCTCGGCTGCGTCATCGGCGCATTCATCGCCGGCCGCCTGGCGGACCGCATCGGCCGCGTCCGGGTCATGGAGGTCGCCGCAGTCCTGTTCTTCGTCAGTTCCATCGGCTCGGCGCTCGCCTTCGGCCCGGTCGACCTGACGATCTGGCGCATCATCGGCGGCCTCGGCGTCGGCGCCGCCTCGGTCATCGCGCCCGCCTACATCGCCGAGATCGCACCGGCCTCGATCCGCGGCCGCCTCGGCTCTCTGCAGCAGCTCGCCATCGTGCTCGGCATTTTCGTCGCGCTGCTCACCAATGCGTGGCTCGCGGGTGTCGCCGGCGGCGCGGCCGAGGAACTGTGGCTGGGCCTCGACGCGTGGCGCTGGATGTTCCTCATCGAAATCATTCCCGCCATCGCCTACGGCGTCCTCGCGACGACGATCCCGGAATCGCCTCGCTTCCTCGTCCAGGTCGGACGCACCGACGAGGCGAGGGAAACGCTGTCGGGCATCCTCAAGACGGGTATCGACGACCGGATCCGCGAGATCGGCTCGACCCTCAAGCGCGAAACGAAGTCGAGCTTCGCCGACCTCAAGGGCCCCGCGCTCGGCCTGTTGCCAATCGTTTGGATCGGCGTCCTGCTGTCGGTGTTCCAGCAGTTCGTGGGCATCAACGTCATCTTCTACTACTCGTCGACGTTGTGGCAGTCCGTCGGGTTCGACGAGGACACGGCCCTCGCGCAGTCCGTCATCACCTCGGTCACCAACATCGTGGTCACGCTCATCGCGATCGGGCTCATCGACAAGATCGGCCGTCGCAAGCTCCTCGCTATCGGCTCGACAGGCATGCTCATCTGCCTCGGCACGCTCGCGTGGATCTTCTCCAACGCCCCGCTCGTCGACGGCGAGCCGGCGCTCGGCGACACTCAGGGCGTCGTCGCGCTCATCGCCGCCAACGGGTTCGTCGTCTTCTTCGGCGTCTCCTGGGGCCCCGCCGTCTGGGTGCTACTCGGCGAAATGTTCAACAACCGCGTCCGCGGAGCCGCGCTCGGCCTCGCGGCTTCCGTGCAGTGGATCGCAAACTTTGGCGTCTCAGCCACGTTCCCGGGTCTCGCCGACATCAGCCTCGGCGTGCCCTACGGGCTCTATACTCTATTCGCGCTGCTGTCGCTGATCTTCGTGCTCAAGTGGGTTCCCGAGACAAAGGGAAAGCAGCTCGAGGACATGTAGGTCGGCCTGACGTCTGGCAACGTCAGCGCAGGCGGGCGCCGCTTTCCCGATCGAAGAAACGCACCGAGTCCTCGCGGGCGGCGAGCGTCACCCGGTCGCCCTTGGACCACGGGTCATCGGTGACGCCGCGGAACACGATCGGAGTTCCCTCCGCCGTGCGGGTGTGCACGTAGGAATCGGCGCCGAGTTCCTCGACGAGCTCGACGACTGCATTGAGACCCGCACCGTCCGACGTCGGACTGAGGTGTTCCGGGCGGACGCCGACGGTGACCTCCGCGCCGGCGCCGGACGGGGCGGTCGCCTGCACGCCGGGCACGTCGACGCGGCCGTCGCGCACGGGCACCGGGAAAAGGTTCATCGCCGGCGAACCGATGAAGCCCGCGACGAAGGCGTTCGCGGGATCGTTGTAAAGCTTCTTCGGGGTGTCGACCTGCTGGAGTCGCCCCTTGTCGAGCACGGCGACGCGGTCGCCCATCGTCATGGCCTCGACCTGGTCGTGGGTCACGTAGATGGTGGTGGTGCCTAGATCGCGCTGCAATGTCGCGATCTGGGTGCGCGTCGCGACGCGCAGCTTCGCGTCGAGGTTGGACAGCGGCTCGTCCATGAGGAACACCTGGGGGTCCCGGACGATCGCGCGCCCCATCGCCACACGCTGGCGCTGGCCGCCGGAGAGCTCCTTCGGCTTACGGTCGAGGAACTCGGTGAGGTCGAGCATCTCCGCGGCCTTCTGCACACGCTCGGCGACCTCGTCCTTCGGCCGGCGCTTGAGGTCCAGCGCGAACGCCATGTTCTTGCGCACCGAATAGTGCGGGTAGAGCGCGTAGTTCTGGAAGACCATCGCGATATCACGATCGCGCGGCTGCATGCCCGTGACGTCGTGGTCTCCGATAATGATGCGCCCCGCCGCGGTCGGTTCGAGCCCGGCGAGCGCACGCAGCGTCGTCGACTTACCGCAGCCGGACGGCCCGACGAGCACGAGGAACTCCCCGTCGACGATGTCGAGATTCAGGCGGTCCACGCTCGGGCGGTCGGCGCCGGGATAGACGATGGACACATTGTCGAAGACCACTCTGGCCATGGGTTATTACCTCGTGTCTTTCACCGGCAGGTACGTGCCGGACGATCCGAATGAAAGGGGAACTCCCCTACCCTATCGCTCGCCGTTCTTATCGCGGAGGCTTCCCAGCCGCTTCTCACGGGCGAAGGACCGCGCGGCCGAGGTGTCGATGATCTGGGCGATCCGCTCGGGATCGTCCGACATCGGCACATGCCCGAGCCCGCGCATCGGGATGATCCGCGCCTGCGGGAAATAGTTGTGCACGTTGTGGCGCTGCCCGGCGAACAGTACGAGGTCGCGGGTGCCCCAGGCGATGGTGATCGGGAGGTTTCGGTCGGTGGGCGAGGAGAACGTGAAATCGAGGTCCGGCAGGTCGTCGAGCAACGTGTTCTCGGCCAGCGCGTTCGCGTCGATGAGCATCGACTCGGCCGGGTATTTCCACGGGTGGGTGGAGAACACGCCGAACATCACCGACCGGCTGACCCTGTTGGCCGAGAGTTTCGGCACCAGTGGCTTGATCACCCCGACCGATTTCTTCAGCGCGAGGAACACCTGCTCGGCGTGCTTGAGTTCGAAGCGGTTGCGGAAGAAACCGGCGGGCGAAATCCCGGTCACGCCGCAGGCCAGGCCTCGGCTGCCCATTTCGAGCGCCACATATCCGCCGAGCGAATTGCCGACGAGGTGAGGCCTCTCCCCCGGCGTGCCGAGCTCCTCGATGATTTCGGCGAGGGAATCGAGGACATACGGGATCGGGTTCGTGCCCTTCGGGATCGCGCCGGAGGCGCCGTGGCCGGGCAGGTCGAAGGTCACGACCCGGTATTTCTCGGCGAGCAGCGGGACTACGGGGTCCCAGGCGTGCTGCTGGTGGACGACGCCGTGGATGAGAATCACGGTGGGCGCATCCGGGTTGCCGTGCACCGTGGACGCGATCTCGAGTCGGTTGGCCATGGCTACTCGGTTTACCACGACTTACCGTTCTTCATCGGCCTATTCGCCAGAATGCCCACCGTCTGTCCGCGGCGCGGCGGCTCCGGGCATGGGAAATTGCGATCGTCCGACGTCATAAACCTGTGAAAATCTCGCGAATGATGCTGCCGGGTAATGACTTTCACGATTTACAACGCTAATGTTGATTAAGTGTTCGATGGCCAACGGGGGATGTGGGCCATCGCATTAGGGGTCTTTACGAAAGACGGGAATCGCCGGCGTTTCGGGCGATGTTTTCGCAGCGCTGGGGGGCGGGGCAAAATATTGTTCCTCGCGCGAAAGCATTCCGACCGGACGCGATATCCGTCGCTCGCAGGCTCCTATCGAATTTAATTCTTTAGGGGGAGAATATGGAGACGAATACGTGGCGCGAGGGCGGTACGACCGAGGCGCCGAGCGACGACAATGATCAGGCGGGGCAGATCGCGCAGCAGTTGCGCACTCTGGTGATGCGGTTCGAGCTGCTGAGTAGACGCAATCGCTCGACTTTTCCGCTGAGCCATTCGCAGCTGTCGATGCTCAGCACGCTGTCCAAGCACGGTTCACTGCGGATGACCGAGCTGGCGCGGTATGAGAATGTGCGCGTTCCGACCGTCTCGAACGCGGTGTCCACGCTTGAGGGGCTCGGACTCGTGTGCCGCGTCTCGACGGACCACGACCGGCGGGTGGTCAATGTCGCGTTGACGCCGGCGGGCCGCCGCGCGGTCAAGGAATCGACGCAACAGCGCGAGGCCTATTTCGCGGAGACGATCGCGGAGCTGCCCGAGGACAAGCGCGAGGAACTCCATCGCGCGATCCCCGCCGTGCACGATCTGCTCCAGCACATCGAGAAACAAGCCGGCTAGGCCTGCCCGGGGTTTCGGCGCCTGGCACCGCCTCGCGGCAGCTCCGCGCCGGACCCTAGTCCTCGAACCCGATGGAGAATGCGGCCTGCAGGTCGACCTTCGACAGCGCCCGGAACGCGATGTGCGTCTCGGTCTCGCGGACCCCGTCGATCTTGTTGAGCTTGTCGGACACGACCTGGGCGATCTCCTCATGGGTGCGCGTGCGCACGAGCACGATGAGGTCGATCGCGCCGGTCACCGAGTAGACCTCGGACACGCCTTCGAGCTCGGCGATGGCCTCGGCCACCTCGGGAATGCGGGCGGTGTCGACCTGAACGAAAACAATCGAGGTAATCACGGTCTCAATGCTAGCGCCCGCGCGCGGGCTACGAGACGTTCTCGGCGCCCCAGTAGGCCTTCATCGAGGTCACCTTGCCGTCCTCGCCGTGCACCATGAGATCCCACACGTTGATCGTGGTCGCCGTGTTCTCGTCGAATCGCGTGACCAACTCGAAGTTGAACAACAGCTCGCTGCCGCACACCCGCGTCTCGAGCAGCGTCGCCTTCATATCCAGCGGCGCCAGGTTGTCGTAGAACTGACGGATCGCGTCGATGCCCTCGTTCACGGAACCCCCGCCGACTGGATCCTCGAGCGTCGCGTCCTGCGCGTACACGCCTGCGAGCACCTCCGGGTCCGAGGCATTGAGCCCCGCGATGTAGGTCTCGGCGGTCGCGCGGATCTGCTCGGGCGTAGCGGCCATGGGTGGTCCCCTTTACTCACGTATGACGTCGGACGTGCCCATCCTGCCAGCCCGGCACCGCCCACGCGGGCCTGTTCCGGCAGCCCGAACGCCTCACACGAAAAAGCGGTGCCGCAGCATTCACGCTGCGGCACCGCCGTCGAACTGAACTATCGAACGTCCCTAACTCCCCGAAGAATTCTTGTCCTCGAGGCGCATCATCGCCTGACGTCCATAGGCCCACTGCTTCGTCGAGGTGAGCTGCGCGCGACGGTTACCGTTGACCTGCATCCCCCACGACACGATCGCCATGAAGCGGTTACGGAACCCGACGAGCGTGGCCAGGTGCACCGCGAGCCACATGACCCACGCGACGAACCCGGAGATCTCGAACTTGCCGACCTTCACCACCGCGCTGTAGCGCGAAACCGTCGCCATCGAGCCCTTGTCGAAGTACTTGAACGGCTTGCGCTGCGTCGGCGAGGCCCCGTCGAGCTCGTTGGAGATGAGCTTGGCGACGTAGCGGCCGCCCTGCTGCGCGAACGGCGCGACGCCCGGCCAGTTGTTGAGGTTGACCATGTCGCCGATGAGGAAGATGTTCTTCTGCCCCGGCAGCGAGAAGTCTTCGTTGACCATCACGCGACCGGCGCGGTCGACCTCGGCGCCCGTCTGCTCGGCGAGGTGCTTGCCCAGCGGGCTCGCGGCGACGCCGGCGGACCAGATCTTGCACGACGCCGAGATCCGGCGGACCTCACCGTTGGAGTCCTTCACCTCGATGCCGTCGTAGTCGACGTTCTGCACCATTGCGTTGAGCTGCACCTCGACGCCGAGCTTCTCGAGCGCCTGACGGGCCTTGCCGCCGAGATTCTCGCCGAAGGGCGGAAGCACGAGCGGCGCCGCGTCGAGCAGAACCACCCGTGCGTCCGCCGGGTTGATCGCGCGGAAGCTGTCGGTGAGTGTCTTATGCGCGAGCTCGGCGACCTGCCCGGCCATCTCCACGCCCGTCGGCCCCGCGCCGACGATGATGAAGGTGAGCAGACGGCGGCGCTCTTCATCGTCCTCGGTGATCTCGGCCTGCTCGAAGCAGCCGAGGATGCGCGAACGCAGCTCGAGCGCGTCGTCGATGGTCTTCATTCCCGGCGCGTAGACCTCGAAATGGTCGTTGCCGAAGTAGGACTGCCCGGCGCCCGCGGCGACGATGAGGCTGTCGTATTCCACGGCGAAGGACACGTGACCCATCTCCGCGTACAGGGTCTTGTTTTCCACGTCGACGTTCTCGACATCGCCGAGCACGACCCGCGCATTGTTCTGGTCGCGCAGGATCATCCGCGTCGACGGCGCGATCTCGCCGACGGACAGAATGCCGGTGGCGACCTGGTAGAGCAGCGGCTGGAAAAGGTGGTGGCCGGTGCGCGCGACGATCGTCACCTCGACGTCGTCACGCCCCTTGAACTGCTGCGCCGCGGAAAGTCCGCCGAACCCGGACCCGATGACGACGACGCGATGCTTGCTCACTTCCGCCGGATCGTCGTTGATAACGGGCTCGTTGCCGGTAATGGTGTACGGCTCGATCGGCCCGTCGATGTTCGTTTGTTCGGCCATGGACTCTCCTAAGTTTCGCTCGCGTCTGTCCCAACGGTAGTCGCCTCGCGCTTGTGGCGCGTGGCAGGCGCTGACCGCAGATGCCGCCAACGGCAAATCTTAGAACGACTCGTCGCTTCGTGCAGGTTCGCACCCGTTGCGGGTGGCACGCGGGGGCACAATCCCCATCCGAATATGACGCCGGACGTGCCGATCAACCCCGGCGGGCGGGCTCCCGACTCGCTGCTCCGGAGTCCTCCAGGGCGGTCCCCTTGAGCTCGGGCAGGGTAAATGCGGCCGCCGCGGCGATGACAAAGGCGATGGCGAACACGGCGA
>DGYFI06202__coassemble_1152_pt1 | contig 12649 bp, 10 predicted proteins | sample DGYFI06202__metabat2_low_PE_038 | metagenome-assembled genome bin DGYFI06202
CGGGTGCGCCGATATCCTCGGGATGCTCGACGTCGAAGACGTTGGCGAGCGGCTCACGTCGCTATGGAATTCCGTCATCGAGGCAGCGCTCTCCGCCGTCATTAACAATGCCCTTCCCGAGGACGGGAAAGCGCCGGCCGAGGTCGCTGTGATCTCGATGGGACGGCTCGGCGGGCGCGAGCAAAGCTACGGATCGGACGCGGATGTTCTTTTCGTGTGTCGCGCGGCTGAGGGTGTCGAGGACGAGGTCGCCATCAAATGGGCGACGTCGGTGTGCGAGAGCATGCGCAAACTGCTGGGCACCCCCTCCTCGGATCCGCCGCTCGAGGTCGACGCGGATCTGCGCCCCGAGGGGCGCAGCGGGCCGCTCGTGCGGACGCTCGGCTCGTACCGCGCCTACTACGAGAAGTGGGCCGAGATATGGGAGCTGCAGTCGCTGTTGCGCGCCTCGGTGTGCGCCGGGGACACGGACCTGGCCATCGACTACCTCCACATGATCGACGAATTCCGCTACCCCGCGGACGGGATGCCGGAGAAATCGGTGCTCGCCATTCGGCGCATGAAAGCACGCGTCGACACGGAGCGGCTGCCGCGAGGCGCGAACCGGTCGACGCACACGAAGCTAGGCCGCGGCGGCCTAGCCGACGTCGAGTGGACCGTCCAGCTACTCACGATGCAATCAGCGTCGCAGGTGGAAGGGCTACATACGACCTCGACTCTCGAAGCGCTCGCCGCGGCGGCATCTGCCGAGCTCGTCTCGGAGTCCGACGCCGAGGACCTGCGCGCCTCATGGACGATGGCGGCGCGCGTGCGCAACGCGCTTGTGCTCGTGCGCGGCAAACCGACCGACGAGCTGCCGACGAGCGGCAAGGTCGTCGCGGGCGTCGCCCAGATCTGCTCGGGCAAAGAGGCGGCGCTCGATACCGCGGAGTTCATCAATGAGTACATGCGCGTCACCCGCATCGGGCACAAAGCGGTCGACAAGGTGTTCTGGGGCGAATAGAGACTCCGCGGGGGCGGGAATTTCGGGGTGAACCCCGATGACGCGACCGACGTGCCGGAATAGGCTGGAACCATGCCGCTCGAGATGAAACTCACGCTCAAACTCGCCGACGTGACCTACGGCGAGCTCTACGACTTCGTCGCCGCAGCGAAAGCTGCCGGGGTTCCCGCGGAAGAGAAGGTGCTCTGCGTCGGATCCGATGCCGAAGGCGACCGTTTCGAGGTAGACCTCGCCGACCGCAAGCCCGGCTCCGTGATCCGCGCCGCCGGGGCCGGGGACGACTCGACCTCGCGGGCGGGGGCGCATTCGATCGGAGGTGAAGGCGCTGGGACCGAACCTCCCCGCGCGGTGGCCGAATTCCTCCGACGATCTCTGCGCAGCGAGGCGGATGTCGACAAGGTGATCGGCATGCTCTCGGACATGCGGAAGTTTCTGCGCTAGGCGATTGTCGGCGCTACCCAGCGCCGCTACGGGTGTTTGCCGCTCTCTCACCTATCATTTGACTATGCGTTCGACAACGAAGATGACCTTCCCGGTGCGGCGCGGCGTCGCCGCGCTCGGTCTCGCCGGCACCGCGGCCCTGACCTTTGCGGGCTGTTCCCAGCTACAGGTGGCCGACGACTTCGAAAATCCCGCGTCCTCGTCGACGACGGAGCAGACGACGACTTCGGCGACTTCGAGTCAGCCGGCCCCCGCTCCGGCCCCACGAGAAGGGGAGGCGCCACCACCAGAGGGCGAAGTTCCTCCGCCGGAGGGAGAGGTACCGCCACCGCCCGAGGGCGAGGTTCCTCCGCCCCCGCCGCCGGTCGGCGATCAGCAGCGCGATAACTTCATCGCGTTGACGCAGCAGTTCGGTGCGGCCATGCCCGAGGGCGTGGATCCGGTGCAGGTGATCACCGAGGCGTGCGGTCAGCTCGACCAGAATGCTCCGGTGGGCGACGTCATCAACGGTGTTGCAGAGCGCGGCCAGTACGATCCGGAAAAGGCCGCGTTCTTCCTGGCCAGTGGTGTTCCGGTGTACTGCGACGGAAACGTCGCGAAGCTGACGGGCTAAGACGTAGCTCCCAAGGGAAACCGGGCGAGCACCTCGTAGGCCGGCGCGCCGCCCGGGCCCTCGCCGAGTCGGGATTCGAAAAGCTCGATCGCGTCGACGTCGAATTCCGGGCCCGAGTACACGCTCAGAGCGTGAACGAAGTTGTCCAATCTTGGGGTGCTGTTGCCGACCACTGGGGACGAGCGACGTCCGCGCCTTCGCTGCGTACGGTGGCTGTTCGAAAGTGTCGCGACGGAAAGATGCGCACGATTGCGGCGTGGCAAGTCGGCGTCGAGAAGACATTCGGACATCAGCCCGCGCAGGCGGTCCGTTTCCCCGCCCACCCCGATCCACAGCCGGGTCGAATGGAACGCCCCGGCGCCGGCAAGGTGCACGGACATCGGCGAGTTGGCCACGGCCACGGACCGGAGGTAGTCGCTGATTTCCTCAATGGAGCCCGCCGGCTGCTCTCCGTAGAACGACAGCGTTATGTGCCAATTCGCGCGCGGCGTCCACCGAAGGGCCTCCCCGGCGCGGGCTCGAACGTCCTCGAGCGCGATGTCGAGATGATCTCGAACGGGCTGCGGGGGAGTGATACCGGCGAAAAGACGGATCGATCCCATACCTATTGAGCGTAGACCTGCCCGAAGGACGTCTGTGCGACTATTTCGCCGCCGGATCCATAGACGTAGAGCTCGGAGCCATCGATGAAGATGCTCGTGTCTCCCGAGGCGAGCGTTTCGAATTGGGCGTTCGTCGTGCCCACGCCGGATTGGGTGGCGATGTCGTGTTCGGCTTCGCCTCCGCGGAACAATCCCTTGTAATACAGGCCCCCTCCGGGGGTGGCCACGCAGATCAGGGCGTAGTCCGCGCCGTTGCTCCCCGCGTAAACCCAGTCGTCGGAGGCATTGCACGTGACCCCATTTTTCCAGCCGCGCGGATTAAGCCCGGCCGGCATGGACGTCGATTCGGAAGAGGTCGAAGTGGGCGCGGGCGCCGAGGAACTCGGCGGCGTGGAGGTTTCCGCAGGTGCTGACGTCGCGGTTGACGACTGAGTTTCGGATTGCTGCGCGCGGCCGTCCCCGGAATTCGACTCCGTTGTGGGGGCCACGGTGAAATCGTCGACCGCGTTTGGGCTCGGCTCGTCGGAGCTCCGGCCGAGTAGCCACACCGCGGCAATGATGCCCACGGCGGCGACGAGTGCCACGACGAGCGCGGCGATGATCCACGCGGTCGCGGCACCTCGCCGCCTCGGTTCGTGCGCTGCGGTATCCCAGGCATCGCGGTAATAGCCGCCCCCGCGGTGTGGATCAGTCATACCTGCAAGTATCGCACGACCGAGCCGCAGTTTCGCGTCTTGCTGTGATGGTGACGCCCGCCGCGGCACGTGTGGCGACCTAGTCGATGTCGCCGCTCACACCGGTCAGTTCGTTGGGCGCGTGAGGAAGCAGAGCGGTCTGGGTGACCTCGCCGGATGCGAGGTCCACTTCGTGGAGCAACTTCTTTTCCGGCTCGCTGACATACACCGTCTCGCCCATCGTGAACACCGTCGGGCGCGCCTCCTGCCACTCGGCCGGTTCCCGCCATTCGTCGATGACCTCGACTGCATCGGTCTCCACGCCGCTGTCGGGGTCGATGACGTGAAGTGCGCCGTCGGTACCGAGAATGAGCGCCTCGCCGCCGGGGCCACGCTCCAGGGAACGGAAGCTATAAGAGGTGCCGAGATCGACCAACCGCATGGTGCCCGTCTCGGTATTGGTGAGCGAGATCCTCTCCGGCCGCTCGAGTTCGGCGTCAGGGTCGACCTTGTAGTCGCCGAGTACGACGGCGGAGTCCTCGCTGCCCTTCTGGTTGCCGATCCTGCCGTACGCGTCCGGTGCGTCGATCTTCGTGAAGCGCTCGCCATCCCACACGACGATTCCGTCCTCGCATCCCAGCGCAATCCTTCCTCCGGCTGCGGGAGCTTCTCCGTGCACGCCGGGGCATTCCTCTGTCGACGCGACCTCGGCGTGGTTCGCGTCGATAACCTTCGCGCCGTTGCGCGAGTCGGCGTCGCCGGTTGTCATCAGTACGCTGCCCCCGGGCAGAGCCACGGCAACGCCGTGATGGGGCTCGTCGGCGACGGCAGTCTCCGGCTCGGGGTAGTCGCCGTCACGCATGTCCTCGGTCGTCACGGTCTGCATTCGGCCGTCGCCGTCGGAAAAGAGCACGGTCTTTCCTTCGTGCGCGACGACATGTCCGGGCTCCTCCGCGGAATACACGGTGTCGGTGAGCGCGGGGGACTGGACGTATGAATGCGAGTGATCGCCATGCGGCTCGGACCACGTTCCCGCGTCGTAGACCCGGAATCCCTCTGGGGTGGACACGAAGACATTCCGCCCGTCTCCGGCCGGGTTCACCCGCAGGAAGCCGGGCATTTCGGTGGTGTCGAGCACCTCGAGCGTGTCGGCGTCGAGAGTCATCAGCCCGCCGTCATAGGTGGCCACGAGTCGGGCCTGCGGGCCGGCGGCCTCCTGGGGAGCTTCGGTGCCCGGTCCCGCATCGTTGCCGCCTATGACGTCGGACGTCGCCTCCGCCCCGGCGGGCGATTCCGCGCCTCCCTCCTGTATCGCGCCGGACTCGTTCGAACAGGCGGCGGCAAAGACGGCGGCCGTCATCGAAACGCCCACGAGCGTCCCGAGCCTGCGGCGTTCTATGGCGAGTTGGCTATTCACAGTGCGTAAATCCCTTCGTCCCGCGGGTGAAGTTTTCACCCCGCATCCAAACTGATAATGAAAACGATTATCAGTAAGGGTGAAGGCTAGCACCCCCGGATCTCGGTTGGTCGACCGGGATTGGGGGTGCCGGAACTATGAGACGAAGAGTGGGGTGGTCAGCGCCTGCCGCGAACGAGACCGAACAGTGTGACGCCGGCGAGGGCGAGCAGCGCCAGAAGCGCGAGGATCAGCCCGCCCCAACTCGTGTGGTGGAACACCAGGCCCGATAGGTATCCGAGCGCGGACGAGCCGAGGTAATAGCAAAATAGGTACGTAGACGAAGCCTCGGCGCGATTGGATTTGGCCAGTGCCCCGACCCAGCCGGAGGCGGTTGAGTGTGCGGCGAAGAAGCCGCCGGTCATCACCGCCATTCCCAGTAGTACGAGCAGCAGGTGCGACGACAAGGTGAGGAGCAGCCCTGCCGCCGCCGCGGTGATTCCAACGCCGACTACGGCGGTGCGGCCGACTCGCGAGGCGAAGGTGCCCGCGCGCGCCGAGGTCCAGGTGCCGACGAGGTAGATGAGGAACACCAGGCCAACGGCGGCCTCGGAGAAGCCGAAGTCCGAACGCAAACGGAAGCCTAGATAGTTGTAGAGGGAGACAAACACGCCCATGAGGAGAAACGCGAGTATGTAGAGCCCGGCAATCTGCCGGTCGCGCCAATGTGCGGCCAGAGCGGCGAGCTCACTGCGAAGCGTGATGGTCTTGGGTTCGAAATTGCGCTGATGGGGCAAAAGTACGGCGAAAATGATCGCGAATACCAGTGCGAGCAGCGCCGTGGCGAGCAGGGCCCAGCGCCAGCTGCCGAGCTCGAGCATTCCGGCGGGGACGAGCCTGCCGAGAAGCCCGCCAATCGTCGTGCCGGCGACGTATTTCCCCATCGCCGCGGGAAGGGACTCGGCGGACATCTCCTCGGCGAGCCACGCCATTGCGACTGCAGGAACGCCGGCGACGAAGACTCCCTGGATCGCCCGGCCGGCGACGAGAACTTCGATCGTCGGAGATGCCGAGAGTGCCACGCCGATCAAAGTCGCGACGACGGCGGAGATAATCATTACCCGGCCGCGCCCGAACCGCTCGGAGAGGATCGACGCGGGGATGATCGCAGCGGCAAGCATTCCGGTGACCGCCGAGACGGTGAGCGATGCCGAGGCGGGGGAGACGTGGAGCTGTTCGGTCAGAGCCGGCAGCAGCGCCTGTGTCGCGTACATCGCGTTGAACGAGGCGAGGCCGGCGGCGATCAGCGCGATTATCGCCTTCGAGTACTCCGGCGCGCCGGGGTGCAGTCCGGCGTCAGGCAGTGTCTCGGAGGTAACTGTGGTCTCGGAACTCGCAGGCATGCCTCTACTGTGGGTGTTTACTTGACATGCGTCCAATGCATATAAATGGACAATGACTTGTACTAGATGCATGAGCACAGGGCGGTGAGGGCAACATGTTGATACGAGGCTGGAGTCCCGAGTGGTTTCTCACACTCTGCACGATCGGCTCGATGAGCGCGACGGCGGATTTTTTGGGCATCCCACAGTCGACGCTGTCGCGGCGGCTCCAACGCCTCGAGCACGATGTGGGCACGCAACTTTTCGACAGGGCCGCCGGCGGGCTGAGCCTCAACAGCCGCGGGGAGGTGCTGCGCGAGCATTTGGGCCGCGCGGATGCCGAGGTGGTCGCAGGGGTTGAGGCCGTGCGACGGATAAGCGACCCGGACCGCGGCACCATCCGCTTCGACTTTCTCCATTCGTTGAGCACCTGGCTCATGCCTCGGCTCGTGCGCGGTCACCTCGGCCGCCGACCCGGCGTCGAGTTCGTGCTGCACCAGGGCCCGGGAGTCGAGCTGTCCGAGCGCGTCGCGGCCGGGCTCAGCGATATCGCTCTCGCGACGCCGAGGCCGACGGACCCAGACCTCGAGTTCGTTCTCGTCGCCGATGAACGACAGGGGCTCGCCGTGCCCCGCGAACATCGCCTCGCCTCCCGCCGGCGCGTCCGTCTCGCCGAGGTTGCCGGCGAGCCTTTTGCGACCCTGTTGCCCGGGTACGGCACGCGCCAGGTCTTCGACGAATTGTGCGCCGAGGCCGGCTTCACCCCGCGCATCGTGTTCGAAGCCGGCGAGATCCCCACCGCCGGTGGACTGGTCTCCGCCGGGCTCGCGCTGGCCGTTGTCCCGCTCGGCTATCCGTCGATGCAGCCCGAAAACACGGTGGTTGTGCCGCTACAAACCAGAATCCGCCGAGAAATCGGCGTCGTACGCAACGCCCGTGCGGCCCCGAATCCCCCTGTGGAGGAGTTCTGGGCACATGTGACGTCGGAGGCGCCGGGCCTTCTCGCCGACTCGGAGATCGCCCACCTCTGAAATCGGTGTCGACACTTCGCTTTCTGGGCCTACACTCGGGGTATGTCCACAACAAAGAAGTCTTCGAAACGTGGCGACATCCTCATCGACCGTGTCTACGACGCCCGCAAGGGCGAAGGTGTGCCCGAGGGCGCCGAGTGCTTCCTCGTCGACCGGCTGTGGCCGCGCGGCGTGGCCAAGGACTCGATCGAACTCGACGGCTGGCCGAAGGAACTCACGCCGTCGAACGAACTGCGCAAGCGATTCCACGACGGGGATCTCGATTGGCCAAACTTCTCGAAGGCGTATCGGAAGGAACTCGACGACTCCTTCACAGCAGGCGATCTCGACGAGGCGTTGTCGGAGCTGCGCTCATCGCTGACCGAAGGCGATGTCGTCCTCCTCATCGCGGGGAAGGACACCGAACACACCCACGCCAAGGTGCTGCGCGACTGGCTGCAGGGCGCCCTTTAGGAACGTCGCCGCTTCGCCTCCCGGCCTCAGGGGAGCCGGTTGAGCACCACCAGCGCCGCATCGACGATCTTCCAGCTCACCTTCCCGCCACTGGCTGAGGCGAGCGAACGCAAGGGGAACTCACGCATCGCGGACTCGAGGAGTTGGTTGGATTCGCCCTTCTCGCCCGCCCGGGAGGCGACCGCGCGGAGGAGACGCGGAAGCACAAGCCCGGCGAGTTTGGACATCTGAATCTCTGCGATCGTGCTGTCCCGGGTGAACGGACGGGCCGGGCGCGGGCTGGGGATGGACCGACCCAGTAGCGCCGCGAAACCGGCGTCGTCCGCTGCGCCGAGGACCCGCTCGTCTGTCACGCCCTCCGGGGAATCGGAACCGGCGACGTCGACGCGGGATTCCCACACGATGTCGGCACTATTGCGGCCGACCTGCACGATGACCTCGCCCGGCGGGCACACCCACCGCTCTTGCCGCGGACTATAGACGTGGAACGCATCGGCGCTGACCTCCACCTCGACCGAGACTTCCTCGCCGGGAGCGGTGTCGACCGAGGTGAAGCCGGCGAGCACCCGCGCGGGAGAGGCGACCTCCCGCGCGTCGGCGAGATAGACCTGGATGCACTCGCGGCGCGGGCGGCCACCGGTGTTTCGAACCTTCGCGTACACCGTCGGGGTGGTGGTGCCCCACCGCACGTCGGCGGGAGTGACGGTCGTGGCGGACAGGGAGAAATCGGACCACTCGGTGGACCCATAGCCGAGGCCGTAGCCGAACGGGAACCGCGCGGCCGGGCCTGCGGTGGCATGGTGACGGTAGCCTACCGACACTCCCTCGCGGTGCTGAACCTGGCGGATCGAACCCGGGAACCACGGATCGGCGAGAAGGTCTGACAGTCGTTCCGGAACGGATTCGGCGAGCCGCCCCGACGGCTCGGCGTCACCGAAGAGGATGTTCGCGATCGCGTATCCGCCGGCCTGCCCGCCGAGGTACGCCTCGACAATCGCGGCCGGCGGCGTCGTGGACGCCCACCCCATGTCGACTGGGGACCCGTTGCACAGAAATACGATTGTGCGGGGATTGACCGAGGTGACGGCCTCGATGAGGTCGAGTTGCTGTTGCGGTAGCGCGAAGGAGGTGCGGTCGACTCCTTCGCTTTCCGCGGCCGCAGGGAGCCCGGCGACGAGGACGACCGTTTCGCAGCCGCGTGCCACGGCAACTGCCTCGGCGAGCTTGCGCTCGTCCCGGGCATCGGGACGTGCGGCGTCATACCCGGGAGCGAAGAGGTGGGCGATGTCGCGTTCGCCGAGCGCATCCCGAAGCGAGGTCAGGCGCGCAGAGTTGATACGTGAGCTGCCCGCGCCCTGATAACGCGGCGATTCCGCGAATTCGCCGATGACGCCGAGGGAACCGGACGTGTCGATGGGGAGGGTGCCATCGTTGGTCAAGAGCACGGCGCCGGCGGCCGCGGCCTCGGCGGCGAGCGCGTCGTGTTTGGCGATGGTGTTCGCGTCGATACCGGTGTTCTCGACATGCGTAGAGGCTTTCTCGGCCAGGTTATCGAGGCGCGTGACGGCGCGGTCGAGAGCGAACGCGGTGACGGCGTCGCGCTCGGTATTGCGAAGGAGCTCGCCGGTATTGAGCTCGGAGCCGGGCATTTCGAGGTCGAGCCCGGCCTTGAGCGCCTCCGCTCGGGGACCCGTGGCTGCCCAGTCGCTCACAACCACGCCGTCGAAGCCCCACTCCTCGCGCAGGATCGAGGTGAGCAGCGTGCGGTTACACGAGGCAGAGGTGCCGTTGACCGAGTTGTAACTGCACATCACCATCCACGGCTCACTCTCGCGCACGGCGATCTCGAATCCGCGGAGGTAGAGCTCTCTGAGCGTGCGCTCGTCGAGGACGGCGTCGACCGAGTAGCGGAATGATTCCTGGTTGTTGACGGCGAAGTGCTTGAGTGTCGCGCCAGTCCCCGTCGACTGGATGCCGCGGACGAGAGACGCGGCGAGAGTGCCTGAGAGCAGCGGGTCCTCGGAGAAATATTCGAAGTTTCGTCCGCACAGCGGATGGCGTTTGATGTTCATTCCCGGGCCGAGGAGGACATGAACGCCGAGAGCCGCCGCCTCAACGCCGAGCGCCTCGCCGACGCGGCCGAGAAGATCCCGGTCCCACGTCGACGAGAGCGCGGAGGCCGTGGGGAAACACGTGGCGGGATAGGCGTCCTCCAGGTCGAGAGCGTCTCCGCCGCCGACCTGCCTTCGCACCCCGTGCGGTCCGTCGGTCATGACGACCCGCACCCCGTCCGGGCCGAGGGGCATGGTGTTCCAGAAATTTTCGCCGGACACCGCGCGGACGCGGGACTCGAGCGAGCGTTGACCCTCAGTGCTCATGGCCCACGTCTACCATCTTTTGGCGGCGTCCGCGCCCGTCAGTCGAGAGACGCAGCCAGCTCCGTGCCCTGCTTGATCGCGCGCTTGGCGTCGAGCTCGGCGGCGACGTCTGCACCGCCGATAATCGAGGTCGCCACCCCTGCACGGGTCAGGGGATCGACGAGCTCACGGACCGATTCCTGCCCGGCGCAGATGACGACCGTGTCGACATCGAGGACGCGGGTATCGGTGACCTTGCCATCCGAGTCTCGGAAGGACAGGTGCAGCCCGGCGTCGTCGATCTTGTCGTAGGTGGCTCCGAGGATCTGTTCGACGCCCTTCATCTTCACGCTCGCGCGGTGCACCCAACCGGTCGTCTTGCCGAGTCCCTTGCCCATGCGCGAGGTTTTGCGCTGGACCATGTACACCTGCCTCGCCGCCGGTGCCGGGCGCGGCTTGGTGACGAAACCGGGAACCTCCGGATCGTCGTCCACGCCCCACTCCTGCTCCCACTCCTTGAGATGGAGCGTTGGGGAGTTGTCGGTGGTGAGGAACTCGGCGATATCGAAGCCGATACCGCCCGCACCGACGACGGCGACGGTGTCCCCGATCACGCGGTCGCCGAGTACGCAGTCGGCGTAGCTCATGACCTTCGGATGGTCGATTCCCTCGATATCGGGCATGCGCGGGGTGACTCCCGTCGCGACGACGACATGGTCGTAGCCCTGCGAGATGAGCTCGTCCGCCGTCACTCTGGTGCCAAGCCGCACGTCCACGCCGAGCCGGTCGAGCTGGGTGGTGAAGTAGCGGATGGTTTCGGAGAATTCCTCCTTGCCCGGAATGCGCGCGGCGATGGAGAACTGGCCGCCGATCGAGGAGTCCGCCTCGAACAGCGAGACACGGTGCCCCTTCTCCGCGGCAGACACCGCGGCCGACAGCCCGGCCGGGCCCGCGCCGACGACGGCGACCTTCTTCGCATGCCTTGTGGGGGACAGTACGAGGCTGGTCTCGCGACCCGCGCGCGGATTGACCAGGCACGAGACCTTTTTACCGACGAAGGCGTGGTCGAGGCACGCCTGATTGCAGCCGATGCACGTGTTGATCTCGTCGACCTTCGACATGAAGGCGGGGTCGGCGAGCAGCGGCCGCGCCATCGAGACCGCGTCGACCTCGCCGCGCTCGAGAATCTCCTCGGCGACCTCGGGGGTGTTGATGCGGTTGGAGGCGATGAGCGGAATCGAAACCTCCCCGCGCAGGCGCTCGGTGAACTTGACGAACGCCGCGCGCGGAACGGACGTGACGATCGTCGGCACCTTGGCCTCGTGCCAACCGATGTCGGTATTGATCGCGTCGACGCCACGTGCCTCGGCTTCGCGGGCGAGCTGCGTGATCTCATCCCACGTCTGTCCGCCCGCAACGAAGTCGGCGATCGACTGGCGCAGGATCACCGGAAAGTCGGAGCTCACGCGCGCGCGGATCGCGTCGATGACCTCGAGAAGGAACCGCTGCCTGTTCTCCGTCGACCCGCCCCACTTGTCGGTGCGATCGTTGGTGTGCGGGCAGAGAAACTGGTTGATGAGATAGCCTTCGCCGCCCATGATCTCGATCGCGTCGTACCCCGCCTGCTGCGCGAGTTCGGCGGCCTTCCCGTACGAGGAGATGACATGGCGGATCATCCGCTCGGACATGCGCAGATGCTTGAACGGGTGGATCGGCGAAGGCTCGGTCCCGGGGGCCACCTTGAGCGGGGTCACGCCGTAGCGGCCCGCGTGCAGGATCTGCATGCACACCAGCCCTCCGGCCTCGTGCACCTTCTTCGTCACGCGTCGGTGGTGGATGACGTCGAGCTTCCCGGTCATCTTGGCCCCGAAGGGCAGCAACTGTCCTGTTCTGCTCGGCGCCACGCCGCCTGTGACGATGAGTCCGATTCCCCCACGCGCGCGTTCGGCGTAGAAATCGCCGAGCTTGTCGGCGTTCCACACATGATCTTCGTATCCGGTGTGCATGGACCCCATGACCGAGCGGTTCGGCAGGGTCATCGAGTTGATGCGCAGCGGCTCGAAAAGATGGGGAAAGTGGGCGTTCGACATGGGGTTTCTCCTAGGGGCAGGGTCGTAAAGGAGTGTGGTCGGTCGGTGGGCGGAGGTTACTTGGCGGGCGCCGAGTCACGGAGTTCGCCTTCGAGCGCGTCGATGACCTCGGTGCACCAGTCGACGAAAAACGTCTCCACGCCGATCCCGCCGCGGAGGACGAGATACTGGTGGAGCTTTCTTTCGGTGCGCGCGGAGTCCGGAGGGAACTGTTCCGCGGCGAAGGTGTGGAACAACTCCAGGCGGGAACGGTGGAGCTCGCGATGGCGATCGATCTCGGCGATGAGCCGGGGCAGGTCGGCATGTTCGGCCGCGCGGATCTTGACGCCGAGATCGTCTCGCAGGGTCTGGATCGGTGTGGGCGTGACGACCCACTCGCGCAGGAAGTCTTGCCCTGCGCCAGAGAGCGAATACACCTTCTTGTCCGGCCGCCCGTCCTGGGCGACCGACTCGCAGTCGACTAGGCCGTCCTCGGCCAGGCGGCCGAGGGTGCGATAGATCTGCTGGTGCGTCGCGGACCAGAAGTGCCCTATCGACGTGCTGAACTGCCGGCCCAGCTCGTAGCCGGTGCCGGCACGTTCCGCGAGCGACACGAGGATCGCGTGTT
>DGYFI06202__coassemble_1156_pt1 | contig 12607 bp, 10 predicted proteins | sample DGYFI06202__metabat2_low_PE_038 | metagenome-assembled genome bin DGYFI06202
GGCCGACGAACTGAGCAACGACGAGCTTCGCGCCGGGGGCCGCCGGCTTGTCGAGCGCCTGCCGCAACTGCGACCCGACGTCGTCGCGGTCGCAGGGATTACCGCATTCCGGGTGGCGTTCGACAACCGCAAAGCCGTGCTCGGCGAACAAGACACCGCGGCGATTCCCGGGTGGCCGGGCGAGGTGCGCCTCTGGGCGGTGCCGCAGCCCAGCGGTCTCAATGCCCACGAGAACATCGATTCGCTGGCGGCCAAATGGCAGTCGGTGTGGGAAGCGGCGACGGCTGCGTCCGACGAAGGATGAGTACGACACATACATCCGGTTGCTCAGCCCAGTGCTCGGTCTAACAAAGCGCATTATCTGGGAATTCACAGGTACGTTGTCGGATGTAGACCGACGAAAGACATCCGAATTACGCGCCATGGAGGATCGCCTGTGAGCCCGATCGCCGACACCACCGACAAGATCTGGAAGAACTCTTACGCCGACGGGGTGCCATTGCAGCTCGATTACGGGCACGACACCCTTGTCGACACGTTCGGAGAGGCGGTCAAGAAGTACCGCAAGCGCAGCGCGCTGTCTTTCTTCGGCAAGTCGACCACGTACGGCGAGCTCGGTGAGAAGGTGCTCCGCTTCGCTGCGGTCCTCCACGCAAAGGGCGTGCGCTCAGGGGATACGGTCGCGCTCGTCCTGCCGAACAGTCCGCAGAACGTGATCGCGTTCTGGGCGACGCTGTCACTCGGGGCGTGCGCGGTCCAACACAATCCGCTGTATACGGCAGCCGAGCTCACCGCACCGTTCCAGGACCATGCCGCGAAGGTGGCAGTCGTGTGGAACAAGGCCGCAGACACCATCGACAAGGTCGCCGCGGAGACGCCCGTCGAGACGATTATCGCGGTCGACCTCATCGCGGAGATGCCGCTTTCGAAGCGGATCCCGCTCGCGCTTCCGCTCCCGCCGCTGCGCAAGATGCGCGCCCAGCTCAGCGAGAAGGCGCCACAGCACGAGGACTTCAACTGCCTCCTGGACAAGGCCTCGGCACGCAAGGGCAAGAAGGTCACGAAGGCCGCCGAGGTCACCGAGTCCGGGGCGGCGCTCATGCTCTACACCTCCGGCACCACGGGCAAGCCCAAGGGCGTGCCGCTCAGCCACGAGAACCTGCGCGCCAACGTCAAGCAGGGCATCGCCTGGGTGCCCACGCTGCGCGAAAACATCCAGCACGTCATGCTCGCCGCGTTGCCGATGTTCCACGCCTACGGGCTCACCCTCAACATGACGCTCGCGCCGTTCATCGGCGGCCAGATCATCCTGCTGCCCTCGCCCACCAAGGAACTGCTCACCGATGCGCTGAAGAACCATTCGCTCACATGGGTGCCCGGCGTGCCGGCGCTCTACAACACGATCCTCGATATCGCCGAGTCCAAGGGATATGCGCTGGATAACGTGCGCGCGGCGTTCTCCGGGGCGGCTTCACTTCCGACCGACGTCATCGAGCGGTGGGAGAAGACGACGGGCAGCGTTCTCATCGAGGGCTACGGGCTGTCCGAGACCTCCCCGATTCTCGTCATCAACCCGGCGAACGAGGACCGGCGCCCCGGCTACATCGGGTTGCCGATCCCCGATACCGACATCAAGTTCGTGAGCACCGAGGACCCGACCGTCGAGGTGGGGATCGGCGAGGAGGGCGAGATCATCGCGAAGGGCCCGCAGGTGTTCGGCGGGTACCTCAACCGCCCGGAGGCCAACGAGGAGTCGTTCGTCGACGGCTGGTTCCGCACGGGTGACGTCGGGGTCATGGATTCGGACGGGTTCATCAAGATCGTCTCCCGCGTGAAGGAGATGATCATCACCGGCGGATTCAACGTGCACCCGCAGGAAGTCGAGGATGTAATCGCGCAGGTCGACTCCATTGAGAAGGTCGCCGTGGTCGGCGTTCCCAAGGACGACGGTTCCGAGAAGGTCGTCGCTGCGGTCGTCCTCGCCGACGGCGCGACGCTCGACGTCGACGCGCTGAGGAAGCACTGCCAGGAGAACCTCACCCGCTATAAGGTGCCGCGCGAGTTCTACGCCTTCGACGAACTCGCCGAGGACCAGCTTGGCAAGATCCGCCGCGTCGAGGTGCGCCAGCAGGTGCTGGACATGCTCGACGAGGCGTGATCTGGACGGTGCGCCCGAGGCGCGGGGCCCACACAGCGAACTATGAGCGGCGTCGTAGGTTCATCCATGCGGCGCCGCTCATTCTTGATATGAGTACTCCGCTGCCGGCGGGGAACCAGCTATCGAGGAGGATCCATGTTCGCCGCGCGAGGCAACCACGCACCCACCTACACGGACGAGAAGATCTTTTCGACGACGCTCTACCCTCGCTCCACGGACAGCGACTGGCGCGAGATCGTCATCCGCGCGCGCAGCCAGGAGGAAGCCGACAGGCTTGCCTCGCGAGTCGAGGAAGGCGGCTACTCGGGGATCTTCCTCATCTCCCCCGCTCGCGCCTGCGCACGACTCGTCGACGAATGGGGGCGGGTGTTTCGCGTCGGGCACTGACCGCGCGACGCCGACGCAGATTCGGGTTAGGGGCTGACCTCGAGCATCTCGGCCGGCACGTCCACGTCGGCGCGCCGCAGCTCGTCGCCGATCGAGGCCATCGTCCGCGAGATGATCTCCGGCGCCGCGCCGTCAACCACAAAGTTGACCGAGCGCAGGTTGGGAAGTTCGTAGCGCTTTTTGACGTAGCCGGACACGGCCGGCAGGGCCGCTTCGATCGCGGGGATGTCGAATGCTTCGCGCAGCCACGCGAACGCGGCGTCGTCCCACACCCAGATCGCAATGTTGCAGCCCGCTCCGACGGCGCCGATGCGCACGCCCGCGAGCGTGCCGAGCGCGGTGGGACGGGTGCGGCCACCGGGGACCGTCGCGTCGAGTTCGGGCACGAGAGTCAGCGCGTCGCGCGCATCCCCCTTGCCCACCGGCGCTGTGCGCAAGGGGCCGCCGACTGGCTCGTTGGAGCCGTTGGGATGTGTGACGACGCAGGTCGAAAGCTCACGGGAGAGCCAGCGCAGCTCTCGGCGCACGAGGGAATCGTCGCCTGCCGCGGTCTCCCAAACGAACACGACCGCCTGCGCGTCCGGCGGTAGCTCGCCGCGAGCGCCGCGCAGGACGACACGATCGAAGCCTTCCTGGCCGATCCCAATGCTGTCGATACGCAGGACCACATCCGGCGAGGGGTAGCGTGCGCCACCGATGCCGTCGAGAAGCTGATCGGTGACGGTGCCGACGGTGACCGAACCCATCGCTCCGGGATGCCGGGTGATGATGGCGGTGCCGTCGGCATGGATCTCGGCGACCGGATAGCCGCCGGCGACCGGGTCGATCGTCGAACGCGTCTGGTCGGTAGAGCCACGGGAGGTGCCCGTGGCGCCCGGCCCGCCGGAGATGACGTGTCCGACGGCCACGGCGCCGGCGAGCGCGTCGAGATTGTCGCGGGTCCAACGGTGGTGGGCGATCGCGGCGCCGAGGACGAGCGCCTCCCGGGATACGCGACCGGTGATGACGATCTGCGCACCGCCGTCGAGCGCGTGCGCGATACCGAAGGCGCCGTACGAGACGGTCGCGACCTTCGGCTCGGGCTCGTCCGCGGGGACCTGCCCGGCAAGCTGGTCGGGCGTGCAGTGCCCGGCATCGATCCACGACACCGCGATATCCGCCCCGCGCGCTGCGAGGAGCTCGCTGACCTTGATCGCGAGAGCCTCGGGCGCGAGTGCGCCGGCGTTGGTGACGATCGTGACGCCGCGGTCCGCGACCATATCGACCGCGTATTCGAGCTGGGTGAGAAATGTGGTCTCGAAGCCGTCTCCACCCGCGGCCACCTCGTCCGCGAGACGCACCATCGCGACATCGGAGAGCAGGTCCATCGCCAACACGTCGAACTGGGAACCGGCGATGAAGTCGCGCATCGCGCCCGCCCGGTCTTGGCGGCGTGCGGACATGTTGGCGATACGCAGTGCGGCATTGCCGCGGGCCTGCGACGCCTGCGCGACGGGCTGGGTCATCCTCGCCTCCTTCTCAAAGTATGTCTCCAACCGTACCGCCGTCGCAGGCCGTGCGACGGCAACCGGCTAGGTTGGATTCCATGATCGTTCCCGCCATCCCGCAGTCCGCGCTCGACGTCTTCGAGTCCACGAAGGGTTTCATGCCGCTGGACGAGGGCCGCGTGCTGCACGAGATCGCCTACTCGTACCTCGCCGGCGCCGCCGCGGGCGCCCGTCCCGCGGTTGGCGTGGAGATCGGAACCTATGCAGGGCGTTCGACCGTGCTGCTCGGGGAAGCCGCGCGCGCCGCGGGCGCCCGGATCGTCACCGTCGATCATCATCGCGGCTCCGAGGAGCATCAGGAGGGCTGGGAATATCACGACGCCGAGCTCGTCGACGCGCACACCGGCCGGATCGAAACGCTCGGTCTCCTCCGTCATACGCTCTGGGATGCGCAGCTCGACGACATCGTCCTCCCGCTCGTCGGTTCCTCGCCCGCGGCGGCGTCAGTGTGGTCGACCCCAGCGCGCTTCGTGTTCATCGACGGCGGGCACTCGGAAGCGGCCGCCCACGCCGATTTCGAGGGCTGGGCGCCGTGGGTCGAGATAGGCGGGGCGCTGCTCATCCACGACGTGTTCCCCGACCCGGCGGACGGCGGTCGCCCGCCATTCGAAATCTACGAACGTGCCCTGGCCACCGGGCAGTTCACCGAGGTCGCCGTCCAGGACTCGTTGCGCGTGCTGCGCCGCGACTCGGGCGAGCTCGGCGCGCCGATGCCGCCGCGCACGTAATAATCGCGCCATGTTCGACTCACCGTCCATCGATTTTCCCGAGCGGATTTCTGCCGCGGGCCTCGAACTGCGCCGGTTACGCGCGCCCGCGCACGACGGGGACGCTACAGACGTCGAGGCGATCGACAATGCCGTCGCGCCCGAATCGATCCGCGAGACCTTCTATTACTTCACCTCCATCCCCGCCGGGGACGGCAGCCTCGCCGAGTTCCTCGCCGAAGCCGCCCCGCGGGTGACGTACGGGGTGTGGAACGGAGAGGGTCCACTCGGCAGCACAAGCCTCTATAACTGGGATCTCGCAGCCCGGACCTGCATGATCGGCTACACCTGGTTATCACCCGCAGCGCGCGGAACCGGCGCCAACGCGAAGGTGAAGGCCGCGCTTTTCGCCACTCTTACCCGGCACGGCTTCACCGCCGTTCGGCTGCGTGCCGACGTCGACAACACCCGCTCGCGGGCGGCGATGCGGAAGATCGGGGCGCGCGAGGCCGAGATCGATCCCGCCCCTCGCCTCTACGAGTGGGATCCCGAACGCTGCTCGCGCTCGCAGTACTTCGTCGTCGAGCTCTGAGCGCCGCGGCGGCGTACACCCGAATACACGCCGCCATCTAACCCCGTTGCCGCTACACTTCGATACATGCATGGCTCGCGCGAACCCGGCGTCCGACGTCATAGGGAGGTCTGTCCATGAGCACCGCCGATAACGCGCCCACGCGACAGGCCAACCCGTTCCGGCCGGGCTTCGGCCGGATGCCCCCGATCGTCGCGGGGCGCGATATCCATATCGGCCGGATCACCGACGCGATGGTCGACGGCGGCGGCGAACACTTCCTGCTGCGCGGGCACCGCGGCATGGGCAAGACCGTCCTGCTCAGTCTCGCGGTCGACGCGGCACTCGAGCAGGGCTGGCTCCCCTTGTCGACGACAGCGTCCTCGACTCTTGTAGAGAAGCTCGTGCACACCGAAATCCCCGAGATGCTTCGCGCGCTCGAAGGCGGAAAGAGCGAACGGGCGCAGGTCACCGGCGTGCAGATCGCCTCGGTTGGCCAGATCTCGACGACGCGCACGAAAATTCATCCGAGCAAGCCGACGCTCGAATCCCGGCTGCGCGAGCTCGTCGACACCGCATCCGCTGCGACCGGCCGCACCACCGGTGTGGTGCTCACGGTCGACGAAATGCATCGCCAGGCGCTCGACGATCTCGCCGAGATCGCCGCGGTCACCCAAACGCTCACCCGCGACAACTTCCCCATCGTCTTCGTCGGTGCCGGGCTGCCGCCGAACGTCCACGCCCTCCTCGAGGAGCCGCGCACGACGTTCCTGCGCCGCGCGCAGTCCATCGAGCTCGGCCCGCTCGGTCTACCGGACACCCGCACGGCGCTGCTCGATCCATTTTATGACGCCGGACGCCGCGTTTCCGAAGACGCCGCCGATCTCGCCACCCAGGTGACCCAGGCCAACCCGCACCTCATCCAGCTCTTCGGCCGCGAACTGTGGGATTCGGTTGCTGAGCGGGAGTCGGGCGCCGCCGCGCCGATCGACGTCGATGACGTGACCACTGCGATCCCGCGTTTCCGCGAGCATATGCGCCAGCAACTGCACTGGACGGCGCTCAAGGGGCTCACCGAACGCCAGAGCGAATACCTCACCGCAGCCGCCGAATTCGACCTTCCCACCGAGGCGAGAACCGTGCGCGAGCGCCTCGGCTGGACCGAACAGACGGCGAACAACACGCTCACCGCGCTCGTGTCTGCCGGCGTCATGTACCGGCCGCAACACGGCCGGCTCGATTTCGCGGTCCCCTACCTGCAGGAACACGTGCGCACGGAGGGTACGTCGATCCCCGATCTCGCGCCGATCCATAAGCCACCGCGGCACTCGGAGATCGCGAAGCTTCTCTTCCCCGGCTCCTGAGCCTGGTGGCCCCGTCGTTTTCAGCGCCTAATCGTTCACCGAAACGTCCCTCGTCGTTTCCGGAGTCGTACCCCGGCGGTGTGCACTATGGAGCTGTGCCACTTTCCTCCGCCGATCCCCTCGTTTTGTCGTATCCGTTCACCGGGCGCTGGCTCGCCCGGAACAGCCCCGCGCGCCGAGTCCCGAGCCACGGCACGGATCTCATGGGCTCGACGTACGCGATAGATTTCGTCGCCGTCGGGGAGGATCACCGGGGCGCCCCGTTGTCCCTCGGCGCGGCGCTCGGCACCGAGCCGCCGGAGAAGTTCGTCGGCTTTGGCGCGCAGATCAACGCGCCGATCGCCGGCCGGATCGTCGAATCGTATGACGGCGCACAGGACCATGTCGCTAGGCGGTCCCAGCTCACCCTCGTGCCTTATCTACTCACCCAGGCGCAGCGATTGCGCGAGGGCGTACATGGCCTGGCCGGCAACTATGTGGTCATCGATATTTCCGGGGAGGGCCCGTTCGTTCTGCTCGCGCATTTGCAGCGCGGCAGTGTGTGCGTGCGCGATGGTGATTTCGTCGAGCCCGGGCAGCAGGTCGCGCGCTGCGGCAACTCGGGCAACAGCACGCAGCCGCACCTGCATCTTCAGGTCACCGATTCCACCGACTGGCGCCACGCGAACGGGCTCCCTATCGCGTTTCGCCACCCTGGAGCCCCGGCGCTGCCGGCGGAATCGGAAATCGTCGACGTCTGAGCCCCGTGGGCCCAGACGTCGACGGTAGAGCGATTTCGGACGGCTGCTAGTTCGCCGCGCGGACCGGCGCGTTCTTTAGCTCGCGGAGCGCGGTGCGCAGGCCACGCCGCTTACCGGTGGCCGGGTCGACTCCGAAGTGCGAGTTCATGCCCTCGAGGATCGCGAACCGGAGCTCGGAAGCGGTCTCCGGCGCATCGTCGGAGGTGGCCTTGAGCATGGCGTTGGGCACTGCCAGCTTCGCGATCGTGCGGAACGACTGCCAGTACTGGTTCATCAGCGAACCGGTCGTGTACGGGAGGTCGTAGCGTTCGCAGATGTCGCGCACCCGAACCGCGATCTCCTCGTACCGGTTGCTCGGCAGGTCCGGGTACATGTGGTGCTCGATCTGGTGGCTGAGGTTTCCGCTCATGAGCCGCATCACCGGGCCGGCGTGGAAGTTGGCTGAACCGAGCATTTGACGCAGGTACCAACGTGCCTGATCTTCGTCCTCGTATTCCTCCATGGTGAACTTCTCCGCGCCGTCGGGGAAGTGCCCACAGAAGATCACCATGTACGACCAGTAATTGCGGATGATGTTGGAGGTGAAGTTCGCCGTGATCGTGCTCTTCCAGTTCGGTCCGGCGAGCACGGGAAAGATGAGGTAGTCCTTCGCGGCCTGCTTGCCGACCTTCTGGCCGATGATGCGCAGGTCCTTGAACGCCTGACGCCAGGTCTTCTTCTTTTCGCGCAGCTTTGCGACCTCGACGTGATGCAGCGCTACGCCGACCTCGAAGAACGTTCCGAGAAGCAGGTTGTAGAAGGTGTTGCCGACGTTCCACCATTCCCACGGCTGATCGCGAGTGACCCGCAAGATGCCGTACCCGACGTCGTCGTCCATCCCGACGATATTGGTGTACTTGTGGTGGACGAAGTTGTGCGAGTGCTTCCACTGCACGCTGGGGCAGGTGTTGTCCCATTCCCACGACATCGAGTGGATCTCCGGGTCGTTCATCCAGTCCCACTGGCCATGCATCACGTTGTGCCCGAGCTCCATATTTTCGAGGATCTTGGCCACGGAAAGCATCGCCGTACCGGCGAGCCATGCCGGCTTGTAGTTACTGAAGAACAGGCTCGCACGGCCGGCGGCGGCGAGGCCGCGCTGCCAGGCGATCACCCGGCGCACGTACTGGGCATCTTTCTCGCCCCGGCTCTCCTCGATGTCCTTGCGGATCTGTGCGAGCTCGGCGCCGAGGTTTTCGATGTCCTCTTCGGTGAGATGAGCATATTCGTCGATATCGGTGATGGCCATATGGTGCCTCCTAGTGATCGATGGTGCATTCGCCGGATACGGCACTGATACAGGTCTGGATTCGTTCGCCCTCGCGGCGCTCTTCGCCGGTACGCAAGTCCCGGACGTATCCGCTCGCGAGTTGGACTACGCAGGTTTGGCAGATCCCCATTCGACAACCAAAGGGAAGCTGGATTCCGAGCTCTTCGCCCGCTTCGAGGATCGTGGTCGCCCCGTCGAGAGTCACGGACTTATCGGAGACCGAGAAGGTCAGTGTGCCTCCCTCGCCGCCGTGGTCCGTGCGGGCGATGGTGAATCTTTCGACGTGGAGTTGGTCGGCGCAGCCCGCTTTCTCGAACTCGCTTTCCATGTCGTCGAGTAGCGCCACCGGGCCGCAAGCCCAGCATTCGCGTTCGCGCCAATCCGGGGCCGCGTCGTCGAGGCGAGCCACATCGAACTTGCCCATGGAACGGGTGAGCTGAAGGACCAGCGTGTACCCACCTGGCGCCTCCTCCAGCGCCTCCAGCTCCTCGCGGAAGATGACATCTTCGCGGGTCGGGGCGGAGTGAATGTGGACGATGTCGGGGAGATCGCCACGGTCGGCTAGCCACCGGAGCATGCCGATCACCGGCGTGATGCCGCTTCCCGCGGTCACGAAGAGGATCTTGTCTGGCACCGGTTCGGGAAGATGGAAATCCCCTTTCGGCGCGGCGAGCCGGATGATCGTTCCCGGAGCGACGCCGTCGACCAGGTGGGAAGACAAGAAACCGTCCGGGTTCGCCTTCACCGTGATCGAGATGATCTTGTCGTTCGACTCCCCCAGCGAGGTGAGCGAGTAGGAACGCCAATGCCACCGCCCTCCGATCTGCACCCCGATCCCGACATATTGGCCGGGGGTGTAACTGACCGGAAAGCCCCAACCCGCGCGGATCGTCACCGTCGCGGTGTCTTCGGTTTCCTTCTCGACGCTGACGACGCGGCCCCGCAGTTCTCGGGCCGACCACAGCGGATTGACGAGGCCGAGATAGTCATCCGGGAGCAGAGGCGTCGTGGCGCGCGCGGCGAGGCCGCGCACGACATTCATGCCCTTACGGTTGGAGCCGACGCCGGCGGCCGGCCGCTTGCTCCAGTTCACAAAATCCATGTCTCTCCTTTGGTCCGGCCACCATTAAGCTTGACAAAACATAGCTCACCGTCCAACTGTGACATTTGTAACACGGGACGGTGAACTTAAGGAATGTCAGCCCCTTTGGCAACTTGTCCAGGAGTTTCGCCGTCGATTCGGGGTCAGGCTTCGATCTTGATGCCGAGATGGGCGGCGAACGCTTCGACCATCAGTGCGACCTGTTCCGGCGACATCGTCGTCCCGGAAAGGTCTGCCGCATTTCGCACAGCAAGGACCTCGAGTCCCCGGAGATCAACATGGGAACGCTCTGAATGTGCGAGGTCCAGTTCGGTGACCGCGCATTCGCGGAACCGCACTCTGGTGAGGTGGGAATCCGCGAGATCGAACTCCCCCAGCTTGCATCCGACGAATTCGACGTCACGGAGCCGCGAACCTCTGAGGTTGATCCACTCGATCTTGCATTCGGTGAAGCGAACCGAACGCAGAGACGACTCCACCACGTCGATCGCCCCGAATCTGCACCCCTCGAAATCCACGGCTTCCAGCGAGGAGCCCGCGAGGTTGAGGGTCGGCGCGTTGAGCCCCCTGATTCGGGTGTCGAGGGCGCGAACGTCCGAGAATTTCGCGCCGTCCGCCGTCATTCCCGTTAATTCGCAGCCGTCGAAGTTCGCCGCCTCCAGGTCGACTCCCGAGATGTCGGCCCCGGAGAACCGGAGGTCCAGATAGTCACCTCCGGCGCCGAGTTCCGCAGCGTCGGCGTCCGTAAGCTCCCCCAGCGACAGGGGTTTGATCACCGGAGGCTTCGTCGGTGTCGTACGCGCCATGGGCTGGGCTCCTTCTTCGCGGGCGTGTTCGGTTCTCGTCCCGATGTCCGCTAGTCGATGTCTCCGAAATCAGTGCCGAAGCGGGAGCTGAGGAACTCCCCGACCACTGCGGCGCCGAGGTCGTCGAGATCGGGCGCGACGACGGTGCCGCTCACGCGGCGGGCCATCGCGTCGAGGAATCGCGCGAGCCCCGGATTTTCGCCGAGCCGGAAGAACGTGACCTGGGCTCCGAAGCGCGCGATCTTGTCGAGCTCGGCGACCGTCGCTGCAATCGTCTCGCGCGCCGGAGGGTAGGAGAACCACGGCTCGCCTCCCGGTTCCAGGTGCGCGGTCGGTTCGCCGTCGGTGACGACGAGCAGCACCGGCTGCATCGTCGGGTGTTTGCGAAAGTACTGCCCGGCGAGCAGCAGCGCATGGTGGAGGTTCGTGCCCTGTTCGTACTCGATGTCTCGTTCGAGTAGCTCGCCGATTTCCACCCGCTGTGCGTACCTCCCGAACGAGATGAGCTCAAGGTCGTCGCCGCGAAATCTCGTGCTCACGAGATGGTGAAGCGCGAGCGCGGTGCGCTTCATCGGCACCCAGCGCCCCTCCATGACCATCGAGAAAGAGGTGTCCACAAGCAGCACGACCGCCGCCTGTGTCCGGGCCTCTGTCTCGCTTACCTCGATGTCTGACGGCGCAAGCCGGAGCCCTTCGCGCGGATCCCCGCCCTCGCCTGCGGTGCGCGTGATCGCGTTGGAAATGGTGCGCGGCACGTTCCACGACTCGGTGTCCCCGAACTGCCAAGGCCTACTCGCGCCGGTCTGTTCGCCCGCGGCTCCCGACGACCTCGTGTCGCGAGTGCCGGTGCGCCCGGACAGTCGCGTTGCCGCGTCGCGCAGCAGTGACTTCCCGAGTTTGCGCATCGCCGCCGGCGACAGGCGCAGGTCTCCCTCGGCATTGCGGCGCAGGTAGCCGGAGTTCTGCATCGATTTCTCGAGATCGGCGAGTGTGCGTGCGCTCACCGCCGCCTCGCGGCCGAGGTGCCGTTCGAGCGCATCGATATCCAGCTCGGACAGCGGTGACTCCGAGCTCCAGTCGCCGAGTTGATCGGATAGCGCGTCGAGTTCGCCGAGCTCTGCCATCACCGACGTCCCTTCGCCGTAGCCGACCTGGTCGTCGCCGGTGAATTCCTCCGCGCCGTCCCAGTCCTCGTCCGGGCGAAGTCGGCGAAGGTTCTCATCGAGCGCGGACAGCTGGTTCTGGATGTCCGCCGATCCGAAGGCCTGCGCCGACAGGTTCATCAGCTCGTTGCGCTGCTCCTCGCTCATCGACTGCAGCATGCGCTGCGCGGCTGCAGAGCGTTGCGCCAGCACGTCGATGAGCTCGTCCACGTCGTTCGGGTTCTCCGGGAAGTAGTCGCCGTACCGTGACATGAAGTCGGCGAATTCCTCGTCGGTGTCCTCCCCGCGGGCGTGATGTTCGAGCAGCTCGTTGAGGTCTTCGAGCATCTCTGTGACGGCTTCGCGCTCGGATTCGCCCGCGTTTTCCAGCGCGCGCTTCATCCCCGCGAAGCGCGACTCGAGTGCCTCGCGGCCGAGGAGATCCTGAATCTGCTTGTACGTCTCATGCGCGTCGGACGAGGCCCAATCGTATTCGGCGAGGCCGGCCACCTTCCCGGCCGTGGATTCGGGGAGATTCTCGATCGTCATCTCCCGCAGCGTGCGGTCGGTGGGATCCATGCGTGCGTCGCGGGCGAGTTGGCTTCGTTCGGCGAGTAAGGCCTTGTCCAGCAGCTTGGACACCTCGTCGAGGGTTCCGCCGAGTTGGTGGCGACGCAGCAATTCGCGGCGCCGCTGTTGCACTCGACCGGAAAGGTCGTCGAGCCCCAGCTGCTCGCGCCCACCGCGGCGGAGGAATTCGCGCAGCGCCTGCTT
>DGYFI06202__coassemble_1159_pt1 | contig 12597 bp, 10 predicted proteins | sample DGYFI06202__metabat2_low_PE_038 | metagenome-assembled genome bin DGYFI06202
CGTTCTTCGTCTCGGTGCGCGTGCCGAACTCGGTGGTGCCCTTGGGCATGAGTGAAACGTTCGCATCACAGCGGATGGAGCCCTGGTCCATGCGCGCGTCGGAGACGTCGAGGCTCTTGATCAGATCGCGCAGCGCGGTAACGTACGAGCGCGCGATTTCAGGCGCCCGCTCCCCCGCGCCGATGATCGGCTTCGTGACGATCTCGATGAGCGGCACGCCGGCGCGGTTGAAGTCGAGCAGCGAGTGGGTCGCGCCGTGGATGCGTCCCGAGGAGGAACCGATGTGGGTGGACTTGCCGGTGTCCTCCTCCATGTGCGCGCGCTCGATCTCCACGCGCCACGTGGTGCCGTCTTCGAGCTCGACGTCGAGCGCCCCGTCGAACGCGATGGGCTCGTCGTACTGCGAGATCTGGTAGTTCTTCGGCTGGTCCGGGTAGAAGTAGTTCTTCCGCGCGAAGCGGCTCGAGGGCGCGATCTCGCAACCGAGCGCGAGGCCGATCTTGATGGCCCATTCGACGCCGAGACGGTTGACGACCGGCAGCGCGCCAGGCAGGCCGATGCACACCGGGCAGACCTGCGAGTTGGGTTCGGCGCCGAAGGCGGTCGGGCAACCGCAGAACATCTTGGTCTCGGTATGCAGCTCGACGTGCACTTCCATACCCATGACCGGATCGAATTTCGCGATCACATCGTCGTAATCGAGGGGTTCGATATTGCTTGTGTCCACCGGTGCAGTCATGCCAGCGATCTTACCTTTCGTGTTTTCCGGCTCAGCCGAAGAGGCTCGCGGCCTCGTCATACATTTCCACCGGCACCGTCTTGAGCCGGCTGATCGCGTCCGCGATCGGCAGCGGCACGATGTCCTCACCACGCAGCGCGACGAACACGCCGTGCTTACCGGAGTTCGCCAGGTGCGCAGCGTGCACCCCGTACCTCGTCGCGAGAACCCGGTCTCGTGACGTCGGAGTTCCGCCCCGCTGGGTGTGTCCGAGCACGGTGGTCCTCACGTCGCGGTCCAGCCGCTCCTTGATCTCCACCGCCATCGCGTTCGCCACCCCGGTGAATACCTGGTGCCCGAACTGGTCGACCTCGCCCTCGTCGATCGTCATCGACGAGCCCTCGGCGGGCATGGCGCCCTCGGCGACCACGCAGATGCCGTAGTTCTCGCCCATCTGGAAACGCCGCTTCATCACCTTGCACACGTAATCGATGTCGAAGGGAACCTCGGGGATCACGATCATATGCGCACCCGCCGCCAGACCGGCGTGCAGCGCGATCCATCCGGCGTGCCGGCCCATCACCTCGACGAGCATCACCCGCTCGTGGGATTCGGCGGTGGTGTGGAGGCGATCGATGGCGTCAGCGGCGACGGACACGGCGGTGTCGAATCCGAAGGTGAAGTCGGTGGCCGCGACATCGTTGTCGATGGTCTTGGGCACACCCACCACCGGGATTCCGTTGTCGTGGAGCCAGTTCGCTGCGGTGAGTGTCCCGTCCCCGCCGATTGCGATGAGCACGTCGATTGCGTGCCGTTCGAGCGTCCGCTTGATCTGTGGCAGCGAATTTCTCAGCGTGTCCGGGTTGAGTCGCCCCGTCCCGAGCACGGTGCCGCCGCGCAGGAGGAGGCGGTCGATCTCCTCGTCGTCATACAACGACACCGCGGAGTCCTCGACCAGGCCGGACCAGCCGTCCTTGAACCCGAGCACGGGCGTGTCGTATTCGGCCCGCGAGGTGCGGACGACCGCACGGATCACCGCGTTGAGACCGGGGCAATCGCCGCCGGCCGTGAGCATTCCGATTCGCACGTGGGTTGTTCTCCTTCACGCCTGGAGTTACGCGCGCTCGCGGGTCGAGCGCCTCTGGCTTGCTCGCGCCATCCACACTAGCGACGCGGGCGTCCGCCGCGCCTCGCTGCTCCGGTCGACCTGCTCGCGGCGCCCGGGAGTGCGGAATAGGAGCGTGATCAGCGCGCCCACAAGGATGACCACGGCGGGCAGGAAGAACGCGTCCGACAACCCGCCCGCGAGAGCTGCGTGCGGATCCGCCCCCTCCCCGATATGGGTCGTCATGCGGGTCTGGAGCACAGCCGCGATCGCCGCCGATCCGATGACCGCGCCGACCTGTCGCGTGGTGTTGTAGACCCCGGAGCCCGCCCCGGCGATCTTCAGATCCAGGGTCCTCATCGTCGTAGATGACGTCGGAGCCCAGACGAATCCGTTGCCGATCCCCAGCAAGATCATCGGCCCGATCATCTGTGGGACCGAGGTTGTCGGGGACATCACGATCGCGAGCCAGAACGCGGCGCCGGCCATCGAGCCGTAGCCGATCACCGTGAGCACACGCGGATCGAGGCGGTCGGCGAGGCGACCGACGAACGGGGCGAGAATGCCGGAGGTCACCGCCATCGGGACGAGCACGAGCCCGGCCTTGATGGCGCTGAGCCCCATGACGAGCTGAAGGAACATCATGAGTGGAACCATTGTGCCGGCAACGACGAAGCCCATCGTCGAGATGGCGCCATTGCCGACGGCGAAGTTCCGGTTCTGGAACAGCCGCAGCGGCACCAGCGGCTCGGTGCGCACCTTGCTCTGCCACCAGACGAAGGCGGCCATGAGTACGACGCCCGCGACGATCATCACCACGTATTCGGCCCCCCAATCGCGTTCGGAACCCTGCTGGATGCCGAAGACGAACAGGAACATACCGATCGCCGAGAGAACGATTCCTACGACGTCATACTTGTGTGTGGAGGTGGGCAGCGAGGGCACCAGCCGCATGACGGCGAGCACCGCGATGACACCGATGGGCACGTTGATGAAGAAGATCCACTCCCACCCGACGGAGTCGACGAGCAGACCGCCGGCGATCGGCCCGACCATCGTCGCGATACCGGCGACGGCGCCCCATACGCCCATCGCGGCGCCGCGAGACTCCTGGCGGAACACGCGGGTGATGACCGACAGCGACTGCGGGCTGACCATTGCCGCGCCGAAGCCCTGGACGACGCGCGCCACGATGAGCATGCCGATGCTCCCCGACAGCCCGCACCAGAGCGAGGCACCGGTGAAGATGGCCAGACCGATGATCGTCGCCTTCTTCGGCCCGATCTGGTCGCCGAGGCGGCCGGTGAACAGCAGCGGAACGGCGAACGCGAGTAGGTAGGCGCTGGTGACCCAGATGATCTCGTTGGGGCCGGCGCCGAGGCTCTGCTCGAGCGATTCGGTGGCGACGGCGACGATGGTCTGGTCCAACAGGATCATGAAGAACCCGATGACCATGGCGCTCAGGGCCAGCCACGCCTGCCTATCGGGGAGCGGTGCAAAAGATTGACCCACGTGACATGCACTCCTTCGTGGTGACTATGCGAGTAGTGCGCTGGGGTCGGGGCCCTCATTCGAGGTCGAAAGGCTCCAGCGATATCCATGACTTGGGCCCGCATCCCGATGTTCGGCGGAATGCGGGCCCGATCGTCTCGGTGCCTTGCCTCTTGCGCGGGGCAAAAGGCACGTCCGAAAGGCTACCGCTTCTGCGCAGCCTCGAACGCGGCGCCAACCTTGTAGAGGCGGTCATCTGCCTGCGGCGGGGCCATGATCTGCAGGCCGACCGGCAGTCCGGTGTCCGGTGCCAGACCCGCGGGCAGCGACATCCCGCAGTGGCCTGCGAGGTTGAGCGGAAGCGTGAACATGTCGAACAGGTACATCGACAGCGGATCGTCGATTTTCTCCCCGAGGCCGAATGCCGTGCTCGGTGTCGCGGGCGACACGAGGACGTCGACTTTCTCGTAGGCCGCGTCGAAGTCACGGGCGATCAGCGTTCGCACCTTCTGCGCCGAGCCGTAGTACGCGTCGTAGTACCCGGCTGACAGCGCATAGGTGCCGATGATGATGCGGCGCTTGACCTCGGGGCCGAATCCGGCGTCGCGTGTCGCTGCCATAACCTGCTCGGCCGAGTGCTCGCCGTCGTCATCCACGCGGAGCCCGTAGCGCATCGCATCGAAACGCGCGAGGTTGGACGAGACCTCCGACGGCAGGATCAGGTAGTAGGCCGAGGTGGCGTGCTGGAAGTTCGGGCACGACACGTTGACGATCTCGGCTCCGAGCTCCTCGAGCTGGGTGAGGGCGGCGTTGAACTGCTCGCGCACGCCGGGCTGCGCGCCCGTCCTCAGGTCGAATTCGTCGACGACGCCGATCCGGACGCCGCTGAGGTCGCCCCGTGCGCCTTCCCGGGCCGCGGCCACGACGCCGGGCACGGCCACGTCGAGCGAGGTCGAATCTCGCGGGTCGTGTCCGCCGATGGCCTCATGCAGCAGCGCGGTGTCGAGCACCGTGCGCCCACAGGGCCCGCCCTGGTCGAGGGAGGATGCGCATGCCACGAGCCCGTAGCGGGATACGCCGCCGTACGTCGGCTTCACGCCGACCGTGCCGGTGAGGGCGGCCGGCTGGCGGATCGAGCCGCCGGTGTCGGTGCCGATGGCCAACGGCGCCTGGAACGACGCGAGAGCCGCGGCGGAACCGCCTCCGGAGCCGCCCGGCGTCTTCGTGGTGTCGTACGGATTGTGGGTCGGTCCGTAGGCGGAGTTCTCGGTCGACGAACCCATGGCGAATTCGTCCATGTTTGTCTTGCCGAGGATCGGCATGCCGGCCTCGCGGAGCTTCTTAGTCACCGTCGAGTCGTACGGGGACATGTAGCCCTCGAGGATCTTCGAGCCGCACGTAGTAGGCGCGTCCGCGGTGGTGAAGACGTCCTTGAGCGCGACGGGCACGCCGGCGAGCGGCCCCGCCGAACCCTGTGCGATCGCCTTGTCCGCTGCGCGGGCGGCGTCGAGTGCCTGCTCGGTGCCCACATGGAGAAAGGCGTTGATGTCGCCGTCGATCTCGGCGATGCGGTTGAGATGGGCGCGGGTGACCTCCTCTGAGGTCACCTCCTTGGCGGCGATCTTCTCTGCCAGTTCGGCGGCGCCGAGCCCGAGGAGGGAGTCGCCGGCTACAGAGGTATAGGTGCTGTCTGCCATGCGTGCTAGTCCTCCCCGAGAATCTGCGGAACCTGGAAACGCTGCTCGGCGCTATTGGGCGCCTGGTCGAGCGCCTCGTCCGGGGTCAGCCCGGCGACTCGCTCGTCCTCCCGATTCACATTCACGATCGGGGTGGGGTGGCTCATGGCGGGAATGTCGTCGCCTGCGACATCACTCACCGTGGCGACGTGATCGAGGATTTTCTCGAGCTGGCCTGCGAACTCGTCGAGTTCGCTGTCGGTGAGGCCCAAGCGCGAGAGCTTGGCGAGGTGGGCGACATCGTCGCGTGAGATCGCGGACACGTTGTGGTGGTCCTTCCCTCTTCTTTGGGTTATATCCGTCGCGAGTCGGTGGCTCAGGCGCGGGCCCGGGCGGAGTACCGGCGACGTCAGATCTGGTGTTTTCGTGTGCTCTTCAGCCTAGCCGGTCGGTATCCGGCGCGTCCCACACGCTCGGGGTGTGAGAAACTTAACTGCCGAAAGTTCCTGCGATACGCCATGTGTCGTCCTTAGTTGGCAGAATGTGGGTCATGTCTTACCTGTTGCGCGTCACCGTTCCCGACCGTCCGGGTTCCCTCGGCGGCCTCGCGGTGGCGCTGGGCTCGGTGGAGGCCAATATCGTCAGCCTCGACGTCGTTGAACACTTCGACGGCGCGGCGATCGACGACATCGTCGTCGACGTCCCGACCGGCGCCCTCCCCGATACGCTCATCACTGCCGCCGAGAGCCTGGACGGCGTATCGGTCGTCTCGCTGCGCCCGTTCGATGGACGCATCGGCGCCCATCAGGAGCTGCAGCTCATCGATTCGGTGAGCTCCTCCGGGCGCGAAGCGCTCCGCGTGCTCTCCCAGGAATTGCCGGGAGTGCTCGGTGTCAGCTGGGCGCTTGTCGTCGAGAATGACGGCGCAGGCGCCCGCCTTCTCGCCCGCGGCGAATCGGCGCCGGGCGATGCGGATTCTCTCGACGTTCCGATGCCGGTCGGCGAACATGCCATCGAGGTCGATCCCGCCACCGAGGGTCTGCCGGACTCGTGGACGGTCATGGACACCGCGTTGGCCTCGGCCGGTCTGGGCGAGAATCTCGTGCTCGTCATCGGTCGCATCGGCGGGCCGGACTTCCGGCCTGCCGAGCTCGCGCGGTTCGGGTACTTCGCGGGCATCGTCAGCTCCGTGCTCCCCGCGTCCGCGCGTTCCGTCGCCAAGTAGCTCCGCAGCCGCCCCGCCCGCGCCCGCTTTCGCGGTGCGAGGCGGCCAGAAGGCCTATTCGAGCGCGGACGGCCCGCCGTCGATGAGCGCCTGGAAGCCGTCCTCATCCAGCACCGGCACGCCGAGCTGTTCCGCCTTGTCCGCCTTGGACCCGGGCGAGTCGCCGACCACCACGTAATCGGTTTTCTTCGACACCGAACCGGACGCCTTGCCGCCGCGGGAGATGATCGCCTCCTTCGCGCCATCGCGTGTAAATCCGGAGAGCGATCCCGTGACGACGATGGTGAGGCCCTCGAGCGTGCGCGGAGTCGACTCGTCGCGCTCATCCTCCATCGACACCCCGTCTGCGGCCCAGCGGTCCACAATGTCGCGATGCCAACCCACCTCGAACCAGTCGAGCACCGATTGTGCGATGGTCGCGCCGACTCCGTCGGTGTCGGCAAGATCCTCTACATTTGCCGAGCGAATGGCGTCCATGGATCCGAACTTCGTAGCGAGTGCACGCGCGGCCGTCGGCCCGACATGGCGGATCGACAACGAGACGAGAACCCGCCACAGCGGATAATCCTTCGCGCCGTCGAGTTGCTCGAGAAGCTTCTTTCCCGTCGCGCCGAGCTTCCCGGACTTGGTCGTGTATAGATCGGTGCGCTCCAGGTCCGCCGCGGTGAGCGAGAACAGGGTCGATTCGTCCGAGAGCACGCCGCGTGTGAGGAGCTCGCGAGCACCCTTCTCCCCCAGCGTTTCGATATCGAGGGCGGAACGGGAGGCGAGATAGATCAGCCGTTGGCGCAGCTGCGCGGGGCAGAATTGCTGGTTCGGGCAACGCCAGTCTGCGTCACCGTCCTTCGCGGGTGCGAGTTCCGAACCGCATTCCGGACACAGCGTGGAGAACCGGTAGTCCCACTCGGTCCCGTCGCGGGTATCGGCGACGGGTCCGAGCACCTCGGGGATCACGTCGCCGGCCTTGCGAATCACCACGTCGTCACCGATGCGGACGCCTTTACGCGTGACCTCGGTCTGGTTGTGCAGCGTCGCCATCGCCACGGTCGAACCGGCCACGAGCACGGGCTTCATCTTCGCGAAAGGAGTGACCCTCCCGGTGCGACCGACACTCGCCGCAACGTCGAGCAGCTGCGTCGTCACCTCCTCCGGCGGATACTTATAGGCAATCGCCCACCGCGGGGCACGCGAGGTCGAGCCCAGTCGCCGTTGCACGCTACGGTCGTCGATCTTCACCACGAGTCCGTCGATCTCGTGCACGGGGTCGTGGCGATGCTCGCCCCAATACTTCATCTGCTCGATCACGGCGTCGGCGCCTGTGACCTGCGTGGTGTACTCGGAGGTCGGCAGGCCCCACTCGCCGAGCGCGGTGTACACGTCGTGAAGCGATTCGAAATTCGCGCCCTCGACTGCGCCGAGGCCGTGACAAATCATCCCCAGGCGCCGCTTGGCCGTGACCGCCGGGTTCTTCTGCCGCAGCGATCCCGCGGCGCTGTTGCGAGGGTTGGCGAACGGGTCCTTGCCCGCCTCCACGAGGGAACGATTGAGCTGCTCGAAATCCTCCAGCCGGAAGAACACCTCGCCTCGTACCTCGAGCAGCGCGGGGATGGGGCGGTCCCTGGTGCCAGTGAGTTCGGTGGGGATGTCGTCGATCGTGCGCGCGTTGAGCGTCACGTCCTCGCCCGTGGTCCCGTCGCCGCGGGTCGCCGCACGTTCGAGTACTCCGTCCCGATACACCAGGTCGATCGCAACTCCGTCGATCTTGAGTTCACACAGAAACGGCAGGTCCGCAGCCGAAGCCCCGGATTCCTCCGTCGCGTGGTGCACCCAGTCCCTCAGCTCCTCCTCGCTGAAGGCGTTGTCGAGGCTCAGCATTCGCTCCAGGTGTTCCACCGATGCGAAATCCGTCTCGAACCCGCCGCCGACGACCTGAGTCGGCGAGTCGGGCGTCCGCAGCTGGGGGTGCGCGTCCTCGAGATCTTGCAACTTCCGCAGCAGCGCGTCGAACTCGCCGTCACTGATGATCGGCGCGTCCTTGACGTAGTAGCGGAACTGGTGCCCGCGCAGCTCCTCTGCCAGTTCCTGCCATTGCGCGCGCACCTTCGACGGGATGTCCTCGCTTGCTGACGTCGCAGGCGCTGATTCTTCGTTGCGGTCCGGCTTTTCGCTCACGCTGTCCAAGCGTAGTAGCCCCGGCCATGCCGGCGCCCGGGCGCGCCAATCCCGGGTCCACCCGGCGTGCGCACCCCACCGCGTTCGGCGGTGCCCTACGGTGGAAGGGTCGCTTTGCCCACAAGGAGTCTCGATGCCCGCTGCGCCTTCGCCGATTACCGGTCCCGTCGACCGTTCGAAGCTGTTGTCCTTTGACCTGGAGACCACGGGATTCAGCCCGGCGGCCAACCGGATTATCGAGATCGGCGCGCTGCTGCGCATCACCGGAGCTGAGGTCGAGGAGCGCCAGTGGCTCGCGGACCCCGGCGTCGATATTCCCGCCGAGGCGACGGCGGTTCACGGAATCTCCACAGAGCACGCCCGCAGCAATGGCCAGGACCACGCTCAGGTTATCGCCGAAACCATCGAGGGCATCCGAGCAGGATGGGACGCCGGCTACACGCTCGTCGTGTTCAATGCACCCTTCGATCTCACGATTCTGCACCGGCTCGATTCGTCCTTCGAAGTCACCGGGCCCGTGCTAGACCCTTACGTGATCGACCGAGCCATCGACCCGTACCGCAAGGGCAAGAGGACGCTCACAGCGTTGTGCGAGCACTACGACATCACCCTCGAAGGCGCCCACGACGCCGCGGTCGACGCCCTCGCCGCCGCCCGGCTCGCGTGGAAACTCGCGGCCCACGAACAGGTCCAGGCGGCCACGTGGACCGAGTTCAATGACAAACAAGCCGCTTGGCACGCCGAGCGCCAGGAGAGCTTCCGCGCCTACCTGGAACGCCAGGGGCGCCCTGCCACGGATGTGAATACGGCCTGGCCGATCGGCGGCTGAGCAGCGCACGTTCGGACAATCCGGCCCCTTCGACCGTCGGTACGCTCGAACGCGAGAGCGGCGGACCGCTGCTTTCGCCACCCACTATCGTTCAAGGGGCCACGAGCATGTCGATCCAGTTCTATTCCTACATTTCCTTCCCCGGCAACGCCGCCGAGGCGATGTCGTACTACGCCGAGATCTTCGGCGGCACCGCTCAGATCATGAAGTACGGCGATAACCCCATGGAAGGGATGCCATTCACTCCGCCTGCGGACGCCGTCGCCCACGCTCAGCTCGAGGGGCCGGTTCCCCTGGCCGGTGGTGACTCGCTGGCCGAGAATCCGGATCCTCTCGACATCCACAACTATTCGTTCCTTCTGTACTTCGATTCGGTCGACGAAGCGAATGCCATGATCGAGAAGTTCACCTCCACAGGAGGAAAGGTCGAAATGCCGTTCGACCTTGCACCGTGGGGCGATCATTACGGCCAGATCGTCGACAAGTTCGGTGTTCTCTGGGCGCTCAACGTCCCCGCGCAGCAGGGGTAGATCACTCTATGAAGTGCCCTCGGGCCGGCTGCCCCTAGCTGGCGACCCGAGGGAGAACATCCGCGATGCGCCGCACCGCTGCGAGCGCGCGAGCCGCATGTGCGGTGTCCCCGCCGATATCCTCCGCGCCCGCGGCCAGCGAGAGCGCGTCCACGGCGGCCGGATGTTCGATCGCGAGCCGATCGATCAGGCGCACGAGTTGTACAGCCATGGCCTCCGCCTCCTCTGCGGTCCGGGGCGCTTCCTGCCGAAGACCGCGAAAGAGGTGCGGTCGGTGGATTTCGGCACGTCCGCCGTCAGAGATGAAAGTGCCCAGCACGTCGAGGAGCGCGAAGGCCTGCGGATCGGAATCTCCGTCCGCCCAGCCGTGGGCGCCCGCGGCGGGGCCCCGACCGGACCATGGGAGCAGATCGTCTGCAGAGACGACGATGCCGTCCACGCGCGGTTCCCCGGCGGGAGGTTCGGTGAGCACGCCCCAACGCGGCGCGGGGCCTTCATCGCCCCTGCACGGCACGGCGGCGAACACGCCCTCGACCGGATAGGCCCGGAGGGCCGCGGCGAACCTGGACAGTGCCGTCGCGAGGCGCTCGGCGGGAACAGGTGCCACCGGATCGAATTCGCTGGGGGCGGGCACGGCGCCTGAGGCGATGTGCCACAGCAGCGGCTCATCGAGAACGAAACGCACGGGCACCCCGAGCCGTGAATGCATGCGGTCGGCAAGTGCGCCCAGGCCCTCACGAAGGGATTCGGCCACGTCCCTACGTGCGCCCGAGTCCCCAAGCGCCGGACGGCCCCCGGGAAGCTCGAGGCGGGCTGCGATAGTCCATGGCCCGCACACCTCGACGCGTACCCCACGTGCCGGTAGCGCCGACCCGCCATCGACCACCGCGCCCCGGGAAAGTTCGAATTGTTCCTCGATCGCGTCGAGATCTCGGTCCAGGAAGTCGGCGGCTCGGCGGCCGGAACGGCCACGCGTATCGCTCAACCGCCAGGCGCGGGGAGAGGTGTCGACGGGGAGGTCGACGAGCAACGCGGCGGTGCGCCCGACCGGGTCCGCGCCGATGCCTCGCTCGGCGAGCGCCGGGAGCACGGGCAGCTCCGGTGTCTCCCCTAGCGCGATGCGCGCGGCCGCGCGCACATCGGAGCCGCCAAACGCCGCCGACGACGTGGCAAGTGTGTGCACCTGGTCGACCGCCCCTGCTACGCGCTCACCGCGACAGAACGCGTATCGCGGATCGTGGCAGAGCCGAGCACACGGTCGCCATGTGCGGCGTCGGGCCGGTAGATGACGGCGGCCTGTCCGGGAGCGACACCGCGAAGCGGCTCGCCGAGATCGAGGTGGAATTCCTCACCGTCCGCGCCATCGACGCGAACAAGGCGGGCAGGCACGACGTTGCCATGGGCGCGAACCTGCACCTCGCAGTCGATCTCCCGGATCGTGTCGTCCGCGAGCCAGTACGGGCGGTCCGCGACGAGCCCGTCGACGGTGAGGTACTCGGAGCCGCCAACGGTAACCGTCCCGGATTCCGCGTCGATCGACGTCACATACCGGGGCTTGCCGTCCGGCGCAGGACGTTCGAGCCCCAGCCCCTTACGCTGGCCGATGGTGAAGCCGTGCACGCCTTCGTGCGTACCCAGTTCTTCACCTGTAGAGGCATCGACCATAGCTCCGGGACGCAGCCCGATCTTCGCTCCGAGGAACGCCTGGGTATCCCCGGAGGGGATGAAACAGATGTCGTGGGAGTCGGGCTTGCTCGCCACCGTGAAACCGGCCGCCTCGGCCTCGGCGCGCACGTCCGGCTTGAGCGAATCGCCGAGCGGGAACATCGAGTGCTCGAGCTGCTCCGGGGTGAGCACGCCGAGCACGTACGACTGGTCCTTCGCCTCGTCGACCGCGCGCCGCAGGACAGTGCGCGTGGTGCCGTCGGCGTCGACCTCCCGCGCCAACCGTGCGTAGTGCCCGGTCGCCACGGCGTCGTAGCCCATCTCGATCCCGCGCTCGAGGAGCGCCTCGAACTTGATCTTCTCGTTGCAGCGCAGGCACGGATTCGGCGTTTCGCCCGCTGCGTAGGAGGCGACGAAGTCCTCGATGACGTCCTCACGGAACCGTTCGGCGAAATCCCACACGTAGAACGGGATACCGAGCATGTCGGCGACGCGGCGCGCATCTCCGGCGTCCTCGCGCGAGCAGCAGCCGCGCGAACCGGTGCGCAGGGTCGCGGGGTTCGTCGACAGCGCCAGGTGCACCCCGATGACCTCGTGGCCGGCGGCGACGGCGCGGGCCGCGGCCACCGCCGAGTCCACACCGCCACTCATTGCCGCAAGTACCTTCATTGCCCGTGCACTCCCCTGTTGCTTCGTCGTCGTGAGTTCAGCCGCATTCGGTTCGATTCCCTCTATTGTTGCGCGTGTTACCGCCCAGGGCGAAGTCGAGAGCGTGCGACGTCGGGCCTCCGCGCCTTGTCGGCGACGTCGCCTATCGCCGCGATTGTCGCATCGATGTCGGCGTCGGTGCTGGTCCAGCCGAGACTAAACCGCAATACAGACTTCGCATCGCTTACCTCAAAACCGGTGGCGAGTGCCACATGGCTGGCTTCCGCCACCCCTGCCGTGCACGCCGAGCCGGTCGAACAAGAGATCCCCGCCTGGTCGAGAAGCGTGAGCATCGATTCGCCTTCGCGCCCCGGGAAGAGCATGTTCACGTTCCCCGGCAGGCGTCGATCGCTCTCCCCGCGGCCCTCAGGGCCGACGAGCTTCGCGCCGGGCACTGCGTTCCGGATCCCATCGATGAGCCGGTCCCGCAGCGCAACGAGTGTCTGCGCGGAGCGTTCCAATTCCTCGGTCGCCTCTT
>DGYFI06202__coassemble_1164_pt1 | contig 12548 bp, 14 predicted proteins | sample DGYFI06202__metabat2_low_PE_038 | metagenome-assembled genome bin DGYFI06202
GGCCGGCGACCGCTCCGCGCTGTGCGGCATCGCCCCCAAGGAGCTCGACGGTTCGTCCGCCGAGATCGATATGCCCTTCGCGGTCGCGGATCAGCACCGCCTGTGGGAGCCGGGAACGTGTATCGGCATCAACGACCAGCGCACCCCGACCGGCGAGGTCGACTGCACCGAGGATCACGCCTTCGAGGTGGTGGCGAACGTCGACGTCAGCGGCCTGTTCCCCGAAGGGGAGTTCCCGCCGGAGCCGGCCGACCAGACCGCCATCTCCGCCGATGCCTGCTACAACGCCGCGGTCGAGTACACGGGAGACGTCGAGGCCCTGCGCCGGACGACGCTCGTGCCTGCGCAGGTCATGCCGATTTCGCCTGTGAGCTGGGCGACGGGCAGCCGCACCGTCAACTGTGCACTCATGCGCGTCGCGGATCCGGGCCCGTTCGCTGTGCTCCGCGGCTCCGTGCGTGACGGCGTCACCATCGAGGGCGAGGCACCGGTCGTACCGACGACGACCGAGGTCCCCTCGCCGGGGGACGCAGCACAACAACAGCAACAACAACCGGGTGCCCCTGACGGCGGAGCCGGCGCCGCTCCGGCCCCCGCGGCCCCGGCGGGCGACGCAGGCGGCGGCGAACAGCCGGCCGCTCAGGGCGAGGTCCCCGTCGCCGGCGCGGAACAGCCCGCAGCCGAGATCCCGGCTGCCGGCAACTAGGGTCGCGCGATGGGAATTCGCGTCTCCGAGGAGCGCTTCGAGGAGCTCGTCAACGACGGGCTCGACCTGATCCCAGACGACCTGTGGCGCGCCATGAACAACGTCGTCGTACTCATCGAGCCGCGCAACGAGGAGGAGCCGACGATCCTCGGGTTGTACGAGGGTGTCGCCCTCACCGAGCGCGACACCACTTATTCCGGCTATCTGCCCGACAGGATCTTCATTTATCGCGACGCACTGTGCGATGTATGCGACTCGGAGGAGCAACTCGCGCATGAGGTCTCGGTGACGGTGATTCACGAGGTCGCCCACCATTTCGGTATCGACGACGAGACCCTGCACGAGCGCGGCTGGGGCTAGCCGCCCCGCCGGCTCAGGCCTGCGGGGTGATGCCCGCCCAGTCGTCGCACGCCCAGGACGCGGCGCCGCCGAATGCCCCATCGCCCGTGGGAATGAGACCGATGATGCCGCAGTTGGGTACAGCGTGGGATGCGGAGAAGTCGCCGTCGATCGCGCCGAGAAGCCCCGCCGTCACACGGATCAACGTTCCGTGGATGACGAGCACCGCGTCCCGCCCTTGTGCGACGTGCTCGCGGTAAAGCTTCTCGATCTGCGGGAAGATGCGGGCGCGCACGTCTTCCCCGGACTCGCCGCCCGGCAGGGCGGATGCCAGGTCGCTGCCGCGCATCCAGGCGTGCGTGTACGTGCGGTAGCTCGCGAGCGCGTCGGGGTCGCCACGCTTTTCGAGTTCGCCGGCCTGCACCTCGAACGCACCGGGAACCTCGACCGCGTCGACGCCGAGCGCGCCGGAGATGATCTGCGCCGTGTTCTTCGCCCGCTCGGCCTGCGAGTGGTGCACGGCAGTCGCCGTCGAGCCGAGAGCAATGAGCTGCTCCCCTGCGATGCTCGCCTGCTCGCGGCCCTTCGCGTTGAGCGGCTGCCCGGGCACCTCCGTGTCGAGGAGGCCGAGGGGGTTCGACGGGAATTCCCCGTGCCGCACCAGATACAGGTGCGGGGTGCGCTCGGCGGGGGCTTTGGGCTGCGTGGATGCGTTCTCCGACGTCATAGGCGTGTCGGTCCTTTCCGGGGAGGTGAGAGGTGCGGGGTGCGGATTGGGCGCGGGCTCAGCCTCGACCGGTGGCCATCGCGCGCGTCCACGCGTAGCCCTCGGTGCGATCGGGCGGGCCGCTCGCAGAAGCGCGATCGGCGGGCGGGGCCTCGGCATTGCCGTGCTCGTCCACGGGCCACGAACCGAGGAAACGTAGCCGCGAGGTGCGGTGGTGCAGCGCGGCGAGCGCCTCGGCGACCATCGGGTCGTCGATGTGGCCGACGAGGTCGATGTGGAAGAAGTAGGTGAACCGGTCGACGCGGGTGGGCCGCGACTCGATTCGCGAAAGGTTGATCCCACGAATCGAAAGTTCGGTGAGCGCCTGGACCAGGGAGTTGGGCTCGTGGCGCAGGCCGAACACGACCGAGGTGCGGTCGTTTCCGGTCGGCGCGGGCGGCGTGGTGGGGTTGCCGACGAGCACAAACCGGGTGCGCGCCCCCGACACATCGGCGATGCCCGAGGCAAGCGCGTCGAGCCCGAGGATCTCCCCTGCGCGCGCGGGCGCCGCCGCCGCGTCCGCCTCCCCTGCCGCGACCTCCTCCGCGCCCGCAGCAGTCGAGGATGTCGTGTGGATCTGCGCATTCGGCAGGTTCTCCTGCACCCAGCTGCGGACCTGCGCCGCGGCGATCGGATGGGTGGACAGGCTCCTGACGTCGGACGGCGCGGTCCCCGGGCGAACGAGGATCGCGAAGGCGATATCGAGTTCCGTCTCCGCGAGGATCTGCAGGCGCGTGCCGGAGGCGAGGGCGTCCGCGGTCGGGCTCACGGTTCCGTCGACGGAATTCTCGAACGGCACGCACGCGAAATCGGCTCGCCCCTCGCGCACGGCGGCGAGCGCCTGCGGCGGGGTGTCGCACGGGAGCATCTGCGGGGCTGTATCGGGCTCGCCGCCGTCGCCTGCGGCGATCCGGCCGCGGTCCACGAGCTGCTGGAGGGCGGCATCGGTAAACGTGCCGGCGGGGCCGAGGAAAGCGACGGTACTCACGCACCCCAGGATAATGATCACCGGGCCGGAGCGCGCGATCCCGACAGACGTCGCCGCGCCGATCGACGTCGACAACCGTGGCGACGCGCCGCCCACGGCCCTACTCTGGAGCCGCAACCCGCAAGCGAATCGAGGTTCACCGTGCACATCAACATCACGTCCGTGATGGTCGACGACCAGTCCAAGGCCCGCGAGTTCTACACCGAAAAACTCGGTTTCCGCATTAAGCACGACGTCGAGGTCGGCGAGGGCGCGTACTGGCTCACCCTCGTCAGCCCCGAAAATCCCGACGGCACAGAGCTGCTCCTCGAACCGCTCGGCCACCCCGCGGCGAAGCCCTTCCAGCAGGCGCTCTACGCCGACGGTGTCCCTCTTACCCAGTTCGCCGTCGACAACGTGCAGGCGGAGTTCGATCGGCTCTCCGGCCTCGGGGTGCGGTTCACGATGGAGCCGATGACGGTTGAGGGCACTACGCTCGCCGTATTCGACGACACCTGCGGCAACCTCATCCAGATCATCGAGCAGAAGGCCTAGCGCAGCTCCCCTTCCGCGGGAAACGTCGCCGCGATGGCGGCGAGGCTCTCCGCGGGCACGCAGATCACGGTGATCACGTCGCGGATGGTCTCGCGCGCCGAGCGGCCGAGTCCGTTGATGAACGCGCGGCGTTCGGTGTCAGGGCCGGTCTGGCCCTCACCGCATTCGACCCAGTGAGTCTGCACGTCCTCGCCGACGATCGCGGCCATCGCCGCCGAGATCAGCGTCCACACCTGCTCGGCGGTCTCCGCGCGCGGCTGCAATCCCGGCCCGAATCCGACGCCGCCGTGCGCGGCGGCGATGAGGAGATCCGCGGCGTCGTGCGCGGAGCGCTCCCACAGGTCGATCGCGACGCCGCCGCCCGCGGCCAGCGCCGCCGAGACGGATCCGGGAGTCGGATTGTCGAGCTCCTTCGCGGCTGGGATCGACCAACGCTTTCCGATCTCCCCGGCGTCATCGGTTGGCGCACTTCCGGTGCGGCCGGTGGGCACGAGCAGGTCCTCGAAGAGGTCGGGGCGCGCAGCGGGTCGGAACAGTAATTCGAGGTCGACGGCCATAGGGAGCATTCTCGCACCGCCGTCGGGGCGAGGCCAGCGGCGGGCGACCTAGACTTGCGCGCATGGCTGAATCGGCGAGCGCGAACGGGGTGGGCACAAGGCTGCGCGCCTTCACGGCTCGCATGTCCGAGCCCGTGGCCGAGCCGGTCACCGATCCGCGACGGCGCCGGTTCCTGTGGCTGGAGATCGCGGTCGTCCTCACCGTGACCTTCGCCCTGTCCGGTTACACCTCGATCCTTTCGATTGTCCAAGCCCTCCTCGACGCCGCGCCGCTGAACGAGCAGACGCAAACGCTCAACGCCTCCGCGTCGCAGAACCCGTGGCTGGATCTCGCCTACCAGCTCGGACGTATCGCAAGGCTGACGGCGTGGGCCCTGCTTCCGCTCGTGCTGCTTTGGCATTCGCGGATCTCGCTCCGCGCGATGGGCCTCACCCTGCCGCCGGGCCGGGGGCACTGGCCCGCGGTGCGCGGGGACCTCGCCCGCGGGGCCGCGCTCACCGCGCTCATCGGCATTCCCGGCCTCGCCCTCTACCTCGGCGCCGTAGCGATCGGCGCGAACGCGACCGTGGAGGCCTCGGGTCTCGGCACGACGTGGTGGCGGGTGCCCGTGTTGCTGACGTCGGCGCTGGCGAATTCGGGCGCAGAGGAACTCGTCGTCGTGGTGTACCTCGCAATCCGGTTGCGCCAGTTGGGCTGGTCTGTGCCCGCCGTCATCGCGTTTTCTGCCGTGCTGCGCGGCTCCTATCACCTGTATCAAGGCTTCGGCGGCGGGCTCGGAAATCTCGTCATGGGCGCCCTGTTCGTTGCCTTTTGGCTCGCTTTTCGGCGTGCGTGGCCGCTCATCTGGGCGCATTTTCTACTCGACGCGTTCGCGTTTATCGGCTACGCGATGATCGCTCCACACGTGGGCTGGCTTTGATAACGCTTGTAGTGCGAACAGCATGTTGCGAACCGGCGCTCAGACATCGTCAGTAAACTACTGCGCGTGTCTGATGAGTCGATGCGGAGACATCTGTCCCCCGAAGAGGCCGCCGAGCAGCGGCGACGTGCCCGCGCACGGCGTGAGGCAGCGTCGCGCCAGGCCCCCGAGGGCAGACCTGCCCCGGCTCCCAGGCAGAACCCCGATCCTTCCGGACGTCCCCGGCACGCAGCCGGCCCGTCCGCCAGCCAGAATCAGCCGAACCCGAACCGCACCTACGGCCGCTTCGACCCGGGCCCCGGACGCGGCGCGGCGTACGGGGCTGCGGGGGCCGCGGGAGTCGCAGGCGGCTCCGCCGCAGGTGTTCCACGTGAAACCCCACGCGGCGCCCCCGCCGGACCGGGTGCACCCGGCGGTCCCAGGTATCAGCCCACCCAGCAGCCCGAGCGATTCGACGACGGCTATCACTCCGAGCGCCCGCGCCGCGCGAGCCGAAATGCCCCACCACAAAACCCGGTGGTACAGCGTCCCCCACGCGGACGTCGACCGTCACCGCGACCTGCGGCACGCACCGCTCCCCGCAAGAAGCGGCGCTTCGGGTTCTTTCGGATTCTCGTCCTCCTGCTCGTCGTCATCCTGACGGCGGGCGTGCTCTCCGCCTTGTGGGCGGATTCGAAGCTGCAGCATGTCGACGCGCTGTCGGACTATCCCGGTAAGCCGGGTAAGACACCGGGGACGGTGACTCTCGTCGTCGGTACCGATTCGCGCGCCGGGCTCACCGAAGAGGAGCAGGCGCATCTCGCGACGGGCTCCGAGCAGGACGCCGGCGGCGACCGTACGGACACGATGATGCTCGTGTACAAACCGGCCGACGGCGGAAAGCCGATGATCATCTCGATCCCCCGTGACCTGCTGGTCGATATTCCCGAGTACGGCGAATACAAGATCAACGCGGCCTACTCACTTGGTGGACCGAAGATGCTCGTCCAGACGTTGGAGACTGAGACAGGCATCCGGATCGACCATTACGCCGAGATTGGTTTCGGCGGTTTTGCGGGCATCGTCGACGCGGTCGGCGGCATCGAGATGTGCCTCGACGAGCCCATCGAGGACCCGGACGCGGGGATCAATCTCGGCGCGGGGTGCCAGACTCTCGCCGGCCCGCAGGCCCTCGGGTTCGTGCGGACCCGGCACGGCTTCGCCCAGCAGGATCTCGACCGCGTGCAGAACCAGCGCAAATTCATGTCTGCGTTGATGAGCGAGGTAACCAAGCCGTCGACTCTGCTCAATCCGTTCCGTTTATCTCGGCTCGTCTCAGACGGCGCGGCTACGATCCGCGTCGACGAGAAGGACCACATCTGGGACCTGGGCATGATGATGTGGTCGATTCGTTCCGAGCCTGTGACGGCGACTGTGCCGTTCGACGGGATGGCCGACGGCGCGGTCGGCTCGTACCTCGTGTGGGGCGATACGACGAACGCGTTCTTCGATAACCTGCGGCGCGGCGCGACTCCGCCTGCGGACCTGTACGAGATGCCGCCAGCCTAGCCGCGTCCGTGCCTTCGGCTCGCCCAGCAGGATTACTCCGCCCGCCCCTCGGTGTGCTCGATTTTCGTGATCGCGTAAATGCCGTTGTCGTCGAGACCAGTGTGTATCCGCTGATGGATGACGATCGGCTCGACGTCGGGACGGCGCTCCGACAGTCTGACGAAAACAGCTTCATCGTCTTCCGCGGTCGCTTCCACGCAGTGAGTCGTTCCCTCGGGAAGCGCCCCGATGCCCTCGGCGTTAAGGCGGGCCGGATCGAGACCCGCTTCCTCGGTAGTCAGCTCCAACGCACGGATCGGGTCTTTTTCGACGTAGTAGGCATATTCGAAAGCCGCCACCACTCCCACCGGCGATAGCCGATCGCCGGCGCCGTTGCCGCGGAAGAAGCCTTCGCCGTGCTCGGTTTCGCAGCCGTCGTCCGATTCCACGATCGGCACCTGAGCCGACTGCGCTTCGATGTCGGCCAGTTCCGACGCCTCGGCGGTGCGTGCGCTGTCGAATCCGCCACCGAGTGCGAAGCCGCCGGCGATGCAGGACACGAGCCCCACGAGTGCTGCCGTCGTCTTGAGTGGACCAGCGGTCACGCGTGCGGGCGCGCCCAGCTCGTCGGGATCTGACGATTGTTCCTCGGAATGCGCACCGGGTTCGTCGCCTTCTTCGCGAGTCGTTTCTCCCCGGACGCGCTCCCGGAGCGAGGCCACGAGAGTGGCATCCGCCCGAGGAACGAGATCGAGCTCCAAGGGGGCATCCACCGTTCCTTCGGCGACAGGGGGGCCTTCTTGTTCGAGCTCCGGCCCGCCCCCTTCACTACCGCTCTTATCGGCCGGGTCGTGCTTCCGGTCCGTGTCGTCGGATTGTGCGGGAGGTAGGGATTGCCCGCCGGCCTGCGATTCCAGGCGCGCGGCGGCGAGTCCGTTATCGATCGCGGAGCGGATCCACGGAGGGGTGCTCATATGCTCGTCTACCTTTCTCGGCCATCGCGCGCCCGGAGCCGTCCCCATTTATCAGGGGCGGTGCACCGGAATATTGATGCCGGGCAGATTCATCTCGTTCACTCCATGCAGCACTTCCCCGACCGAACCCATGACGTTGTTGTGGGTCTGGTTTGCCGACGCTTCGACACCCTGGCGAACATTCGGGTCTGCCGCCGCGGCTGCGGTGGAACCGAGGGCCGGAAGCGCGGCCGCGCCGACGACGGCGCCTGCGCCGGTGATCGCCGGTGCAGCAGCGGCCGCGACTGCGGCGCCGGCGGCGAGTGGGCCGAGACCGGCGAGTGCTGTGGCGATAGCTGCGCCGATGGGAGCGAAAATGATCATGGATCTTCCTTTCAGGGGATGGACTTTCTGAGGCGACGCTCGGCGGGCTTAACCGATCTGCAAGGGGCGCAGGGGTTCCGGCTGCGGCGGGTTCACCGGTAGCTGGTTGATGGTGAGTGTCGGGAACGGGATATCCGGAATGACCAGCGGCTCCGGGGCTGGCGCGACCGGGCGGGGCCCCGGGCGGTTGGGAAGCCGCTGAGGTGGTGCGGGCGAATACTGCCCGGAGTTGGGCCGCGTGTTGCCCGAGTGGGACGTTTGTCCCGACCCCGCGGGCGACACCGCAGGCTCCGGAGATGGATTACCGACGTCATCTCGTGGAGTAGCGTCCGAGTGTTCCGGCAGCGGGGTCTCTTCCGAAGAAGAGGAAGGCAGTCCGGGTTGCGGCCTGATCTGAGTGTCCGGGCCCCGGCTTGGCCGGATCGAGGGATCGTCGACGAGACCGAACATCTCCTCGTTGGTCTCTTCAACGGGCCGCGCGGCGTTTTCTGCGGTCGCCGAATGTGTGGTGTTGGCGACGATGAAGCCGCCGCACACTGCTAACGCGCATGCGGCCGCATACACGGTCGACACGATCGGTTTACGCACGTCTTCCTCCCCGGGGCACATGGTCGGTGGGACGCAGGCGCAATGTTGTGCGCCTGCACAAGGAAGTAGACCACCGTTGCGCCGAGCCATGGGGGCGCTACTTTTCCCGGGCTGGCAGACGCTTCGAAGTCCATCGACGGCATACTTCACGCCGACAGTCGGGGTTATCGAGAACCCCGAGTAGCCCGGCAGCGACGAAATAGCACCTCAAGCCCCCGAAATAGGTGTCACACCAAAGATTAGGTTTTTTTCACATCCGCTGTAGTGGTTCAGGTTTCGAACCAACCGAGGTGCGCGCGTTTTGGAATTCGAAGCGTTCTGAGCATTCCGTGGACACCAATCACTCAAGGTGCATTAGTTAAGGCGTTGTGATCCACACCACCACCAGGAGGAACCCATGGGCTCATTCAACGATCTTTTCGGACCTTTTCTCTTGCCGATACTCGAGCTGATCACTTTGGCAGACGGAAGTTTGGAGTCAGCGGTCGGCTCGCTCGTCGGCACGGACTAGCACTTTCACCCTCATCATCAAATTTCACGACTAGGAGTCACAATGGACGGTTCCATCTCGAACGTCATCGATCTCGTCGAGCCGGGCGTCGGCTCTGCGGCAGGTCTGGTTCAAGCGCTGGTCGACTCGCTTAAAACCCTGAGCGCGGGCTAACCCGACAAAGCGTCAACTTTCGCATAAATAAAAGAATTGCTCCCCGGGAGCGGAGGCCGATCGCATCGGCAACCGCGCACGGGGAGCAATCTCTATTTAAGTCGACAAGACCAGAACAGGCCTTCGAGTGTGGTTAGCGCAAGGTCACCTGACGGGCGCGCAGGCCGTTGCGGGAGGCGCGCTCGTCGCTGGAGAGCTCGCCGCTCTCGGCGAGCGCTTCGGTGAACTTGGCGTCGAGGGTGGCCAGCCCGTCGGTCCAGTGGTCGGCGGGCTTGGTGTTATCGAGGTCGAATACGGGAACGAGCAGTCCGGTCGTGCGGAAGGATCCCGCGAACGACGAGCCCTCGCCGAGGGTGAGTTCGCCGCGATTGTGCAGGCGCGCCATCGCGTCAAACAGCGCATCCTCGTCCTCGGGCCGCACCCAGCGGATGTGCGCGCGTTCTCCTGCATCGACCCACCACGCAGCGTCGGCGCCTGGAGTGTCGATGCGCGCGGAGGGCATCATGGCGCCATTGGCGTGCTGGATGGCCTGGGCGATCTGCGGATGAACCTCCGCACCCTCGGCGGCCCACCACGCGAAGTTGTCGTGCACGGTGACCTCGAGGGACTCGTTACCCTTGAGCAGCTCCGCGAGCTCGGGATCTTCGTCGGAGGGTTCAGCGGCCTGCAACGTGTCGCCTGCCTCCGACTTCGCGACCCACGCGAGCGACGCGGCGAGGTCCCGCTCGGGGGCGAGTCCGTAGGCGGCGGTCTGCAGCCCGACGAAGGACTCGGTCCCGCTGGGGATCGCGCGGGTCAGCGCCGCGATCGCGCCCGGGAGCACCGTCGACAGGTACACGGGGTGTTCCACACCGGCGAGATCGACCTTGGCGGTAGCCGAAGGCACGAACTGCTGCATCGCGACGATGTCGCACTCCCCGACGACCCCTGCGAAGGGGCGCGGGTTTCCGGCGAGCTCTTCGCGTTCGGCCGCGCGAGCGGCGAGTTTCGCCTGACGGTTGGAGTCCGGCTTTGCTTCGAAATTACGACGACTTTTCTTTGCCACGTGTTCGGACTTTACGGCACACGGCGCCCGATCGTTGAAATCTTCGGTTACTCGCGGTCTGCAAAACTCCCGTGCACCGTGCCGATTTCGGCCGCCCGCATCTGTTCGTCCTCACTGACTCGCGCCAGCGTGCGCGCGGGGAAGTTCGTGCCGATCCAGTCGACTCCGAGGCGCTTGCACAGCTCCACATCGGCCGGATCGTCGACCGTCCAGCAGTACACGGCAAGCCCGCGCCGGTGCCAGTGCTCGACGAGGAAGGGCTTGGCGCGGATCGTGTCCATCGACGGGCCGACGATCTGGATCCCGTAGTTCTCCGCCGGCAGCGGCTTCGCGCCGGTCCGGTAGTGGCGCAACTGCACGCGCGGAATCCGAGGCGCGATCCGCCCGAATCGGTTCACTGCGAGCACGGAAAAACTCATCATCACCGCACGAGACTCGCCGTGCGAGCGCGGACGGTCCAGCCCGAAGTACTTGAGCTCCTCGGCCAGCGCCCGCTCGACCCGCCCTCCGGCGACGACCGGGTGCTTGGTCTCGATGAACGCCCTGGCCTGCGGATAGGCCTCGATGAGCTCGAGCAGTTCACGCAACGCGAGTGGCGGTTCCGGCTTGCGGTGGCGCAGGTGCCAGGAGCCGACATCGAGTGCCTTGAGCTCTTCCAGCGTCGACAGGCGCACCTTGCGCTTCTCCTCGCTGACGCGGGAGGTATCGGAATCGTGGATGCACACGAGGTGGCCATCGAGCGTCATCCGAATATCGCATTCGATTCCGTCGGCGCCCTGTGCCAGCGCGTTCTCGTAGGCGACGAGTGTGAGTTCCGGGTAGTCGCCGGACGCGCCGCGGTGGGCGACTACGCGCGGGCTCTCGCCGGGCCGCAGCGCCAGCTCCCCGCTCGGCTTGGGTTTGCGCACGGGCGCGATCCGGCGGGAATGCGGGCGCGACTCCGCGCCTCGTCCGCCGCCGTCCGAGACGGATCGCGGCTGGTCCGACGGTGTCGGGTTCGTGCGCTTACGCGTGCGCAGCATGACTTACCACCTTGCGCTAGAGGAAACACGTTCCCGGTGCGAAAGTGGCCCGGTGGATTCGGGCATCCCTCGCGCCGTGCTGTCTTCCCTTACGCTGCATTGCCCAGGATGCGAGCGGGTTAACCCCAGGCAATCAGCGGTCTAACTTCACCGCAATTTCCGCGCGCGAGATGATCGCGACGTGCGGCGTCATACGCGATTTTACGTCGCCGGCGCGACCACCGACCAGCACATCGACCAGCGACCAACCCCATTTCGGGCAGGTGCCACCACCATTTATGACACCGGACGCCGCAACTGCCCGGCCGACGGCCTACGCCAGCACCCTTGGGCGCACCTTCTTGAGCATCGCGAGACCCTTGCGAAGCTGGCGCCGTCCGGTCGCCTCGGCGATGTCCGGGTTCTTCGTAAACGCCGCATCGGAGCGCACCTCGGGCGCGTTCGAGGAGTCGGCGCGCAGCATCGAGTTCGGCAGCGAGAGCTTCAGCAGCGTGCGCTGCACCTGGTAGAACTGCTTCGGGAACGAGTCGACGTTGTAGGGCAGACCGAATTCCTCGGCGATCTCCTGCACCTCGGCGCCGATCTGGGCGAGACGGTTCGACGGCATGTCCGGGAACAGGTGGTGCTCGATCTGGTAGTTGAGGTTTCCGGACATGATCGTGAGGAGCTTGCCGCCGGTGAAGTTCGCCGAGCCGAGCATCTGTCGCAGGTACCACTCGGCGCGGGTTTCGTCGTCGAGTGTGCGTTTGGTGAAGGTCTCGACATCGTCGGGGAAGTGCCCGCAGAAGATCACGGCGTAGGCCCACACGTTGCGCATGAAGTTGCCGATCATCGCCGTCTGCCCGGCGCGCGTGGCGCCGTGGAAGGCGGCCCGGTAGACGGGCTTGCCCGTGGCCAGCGCGACCGCGCCGGACACGCCCGCCGAGACGAGCGGGAACGCGATGTAGTCCTTGAACGCCTGCCTGCGCACCTTGCGGAGCGTCTCGTCGAGACGCTTCATCGTCACTTCCTTGGACTGCTTACCCGCGAAGTACGCACCCAGCTCGACGTCATAGAAGCCAACCGCCCACTGGAACAGGCTCGCGAGGAGGGCGTTGGTGACCGGCTGCGCGAGGTGGAACGGCGACCAGCGCTTATCGCGGGTGACGCGAAGAACACCGTACCCGACGTCGTTATCCATCCCGATGATGTTCGTATACGTGTGATGGGTGACGTTGTGGGTGTGCTTCCACCCCGAGGATGGCCCGACGTTGTCCCACTCCCAGGTCGAGGAGTGGATTTCCGGATCGTTCATCCAGTCCCACTGCCCGTGCATGACGTTGTGGCCGATCTCGAGGTTCTCGAGAATCTTCGCGATGCCCAGCGCTGCGGCGGCGGGCGCGAAGGCCTTCGGGGTGAGCGAAATGGCGGCGCGGGAGGTGAACTCGAGTCCGCGTTGCACGGCGATTAGACGCCGGATGTACCGCACGTCCGCGTCGCCGAGCGAGTCGCGGTTTTTCTTCTCGATCGCCTCGAGACGGCGACCGATCTCCTCGATGTCGGCATCGGTGAGATG
>DGYFI06202__coassemble_1171_pt1 | contig 12503 bp, 15 predicted proteins | sample DGYFI06202__metabat2_low_PE_038 | metagenome-assembled genome bin DGYFI06202
TCGGACGGCACATCGAGCAGGTCATGCTGCGGCTGCGCCTCGCGGAGGGGATTCCCGCGCGCATGCTGTCCGCCGAGGAGGAGGCGCGGCTCGCGCCGTGGATCGACCGCGGTCTCGCCGTCGTCGACGAGCGCGGGGACGAGCGGCGCTACCGCGTCACCGACGCCGGGCGGCTCGTGGCGGACGGGATCGTCCGCGACATCATCGAGCTCTGACCGGAATGGGCCTGTGAGCGGGTCCTATTCGGCGTGTGCGGCAGGCACGGGCTTGGCTCCCGGTCCCGTTGACGTCACGGCCTCGCGCGGGGAGGACAGGCGGTGTCCGTTCGAGCAGCGGATCTCGACATCGATGGGCGCGCCACAGTCGGCATGCGCGATCTCGATCGCCGGGCCCGCCGGATCGGGGCGGTGTGCATCGCCCCAGCTGAGCAGCGAGATGATGACGGGGTAGAGGTCTCTTCCGCTCGCGGTGAGCCGGTACTCCTTGCGCCGGCGGTAGCCGGCCTGCCGGTATTCCGCGGTCTCGAGGATCCCCTCGTCGACGAGCTTGCGCAGGCGCGAGGAGAGAACGGAATCGGACACCCCGATGTGGTCGCGCATCTGGTCGAACCTTCGGACGCCGTGGAACGCCTCGCGGATGACCTGGATGGTCCACTTGTCGCCGATCACGTCGAGGGTGCGTTGGACGGAGCAGTTCTCCGTCGATTGTTCGAGCCAGTCCATTCGAGAATTCTCCTAAGCGATTGACGTCGGCCGCAACCTCATCTAGCTTCTATATTACTAGTCAGCTTCGATTGAAGTCACCCCCGAGGGAAGGAACTCCCATGTCGACCTCTGAATCACCTTCGCCCACGCCCATTCCCGATGTCTCGCTCGAGGCCTCGAGCCGCTTCGTCGCGGCGTCCGGCTTCGTCGTCGACGAGGTGGCCGAGACGAGCGTGCGCGGGCACGTCGAGTTCGGCCCTGAGCACCACACCCCGTGGGGAGTCGTGCATGGTGGCGTCTACGCGACGATCATCGAATCGGCTGCGAGCATCGGGGCGAGCTACGCGGTGCGCGAACGCGGGGAATTCTCCGTGGGCCTGCACAACGGGACCGACTTCATCCGCCCCGCCACTGGCGGCTCTGCACAAGTAGAGGCCACCGCTCTTCACCAGGGCAGGGGGCAGCAACTGTGGGATGTCGTCATCTCCGCGGCCGAGACCGGGAAAACGATCGCGCGGGGGCAGGTCAGGCTGCAGAACGTGCCCGCTCCGTCCGCCTGAGACGGCCTCCGCTTCGGGCCCGCCTGGCCGCCCACCACGCCGGGCGAGATAATGAGGGACGAAAACGCCCCCGCCGCGGCGATCGCGGCAGCAGCCGGGGCCTGAGTGGAGGGAGAGGCCGTGGCCGAACGCGAAACGATCGTGCACTGGGACGACGGCAGCGGTATGGAGCCCGGAACGGAAGAACTCAGCGGCCTCGAGTTCATGCGCAAGGTCGTCTCGGGCGAGCTCCCCGAGTCGCCCATGGGCGCGCACGCCGCGCTCCGCGTCGTCTCCGCGGACCCCGGCGAGGTGTCGGTCCGCTGCACCCCGGACGAGTCCCACTTCAACAGGATCGGTTCCGTACACGGCGGGCTCATGTGCACGTTGCTAGATTCCGCGCTCGGCGGCGCCGTCCACACCACGGTCCCGGCCGGGACCGGGTTCACCTCGATCGACATTAACGTCAGCTATCTGCGCGCGGTGTTTCCCGAGAACGCCCCGCTCGTTTGCAATGCACGGGTGACCAAACCCGGCAGGCGGATGGCGTTCGCCGAGGGCGAGGTCGTCGACGCCCGCGGCAAGACCGTCGCCACGGCGACGAGCACGTTCCTCGTCTTCGCGCTGGAGGACGGTCCCCGGCGCGGGGCGTGACCGAACGGCCGCGACCTCGCGATCCGGCTCTACAGCGCCGCGACGATCTTCTCCACGGTGTTCCAGTTGCGCGACGTGGCGACGATCCCGCCCATCGACATCAGCGTTCTATCGGTGAGCGTCAGTTCACTCACCCCTTCGGGCGCCCAGGAATACATTTCCAGCCCGGTGAGTACGTGCACGTTGGGCGAGAAGTCCTCCTTCTCGACGTGCGCGGCGACCTCGGCGGGAAGCCGCGCGGACAGGAAAGTGACGAGGTGGCGTGAGCCGTTGTCGGCCATATCACCCAACGGGTTGAGCGCGGCGATCGCGCGCATTTGCTCGGCCGAGCGCGCCACGCAGACCACCTCGGTCCCGCTGGACGAGGCGATCACCTCCCGCACACGGTCGGACGCTTCCGACACCGAATCGCCAGGCGCCGTGACGATGATGTTCCCGCTGGCCAACAGGGTGATGACGTCGGAGAAGCCGGCCTTCGCCAGGTCCGCGCGCAGCGCCGGCATGGGAACCTTGTTGTGGCCGCCGACATTGATGCCCCGCGGAAGCACCACCATGCGCTGGTTCATGCACGAAAGTCTATGCGTCCTCGCGTCTGCGCTGAGCCGGACTAAACTGGGGCGGAGAGAGTAGCCAGACCGGGCGAGACAAACCGAGCGAGGCAAAGGGAGGAGCATTCGATGTCGGCAACCGAGGACCGCAGGGCGCAGGTACTGCGGGCGATCGTCGCCGACTACATCTCCTCGCAGGAACCGGTGGGCTCGAAGGCCCTCGTCGACCGCCACAACCTTGGCGTTTCCAGCGCGACGATCCGCAACGACATGGCGGTTCTCGAGGACGAGGGATTCATCACCCAGCCGCATACCTCCTCCGGTCGCGTGCCCACGGAGAAGGGGTACAGGCAGTTCGTCGACGCCATCCATGAACTCAAGCCGCTCTCACGCGCCGAGACCCACGCCATCCAGAGCTTCCTGGAGGAGGCGGTCGACCTCGACGATGTCCTGCGACGCGCTGTGCGTCTGCTCGCCCAGCTCACGCAGCAGGTCGCCGTCATCCAGTATCCGATCCTGGGGCAGGCGACCGTGCGTCACCTGGAAGTGGTCGATCTGACGCCGAGCAGGCTTCTGCTCGTGGTGATCACCGACACCGGTCGCGTGGAACAGCGCGTCGTCGATATGGGCCGTCCGGTATCCGCGGACGACATCTCGGCGCTGCGCACGCTGCTCGGCCAGGCAGTGTCCGGAAAGCGGCTCGCCGACGCGAGTAGCGACCTCGCCGAGGCTGCCGCAGAGGCCCCCGACTACATCCGCACGGCAGCCGTGCAGGCCTCGTCGGTGCTCATCGAGACGCTCGTCGAGCAGCCGGAAACGCGGCTCATGCTCGGCGGAACCGCAAACCTCACGCGCAACGCCGGCAGCTTCGACGGTTCGCTGCAGCGCGTGCTCGAGGCGCTTGAGGAGCAGGTGATCCTGCTCAAACTTCTCGCCGCTTCGCGGGACCTCGCGGCCGGGCCTGGGCGCATCTCCGTGCAGATCGGGGAGGAGACCAACGCCGAGGACCTGCGGGGCACGGCCGTCGTGGCCAGCCAGTATGGTCCCGAGGGGTCCGCCCTCGGCGGGATGGGCGTCCTCGGACCGACGCGGATGGACTATCCGGGAACAATGGCCTCGGTTGCTGCTGTTGCCAGGTATGTGGGACAAATGTTGTCCGAACGTTGATGACGAAACTTATTTAGACACACACACCACAGCGAGCCCGGGCTGTACCGCGCCTCTGCAGGATGAGGAAATTAGGAATTTCCTGCAGCGAAACTAGTATTGTCCCGGACCTTTCAACTGCAGGAGGACAGAGCGAGTGGCTCGGGACTATTACGGCATTTTGGGCGTCGACAAGTCGGCGTCCGAGTCGGAAATCAAGAAGGCGTACAGGAAGCTGGCTCGCCAGTATCACCCCGACGTCAACTCCTCCGATGAGGCGCAGGAGAAGTTCGCCGAGGTCGGCACGGCGTACGAGGTCTTGTCGGACCCGGAGAAGCGCCGCGTGGTCGACATGGGCGGCGACCCCCTTGGCGGCCCCGGTGAGGCTGGCGGTGGCGGCTTCGGCGGCGCCGGTTTCGGCGGCATGGGCGACATCTTCGACGCGTTCTTCGGCGGCGGAGGCGGTGGCGGTTCCCGCGGCCCGCGCTCGCGCGTGCAGCCCGGTTCGGACTCCCTCGTCCGTGTCACCTTGGATCTCGAGGAGGCGGCCACCGGAACGCAGAAGGAAATCCAGATCGATACGGCCGTGCTGTGTAAGACGTGCCACGGCAAGGGGTCGGCCGATGGATCGAAGCCGACGACTTGCCAGATCTGCCAGGGCATGGGCGAGGTTCAGTCCGTCCAGCGCACGATGCTCGGCAACGTGATGACCGCCCGCCCCTGCAGCAACTGCCAGGGCACCGGCGAGGTCATCACCAACCCCTGCGGCTCGTGCGGCGGCCAGGGGCGCGTCCGCGAGCGCCGGAATGTCACCGCCAAGATTCCCGCCGGCGTGACCACAGGCAACCGCGTCCGCCTGTCCGGGCAGGGCGAGGTCGGTCCCGGTGGCGGCCCCGCCGGCGATCTCTATGTAGAGATCCGCGAGCGCGAGCACCCCGTCTTCGTGCGAGAGGGCGACGACCTCCACGCGAGCGTTCGTGTGCCGATGGTCGAGGCCGCGCTCGGTTCGGAGATCGAGCTCGAATCGATTCTCGGCGAGGACATCACCGTGCGCATCGAGGCCGGAACGCAGCCCAACGACGTCGTCAACCTGCGTGGTAAGGGCATGCCGAACGTGCGCGGCGGCGCAGCAGGCGACATGGTCGTCCACCTCGACATCGCGGTGCCCACTCACGTGAACAGCAAGCAGAAGGATGCGCTGCGCAAGCTGCGCGAGCTCGAGAAGGAAGGGCCGAAGCTCGTCGACAAGGACACCGCCCACTCCGGCTCGTTGTTCTCCAAGCTGCGCTCCGCGTTCAGCGGACGCTGACCCCGCCCTTGCCCGTACCCATCCGCGACCACGCTCGAACCGGAGGTGACGATGTCGGCATCGCTGCTGCGTAGCGACGAGATTCCGGATGACGGCGGGCGGCTGGTGATCTCCGGGCCCGAAGGCAAGCACGGGGCGGCGGCGCTGCGGCTCAAGCCCGGCGAGGGCATCCTCGTCGGCGACGGCGCGGGGGTGCTGGCCGAATGCGAGGTCGTCTCGGCCGCCGGCAGCGAAGTCGAGGTCGTGGTCCGCAGCCGCACCGAGCATCAGGCGCCGCGCCCGTCGGTGACGATCGTGCAGGCGCTTCCCAAATCCGAGCGGTCCGAGCTCGCGGTCGACCTCGCCACCGAGGCGGGTGCGGACGAGATCATCCCGTGGCAGGCCGACCGATGCATCTCCCGCTGGACCGGGGGCAAAGACAAGGCCGATAAGGGCCGACAGAAATGGCAGAACGCCGCGCGCGCGGCGGCGAAGCAGGCCCGCCGCGCCTTCGAACCGCCGATCGGCGAGCTCGTCGACACCAAGACGCTCACCGGGATGGTCGCCGACTGGGCGAACACGTCCTCCGCCGTCATCGTGTTGCATGAGGAGGAATCGAGGGCCTTCACCGACCTCGTGGCGAACGCGGTGGGCGAGGGCATCGAACGCATCGTTCTCGTGGTCGGGCCCGAGGGAGGCGTCGCCGAACACGAGATCGAGGCGCTCCGCGAGGCCGGGGCCACTCCGGCACTGCTCGGACCCGAGGTGCTGCGGACCTCGACCGCCGCGGCAGTGGCGCTCGGCGCGATCGGCGCGCTTACCGCGCGGTGGCCCTCGTCGCGGGGATGAATGTCGCCCGCAAGCGCTAGAATCGACGCAGAACCCGCAAGCCCCAAAAAGGAGTGGTTACAGTAACTTCCCCGCATGAAAGCGCCGCCGACGACGGCGAGCAGGCACGCGCCAGCATCATGCTGGAGCCCGATGTGGCGTTCGCGGTGCTCGGCACGGCGGATGCGAACCTCCGGGCGCTCGAGGAAGCGCTCGAGGCTGACGTACACGTCCGCGGCGGCCAGGTGACGCTCACCGGCGCCAGAGACGATGTTTCTCATGCCGCCGATGTCGTCAACGATCTCCGCCGCCAGGCCAAGCGGGGCGTTGCGATCACTCCCGATTCCGTGCTCCGCTCCGTGGACATGACCAAGGACACCGCAGCCCCGGCCGCGGCGGACGTGATGAGCGCCGAGATCCTGCGCAGGCGAGGCAAGACGATTCGGCCCAAGACGCTCGGGCAGAAGGAATACGTCGACGCGATCGATAACCACACGATCGTTTTCGGGCTCGGGCCTGCGGGCACGGGTAAGACCTATCTCGCGATCGCGAAGGCCGTGGCCGCACTGTCGGCATCATCCTCACCCGTCCGGCAGTGGAAGCGGGGGAGCGGCTCGGCTTCCTCCCCGGTGCGCTGAGCGACAAGATCGACCCCTACATGCGGCCGCTGTACGACGCGCTGCACGACATGATGGACCCCGAGGCCATCCCGAAGCTCATGGCCGCCGGGGTGATCGAGGTGGCGCCGCTGGCCTACATGCGCGGGCGCACCCTTAACGATGCGTTCATCATCCTCGACGAGGCGCAGAACACCACTCCCGAGCAGATGAAGATGTTCCTCACCCGTCTCGGGTTCGGCTCCAAAATAGTCGTCACCGGCGACGGCTCGCAGGTCGATCTTCCGGGCGGACAGAAGTCCGGACTACGTGTGGTCCAGCGAATCCTCGATGGCGTCGACGACATCCACTTCTCGACACTGACGTCGAAGGACGTCGTTCGTCACTCCCTCGTGAGCAGGATCGTCGAGGCTTATGATGCCTTCGACAAGCGTTCCGCGCGCGGGGACGACGAAGACGGGGCGAACCGCGCCGAGCGACGTCATCCAGGACAAGGAGGCGCGGGACGCGGACCCGGTAGCCGGGCAGAACGGGAACGGCAACATGGAAAGGGCCGAAATTGAGCATTGAAGTTGCCAACGAATCGGGCATCGACATCGAGGGCGAGATGCTCATCTCGGTCGCATCGTTCGTGATCTCCAGGATGGACGTCCATCCCGCGGCCGAGCTTGCCATCACCCTGGTCGATATCGAAACGATGTCCGACCTGCACGTTCAGTGGATGGACCTGCCGGGGCCCACCGACGTGCTCAGCTTCCCGATGGATGAACTGTCCCCGGGCGGGCACCCGGACATGGCCGCGCCCGGGCCGGCGATGCTCGGCGACCTGGTGCTGTGCCCGGAGTTCGCTGCCGATCAGGCCGCGTCCTCGGGGCATCCCCTCGCGCACGAGCTCGCGCTGCTCACGGTGCACGGCTGCCTGCACCTTCTCGGATACGATCACGCCGAGCCCGAAGAGGAGCGCGAGATGTTCGCGCTGCAGGCAGAGCTGCTCGCCGAGTGGTACGACGAGCGCGAGGCCACCGCCGGCGCCGGCACGCAGGGCTAGGCGAGACGACTTCGTGGACGTTCTTGACTGGACTTTTTTCGTCGGCCTCGCGCTGATCCCACTGGCCGGGCTCTTCTCGGCGGTCGACTCCGCGCTTTCGGCCGTGTCGGTAGCGCGCGTGGAGGAACTCGAACGCGACGGCCGGATGGGCGCCAGGCGGCTGCGGCGCGTCATGGAAGCGCGGCCGCAGTACATCAATCTGTGCGTGCTGCTTTACACCATCTGCCTGGTCGCGGCGTCCGTCCAGGTGGTGACCTTCTTCGAGGACCTTGTCGATCATTCGATCTGGGGGATCATCCTCGGCGTCGCCGTGATGAGTGCGCTCGCCTTTATCGTCGCGGGAGTGGGACCGAGGAACCTCGGCCGCCAGTACGCGTACAAAATTTCCCTGGCCACGGCGTTGCCGTTGCAACTCCTCGGTATCCTTCTGCGGCCGATCGTTCGTATCCTCATCGTGCTCGGTAACGCGCTCACGCCAGGTAAGGGCTTCCGCAACGGGCCGTTCACCGGGGAGATCGAGCTCCTCGAGATCGTCGATCTCGCGCGCGAGCGGGGCGTTGTCGCCGAGGACGAATCGCGGATGATCCAGTCGGTGTTCGAGCTGGACCAGACCATCGCCCGCGAGATCATGACCCCGCGTACCGAGATCGTGTGGATCGAGAGCGACAAGACCATCGCGCAGGTGCTGCGCCTGGCGGTGCGCTCCGGGCACTCCCGCATCCCGGTGATCGGCGACTCCGTCGACGACGTCGTCGGCGTGGCCTATCTCCGCGACCTCGTCGCCGCGGCGACAGGAAGCTCCGACTCGTACTCGAGCGCCGAGCACACGCTCGTGTCGAGCGTGATGAAGCCGGTCTATTTCGAACCGGACTCGAAACGCGCGGACAGTCTCCTCGCCGAGATGCAGCGCCAGCGCAATCACCTCGCCGTGCTCATCGACGAGTACGGCGGCGTGGCCGGTCTGGTGTCGATCGAGGACGTGCTCGAGGAAATCGTCGGCGAGATCGTCGACGAACACGACTCCACGGAGGTCGCGCCGATCGAGGAGCTCTCCGACGGCGGCTACCGATTGTCCTCGCGACTATCGCTTGCCGAGGTGAGCGACCTATTCGACGTCGAATTCGATGAGGAGACCGCTGAAGAGGCGGACACCGTTGCCGGCCTGCTCGCCTACGAGCTCGGCAGAGTGCCGCTCCCCGGAACCCGCGTGAAGGCCGCCGGCGTGATCTTCCTCGCCGAGGGCGGAACCGACAGGCGCGGCCGGATCCGCGTATCGACAGTGAGGGCGTACAAGCTCGAACCCGAGCCCGCCACCGATGAGGAGAATCCCCATGACTGAGCCCGCCCCGTACCGCTCCGGATTCGTGTCCTTCGTCGGGCGGCCGAACACCGGAAAATCGACGCTGACGAATGCTCTCGTCGGCGAGAAGATCGCGATCACCTCGAACCGTCCGCAGACGACCAGGCATACGATCCGCGGAATCGTCCACCGCTCCGACGGCCAGATCATCATCGTCGACACCCCGGGCCTGCACCGCCCGCGAACACTCCTCGGCGAACGGCTCAACGCGTTGGTCGAGGACACCTACTCGGACGTCGACGTGATCGGCATGTGCTTCCCCGCGGGCGAGAAGATCGGTCCGGGGGACAAGTGGATCCTCGGACGTGTCCGCGAACTCGCCCCCAAGAAGCCGCTGGTTGGGATCGTCACGAAGATCGACGCCGCGCCGCAACAGGCCGTCGCCGAGCAGCTGCTCGCCGTGTCCGAATTGCTCGGCCCCGAAGCGGAGGTCGTTCCGGTGTCGGCGACGTCGGGCCAGCAGGTCGACATCGTGGGCGATGTTCTCGTCTCGCAGCTGCCCGAGGGGCCGCAGTTCTATCCCGACGATGCGATCACCGACGAACCGGACGAGACGCGGATCGCCGAGCTCATCAGGGAGGCGGCGCTGGAAGGTGTGCGCGACGAGCTGCCGCACTCCATCGCCGTCGTCATCGACGAGATCCTGCCGCGCGAGGGCCGGAACGACCTGCTCGACGTTCACGCTTCGCTCATCGTCGAACGCGAGAGCCAGAAGGCGATCGTGATCGGCAAGAAGGGCTCACGCATGCGTGACGTCGGCTCCCGCGCGAGGCAGGGGATCGCCGAACTCCTCGGCAAGAAGATCTTTCTCGACCTGCACGTCAAGGTGCTCAAGGACTGGCAACGCGACCCGCGATACCTTGGCCGACTCGGCTTCTAGCTGGGCTTACCGGGAACCGGAGCGCGAGAGAATAAACTTGAGGGCCTGAAGGCGCGCCCCAGCAGGCGGTACGCCCGGGCGACGACCCGCACAAGGAGGTGAAGGGTGCATCCAGTGAGGGATCGTGCGCTGGTATTGCGCACGCACGACCTCGGCGAGGCCGATCGGATCATCACGATGCTGTGCTACGAACACGGCATCGTCCGCGGCGTCGGCAAGGCTGTGCGTAGGACCCGGTCCAAATTCGGCTCTCGGCTCGAACCCTTCACTTTTGTAGAGGTGCAGTTTGTGCCCAGCAGGCGCTCGCTGGCCATGGGCAGCGGTGCACCCGGGATGGTGGGGCTGGGTACGCCTTTCGGTAGCGGCGGCCTCGCGATCATCCAACAAGCCGAGACCATCGAGACCTACGCCCCGCAGATCACCGGCGATTGGCGCGCCTATACCGCGGCCTGCGCGATGATGGAGGCCGCCGAGCACCTCGCAGGCGGGGAGCCGCGAATTCTGCGCATGCTGGTGCTCGCGTTCCGATCGCTCGCCGAGGCGCGCCGCGATCCTTCGCTCGTCGCCGTATCGTTCATGCTCAGGGCGCTGCAGGTCGCCGGCTGGGAACCCGTGCTACTCGCCTGCGCCCGGTGCGGCGCGGTCGGCCCGCACCGCGCGTACCACGTGGCCAGCGGCGGAGCGCTCTGCGTGCACTGCCGACCGGCCGGCGCGGTGACTCCGCGGCAGGGCACCCCGGAAGTCCTCGACGCGCTCCTGCGCGGTAAATGGGACGTCGTCGAAGCGGCGCCGGAGCAGGTCCTGCGGCAGGCCTCGCAGCTGGTGGTCGCCCACGTGCAATGGCACACCGAACGTTCGCTGCACACGCTGCCGCTGCTGGCCGGAGAAGGAGACGTCCGACGTCATACCGGCACCCTGACCGGAAACCCGAACCGAAAGGACCACTCGCATGGCGCTTCTGCCTAGGCGCGCGAAGGCGAACGCCGCCGGCTCCATTGGTGTGACGCCGGAGACCGCGAAAGCACCGCCACGCCACTCCTCCGGGGCTCAGGCGCCGGCGATTCCCGCGCAGTTCGTTCCCCGACACGTAGGCCTCGTGATGGACGGCAACGGGCGCTGGGCACAGGAGCGCGGACTGGCGCGGACCGAGGGGCATAAGCGCGGCGAGGGCGTGCTCATGGACGTGGTGCAGGGCTGCATCGAGATGGGGATTCCGTACCTGAGCGCGTATGCGTTCTCGACGGAGAACTGGAAACGCAGCCCCGAAGAGGTGCGATTCCTCATGGGATTCAACCGCGACGTGCTGCGCCGGCGCCGCGACGAACTCCACGAGATGGGCGTGCGGGTGCGTTGGGCCGGGCGGCGCCCCAAGCTCTGGAAATCGGTGATCTCCGAACTCGAGATCGCCGAGGAGAAGACGAAGAACAACACCGTGATGACCCTCGCCATGTGCGTGAATTACGGCGGCCGCGCCGAAATCGTTGACGCGGCCAGAGAGATCGCGCGCCGCGCGGCGGCGGGGGAGATCGACCCCGACCACATCACCGAGAAATCGTTCTCCGGGTACCTCGACGAACCCGACATGCCCGACGTCGACATGTTCCTGCGCCCCTCGGGCGAATTGCGCACCTCGAACTTCCTTCTGTGGCAGTCGGCGTACGCGGAATTCGTGTTCCAGGAGACCCTGTTCCCAGACTTCTCCCGGCTCGACCTGTGGGACGCGTGCCTCGAATATGCCCGCCGCGACCGGCGCTTCGGCGGCGTGAAGTAGCCGCCTCCGCCGCCTACTCGATTTCCGCCGAGCACTCGGCGCACAGGCCGACGAGCTCGATCGTGTGCTGGACGTCGGAGAAACCGTTGGCCGCGGCGACCGACCTGGTCCACTGCTCGACGGTGTCCGCCTGGATCTCGACGGTCTTCCCGCAGCGCCGACACACCAGATGATGGTGGTGGTGATCGGAACACCGGCGGAAGAGCTGCTCTCCGCCGTCATTGCGCAGGGTATCCACCGCGCCGACGTCCACGAGCGACTGGAGCGTGCGATAGACGGTGGTGAGACCGATGCGTTGGCCCAGATCGCGCAGCCGCGCGTGCACGTCCTGCGCGGAGATGAACACGTCCTGCTCGCCGAGAAGATCGACGATCGCCTCCCGCTGACGAGTCGAGCGGACACCGACCTTGGGCGCGTCGGAAGGGTCGGACGAGCCGCCTCGGGGCATGGGCCGGACTCCTTTCTCCGCGAGGTGTGGTGAGAAGACTTCGCGGGGCGTGGTGCAGCGGGACGTTCCCCGCGATTATTCCAAAGATCGCGAGAAGACGGGGCCTGCGGCGGGGCCACGAACGAGTCGTTAAGCTGGACGCTGAACAACTGCTAATGCGTCGCCCGCACGAAACTGCGCTGACCATGGCGCACTCTACCGGCCCGCTAGCGAGATGGAGATAAAACACGTGGCAACCAAGATCGATACCATCGTCAACCTGTGTAAGCGTCGTGGACTCGTCTTTCCCTGTGGCGAGATCTATGGCGGCACGCGGTCGGCATGGGATTACGGGCCACTGGGCGTCGAGCTCAAGGACAACATCAAGCGCCAGTGGTGGAAGACGATCGTGCAGGGCCGCGACGATGTCGTCGGCCTCGATTCGTCGGTGATCCTGCCTCGCCAGGTCTGGGAGGCCTCCGGGCACGTCGAGGTGTTCTCCGATCCGCTCGTGGAGAGCCTGTACACCCACAAGCGTTTCCGTGCCGACCACCTGCTCGAGGCCTACGAGGAGAAGCACGGCCACCCGCCGGAGAACGGCCTCGCGGACATCAAGGACCCCGACACCGGGCAGCCCGGCAACTGGACCGAGCCGCGCGAATTTTCGGGCCTGATGAAGACCTACCTCAGCCC
>DGYFI06202__coassemble_1181_pt1 | contig 12420 bp, 8 predicted proteins | sample DGYFI06202__metabat2_low_PE_038 | metagenome-assembled genome bin DGYFI06202
GGCATGGAACTGTTCGGGATCGAGGTACGGCTGACCGAATTCGGCAGATGCACCGACATCCGCGATGAGCACTTCCTGCGGCTCGCTGCCACTCGAGTTCGTCTCGAGTCGCAGCGGTTGTACGAAAAGGGAGAGGCTACCGTTGCCGACGGGCACTGAATGCGGTTCGGCAAAGTTGGCCGACTGGGGCATCACGGCGTCCGGGGGAGCCGCTAGCCGCTCCTCGTCGTTTCCGCCGCAGGCGGAAGCCAAGGGGACGATGAGGGCGAGAACGCCCATCTTCATCACGGTCGACGTCTTCGAACGCACGCAAGTCCCCTAATCTTCACAATCCATTTGGCTTAATACACTTTATCCGAACGAATTCTACGTCCAGAACCGAAGTGGCTTCCAATCCACAATGCTACGAATGGTGCGGCGGTCGACGTATTTGGCCTGGCAAGTCGTTATTTACCGGTGCCATGGTCGGCTCCCGGTCGAGATACCCCCTGACCGAATCAGCAGCAGCCAGCTCTTCGAAATGCGCGAGCGTCGGCGGAAGGAGGTGAACCTCCGAGCGCGCGGAAGCATCGAGCATGTCCTTCGGGCGCGACCAGCCGGAATCGTCGAACTCGCCGCAGTGCCCATCGGGCTCGTGCGGATCGCCGGAAGTTAGCTCGATGCCGAAGAAAAACGTGTCGTAGCGGCGAGGTGGGCCGACGGGAGTGATCCAGCGCGACAGCTCGACAAGGCGCCCGGTGTCGGCGACGAGCGCGTTATCGCGAAGCATTTCGCCCATCGAAATCTCGTGAGAATCGACGCGTGATCGCCAAGGTGCCCATAGGGATCGGTCAGGTCCGCCGTCATAAGACATTGAATGGGCGGGGGATGTGAGAAGCATGCCCGTCTCTTCGAAGCACTCGCGCACCGCGGCGGAGACGATCGCCTGAGCACGGGGAGCATCGACGCCGAGCCTTTTGGACCATTCTCCGCCATCGGGGCCCGCTGCAGGGAGCGGATCGTAATCGGAGGGATCGACCCCGCCGCCGGGAAAGGCGATGACCCCGCCGGCGAAGACCATCGACGCCGCCCGCCGGATGGAAAACACCTCTACGCCGGTGCCCGCGTCGCGGAGCAGCAGAATCGTCGCGGCGTCGGCGACGGGAACGGACGCCGCATCAACTTGCTCGGGTTGAACCTGACCCTGATGTGCCATGGAGCCGATTGTGCCCCGAAACGGCGTGCCCGGCGACGGAACGGCGAAGACGGTTAGTCCCCGTTACCTGAAAGGGTGGGCGACTCCGTTGTATTCGCGCGGACTATCCGACAGGCGGGCCGACGATGAGAAGCAGGATGAAGACGATGATGACGACGACGAGCGCGATGCCGGCAGCAGTTGCGGGGCGGGCGATAACGGCCGCAGCGACCTTCTCGAGCGGGGATTTCGGCGTCTCGCCGCCCGCGCGCAGGCGCCACGGATCCGTGACGATCGGCTGCTTGAGCGCCCACCGTTCATACGGAATCGTCGCGTAGGGGATCACGGCCGATACGAGACCGGCGATGGTATGGACGGGCTTCCACTTCTGGTCGATCGCGAGGAACACGATGACCACCACGTAGCAGAGGAACACGAAGCCGTGGATGGCGCCTCCGATCGACGTTGCCCACGGTTGATCGAAACCGTACTTGAGGATCATGCCTGCGATAAGCAGCGTCCACGTGACGACCTCGGCAAGCGCAAAGCGCCGGAACAATGTAATCGGACCCATGTGAAGAGGGCACCCCTAACCAGACGTGAGAATGAAGCGCGGCTAAAAACTAGCCGTCCACCAGCCTAAGCGACGCGAACCTCACTTCACCCTCCACATCGGAGGCATTGAGATCAACAACACCCTCGATGGCCCATCCGTGGTCACCTTCGGGGTCATCGAGGACCTGACGCACTCGCCACGTGCCCATGTCGACATCCCCACCCGAGGTGCGGACGGTGAACAAATGCGGCCCGCGCGCGTCCGGGCCGATACCGATCTGGTCGTACTCGTCCCAATAGGGGTCGATCTCGCGGTCCCAGTCGGGGTGGTCTTCCACCGTCTCGTCGAGTTCCTCGAGACGCTTGATGTCGTCGCGCGCGAGAAGCTCGACGCGGCGGAACATCGCGCTGCGCACCATCCGGGTGAACGCCTTGGCATTGCCGGTGAGAGGGCGCGCGGAATCCTCTCCGAATGCCTTGTCCTGATCCATGGGCCGATTCGCTGCCTCAGGATCGGACAGCTCCTCCCACTCGTCCAGAAGACTGGAATCGACCTGACGGATGAGCTCGCCCAGCCAGTTGATGATGTCGTCGAGCTCTTCGGTTCGTTTCGCGGTCGGAATCGTCTGGCGCATTGTGCGGTAGGCGTCGGTGAGATAGCGCAGGACCACCCCTTCTGCGCGCGCGGCACCGTAGGTCGACACGAGGTCGGAAAAGTTCATTCCCTTCTCGACCATGTCGCGAACGACGGCCTTGGGAGAGACATCGGTGCCCCGGGCCCACGGGTGGGACTGGGCGTAGGCCTCGAAGGCTGCGTCGAGCTGATCGCTGAGCGGTTTGGGCCAGGAGATTTCGTCGACGATCGCCATGCGTTCGTGATAGTCGAGCCCATCGGCCTTGAGGTCGGCGATGGCATCCCCTCTGAGCTTTTTCTGCTGACCAATGAGGAGCGGACGCGGATCTTCGAGCACCGACTCGATGATCGAAATGACATCGACGGCGTAGGAATCGGAATCCGGGTCCGGAATGTCCATCGCGGCCACCGCGAATGGCGCAAGCGGCTGATTCAGCGCGAAGTCGGCCTGCAGCTGCGGGACAAGCTCCACGTGCCGCCCCGTGTCGTCCGGCGTATCGATTCGTCGCACGAGCTCATCCGCTTCAAGGCTCCGGAAGAGCGAAAACGCCCGAAGCGCGTGCTTGCGCTTGGCTGCGCGAGTCTCGTAGGAGTCGAGGATGAGCGACTTCGTCTTGTCGTAGCAGCTTCCCGGGCCCGAGATGATGTTGAGCAGGATCGAGTTATTGATCTGAAAGCGACTGATCAACTGTTCCGGCGGTGCGGAAACCAACTTCTCAAATGTCGCCGTATTCCAGTTGATGAAGCCTTCCGGCGGCTTCTTTTTCTGCTGCTTGTTCTTTTTCTTCGGGTTGTTCTGCGCCTTGGCGGCAGCCTTTGCGTTCTCGATTTCGTGCTCCGGCGCTTGGACGACAACCACGCCCTCGGTGTCGAATCCGGCACGACCGGCGCGGCCGGCGATCTGATGGAACTCACGCGATTTGAGGACGCGCTGGCGTTGGCCGTCGAATTTCGACAGCGCCGTGAAAAGGACGGTGTGAATTGGCACGTTGATGCCCACACCGAGAGTGTCGGTGCCGCAGATCACCGGCAGCAGGCCATCCTGCGCGAGCTTTTCCACCAGGCGCCGATATTTCGGCAGCATGCCGGCGTGATGGACGCCGACTCCCGAGCGCAGCAGCTTCGACAGCGTCTTGCCGAACGATGTGGAGAAGCGGAACCCCTTGATCTCCGCCGCGATCTTCTCCTTGGACTCCTTCGACACGAGGTTCTTCGTGATCAGAGCCTGCGCCTGCTCGATCGCCGAAAGCTGAGTGAAGTGGACGATATAAATCGGCGCCTTGCCGTCTCTGAGGAGCAGTTCGACCGTGTCGGGTACCGGTGTGAGCACGTAGTCGAACGACAACGGCACAGGGCGTTCCGCGCCGGCAACCACCGATACCGAACGGGACGTCTTCGCCTCGACCCCTTCGACGAGCCAATCGACGTTGCCGAGTGTCGCGGACATGAGCAGAAACTGGCACTTGGTGAGCGAGAGCAGCGGAACCTGCCAGGCCCAGCCGCGATCGGGTTCGGAAAAGTAATGGAATTCGTCCATCACAACCTGGCCGATGTCGCTGTTGTCGCCGTCCCGAAGCGCGATATTCGCGACGATTTCGGCCGTCGCGCAGACGATGGGCGCAGAGGTGTTGACGGCGGCGTCGCCGGTCATCATGCCGACGTTCTCCGCGCCGAACACTTCACATAGTGCGAAGAACTTCTCGCTCACCAGAGCCTTGATCGGCGCGGTATAGAAAGACTTCTGGCCCCGTGCCATCGCGAAGAAATGCGCGGCGACGGCAACGAGCGATTTGCCTGATCCTGTCGGCGTGGACAACACCACGTGATTGTCCGCGACCAACTCGAAGGCCGCCTCTTCCTGATGCGGATAGAGGGAAAGCCCACTGTCGGTCACCCACCGGGTGAACGTGTCCAGCAGGGCGTCGTCGAAAAGGGACTCGGGGACATCGTCGAGATCGGACAAGTATTCGCTCAGGGACACGGCGGCAAGTCTATCCGTTATCGGTGTGGCCGAAATGCAGAGCGCTCCGCGACGCCGAAGCGTGCGCGGAGCGCGGTGCACTTGCTAGGTAAGGACCTTCCCGTTAGGTGGGCTAATTTCCGGACGAGTTTCCGCCGAAGGGGCCGTCGCCGTCGGCGTCTTCGTCGCCGTGTTGCATGAGGAACTGTTCCAGCTCGGCGCCGAGTTCGTCTCCTGTGGGAAGTGGGCCTTCGGCCGGCGCGAGGGAATTCTGGGATTCGCGAGCAGACAGGATCTCGTCGTAGTTCTTTTCCAGTCCCTCGACCATCTGACCGATCTCGGCGTTGCCCGAGACCTGCACCTGAAGGGCCGCATCGAACTTCCGCTGCTCGGTTTCGAGCTCGCCGACCGCGATACCGAGACCGGAAATCCGATTGACGTCCTCGACGAGACGGATTGCGGCCGCCGGGTACTCGGACTGTGAAAGGTAATGCGGCACATGCGCCGTGAAGCCCATGGTCGAGAAGCCCTGTTCGGCAAGCTTTACCTCGAGCAGCGAATCCGCGCTTCCGGGGATCTTGAACTCGCCCGGCCACGTCGAGAAGCCCTCGAGGAGTTCGATCTCCCGAGAATGGGCGCTTGAGCGGATCGGGCGGGTGTGGGGCACGTTCAGTGGCATCGACCCGAGACCGATCGCCAGCTTGACGCCGAACTCGGCGGACAGGTGGGTGACCGCAGCTGCGAAGGCCTCCCACTTCATGTCCGGTTCGAAACCGGAAAGCAGCAGGAACGTGTGATCATCCGGCGTGGTAATAGCGTGCAGCGAAAGCTGCGGCTGGTCGTATCCGACGAAATGATCGTACGAGTATGTCATCGCCGGCCGGCGGGATCGATAGTCCACGAGCTCGTCCGGATTGAACTTCGCGATCAATTCCGAATGGTTGTGCTCGCGAATATGCTCCGTCACCTGGCGCACGGCACGTCCGGCGTCAGAAAAACCTTCCAAACCGTGCACGAGGATGGGACCCCGACCGGCCACGTCGGACAGCGACGGGGTGGGGAATACCAGTTCGTAAAGCTTCTCCGAAGAGCTCATGGGCTGATGTCCTAACTGTCTAATTTCTGCGGTTCCGCGGCGACGGGCTAACAACCCCGACGCGATAATTGCGGACTATCTAGTCCAACGACGCAGCTGAAGGAATAATTCCACGCCCGCGCGGAAACATTTCCCGCCGACGAGGGGAGCCAGATCGTCCGCCGAGGGCGTCGTAGAGGGTGCGAACGCGTTACGGACACGGGCAAGAATCGAAAACGGGAAGTGACTCACCATGCACAAGCGAAAGAAATCGGCGAAGCGAAACACGAGCAGGGCGCGCACCCAGGCCGAGCGGCCGACGCTGACGATATCGAGGCCTGGGAACCTTATTTCCGAGATCCCGGGGATCATTCAATTCACGCCGGAGGCCCCGAGCGTGGTGATCGTGGGCAGTATTCGTGGCGGCATCGACGGCACCCCGGTCATGCGCATCGATATCCCTCTCGACGTGCTGTACGGGGCGCATCTGCACCTGCACGAACGCGATGCCCAGGACATCGACGACGTGTGCTCCTACGCGGCACGCGACTACCTCGAGGACAGGCTCGACGACGTGAGCACCCCGTTGCAGCAGATCCTCGAACAGGATGCGGAGGAAGCCGGGGAGTACGCGGCCCAGGTCGCGACGTTGATGTCGAGCCAGAATCTGGACCGTGCGTGCGTCGTTGTCCTCCTTCCTGACGCCTGCTCTCCGGGCTCTCTCGGGTGGGAGGCGTCGGATACTTTCGTGCAGTACCTGGAAACAGCTGCGGGGCTGGCGGGCACCGAGTTGACGGTCGTGCTTCTCGCGGAGGAGATATCCGCGGGCGCGCCCTGGCGGCCGGGCCGGGGAACGGACGACGAACTCGGGGTCCAGGAGGATCCGCGTGCCGGCAAACTCGCCGCGGAGACGGTGGCCACCGGAATCCCGATCTACTCGAGCCGTCGCGCTATCGAGCAGGTGTATGACCGAATCGCGGACGACGACGACATCGTGGCAGAGCCATTGGAATCGGCGTACGGTTTCGGATTCACTCTTTCAGACCTGCACAGATATGCAGATCGGCTACGGGAGATCGCCCGTCTGCCGAGACCTTTCGGGCAGGACGAACTCAGCGAGGCAGGGGCGATTCTCGGTTCGGCGGAGATCTGCTCCCACCTACTTACGGAAATGGTCGCCGGCCAGTACGCGATAGCAATCAACGAACAGTTCGACGTTGACATCGAGGATTCCGATTATCTCGGGGCCGAACCGGGAGATCTCGACGTGTTGATGGAGATCTCCCGGCGCGGCAGCGACAGGGCGAGGGGAGGGGCGCTGCTGTTGAATGGAACGAGCCACTATCTCCGCGGCAGCGGCATACATGCCGTCGTCTGTTTCGAAGCCGCGCAGCGGACGGGTTTCATGCCGTACTTCAACAAACTAATCCTGTCCCTGCTCCAGAGAGGCACATCGCCGGAAAAGGTCTGCGCCATCCTCGCCGAATTGATGGACGTGGACGACCAAATTCCGGCCTGACGCAAAGGCGGTGCTACTTGGTCGCGGAGTGCGCCTTGTCTCCCAATGCGCGGAGAAACTCCCACGCATCCTCGACGACGGTAGTGAGTTCGGTCCTGGACGGCTTCCAACCGAGCGCCGACTTCGCCCGTTCGGACGACGCGACGAGCGTCGCGGGGTCGCCGGCGCGACGCGGCGACACCTGCGCGGGAATCTCGTGTCCGGTAACGGTGCGGCACACGTCGATCACCTCTTGTACCGAGAAACCCTCGCCACTTCCGAGGTTGAAGATCCTGTGCTCACCTTCTTCGTTGCTCTCGAGAGCGAGCATGTGCGCGTCCGCCAGGTCGCCGACATGAATGTAGTCGCGCACACAGGTGCCGTCTGGTGTCGGCCAGTCGTCACCGAAGACGAAGATCTTCTCGCGATGTCCGGCAGCGACCTGCAGTACCAGCGGAATGAGATGGGTCTCGACCACGCGATTCTCGCCGAAACCGAGGTGCGCCCCCGCGACGTTGAAGTACCGCAAGCTGGTTGCGGCAAACCCGTAGGCGACGCAGTAAGACGTGATCGCCATGTCGATGGCGAGCTTCGTTGCCCCGTACGTGTTCGTCGGGCGTGTCGGCATGTCCTCGGTGATGGGAACCTGCTCGGGCTCGCCGTAAGTGGCGGCAGTCGAGGAGAACACGATGTTCTTCACATTCGCCTCGCGCATCGCGTCGAGCAGCGCGAGCGTGGAAACCACGTTTCCATGCCAATACTCGGCGGGCTGTTCCACGGACTCGCCGACAAGCGAACGGGCCGCGCAGTGGATCACCGCGTCGACGCCCTCAAGCGCACGGGCCGAATCGTTGAGGAGGTCGCCCTCGATGAAGGTGGCTTCGGGCGGGACACCGTCGCGGTTGCCGGTAGACAGGTCGTCGAGGACGACGACCTCGTGGCCACGGGAAATCAGCTCGGCCGCGCAGCAGCTACCGACATAGCCGGCCCCGCCGGTAACGAGAACCCTCACTCGCTGACCTCGATACGGATGGCGTGCGCCTTGTCCTGATCGATTTCGATGGTTCCCTTGTCGGTCGTCAATGTGACCGTGTGGCCGATGCGCTTGGCCTTCGCGGGGAAGCCAGGGGAGACGTCGAGCTCGCAAATTGTGTGGAAGAACTCCGAGTCGGACTGCACCTGCTCGCCGAGAGCGTGGATGCGCACATTCATCTCCTGCCCCATCGGAATCTCGGCGAGGCGGGGGAAGGTGTTCTTTTCGGCTTCGACGTCGATGCCGAGCGCGTCGAGGCCCGGGATCGGATTGCCATACGGGGACACCGTCGGCTTGTTGAGGACGTTGACCAGGCGGCGCTCCACGTCCTCGCTGATGACGTGCTCCCAACGGCATGCTTCGTCGTGCACCTTCTCGAGCTCGAGCCCGATGACATCGACGAGCAAGCGCTCGGCGAGACGGTGCTTGCGCATGACGTTGACAGCCGTTTCGCGGCCCTTGGCAGTGAGTTCGAGGTGCCGATCGGAGGCGACGAACACCAGACCGTCACGCTCCATGCGGGCGATGGTCTGGCTGACCGTGGGGCCGCTCTGCTCCAGGCGCTCCGCAATACGAGCCCGCAAAGGGACAATTCCCTCTTCTTCGAGCTCAAAAATAGTGCGTAAGTACATTTCGGTGGTGTCCACCAGGTCCTTCACACTCGCTCCTTTCGAGAAACCACGCCGGCGCCACCGCGTCACACAGGTAACAACGATCCGAAATGGAAAAAGTCGTAGTCTGCCGAAATAGTTTTAACTACTTCGTCGAACACCGTCATCTTAGCTACTTATTCCCATAGTGTTCGGACCTCGTAGATTCCGAGTTGTCCCTCATCTTTGCCTGTTGCGAACTAGAGTTACGAAGGTCACTCGAAGTGAGTTGTCGAACGAACTGCGGAAGGGTGGATGCCGCAGGTGGGGAGGGGTGCCAGTGGCCAGGGAACAAGGGGATTCTCTGCCGGCGTCGGTCGTGTGGAGTCCGGAGCTGCTCAAGTACAAGCACTCGCAGGACCATCCCATGAGCCCACACCGGTTGGCGTTGACGATGTCGCTCGCGACCTCGCTAGGCGTTCTCGACGAGGTCGATATTCTCGCCCCGGGCGGGGCCACCGAACAGGATCTGTTGCGGATTCACGCGATCAGGTACGTCGACGCGGTCAAGAGTGCGTCGACGATGGAGCCCGGCGAGCACCCGGGCTTGCCACACGGACTTGGCACTGCCGATAACCCCACATTCCCGCACATGCATGAGGCGAGCGCGGCGATCGCGGGAAGCACACTCACGGCAGCCAGAGAGGTGGCATCAGGGCGGATGAAGCGCGCAATTTCCGTGGCGGGCGGCATGCATCACGCGATGCGCAACGCCGCGGCCGGGTTCTGCGTGTATAACGATTGCGCCATTGCCATCCATTGGCTGCTGGAACAGGGGTTCAAGAAGATCGCCTACGTAGACGTCGACGTACACCACGGTGACGGTGTCCAGGCCGCGTTCTATGACGATCCCCGCGTCCTTACGGTGTCACTGCACCAGCACCCGGCGACGTTGTGGCCGATGACCGGCTGGTCCTCGGAAATCGGCGACGGAGCGAGCGAGGGGACCGTCGTCAACCTTCCGCTGTTGCCGGGAACCACGGATTCGCAGTGGATGCGCGGCTTCCACGCGATCGTCCCTGGCGCGCTCCGCGCCTTCGAACCCGAGATCATCGTCCTCCAGGGAGGCTGCGACAGCCACAAGGAGGACATGATCGCCGACCTCTCGCTCACCGTCGATGGGCACCGCGCGTCCTACAGGGAAGTGCGCGCGCTGGCCGACGAACTGTGCGACGGCAAGATCATCGCCGTGGGCGGCGGCGGTTACGAGCTCACCCGCGTCGTCCCCCGCTCGTGGACCCATCTCATCGCCACCATGCTGGACCGCGACGTCCCGCCGGACACCGAGACTCCCGCAGAGTGGCGGGACCTCGCCGCGGAGGTCGCGAACCCGTCCAAAGTGCCCACCACCATGAGTGACGGCGGAGACACCTCATTCTCCCCGTGGGAGCTTGGGCCCGGCGCGGCGGTGGCGCTGGCCGACGATCGGTCGATGGCACGCTTGGACCAAGCCATACTCGATACGAGAAGGGCGGCGTTTCCGCCCCTGGGATTGGATCCCGACGATCCTCGCGATTAGCGCGATCGCGATTCGAGCCAGCCCACTGTTCGGAGGAGTAGACAATGGCTAATGAACACGCAGCCGACAACGCGGTCGAGGCTGCGCCCGAACACGAATCGTCGCGCGAGGCTCCCGCAGATCTTCCCCCCGAGGGCTACCGCGCCGACTGGGCCGCCGACGTCCTCGGCTCCGACGGTCGCGCCGTGCGCATCCGTCCCGTGCTCCCCTCAGACGCGGACGAGTTGCAGAGGTTCCACTCGACGCTGAGCGAACGCACGAGATACCTGCGCTATTTTGGTTCGCACAACGTCCTCGGGGACAGCGAGCTCAAGCGCATGACACACATCGACTACGTCAACCGCATGGCGTTCGTCGCTCTCCTAGGTAGCGAGATAATCGGCATGGCCGTGTATGAGGGGCAAGAGGGCTCGCCCATCGCCGAGGTCGCCTTCACGATCTCCGACGACCATCAGGGGCGCGGGCTCGGTTCGATCTTTCTCGAACATCTCGCCGGCGCGGCGGCCGAGAGTGGGATCCGCCGTTTCGAGGCCGAGGTGCTCTCGGAGAACCGGCAGATGATCCAGGTGTTCCGCCGCGCCGGGTACGACGTGTCTCGCAGCTTCGACGGTTCGGCGATCCACCTCGAATTCGACATCGACCCGAGTGACGCGCTGACCTCGGTGCGGAACTCCCGGGAGGCCGCCGCGGAGGCACGCAGCGTCGCCAGGGTCCTGAATCCGAGCTCGATCGCCGTCATCGGCGCATCCGACCAGCCGAGCAAACTCGGCCACGCCGTCCTGAAGAATCTGCTCGACTCCGGTTTCGAGGGCCCGGTGTATCCGGTGAACTCCGATGCGCGCTCGATCCTGTCCATCCGCGCCTACCCGGCGCTGAGCGACATCCCGGACCCTGTCGATCTCGCCGTTGTCGCGGTACCCGCAGGCTCGATGCAGGAGGTGCTCGAGGATTGCCTCGCCAAGGGGGTGTCTACGCTCGTGGTGATCTCCGCAGGGTTCTCCGACATCGGCGGGGAGGGCATCGTCTCCGAGCGCAAACTGGTGGCGGAGGCACGCGCGCACGGCATGCGCGTGGTGGGGCCCAACGCCCTCGGCGTCATCAACAACGACCCGGCCATCCGGCTCAACTCCACGCTTGCCAACCGCATCCCGGCGCCGGGCAAGATCGGATTCTTCTGCCAGTCCGGTGCGCTGGGCATCGCCATTCTCGACTCGGCGATGCGGCGCGGGCTCGGGCTGTCCACGTTCGTCTCCGCAGGGAACCGCGCCGACCTTTCGGGCAATGACCTGCTGCAGTTCTGGGACACCGAGGTCGATACCGAGGTCGTCTTGCTGTACCTCGAATCGTTCGGTAACCCCCGCAAGTTCTCGCGTATCGCCCGGCGCGTGGCGCGCAATAAGCCCGTCGTCGTGGTGCATCGGTCTTCCGACGCCGCGGCGGGCCAGTTCCCGGACATTTCGCCACAGGCGGCCAACGAACTCTACAACGATATAGGCCTGATCCCGGTGACCTCGTTGCCGGAGATGTTCGACACCGCGGCGCTGCTCGCGTACCAGCCTCTGCCCGAGGGGCCGCGGTTGGCGATCGTTGCGAACTCTACGGCCGTATCCAATCTCGGCGCCGATGCCGCGGAGGGCGAGGGCCTCGAGGTCGTCAGGTCGGTCGACCTCGGCGCAGCCGCCGCGCCGGAAGAGTTCTCCCGGGCCGTGGCCGAGGCGGTGCAGGATGACGGCGTCGATGCTGTCCTCGCCGTGTTCGTCCCTCCCGTCCAACGCAATGTCGAGGCGTATGCGGAGGCGATCCGCGAGGCGGCGCGGGACTCGACGAAGCCGGTGGCGAGTACCTTCCTCGCTGTCGAGGGCCTGCCGGAGGGGCTCACTGTTCGCGACGAGCAGGGACAGCCCCTGCGCGGGTCGATCCCGTCGTACGGCTACCCCGAACGCGCGATCTCCGCGCTGAGTCGGGCGCTGACCTACCAGCGGTGGCTCTCGCACCCCGCGGAAGAACCGATGGAGGTGTCAGACATCGACATCTCCCGTGCGAGGGAGCTCGTCGATTCGATCTGGACCCGCAGGGCCGGCAACGGCGACGTAAAGCTGTCGCAGGGGCAGACCCGCCAGCTACTCAAGTGCTTCGGAATCAACATCGTCGAGTATCGCGTGGTGCAGGATGCTGAGCAGGCGACCTATGCGGCTGAGGAACTCGGGTACCCGGTGGCGGTCAAGGCGATGAGCGAGAAATGGCGCAGGCGCAGCGACATGTCCGGGGTGCGCCTCGACATCGGCGATGTCGCGGACGATGGCGCCGTCGCTGTGCCGCACC
>DGYFI06202__coassemble_1206_pt1 | contig 12196 bp, 12 predicted proteins | sample DGYFI06202__metabat2_low_PE_038 | metagenome-assembled genome bin DGYFI06202
AGCCTGAAGACGCGGTCTACAACGGTTGCCGAGTTGTGGCCGACATGAAGCGCTCCTGCGATTGCCTTAAATAACGAAAGTGCCCGGAACTACCGGGCACTTTCGCAATTTCGACAGGCTCGCTCGCCTCGTCTTACGCTACGATCTTGTCTTTTCCGTGACGTAGGCGCCGCTATCTGCGTGGAAGTTGGAGTTGATCGCCGAGAGAACGGCAAGTACCACCACGACGGCGAGCGCGGCGAATATCTGCGCGCGGGCAGCTTCGTCGGTGAGCATGAGCGCGCCGAGGGCGAGGATCACGACGATCGCGAGATAGCTCAACCACGGGAAAAGCCACATCTTGACCTCTAGAGGACCGCGGCTTTCGAGCTCGCGACGCAGCTTGATCTGCGAGAGAGCGATGGCGATCCACACGATCAACAACGTAGCTCCGACGGCGTTGAGAAGGAACGTGAGCAGGTCCTCCCAATCGAGCCACTGAAGCGCAACGGCGACGAACCCGAAGAACACCGACACGTACACAGCGACGGAAGGCGACGACGCCTTGTTTGTGCGCGCGAGGATGCGGGGACCGTCGCCCTGCTTTGCCAACGCGAACGACATCCGCGACGTGCCGTAGATCTGCGCATTGAATGCCGAGAGCAGCGCGAGCACGATGATGACCTCGAGGAACCCGACGACGCCGGGGATGTCCGCCATCCGGAGCACGGCGGTAAAGGGGCTCTGCTCCGCGGTCTCCGCATCACGCAGAGTGTCCCAAGGAAGCAGTGTCGCGATGACGAGCACCGAACCGACATAGAACACCGAGATTCGCCAGATCACCGAACGGACGGCGAAGCCGACGTTCCGGCCTGGATCGTCCGATTCCGCGGCGGCAATCGCGACGATCTCGATGCCACCGAACGCGAAAGCGACGGCGAGCAGACCGGCTGCGACACCGCTCCAGCCGTTCGGCATGAAGCCGCCGTGATCCAGGAGGTTCGCCGTACCGACCGCCGAGTCGCCTGGCAGGAGCCCGAAGATAAGGAGAATGCCGATGATGAGAAAACCGATGATAACCGCGACTTTGATGAGCGCGAACCAGAATTCGAACTCGCCGAATGCGCGAACCCTGACGAGGTTGACCACGGCGAAGAAGACCATGCACACGAGCGCGGGAATCCACGGCGAGACTCCGAACCACGCACCCATGATCGCCGAGGCGCCGGTCATTTCCGCACCCATCACCATGATGAGCATGAACCAGTACAGCCAGCCGACCGCGAAACGTGCGTGACGACCGAACGCGGCACCGGCGTAGGTGGCGAACGAACCGGCTGCCGGCATAGCGGCCGCCATTTCGCCGAGCATCCGCATGACGAGAACAACAATGAACCCGGCGACGATGTACGACAGGAGAACAGCTGGCCCCGCAGTGGAGATGGCCGCGCCCGTTCCGAGGAACAAGCCCGCGCCGATCGCAGACCCCAGGCCCATCATGGTGAGGTGGCGCTTGGCCATCCCCGGCGAAAGTTGGCCACCGAAACTCGCTGCCGAGTTCTCGGTGGCCTGAACGCCGGTACCGGCGGCGTCATTCGCCGGGGTGTTTCCGTGCGCCTCAGTCATTCTTGTGGAGCTCCGAGTTGAGTTCGAAGCCCTCAGACTTCCACGGCACGACCTCGACGGCGCCGGAGGTGGAATTGCGGCGGAACAGCAGGTTATCGCGGCCGGACAGATCGCGGGCCTTAATCGTCTCGTGGTCGGCCCACGCACCGAACTTGAGGTCCACCTTGGTGCCCGCGGTGACATAGAGACCGGCTTCCACGACACAGTTGTCGCCGAGGGAGATTCCGATGCCGGAGTTCGCGCCCAGCAAGCAGTTCTCGCCGATGGAGATGGTTTCCTTGCCTCCGCCTGACAGTGTCCCCATGATCGAGGCGCTGCCACCGATGTCGGAGTTCGCGCCGACCACGACGCCGGCGGAGATGCGGCCCTCGACCATCGACGGGCCGAGCGTGCCGGCGTTGAAGTTGACGAAGCCCTCGTGCATGACCGTCGTTCCCTCGGCGAGGTGAGCGCCGAGGCGAACTCGGTCGGCATCGCCGATACGGACGCCCGACGGCACGACGAAGTCCACCATGCGGGGGAACTTATCGATGCCGTAGACGATGACCGGTCCGCGGGCCTGTAGCTTGGCGCGGGTCTTGTCGAAGCCCTCCACCTTGCACGAACCGTGGTTGGTCCACACGACGTTCGACAGTAAGCCGAACTGACCCTCGAGGTTCGCGTAGTGCGGCGGGATCAATCGGTGGGAGATGAGGTGGAGGCGAAGGTAGACATCCATCGCGTCGATGGGCGCCTCCGTGAGGTCCGCGATCGTGACCTTTACCGCCTTCAACTCGACCTCGCGCTGCGGATCGACGCGAATGATGTCGCGCAGATCCTCAGGGATATCGTCCCCGTCCAAGAAGTCGTGGCCGGACGTTTCCGCTGCGCCGAGCTGCGGTTCCGGGTACCACACATCGAGAACCGTACCGTCTGTTGTCATCGTCGCCACGCCGATGGCGACTGCTCCATGTGCACTCATAAGGACCAGGTTACCGGCCGGAGCGGCAGAAAAACCCATAGGCCATGCCCAAAAGGTTGCGGCGCTAGGGTGGAAGGGTGAATGAAACGTCCCACACCGCACGCGGGCCGAAGTCTTACACCCTGGACCTGCGGCAAGATCCGGCGTCGTTGACTCGGGCGCTCGTCGACATCCCGAGCCCTTCGCGCGATGAAGAGGCCATTGCCGACGCCGTGGAGGCGGCTCTGTCCGCACTCGCCGCAGGGGGAGCGGACTCTTCCCACGGGCCGGAGGGCTCTACGACGATAGAGCGAATCGGGAACTGCGTTGTTGCGCGCACCGAGCGAGGGCTGCCGTCGCGGGTCGTCCTCGCCGGACACCTCGACACCGTCCCCATCGCGGATAACCTTCCGTCCGCCGTCATTACCGAGATGGAAGATGGCGAGCGGGTGGACAAGATGTACGGCTGCGGCACAAGCGACATGAAGGCCGGCGATGCGGTGTTCCTGCACCTGTTCGCCGAGCTCGCGCACGCGACGGAGCTTGCTCACGATCTCACTCTCATCATGTACGACTGCGAGGAGATCGAGGCCTCGGCGAACGGGCTCGGCGCCCTTCAGGCCGCCCGGCCGGAGCTGCTCGATGGCGATCTGGCGATTCTCGGCGAGCCCACGGACGGGCTCATCGAGGCGGGCTGCCAGGGGACGCTGCGCCTGCGGATTCACGCGCGCGGCGTGCGCGCCCACTCCGCACGCAGTTGGCTCGGCGATAACGCCCTCCACCGGCTCGCTCCGGTATTCGAGGCGTTGGCGCAGTACACGCCCCGCAATGTCGATATCGACGGTTGTACCTACCGCGAAGGTCTGCAGGCCGTAAGGGTGCACGGCGGCGTGGCCGGCAACGTCGTGCCCGACGCGGCCTGGGTGGACGTGAACTTCCGATTCGCCCCAGACCGCTCTCCGCAACAGGCGTTGAAGCACGCCGTCGATGCCCTCGGACTTGAGCCGCACGCGCGATTCGACCCCGAGACAGGATCCGGCGCTGAGCCTTGGTCGGTCGACGCAGGCGCACCCGTCGAGGAACTCGCTGAAAATCAACTCGCCGCTGACGGCGCCGATACCTCGTCTCCCCGGACCGGCACCGCCTGGCAGCTCACGGACATGTCGCCCGGGGCTCTTCCCGGCCTGGATAACCCGGCGGCCGCATCGCTGGTCCGCGCCGCGGGCGGGCAGGTGCGCGCAAAGTACGGGTGGACCGACGTGTCCCGGTTCGCGGCCGCAGGTGTGGCCGCGGTCAACCTGGGACCAGGCGATCCGGGGATGGCGCACAAGCGCGATGAATTCTGCCGCGTCGCCGAAATCGGACGCGTCACCGATTTTCTCCGCGGATATCTCACCGCACGCGTCGGTGAGTGAGTGCGTGCACAATAAATAAGAGAAGTTACTCGACGTACGTGAGGTCCAGGCGGCCGCCTGGCTCAAGGAAGGCTCTTTAGATGTCCTTGGATTTCCCGTTCCGCCTTCGTGGACCCGTGATGGTGCGCGATGGTGAACCGTCGTCTTCGACGACGGATTCCCGCCTCCTTGATACGCAGGCCGACACCGATTGGCTCCATACGGACCCGTGGCGCGTCATGCGCATCCAGAGCGAATTCGTCAACGGATTCGGCGCGCTGGCGGAGCTTCCAGAGTCGGTGAGCGTGTTCGGATCGGCCCGCACCAAACCGGGGGACGAATACTACGAGCAAGCGGTCGAACTCGGCGCCGCGCTCGCGGAAAAGGGTTACGCCGTCGTCACCGGCGGTGGTCCCGGCCAGATGGAGGCGGCGAACAAGGGAGCCCGAGAGGCCGGTGGTTTCTCTGTCGGCTTGGGTATCGAGCTGCCGCACGAACAGGGGCTCAACGGGAACCTCGACCTGGGCATCCACTTCCGCTACTTCTTCGTCCGCAAGACGATGTTCGTTAAGTACTCACAGGCCTTCGTGTGCACCCCGGGCGGGTTCGGAACACTCGACGAGCTCTTCGAGGCCGTCACGCTGGTTCAGACGAAGAAGATCACCCGGTTCCCGATCGTGCTCCTCGGCACCAAGTTCTGGGGCCCACTGGTCGACTGGATCAAGAACTCGCTGGCCGCCGAGGGCATGATCTCCTCGGAAGACCCCGATCTGATCCTGTGCACCGACTCGATCGACGAGGCCGTCGACCACATCGTGCAATCGCACCGCGAAGCGATCGCCGCGAAGGTCGAACGCGGGGAGAACAACGACCTGACCGGGCGGCGATAGGATGTACGAAGCCACTCGAAGCGAAGACACCCATTCGCGTTTCTCGGTCTGCGTATTCTGCGCCTCCTCTGTGAAGGAACCCGAGGCACTGGCACTTGCGCGGGACCTCGGCGAAGCCATAGGCGAACGCGGTTGGCGCCTGGTGACCGGCGGTGGCAGCGTATCGATGATGGGGGAGGTCGTCGAAGGCACACGGGCCAAGGGCGGTTACACGCTCGGCGTGATCCCCGAGAAACTGCGCGCCAGAGAAGTCGCCGACATCTACTCCGATGAGCTTGTCGTGGTCGACACGATGCGCGAGCGCAAACGTGCGATGGACGAGGCTTCGGACGCGTTCATCATCCTTCCCGGCGGGATCGGCACGCTCGAGGAATTCTTCGAGGTATGGACCTCGAGGTTCCTCGGCTTCCATGACCGTGCCGTCGTGATCTGCGATCCGCACGGCTTCTACGCGCCGCTGCTGTCGTGGCTGGAGGGCCTGGTCGAACGCGGATTCGTGCAAGAATCCGCGATGCGGGCGTTGCACGTAACGACCTCGACCAAAGATGCTCTCGACATATGTAGTGGAGCTACGGAACGACGATGAACACCCCACATCCGGGCCCGGAAGCACGCCCGTCCGCGACGTTGTGCGGTCGCCGGGTGGCCGGCGACCGCGGGCTGATCATGGCGATCGTCAACCGCACGCCGGACTCGTTCTTCGATAAAGGCGCGACGTTCGACGACGCACCTGCGATGGAGAGGGTTCGCACGGCTGTCGCCGATGGCGCGGACATCATCGACATCGGCGGGGTCAAGGCAGGTCCGGGCGACGATGTGGACGCTGCCGAGGAGATCCGCCGGGTGGTGCCGTTCATCGAGGCAGTGCACGGCGAATTTCCGGACGTGTTGCTGTCGGTGGACACCTGGCGCAGCGAGGTCGCCGCTCCTGCCGTCGCAGCAGGCGCGGCGATCATCAACGACACGTGGGCAGGTTACGACTCGACGCTCGTCCACACCGCCGCCGAAACCGGCGCCGGGTTCGTCTGTTCGCACACCGGCTCCGCGACCCCGCGCACCCGGCCCTACCGTGTCGGCTACGAAGACATCGTCGGTTCGGTGCGGGACGAGCTCGCCGCCGCTGCGCATGCCGCCGCCGACGCGGGCGTCGCCCGGGACGCGATTATCGTCGACCCGACGCACGACTTCGGAAAGAACACACACCACGGGCTTGCCCTGCTGCGCAGCCTCGGTCCGCTCGTCGAGCTCGGCTGCCCGTTACTGATGGCGCTGAGCAACAAGGACTTCATCGGCGAGACGCTCGACCTCGGGGTCGACGAGCGGGGGGAGGGAACTCTCGCCGCGAGTGCTGTCGCGCTCTGGCAAGGCGCCCGCATTCTGCGTTGCCACGACGTGCGGGGAACGAGACGGGTCGCCGAGATGGTCGCGTCGATCGAGGGAACGCGCCCTCCGGCTCGTGTCACACGCGGTCTGATCTAGGCTCGCAGGTACATCGAAAGCGCGCCCGCGAAGCGCGGAGAGGGAGTCCGGGAATTGGCAGCATACAGCGGTATCGCCACCTTTGACGGTGCGCAGTGGACGGTTGCCGAGCTCGCCGCCGCAAAGCAAGGCCGCCGGATCTCGGTCGTGCTTCCGGCGCTCGACGAGGAGCGCACCGTCGCGGAGGTGATCGCGTCCATTCTGCCGCTGACCACCGAGGCCGGAACCCATCTGGTCGACGAGCTCGTAGTCGTGGACTCCGGCTCCGCCGATTCGACGCGCGAGGTGGCGCGGGCTGCCGGCGCGCGGGTCGTCGGCGTCGAGGAGATTCTCGCCGGCACCGGCGAACGATTCGCCCCACGGCCGGGCAAGGGTGAGGCGTTGTGGCGTTCCCTCGCCGCGACGACCGGCGACATCATCGCCTTCGTCGATACCGATCTTCGTGATCCTTCTCCCGGCTTCGTGCCCGGCGTGGTCGGCCCGTTGTTGCTGTCACAGCGGCCTGTGCTGGTCAAGGGCTATTACCGTCGCCCGTTCGTGGGGGACGAGAATACCGATCCGTTCGGTGGCGGGCGCGTCAATGAGCTTGTCGCCAAGCCGCTGCTGGCCTCGTTCGTCCCGGAGCTCGTTGAGTTGCGGCAGCCTCTCGCCGGCGAATACGCGCTCCGTCGAGATTTCGCCGAAGCGGTGCCCTTCGCCGCGGAATACGGAGTCGAGATCGGCCTCGTGCTCGACGCCGTACGGCTTCACGGCCCGGAGGGAATCGCGCAGGTGGACCTCGGTTCGCGGGAGCATCGGCACCGCTCTCTGCAGTCGCTCGCGCACACCAGTCGGCACGTCATCGAGACGTTCGCGCGCCGACGCGATCTCCCGCTGGCCGAGGACGTTCTCGCGCCCGACCGGCCGCCGATGCGTGAGGTAAGGGCACGGGAGGCGGGCACGGCGGGAGCGCCGAGCAGGCCGCCGGGGAGTGTGGCGACCGGTTGATCGCGACGTCCGCCGTCATACGCGGGTGGGTCCCGTCTACGGCCCCGTAAACTGGGGTCGTCGGGGTAGCCCCCGAAACAGTCGAGAGATAAAGGAAGCACAGCTCGAATGCTCAGCGTCTTCGTGTACGTCGTCGGGACCGTCGTGGTCGCGGCGATCATCTTCGTCGTGGCCGTGCTCTTGGCAGGGCGCGGCGAACCGCTCCCTCCCGTGGAAGCGGACCAGACGCTCACGCGCCTGCCAAAAGGCGCCTTGACCGGCGACGATGCCCGCGACCTCCGGTTCGGGGTGCGTGCGCGCGGATACGACATGGTGGAGGTCGACTGGGCGATCGAACAGCTCGGCGCGGAGATCGACAAGCTGCGCGCGAACGGGTCCACGAGCAGCAGAGCGGCCTCGGAATCGGCGGGGGAGTCGGCTACTCGGGCTTAAGTCTGACGCGCGCATTTCCCTCGCGCTAAAATGGACTAATCCTCCCCGCGAAAAGCGCGGATGGCACACGGTGTCACCGCTCGCGGCCGGAGAATCGAGTAGTGGGATAGTCCCGGAAAGAGAGTGCAGCAGATGGCGGCGATGAAGCCCAGGACCGGCGACGGACCAATCGAAGCGGCCAAGGAAGGCCGCGCAATTGTGATGCGAGTCCCGGTCGACGGCGGCGGACGGCTCGTCGTCGAGCTCACCCAGGAGGAAGCGGAGGCTCTCAGCGTCGAGCTCGGGAAGATCACCGGCTGATAGCCCCTCCAGACCACCGAAAGTCTCGGGGCCGCCGCGGCCGCGCCCAGCGTGAGCCCGGCGGCCTTTTTCGTCCCCGAACAGAGGTTTCATGACTAGCTCGGAGCCGGACTTCGCGCCCGCAACTGCCCTCCGGCGCGTGTTGCCGCTGCTGCGGTGCCCGGTGTGCGGACACGAACTTACCGAGTATGACGGCGGAGCTCCGGGCCCGCGGGTCCGCACCCTCGGCTGCAGCGAGGGACACCGCTTCGACACGGCGAAACAAGGGTATGTGACGCTACTCGGATCCGCGGGGCGCACGGGCGGGGGCGACGACGCCGCGCAGTTGGACAAGCGGGAGTTGGTGTTGTCTACGGGACACTTCGACCCGCTCGTCGATCGGCTTGTGGACGCGGTTCGGCCGGCGCTAGGTGACGGGGGAGTGCTTCTCGACTGCGGAGCGGGTACAGGGTTCTATCTCAGCCGCATCCTCGACATCTGCGACCGGGCCACCGGAATCGGCACCGAGATCTCCGCGGCGGCGGCACGGCGGCTGGCCAAGGCGCATCCGCGGGCGGCGTCGGTCGTCGCGGATACGTGGCGTGGGCTCCCCGTGGCCGACGGCTCGATTGATGCGCTCGCCGTCGTTTTCGCGCCGCGCAACGCCGCCGAATTCGCGAGGTGCCTGCGCCCCGGCGGTCTGCTCGTCGTGGCGTGGCCGTCCCAGGATCATCTGTCCCCGCTGCGCGAGGAGCTCGGGATGCTGAACATCGAGAAGGGCAAGGAAACCAGGCTCGGCGCCGAGCTCGAGACCCATTTCGACTTCGATGAGGAGGGGAGCTCGACGGTGACATCGAATCTCCGACTGAGCGCGGACGAGGCGGTCGGCATCGCGCTCATGGGTCCGTCCGGCGCCCGCATCGGAGAAGAGGACATGCGGCGGCGTGTCGAGGGGCTCGGGCGCGAAGTTTTTCCGGCTGCATTGTCGGTGAATGTGTCCGTATTACGCAGGCGGTAGCGCGAAATCCGTGCCTTTTCGTTGGCGGGGTCAGCTGCCGGCTACCGGATACGGGCTATGCCGTGAGGATCGACATCCCGTTGCCGAGCGGAAGGCGAGTGATGTGCGCGGTTTCGGGAAGCCCGTCGACCTCATCGAAAAACGAGATCGAGTCGAGAATGACGACCGCGCCGCCGCCGACGAGTTCGAGACCGCGCGTGGCGAGAGCCTTCGCCTCGACCTCGCCGTCGTGAGCCACTACGAGGCCGTAGGAACCCGCCGCCAACTTACCCATCACCTCGAGCGGACGGGCGGCGATGACGCGGCACGAGCTCGCTGGGAACCCAGCGGCCTTGACCGCCTTTTTCCCCGCCTCGGAGTGGTGCGGGTCCGAGGTGATGGCGGTGACCATCCCGGGCTTCGTCCCACCTGCGGCGGACGACATCCCCGTGAGCAGGGACAATGCGACCACTCCGGGCGCGGACCCGATGTAGACGGCCGAACTCGCCTGAGACATCGAGGCGAGAAGCTGGAGCAGTGCGGTGGCGTTGGCATCCGGTGCATGCCCGCCGAGCTCGGAGCTTTCCTCCCGGGCAGCCCGCAGCGCCCCGGCGAGAGCAGCCTTGCCCGCATCGTCGCCTGTGGTCGAGTCCGGTTCCGCCGTACCCAAACACCGCTCGTAAAGAGCGCTCAGCCCGGTCGGATCCGCCTCACCTGAACCCACAGTCACACCTGCCCCTTTGGTATCGCTACCTGCGTTGTTGCCGTTCGATTACGGGCTACAGCCTAACCCGCGGGGCCTCCGGCAGGCCGAAGAACTGCCGTCGGCGTGTTTCCCGGTTTCCGAAGATTCCTTCACATTCTCAGGGCACACACAGCGCAACACTACGTGCGGCCCAGACCTATTCGGCAAGGTATAGGCAGATGGTCCGGACCCACCCTGTTCGGGCACAGGAAGGAGGCGTCGGGTGTACGAGTTCCCGAATACGCCGAACACGCATCGGCACGTTGACGCCGGGGTTGGCGCTCCGCAGGATGGAGGCGCCGATTCCGTTGCCGAGGTCGAAGCCGCCACCGCGGCGTTCGATCGTTCTGGCGACAAAGCCGATCTGCCGTCGTGGAACCGGATCGTCGCAGATCATGGCGACCGCGTGTACCGCCTCGCCTTCCGTCTGACGGGCAATGCTCAAGACGCCGAGGATCTAACGCAGGATGCTTTCATCCGCGTGTTCAAATCCCTCGACCGCTACAAGCCCGGAACCTTTGAGGGATGGATGCACCGCATCGTCACCAATCTCTTCCTCGACCAGGTCCGCCGCAAGGCGCGCATCCGGATGGATGCGCTGCCCGAGGACCAAGAACGTCTTCCGTCCGTCCATAGCGGTCCCGAACAGGTCGTGGTTGGCGAGACCTTCGATCCCGTGCTCCAGCGGGCGTTGGACAACCTTCCGCCGGACTATCGCGCCGCCGTTGTGTTGTGCGATATCGAGGACCTCACCTACGAACAGGTTGGCCGGATCCTCGGCATCAAGATGGGCACTGTGCGCAGCCGAATCCACCGTGGGCGTGCAGCGCTGCGCGCCGAGCTCGCAGCCGGCGGCGTCAACTCGATGGCCGAGGCTCTAGGCGGTAGCTGACGCTTTCGGCGCCTATACTGGGCGCCACGTGAAGGTGCCCGGGCGCCGTGCCTACCGAAGGAGACTCGGCACCATAGTCACGCCTGGTCGACACTGGACGACATCGGACGCGGAAAGGACAGTGGGAATGGTCGCGCAGCCGCAACCCGGAGAATTCGCTCCCACCGAGCACCTCTCCAGCGAGGCCGTCGCAGCCTTCGCCGACGAGCGCCTGCCCACCGCCGCACGTGATCGCGCGTTGAAGCATCTGGGACAGTGCCCCGAATGCATGGATGCATTGCAGGTCCAGCGCTCAGCCAGATACGCATTGCGGCATTCTGGTCCTATTCCGATGCCTGGGACTCTCGCCGAACGTCTCGCGCATATCGCCGAGGAACCGCCACATTGCGGAAAAGTCTCGTCTTCAGCGGAGAACGGGCATGGCGGGTCGTCATCTGGTCGAAGTGCGTGGCAGCGTCTGAAGTCCTGGGTGTTTAGACGCTAGGCTCGTTCAAGGAGTGCCGCCCCGCGGCCACTCGCAGAGTTTTACAGCCGTCAGCAGTACAGGAGAGTCGCATAGTGCCAGGTGAGGATCGGCCCGGAACGCCCGAAGGCTTCCGACCTCCCGAAGAAGGTGCACCTCGGCGCCCCTTGCGCCAGCCGCAGCGGCAATGGCGCCCACCAGTCGACAACGCCACCGAGAAGGCGTTCCGGAGGCCACCTGGTGTGAGTGGGGCCAGCGATCTCGAGGGATCCTCGCGGCACCAGGACCGCATTACCGTGCCACCCAGGAACCCCGTCCACGAACAGGTATTCGGTCGCCGCGCCGGCGCGACGGACATGCTCGAGCGTATTCCCGGCAACGACACGGGCAAGGGCGACGAAACCGATTCGACGGACATCGCCGAATTGGCGAACCCGTGGCGGAATCCGGAAAGCGTTGTCGAAGAGGGTTCCCCGGCCCGAAGGGAACCACCGGAACGCCCGGTTCTCGACCTGGTGGGGAACAAGAGGCGCGGCAGCGCCGATGACGAGGAGCCCCGCAAGCTCGGGGTCCGCGAGGTCTTCTTCGGAAAGAGGCTCTCGTGGCAGGCGCTCGCCTCGGTGGGGGCGGCGTGCGCCGTCATCGGACTATTCGGTGGTGCTGCGGGACATTTTCTCGCTGAGAGTTCGACGAGCCTGACGAGTAACGACGTCCGACTTCGAGAGGCGCCGCCGGCGCATTTGTCTGAGGACAATGTCATCGGCGCGGTCGCAAATGAGGTACAGCCCGCCGTCGTCAACATTCAGGTGACGTCGGACAGCGGCATGGGCGAGGGGAGCGGCATCGTCATCGATGACCGCGGCTACATCCTCACCAACAACCATGTCGTGACGATGGAGGGCGCAGCTGGCCCGGGCGCCGTTATCGAAACGGTTTTTCCCACCGGGCAACGCGCGAATGCCGAGATCGTGGGCACGGATCCGAAGACCGATCTCGCGGTCATCAAGGTGGATGTCGAGAACCTCACGGTCGCGCAGTTGGGCAACTCGGATGAGGTCGAGGTGGGCCAACAGATCATCGCGATCGGCTCACC
>DGYFI06202__coassemble_1224_pt1 | contig 12052 bp, 7 predicted proteins | sample DGYFI06202__metabat2_low_PE_038 | metagenome-assembled genome bin DGYFI06202
ACCTACAAACCGCGGCGGCCGCACAGGAGGACCGTCTCGCGCTTCTCGACGTCGTCGACGCGGTACACGAGCGCCTACGTAGCGAAGGAAAACTCACCTTCGGCATGCGCATGTCCTACGCCGCGCAGCTCTCCTCACGCTTTCCCGAGGTCGTCGACGCCGAACGCCGCCTCACCTCCGTCGTCCTGCTCGACGAATATCAGGACACGGGACAGGCGCAGCGGGTCATGCTCGCAAGCCTCTTCGGCGGCGGCGAGAGACAGCCCCTCGCGGTGACGGCGGTCGGCGATCCCATGCAGTCGATCTACGGCTGGCGTGGTGCCTCCGCGTCCAACCTCGACAGCTTTCTCACCGATTTCCCGCGAGCTAAGGGACAGGCCTATCAGCGGAACCTGTCGACTTCGTGGCGCAACCCGCCGGAAGTACTCACGCTCGCCAACAGCGTCACCGCACAGCTGCGCAACAAGAATAAGGACAGTGGCGCCACGGTGCCGGTGCTCGAGCCCAAGAAAGACTCCGAGCGGGGCGATGTTCGCCTCGGCGTATTCGCCACGGTCGACGACGAGCGCGGATGGGTAGCGTCGCGGATGGCCGGCAAGTACCGGCGGTACGAATCCGATCACGGCAAGCCCCCGTCGGCGGCGGTACTCGTGCGGAGAAATGCCGACGCCGAACCGCTGGCGCGCGCGCTTCGTGCGGAGGGACTCGAGGTCGAGGTCCTGTCCTCGGGTGGGCTCCTCGACGTACCCGAGATCTCGGACGTCCTCGCGCTCATGCGCGTCGCAGTGAATCCTGGTGACGACGAGGCATCGATGCGGCTGCTGGCAGGGGACCGGTTCCGTCTTGGAGCCGCGGACCTGGCTGCGCTGCACCGCCGGGCACAGGAAATCTCCCACCGACCGGAGCGGTCCGGAGAGGACGAAGCACAGGGAATCGACAAGTTGCGCGCCGATTTCGCTTCCCTCGCCGAGCTGGAAAACATCGACAACGCAGGACTCGCGGATGCGGCTCACAATCCGGGCGCCCGCGGACCGTTCACCGCCGAGGGGCGCGCGGCACTCGCCGATTTCGACGCCGTCGTCGCGGCTGTCCGCGACAGGCTCGATCAGGGGCCGGCGCACGTGCTCAGCGTCGCCGAGAACGCCTTGGGGCTCGACGTCGAGGTGCGTGTTCGCGCAAAGCTCGGCAAGGGAGAAGGGCGGCAACAGCTCGACACGCTCGCGCGTCGTGCCGCCGACTTCGCGAGCAACCCCGATGCCTCGGTCCAGGCGTTCCTCGACTACCTCGACGTGGCGCGCGGCGTGGAGCGAGGGCTCGCGCAGGAAATCGTTCCACAGGACGGGCGCGTGCAGATCCTCACCGTCCACTCGGCGAAGGGGCTCGAATGGGACATCGTCGCCGTTCCCCACGTGGTCAAGGGACGCTTCCCCAAGGACAAGGCCCCGTCCAACTGGGTACGAAACAGCTGGGAGATTCCCTCCCACCTACGCGGGGACAGGCGAACAGAGGCCAACCCCGGCGGGGTTCCGGTCGTGGATATCGCTGAGGCGACGAACTACAAGGAACTCGACGACCTACTCACCGCGCACATCAACGAACTCAAGTCGACGGTCGGCGAGGAGGACCGCCGACTGTTCTATGTGGCATTGACGCGCAGTAAGAGCGAGCTTCTCGTCTCCGCGCACCACTGGAGCGAGGGGGTGCAGAAACCGCTCGGTCCGTCGCTCTTCCTCCAGGAACTTCGGGACACCGTGCTCGACGCCCCGCACGTCGCGACCGTCGATGAATGGGTCAACGACCCCGGCGACGAAAACCCGCTGGAGAACTCGAACGCCAGGGCTGTGTGGCCGGAACACGACGCCGGCGGCCCTGGCGAAGATCCGTCCTCGCACGCAGCCGTGGCGGGTGCCGCGCGCGAGGTTGCGTCGTCCCTGCCGGTCGATCTCGGCGCGTTCTCCGAATCCAGCATCGCGGAGGTGGTCGCGGCTGCGGGCGAGGAATTCTCCGACCCGCTCACCGCCGCTTGGTTGAGCGAGGCGCTGATCCACATCCGGCAGGCGCGGCACGCGGCGTCCGACGTCATAGATGTGGAGATTCCGTCGCGGCTGACTGCGACACAGCACGTCGCGCTGGAACGTGATCCGGCGAGTTTCGCGGTGAACGTGATGCGGCCGATGCCGCAGAAACCGAATCAATTCGCGCGGCGAGGGACCACGTTCCACGCGTGGGTCGAGGAGTATTTCACCGCGGCCACACAGTTCCTGATTGCCGACGACGAACTCCCGGGCAGCGGCGACGACTGGGAGGAAGCCGATCAGCAGGCGCTGCGGGAACAGTTCCTCTCCTCGCACTGGGCGCAGAAGACCGCAGCGGCGGTAGAGGTGCCGTTTGCCGTGTCGATCGGTGGGCAGATCAAGGTCGGGAAGATGGATGCGGTGTTCCGGGACGGCGAGGATTGGATTGTCGTCGATTGGAAGACCGGCGCGATGCCCGGCGGGAAGTCGCCGGATTCGGCAAGCGCCCGCAAACACCGCCAGGACGTCGCGATCCAACTGGCGATCTACCGCATCGCGTGGGCGCGGATCCTCGAGGAGGAAACCGGGACCCCGGTGCCGCTCGAACGCATCCGCGGAGCATTCCACTACATCGGTAGCGGGGAGGACGTGTATCCAGAGACCCTGCCGGATGAAGCTGAACTCGCCGCGGCGTTCGAACGCAGGTTTGCGAAAACCATCGACGCCGAACATGTACAACGAGCGCTCGGGGACGAAGACGACGAAATCGGCGCGGCGGACGATGCGGCCCGCGGCGAGAAAACCGGCGGAGTCGGCCGATAATGCCGCACGCAACGACGCTGGCGTGTCTATGGTTAGCTAGTCCAGTGTTGAGCCGTTGCAAAGGGGGTCGAAAGTGGGAAGGTCGCGCCTGCGTAACCGCTTTCGCGTCGATGACCCGCTAGACGAAAGCCCCGACCACGCGCTCGTCGGGATCGTTTCGATCCCGGACCACGTGGCCAGCCCGTGGCGCATCATCGCCAAGCGGCTGTGGTTCGCGTTTCTGGTGATCGTCATCGCGGTTGTCGTTGTCTACCTGGACCGTGACGGATACCAGGACGGCAACGGCGAGCCCGGAATGTCGCTCATTGACTGCATCTATTACACGACTGTGTCCCTGTCGACCGTGGGATACGGCGACATCACGCCGGTGACCGAAGGTGCCCGGCTGGTCAACATCATCGTCCTCACCCCGCTGCGACTGATCTTCCTCATCATCCTCGTCGGGACGACCCTCGCGGTGCTTACCGAACAATCCAGGCAAGCCCTCAAGATCCAACGTTGGAGGACCACCTTGCGGAACCACACCGTCGTCGTCGGTTACGGAACCAAGGGACGCTCCGCCGTCGCCGCACTGCTCGCCGACGACATCTCGGCCTCCGAGATCGTCGTCGTCGACAACGACCCGCAGGCGCTCAAGGCCGCCGCGGCGCGCGGCCTCGTGACCGTTTCCGGCTCTGCCACCAAATCGGACGTGCTCAAACTCGCCGGCGTCACACGTGCACGTGCTGTCGTCGTCGCCCTCAGCTCGGACGACTCGTCGGTGCTGGTCACCCTGTCGGCCCGGGAGCTGGCGCCGAACGCGAAAATCGTCGCCACGGTACGAGAATCCGAGAACACACATCTGCTCAAACAATCGGGCGCGGACTCGGTGGTCGTGTCCGCGGAGACGGCCGGCCGTCTCCTCGGGCTGGCGACCGTCACCCCGACCGTGGTGGGGATGATGGAGGACCTCCTCACCCCGGACGAGGGGTTCTCGATCGCCGAGCGCAGAGTGGAGGAGAACGAAGTCGGCGGCTCGCCCCGCCACCTCAAGGAGATGGTCCTCGGAGTCGTGCGCAAGGGTACGCTGATCAAGGTCAACGAACCGGACGCAGATGCTCTCGAGTCGGGGGATCGGCTGCTGTACATCCGGATGGTCGGAAACGACTAGCCCCTTTTCGGCGCCCAGGATTCCTTCCGATATCGCACGTAAGGGACGTCATCAATGCCGCACGAATTCTCGCTCATCGAGCAGCCGCTGTTCTCCGCTGTGTCGGTGAACCGCGCCGCGCACCTGCGTGGAAACACCGAGGAGCTGGAGAAGGAGTGGCCGACCGCGCTCGTCATGCGCGTCGACGAGCGGGGCCGTTTCCGCACAGAGGTTGTCGAGAACACCGCCGATGGCGATCAAGCTGGAAAGCATCTGCGCCTGACCTTCGACCCGGCCTTCGATGTCTCCGAGCGGCCCCCGCACCTCGCGGTGTTCCTTGGAATCGCGCCGAACGGGCGTCACATCTGGGCGATGCAATCGGATTCGCTGGGCGGCACAGGAGCGTCGGACCTGCGCTCGAGCGGGGAATCCCTGCTTCCTCACGACGCCGCGCTCGCGGCCGAGGCGGTGGCGCTGCTCGCGTGGCACCGCCTCAACAACTTCGGTAAGCAACCGGAAGCGCACATCACGCGCACACAATCGGGCTGGGCGGGATTCGACCCGAGCAACAAGGTCGAAGAATTCCCGCGGACGGATCCCGCGGTGATCTGCCTCGTCCACGACGGGCACCGCAAGGTTCTGTTGTCCCGAAACTCGCAGTGGACGAAAAACTTCTACTCGGTGCTCGCCGGATTCGTCGAGGCCGGCGAATCCCTGGAGAACTGCGTCAAGAGGGAGATCTTCGAGGAGGTCGGCCTGGAGGTGTCCGAGCCCCGCTACCTCGGAAGCCAGCCGTGGCCGTTCCCGCGCTCACTCATGGTGGGATTCCATGCGCTCGCGAATCCCGACCAAATCATCAACCACCACGACGGCGAGATCAGCGAATCGGTGTGGCTCGACGTGCGCGAAGTCGAACGGCTGCTTCGCGGCGATGACCCGAACATGGTGCTCCCCACCGGCGTCTCCATCGCTCGGGTCATGATCGACTCCTGGGTGGTCGCAGTCAACGAGGAACTCGAACGAGGAGTAGCGGACCGACCCAGCTAGGCGGCAGCTATTCGGCGGCAGCAGCGAGTTCGTCGAGCTTCGCGCGCACCTTCGATGCGCCGGGATTGGTTTCGGTTGAACCGTCGGAGAACAGCAATGTCGGAACGACCCGGTTGCCGTCGTTCACGGATTCGACAAATGCCGCAGCATCCGAATCCTCCTCGACGTCGATCTCCGTGTATGGGGTCTCCGACTCGTCGAGTAGCTTCTTCAGCCGCTGGCAGAACGGGCACCAACTCGTGGTGAACATCGTGAAATCGCGCGGGGCGCCGGGGATAGCGGTCGAATCAACAGTCATGTCCACAAATCTACCCACGCCCCCAAATCGCCGCTGCAACGCGGCGCAACACATCCGCTGCGGCGCGCCACCGCGTGCGAGCTAGCGCACCCAGTTTGTCGGGGGAGGCTGCCATCATAGGGTGGGCAGTCGAAAACAGAACAGCTAAAAGCACCTATTGTTGACGGCGCACGTGCCGTGGAAAGGCGGGCTCAGATGGCAGCGCAAGTAAAGCCAACCGGGGGTCTGTCGAACATTCTCGACGGGCTCGACCCGCAGCAGCGAGAGGCCGTCCTAGCGCCCCGCGGTCCCGTCTGCATTCTCGCCGGTGCCGGCACGGGCAAGACCCGCACCATCACGCGACGCATCGCGTACCTCGTCGAGCAGGGGCATGTCCGTGCAGATCAGGTCCTCGCCGTCACGTTCACCTCCCGCGCGGCAGGCGAGCTGCGCAGCCGATTGACCTCACTCGGCACCCTGCAGGCGGGAACGGGGACGGTCCAGGCGCGCACCTTCCACGCCGCGGCTCTGCGTAACCTCCGCTTCTTCTGGCCGCGGGCGTACGGCGACTCCCGATGGGAGCTGCTCGACAACAAGTTCCGCGCCGTCGCGCAGTCCGCGCGCCGTGCCGGCCTCGACGCCGGGACAGACATGCTTCGCGATCTCATTTCCGAGATCGACTGGGCCAAGTCTTCCCTCGTGGCCCCCGATGCCTATGTCGAGCGAGCGGCAACGCTGGAACGCGATACCCCCGTGCGGCGGGAACAGGTGGCCGAGATTTACCGGACGTACGAGGAGCTCAAGGTCGCAGGCGAGGTGCGACTTCTGGATTTCGACGATCTCCTCGGGTACATGGCCACCGCACTCGAAGAGGTGCCCGATATTGCCCGCGAATTCCGCGACCGGTATCGCTGCTTCGTGGTCGACGAGTTCCAGGACATCACCCCGAGCCAGGAACGGCTTCTTCGCGCCTGGCTCGGCCCGCGCAACGATCTCACCGTGGTCGGCGACGTCAATCAGACCATCTACACATTCGCGGGCGCCGAACCGAATTATCTGTTGAAATTCGGTGCGCAACACGACAATGCGGTGCAGGTCAAGCTTGAATCTGACTATCGCTCGACGCCACAGATCGTCGACTTCGCCAACGGCATCATCAAAGGCGGATCGAAACGTTTCCAGGCAGCCGGTCTCACCCTCCGCGGTATGCGCGCGCCGGGCCCGCTCCCGCAGCTTGCCGAGTACCCGGACGAGGACCAGGAGGCTGCAGGCGTCGCCTCGGAAATCGCCGAACTCATCGCCTCCGGCGTCGCGGCGTCCGAGATCGCGGTGCTCTACCGCGTCAATTCCCAGTCCGAACGCATCGAGTCGGCGCTCGACTCCCAGGGCATCTCATATCTGGTCAAGGGAGGGGAGGGGTTCTTCGACAGGCCGGAGATCAAACAGGCGATGACGGTATTCGTCCGCCTTGCCGGCAACCCCGACGTGGCCGCTGCCGACACCATTCCCCAGGAGATCTCCGCACGGATGCGCGCCGCACTTCATCCCGTGGGTCTGACCGAGGCCGAGCCCTCCGGGGAGAAGGCGCGCGATAAGTGGCGTGCCCTCGACGCTCTCGCGGGCCTCGCCGAAGAACTCGCCACACAACCGGTCGACCCTGAAAGCGGCGCTGGCCGGACCCTCCCCGGTGTCGTCGCTGCACTGCGCGAGCGCGCGAGCGCCCGTCACGCGCCCCAGACCGACGGTGTCACTCTTGCGACTATCCACGCAGCCAAGGGGCTGGAATGGGATGCGGTGTTTCTCATCGGCGCACACGAGGGCAACATCCCGATCAGTCACGCGATCAAGAAGGGGCCCGAAGCCGTCGAGGAGGAGCGTCGCCTGCTCTACGTCGGCGTCACCCGCGCCCGCGAACATCTCTATGTTTCTTGGGCCAAGGCACGGAACCCCGGCGGTCGCGCGACGCGGCAGCCGAGTGGCCTGCTCGATGAGGTAATGCCGGACGAACTGCGTGCGGAGGCCCTCATCCCGCGCGGCAATTCGGGCAAGCGCACCGACGGGTGTAAAAACTGCGGATCCGATGTCCCGCCGGACCGCAAGGGCTTCAACTTCTGTTCGGACTGTGCCACCGATTCGGACTACGAAATGTTCGACCGCTTGCGTTCGTGGCGCCGCGACGTCGCTGGAGACAAACCCGTCTACACAGTTTTTTCCAACGACACGCTCGCAGCCATCGCCGTGGCTCGGCCTGCAAACACCCGCGAACTGGGCAGGATCAAGGGAATCGGATCGCACAAGCTGGACGCCTTCGGCCCGGCGATATTGGCTCTTCTCGCAGAATAGAACCCGTCCCGCGCCGGGACGTGGGTCAGGCCTCGTCGGCGATGTCGAAGATGTGCGGCATCCAGTGCTTGACCGTTGCGCGATACGACACCGTCGATTCCAGCTGGCACAGGATGCCGACAGAACCGCCGAGGACGCGGTGGATCATCGCGTACTTGCGGGGAAGCGAGAACGAACGCTCGACGCGGAACTGCTCGCCCGTGACATCTCCGTAGACCGCGGCGATATTCTGCATCCATTCGCGGGTAAACGAGAATTCGTCGCTGTGCAGCGGCTCGATGAACGGCCGGAGGAACGCCATCGCCGAGTCGGCCGAAAGGTCGGCGCGCTTGGCGAGGTAGCCCTCCGATCGCATGAGCTCGAGCAGATCCTCGCCGCGGTCGGCGAGCGCGAGTCCCATCATCTGTTCGAGGGCACCGGGAAAACCGTAGGGAAGATCGATGATCGCGCCGAAGTCGAGGGCGACCATCGTGTCGTCCTCTGTGATGAGGAAATTCCCCGGGTGAGGGTCTCCGTGAAGCGCGCCTGCAAGCGATGGGGAAGCGAATTGGAACTCGGTGAGAAGCTCGGCCGCACGCGTGCGCCGCTCGGGCGTCCCCTCGGCGATGATCTTGGTCAACGGCTCGCCCTCGGCCCATTCGGAAACGACAACCTTCGGCGCGCTGGCCAACACCGCGGGGGCGCTGATCCGCGGATGATCGGCGAAGGCGCGATGAAAACGACGCTGGTTGTCGGCCTCGGAACGGTAGTCGAGCTCCGCAGCGGCGGATTCGCTCAACTCGTCGACGACGGCCTTGATATCCGTTCCCGGCGACAGAGGGCGCATAAGCGGGGCGACCCGACGAATCTGGCGCAGATCCGACAACAGGGCATCGTCCGCGCCCGGATACTGGATCTTGACCGCGACTTCGCGACCGTCGGACCACACCCCGCGGTGGACCTGGCCGATCGAGGCGGCCTTGACCGCATTGAGGTCCAGATCGGTGAAACGCTTCCGCCAGGCGGTTCCCAGCTGCTGATCAAGCACATGTGCAACGGTCTCCGGCGGCAGCGGGGGCGCTTCGGCCTGCAACTTCGACAAAGATTCGCGGAAGGGTTTGGCGTAGCGCTCGGGCATCGACGCCTCGAATACGCTGAGCGCCTGGCCGACCTTCATCGCCCCGCCCTTGAGCTCGCCGAGCACCGCGAAAGCCTGGTCGGCAGCTGAATCCAAAAGCTCTTGGCTCAGCTCGCCATCGCTCCGGCCGACGGCACGCCGCCCGATGGAGCGTGCCGCGTTCCCCGCGACGCCAAGAGGCAAACTTGCCAGCTTGGCGGCCCGAGACCTCGAACTGCGGCGTACTTCATTCACGCCACTACTATGCCAAAGTCGGCCTGCGCGGCGCCGCACTCACAGCGTGAGTGGGGCTGCCACTTACGGCGCCGCCACAGCCCTTGCTCAACCGAAATCTCGACCGAATGTCCTAGCGTGAGCATCGACTCCGGGCCGCTACGGCGCAAGGTATTGAGCTCCGCCAACACGAGGGCGACCGCCGACACACGCGAGGGAATCGGTGCCCAGCCGCTGGTAAACAGCAGTTGCGCCGACATTGACGGCCACTGCGGGTTGCGGTCTGTTCGGTACAGGTCCGCACAACGTAGGCACGCGGAGCGTCCCGGCATCACCGTCGGACCGACGACGACCCTGCCATCGCGACAGGCGAGATAAATGTGAGGAGTGCCACTCCGGGCGAGCGCGTCGAGGACGAGGGGATCCGGGACGAGATCATCGGCCAGTACGACGATGTCCGCGGGGCCGAGACGCTGCCATGGTGGACGCTCGAGGTCGAGACGGAGCCCGAGCCTCTCGGACCATTGGCAGCGGAACCCGGCCTGGCCGAGCGGGGCCTCGACGCGCCGAGCCATGTCTCCGCGCCCGACCATGTGGACCACGGCGCCGCTCGGTTCCTGCCGCCGGCCAGTACCCCGCGTAGTCGCGGCATCCCACGGATCCGGCACAGCCCTGCCGCGCTCAAGGACGCCCTCGGCCACGAGCGATTCCACGAGCTCCGCGATGACGTTTTCGTGCGCCGAGTCCAGAGACGTGGAGGCCAGCGCGTGCGGCAGCGGGGTTTCGCCGTCGAGGCGATGGAGAACCGCGAGCAAGTCCCTTGCACGCACGCCGCGGGGGAGCGGAACGGTGACCGCGACATCGTCGCTCAGCCCGAACTGGAGCTCCTCCTCGCCTCGGCACAGGGCAATGGTGCGCGCGGGGAGAGCGGGATGGGCCTGTGGGATGAGCGTGACCGGCGTCATAGGTGAAACACTTCCACGGGCGAGTCTCCCCATGGGGGCGCTACTTTCGCGGCCGCGCGCCGCGCTACATTGGGCGAATGCACTCCGAACCCGGCGCGTTTCCCACCGACCCCGACGACCCTTCGGTCGACATCGTGAGGTCGGCGCGGCGTAAGCGCACGGTGTCCGCGCGGGTCGAGGGCGACCGTGTAGTCGTGCGGGTTCCGGCGGGACTCTCGCGCGCCGAGGAGCGGCGGCACGTGACCAAGATGCTCGCCAGCCTTGCCCGCAAACATGGCCGCTCGAACACGCGCGTATCGGACGCCTACCTCCGGCGCAGGGCGCGGGAGCTTGCGGAGAAATGGATGGACACTCCGCGCGGGAAGCCGGTGATCGACGACCTACGATCCATCACGTGGGTAGCGCCGATGCGCACGCGGTGGGCGTCGTGCACGCCCGCGACGGGGACGATTCGCGTGAGCAGCTCGCTACAGCGCGCGCCCGGGTACGTGCTGGATTACATACTCGTTCATGAGCTCGCGCACCTGCGTACGCACGGCCATACGGCCGAATTCTGGCGCCGCGTCGGCGCCTTCCCGCACGTTGAACGGGCCCACGGGTTCCTGCAGGCTTGGTCGCTTTTCGCGGATGACGCCGCCGGTTCCGCGCCCGACATGTCGGACGCGGAACCCGAGGACTGGAGCGAACCCGACGACCGGTAGTCGCCTGGAGGTCCGCCGGGCCGGCTAGCGCTGGTCTGGGGAATCGGGTCCGGCGCCGTCACCCGAATCGGTGTCCGTGCCCGTATCGCCGGGCTCCTCGCCGGCGTGTTCGCGCAGGTAGTTCTCGATCTCCTCGAACGGATCGACCGGTCCTGACACCGGTGCCGCCGAATCTGCCGAATCGGAGGCGCCGGCGACCTTCGAGGCCTCCTCGTCCGCGGCGAGGATCCGGTCGATGACAGCCGCGGGGTTGGAGATGTCCTCGGCACCGGGGAGCAGATCCGGGTGCGACCACAAGCGGTCGCGGTCCGCGGTGCCCACCGAATCGGTGATGCGCTGCCACATCGTCGCGGCCTCGCGCGCCATGCGGGGGCGTAGCTCGAGCCCGACCATGTCCGCGAACGTCTTCTCGGCCGCGCCGCCCGTCGCGCGGCGACGGATCCAGGTTTCGCGGAGCGCCGATGTGCTCGGGAGCCGATCGGTGATCGCGGCGGAGACGACAACGTCGACCCAGCCCTCGACGAGGGCGAGGAGCGTCTCGAGCCGCTTCGCAGCCTGCTCGTTGACGTTCGATATTTTCGGACCGATGTCGCCGCCGCCGAGCATCTCCTGCATTTTCTGCGGATCGGACAGGATCGACGGATCGAATCCGCCCGAATTCATCTTCCCCGCGAGGTCGTCCATCGACGAGGTGTCGATGCGAATGCCGCGCGAATATTCCTCGATCGTCGCGACCATGCGCGAACGCAGCCACGGCGCGGCCGCGTACAGCCGCACATGCGCGGCCTCGCGCGCGGCGCAGAAAACCATGACCTCCTGGGCCGGCAGCTCGAGTTCCTCGGCGAAGTCCGAGACCGCCTTCGGTAGTAGCGCGGCCGTGCCCTCGGGAGCGAAGGGGAGACCGATCTCGGAAGCGAACAGCACCTCCGGAGCGAGTGCGGCCAGGCCCTGGCCCAGCTGCATCCCGAAGCCGACCTGCCCGGCCTTTTCGAGCATTCCGAACAGCGGCCCGGCCATCTGCTTGGCCTCCTCGGGCATCGCCTCCTTCGAAGCGCCGCCGACCTGCTCGGCCATGGGACCCGCGATCTCCTTCCACGAATCCATCGACTTCTGGACCCAGGTGCGCGGCGTCCACGCCTCCTGCAGATGCGTCGCGGTGGGGAATTCGGTGGTGTCATCGAGCCACAGTTCGGCGAGGCGCAGCGACTCCGTGACGGCGGAGCTCTGCTTCTCCGTGGCGTGCGTGTCCTTCGAGAGCTGCCCGAGCGCGATGTTCTCGGCGAGCTGGTAATTGACCGGATCGTCGGTGGACTGGTTCATCGCCGTGCCCATGGAGCCGAGCATCTGGCCGAACTGGTTGAGGATCGAGCCGAGATCCCCGCCGAATCCACCGGCCGGCTGCTGTCCTCCGGCGCCGCCGCCG
>DGYFI06202__coassemble_1257_pt1 | contig 11769 bp, 10 predicted proteins | sample DGYFI06202__metabat2_low_PE_038 | metagenome-assembled genome bin DGYFI06202
GAATCGTCGAGTAGAGAAGCTCGACGAGCTCGGAGGAATTCCTGAACTGCTCGGTTTCCCGGCGCTTGACGATGGCGGAAGCGATTTGCCGCGCAAAGCGCTCCTCGCCGTATTCACGCAGAATCCTGGCGAGGTCCTTCGCGGAATATTCGTTGAGTACGTCGGCGGCAGTCATTCCGGCCGTAAAGTCCATACGCATGTCGAGGGGCGCGTCGACGGAATAGGCGAATCCCCGCTCGGGGACGTCGAGCTGCATCGATGAGACTCCGAAGTCGAGCAGCGCTCCGTCGATGCACGGTCCGGCGTCATCCGCCGAGAAGCCCGGTATCGCCGCAGTGATCGCTTCGGCGTCGTCGAACCTCGCGTGCACCGGTGTGAACCGATCGGAGTACGCCGTCAGCCTGCGCCCTGCCATTTCCAGCGCTTCGGTGTCCCGGTCCACTCCGATGATGTGGAGCGTGGGAAAACGCGACAGAAGGTGGGCGGAGTGTCCGCCAAGTCCGAGAGTGCCGTCGATGATCACCGGGGTGCGCCCCTCGTTCACGGCGGCATCGATAGCGGGAGTGAACAGATCGATCGTTCGCGCGAGCATCACCGGGATGTGCGTTGCCGATGGAGAGTCCACCACCCACCTCCTCCCGAGAGGCCACGCCGGCCGATTGGCCCGCTGGTCGTACAGATCGTGATTTGAGTCCGCAGTATCTTGAGGTCCCCGCCCAGTGGGACCTGGCGTTGGGGAAGTACGCCAGGGCACCCTGGGCGAAGGCCGCAAGACACTCCGCGACGGAATCGATCCCAGCGGGACCGCTTCCTAGAACTCGATACCGAGCGACGCGCCTTCCATCTCCGAGAACGCCGGAAGATTTTCTTCGTTGTAGCGATCCCATGCGGTTGCGTCCCAAACTTCGAGGCGCTCGCCCAACCCGTTGACCACGCAGTCTTTGTCAAGACCCGCGTACCCGCGTTGGCCGGAGGGGATGGAAATTCGTCCCTGCTTATCGAGTTGTTGCACGTCCGCTCCGCTGACGAGGATTCGGTAGAAGGCCATATGCCGCGCGGAGCGGTTGGCCGTCGGGCGAATCTTCTTCACCAGTGCGTTGAACTCGTCTTCCGGGAAAACCGACAACGCATTGGTGAACCAGTTGCACACCACCAGCCCGTTTTCGAGCGGTGCTCGAAACTTTGCCGGAATTGTCAGTCGTCCCTTGTCGTCGAGCCTGGGGCGATACGTCCCATACCCGACGAAAACGGGCTCCCGCTCATCCGTGGAGACAGGCGAGTCGGTGGAATCCACCAGCCACCTCCCGTTCCCCGTATCCGTGGCCGTGTTTTATCGAGGGCCCTGGACTACATCTGAGCGACTTGCGTCCCCCACTTTACCCCACTAAGCCCCACATACAAGACTTCATCCCCACTTTGCCCCACGCACTTACATAGCTGCAGTTCAAAGTGGATAAATTGTTTGAAAATTCGGGCGACACGCTTGGCATCACCTATCGGCAAGATTCTTTAACTGGGACTAATCGTAGCCAACGTGGCAAATGTTAAACAAGTGAATAGTAAAACTACCGCGCGTGGAGCAAAGTGGGGAGCCTGGGGGAAGAATGATGGAGGAAAGTGGGAACTTGCGGGTAAAGGCGGGTTTCGGGCCATGAGGACGCAAAAAACCCTGCCACCGCGAAGGTGACAGGGTTTGTGGGCGAACGTGGGGAGCTAGCTTCTAGCGCCCTTCCTCGAAGCGCCGCCGGAAGCGCTCTTCCATCCGATCACTGAAGTTGCCGGAAGGCTTGTTTTTCGACGCCGGGCCGTTTTGACCTCGTGGCCCCTTCTTCGGTGCCGCTGTACCGCGGCCGGGCGACGTAGCGCCCTTCTTCTCGGGCGAACCCGGGTTGGAGAGCAACGCACCAACGCCAGCGCCGAACATAATGATGAAGCCGAGGAGACTGACGATGGGAAAGCCCGCCGGCTTAGGGCCGAACGCTAGACCGACGATGAGTAGCGCAAGCCCGACGAGCCCGACGAGCACAAACTTCCACAAGTTTGGACTGATGCCCGACGACGAGGAGCTTCGACGGACGTTGCTCGCAAACTTGGGATCGTCCGCGTAGAGCCCGCTTTCGATCTCGTCGAGCATCCGCTGCTCGTGCTCTGAAAGTGGCACGGATCCTCCCTTGGCTGGCGTTTGTCACGAGGCTCCCATGCGCACTGCACGCGGTCCCCGATTTTTGCTGGGCAGTGTGTACAACGCGCGACGCAAACTTTTCGTTCCCGCCGAATTATGGCGCGCTTTTTTCACCACCATCATACGTCCAATCGCTCGGGCCGTTACCAATTAATCCTCCAGAATTTCCTCACAAAGGGCTAGGCAGCAGCAATTTCTTGATTCTGCTCTGCCTCGACTCTCTCGAAGAACTGCCCGACCGCCCACAGGAACTGTCGAGCGAATTCGCTGTCGACGTTTCGCGGAAGTCCGGCATCGATGGCCGAAACCAGGTTGGAGTAACCGCGAAATGCGCGCGCCCACTCGGCCACCGCCGGGCATTCTCGTTCGAGCCGGAGCCAGACGTTGTTCGGGCCTCTCCGTGGCGGCGCGCCCAGCAGGAGCGCCCCTTTCTCCCTCGCGCTCCGGTAGGACAAGGCGAGTTTTTCCTCCGGGCTGCGCGCCGAGACCGCCTGTTCCCTGAGCAACTCGGCCCTCCGCGCGCGGCCGACAAAAGTCGAATCCCGCCGTGCGCCGCGCGTGGAGATGGTCGTCGTCGCCGCTGCTCGATGAATGTTGGTGTACATGAAGTTCCCCGATTTCTTGTGGTTTCGATTACGGATAGAACTTATATTCGCCCACCGACATTCGTCCTTAACCAGCGCAGATACCTCCAGTTCCTCCGTAAGGTCGGCACATTGTGGTGTTATGGATGGGTGGAAATACGTATCGTCACTCTCTCGCCGGCCGAGTTTCGGCTACGGGTGCGCGAGGCGTTGGACGTATACGTTGCGGCGATGGGCTACTCCCCTCGGCTTTCCTGGCAACGCAGCCCCGTGTGGCACGAGCACAGCCGCTGGGCCGATTTCTCGGCGGTCGCGGCCTTCGTCTCTCAGGAGGACGCAGCCGAGCTTGCTGTTTCGGTGCATGCGGACGCCACGGCCACCCGCGGCCGTGGAAGACGCTGGTGGTTCCGCCGGTCGGACCCCGCGGCCGCGTCCGCACCACAGGATCTCGATGTCCGGGTCGTCCCGGCTCCGGCGGACGTGCAAGGCCTGGCAGACCAAACACCTCCGACGTCAGACGAGGTTTTGGTCGGCATTTGCTACGGCTACCGCGCCCGCCGGGGTCAATGGTGGTTCGACCGAGTCTCGGCGGGTGCGCGTTCCGCGGGGACGCCGCTGCCGGAGAAGATGGCCGAACTCACCGAACTTCATGTTCTGCCGGCTCTTCACGGACATCGAGTCGGGTGGGCTCTGCTTCAGTCGTTTCTCACGACTCGGGCAGAGAGTTCGGTACTCCTGTCGACTCCCGAGGTCGAGGGCGAGACGAACAACGCGTGGCGTCTGTACCGCCGCGCAGGGTTCTCCGATGTACTGCGCGATTTTCTCTTCGAAGGCGACCCCCGCAGGTTTGCGATCCTCCGAACCGACTTGGCCCGGGCCGCAGCGTCATCCGCCGCAGCCGGGATAGGCGCGGAATGACCGACGCGCGAAGCACCACGAGAGGTGGATACGATGCCGTGGTCATCGGCTCGGGGCATAACGGGCTTATCGCCGCGGCGTACCTTGCGCGTGCCGGCAAGTCGGTGGCCGTGCTCGAGCGAGACAGCGTCCTGGGTGGCGCGACGTCCACCGTCGAGCGCTACCCCGGGCACCTCACCGATCGCGGCTCGTCTTCGCATCTGATGATCCGGCACACCGGCATCATCGAAGAGCTCGAGCTGAGCCGATTCGGTCTCGAATATTTCGACTGTGATCCGTGGGCATTCGCGCCCGCCCCACCAGGCTCGGGCGAACCGCCGCTGGTGTTCTCGGCCGATCTCGACACCACGTGCGCGTCGATTGCGGTCGCGTGTTCGGAACGCGATGCTGTGGCGTATCGCGAGTTCGTCGCGGCATGGACGCCGCTCGCAGAGGGCATGATGGCGAGCTTCGGCGCGGCACCGAACCCGTTGGGCCTCGGAAAACTGGTCGGCACCTATGGAATGCGCCATCCCCTCGCGCTCTCCCACCAATTTCTCTCCTCCGGCGATGCGCTCCTGGATTATTGGTTCGACTCCGAGCGCCTCAAGGCGGCTCTCGCGTGGTTCGGCGCGCAGTCCGGGCCGCCGATGTCGTCTCCGGCAACTGCGCCGATGATCGGCTTCGCGGCGCTCATGCATTCGATCCCACCCGGTAGGGCTCGCGGCGGATCGGGCGCGCTCGCCGACGCGCTTATCGCGAGCATCAGGTCGAACGGCGGCGAGGTCTTTGCCTCTCATCCCGCCACCTCACTGAATCAGGATGACGGCGGAGCGTGGACCGTTCGCGCAGGCGACCGGGATTTCCGCACTCGCTGCGTCATCTCCGCGGCCCACGTTCTCTCGACTCTCGAGCTCGTCCGCCCACTCGTCCCCTCCGCCGATTGGTCCCGCTGGCGGCGCGGGATCCGCACGGGTTTCGGCGTCGGAATGCCCGTGCGCGTGGGAACCGATCGACTTCCCAATTACGAGGGAGCACGCATCGAGGACAGCTCGCACGGGCTGCAGCTGCTCGTAACCGACCGCAAGCTTCTCGACCGGCGGTACGGCGTAGCTTCCGCGGGCGGCCTCGACGCCGATCCTGCGGTGCTCGTGATGAGTTTCTCCTCTCTCGATCCGAGCCTGGCGCCGGCCGGGAAACACGAGTTGACGCTGTGGTCGCAGTGGCATCCGCGGCACTTGGCCGGCGGCCGCAGCTGGAATGACGTCAAAGAGACCGAGGCCGACCGCATCATCTCCGCCGTGGACGCCTATTCGCCGGGGTTCGCCGACTCGGTCGAGCACCGGTTCGCCCAGTCCCCGCTCGACCTCGAGCGCGAGCTCGGGCTGTGGGGCGGAAACGTCATGCACGTCGAGATGTCCCTCGACCAAATGCTCCCTTTCCGGCCCCACCCGGAGCTCGCGCAGTACCGAATTCCCGGGCTTGAGGGACTTTTTCTCGCCGGCGCCTCGCAGCATCCGGGCGGCGGCGTCATCGGCACGAGTGGGCGGATCTCGGCCTCGCTCGCGCGCTCGTACCTCCGCAAAGCTTTGGCAAGGAAGATGCTCTGAGATGATTTTGGCGAGTCGCGACAAACAACCCGCGCCCTACCCAGGCAGAATGGTGTTCTGTGATGACCGTTAATGCCCCGAACACCCGCACCCCCGAGAATTCTTCGGGAGAGGCGCATCGACAGACCGGCGGCTACGGGCCGGCGTGGCTCCGCCGCGGCACGCTGCTGTCGCTGGTTGTCGCGCTGGCGTTCACCCTGTCGGGCTGTCTACAGCTGGGAGCCGATCTCTCGGTGAGCAAGAACGATACGGTCTCCGGCCGCATCCTGTTGGCCGGGGACAACGCCGAAGAGGCTTCCGTGCTCAACGGACTTTCCGTCCCCTCCGGGCTCGAGGAGAAGGTCCGCATCTCCAACTACGCGGCCAACAACTTCTCGGGCAAGGAAATATATTTCACCGAGCTCAGCTTCGCCGACGTCGACACCATGGTCATCGGCCTGCAGGTGGATAATTCCCGGCCGTACTCGATGAGCTTCCGCCGTTCCGGCGGCAAGGTTACGTTCGAGGGCAGCATCGACCTCACCGGCGTCCCCCCGGGGCAGACGGGCGGAATCCAGTCGCGTATCGACCTGAGTTTCCCCGCTCCCGTGGAGAACACCAATGGGACCATCGAAGACGATCCGAACCGCGTCTCGTGGTCGCCGCAGGCGGGGACTGTGAGCACGCTTGAGGCCAGCACGAGCTATCCCGACCCAGCCACGCGCGGCTTCGCCGTGTGGCTCATCGTCGGTATCGGCGCGGCCGTCCTGGTGTCGATTCTGGTGATCCTGCTCGCCCGGTCCTCGCGTGCACGCACGGACGCGGGCATACGCTCGCCGCTGTGATGCGCTGAAATAGGAGCGGGCACGGGGCCAAGCCCCCGGCGCACGAGCCCGCTCCCGCAGCGATTAGGCGAGGACGACTCCCCCATGCGCGCCCACCTCGGGCGCCATGCCCAGGTTGGCGAGTACCTCCTGCGTCGCGCGGGAGAAGTTGAGCGTATTGAAATGCAGGCACGGGGCGCCCTCACGAATGAGCCGCTCACACAGGTTCGTCGCGAACTCGATGCCGACCTCGCGAACCGCCGCACGATCTTCCATATCTCCGCTGCCTGCTGCTCGCGTGAGGCGGCGCTCGAAATCGGCCGGCAACTTCGACCCCGAAAGCTCGAGCATCCGGCGCACCGAGCGAAGCGAGGTCACCGGCATGAGGCCCGGGATGATCGGCTTGGCGCCCTGCTCGGGATCCGCGGCGACCACGCGATCGCGAAGCCGGAGGTAGTCGTCGACGTCGAAGAACATCTGCGTGATCGAATATTCCGCACCGCTGCGCAGTTTCGACACGAGAACATCGGTGTCCACGTCGAGCGTCCTTGCCCGATAGTGCCCTTCCGGGAACGAGGCAACGCCCACCTCAAAGGAACGCTTGTCTCCGATGAGCCGAACCAGTTCGTCCGCGTAACGGAGACCACCCGGGTGCTGAGTCCATTCCCCCAGCGGATCTCCGGGCGGATCCCCGCGCAGCGCGAGGATATTGTGCACCCCTGCATTCGCGTATTCGTCGACAAGAGCGTCGAGCTCCTCGACGGTATGTCCCACGGCGGTCAGGTGCGCGATCGGCAACAGGGCCGTGTTGTCGGCGACCTCGCGCGTGATGCGCAGAGTGCGGTCGCGGGTCGTCCCGCCCGCCCCGTACGTCACGGACACAAACGCGGCGCCCAGCTGCTCGAATACGGAGGCGGCGCGCCACAAACGCTCCTCGGCCGCCTCGTCGCGGGGCGGGTAGAACTCGACCGAGAAAGGGATCCGCGCAGTTGTGGAAGCCGACATTCGCGCAATGACGCCATCATGAGCAGTCGTGTGCGAATCGTGGGCGTTCCCGGCGGTCACTACGTCGAGCCTCCTGTGTCAGGGAATGAAGTTCCAGGCCAGTCTAGGGATCAGCTCATCTCCCCTGCCAGTGAACCCTCGGTTCACGCCCCGGGCGTGCCGCCGTCGTGCTCGCGATAGGGTGACAGATGCACGTGCGATCACCCGAGATCCAGCACGGCAGAAGATCATGGCCGACGGGCGGCCCCGGGCGAAAGGCTGTAGCAGCTGATGAAGGATGCGACAGGCACCGACACTTCACGGACGTGCTCGGATCCCGCGTCCGCCATCCAGCGTGAATTGGAGAGCTTCCTCTCGCGACGCCGCGCCTTTCTCTCGGAGATCGACGGCCGCTGCAGCACCATCGCCGACCGGCTCGAGAGCTTCGTCCTCGGCGGTGGAAAACGGATGCGGCCACGTTTCGGCATCGCTGCCTACTGCGCATGTGCACCGACCGGCGACTCGACCGAATCCGCGGACATCGACACCGCGGTCAAGGCCCTGGCGGCACTGGAACTAATCCAGGCGTGCGCGCTGATCCACGACGACATCATCGACGCCTCGGCCACCCGGCGAGGCCTTCCCACAGTCCACGTCGCGCTCTCAGCCGAACACGCCGAAGCCGACTGGAGCGGCAACTCCGACGCCTACGGCCGATCCCAGGCCATCCTCCTCGGCGATATCGCCCTGGCCTGGGCGGACGAAATGTTCTCCGAAGCGCTCCTTGATTGCCCGACCATGTCGATAGAGCTTTTCCGTCGTGCGCATGCGGTGTGGGCGGATATGAAAACCGAGGTCCTCGGCGGGCAGATGCTCGACGTGCACGCAGAAGCCACCGATGCCTCCGACCTCGACACCCCCGCGCGGGTCAACCGTTTCAAGACCGCTGCGTACACGATCGAGCGCCCGGTGCACCTCGGCGCGGTGCTCGCCGGTGCGCCGCCGGAAACCATTGCGGCGCTGCGGACTTTCGGGGTGTCCATGGGTATCGCCTATCAGCTTGTCGACGATATGCTCGGCGTCTTCGGGGACCCGGAAGTAACCGGAAAGCCCTCGGGCGACGACATCCGCGAGGGAAAGCGCACGCTGCTCATCAACTATGCGCTCAACGAGGCTTCGCCGGCGGATGCCGCGGAATTATCTCGCGTGCTCGGTGCCGATCTGGGTGCGGAGCAGCTCGCACGGTCCCGCGATATCCTCACCGCCAGCGGAGCCGTGAACCACGTACAAGAAGAAATTGAACGTCTGACGTCGGAGGGCCTTTCCGCCCTGGACCACGCGGCACTCGACGCCCCTGGCGAGGAAACGCTGCGTGGCCTCGCCGGGCGGGCCGTCGACCGGGCGTTCTGAGAAGCGCCGCCGTTTCGTCTTCCATGAATCACTCTCCCTCCTCCACAAGCCACGGCGCGGCCGACCCTGATGTTCCCAAGTCGATAGCCGGCGCGCATCGCGGCGGTGGCGGCGCGGGTGCGCTCGCGCCGATTCTCACCGGGACGCTTGGTGCGTGCATGATCTCGGCCGGTTCTTTCGGCGCAGGCGCACAGGCGGGCGAGATCGGGCTTGCGGGCAACGACGCCCTCGCATTTCTCGCCATCGGTTCGGGCGCGGTGGCGTCGATGATTCTCGTGTGGCTCGGCGTCATCCTGTGTTGTATTGCGTGGTTGGCGCTCGGAAAAGCCGTGGCGTCGGGAACCGCGGTCCGGTGGTGGGTCGTCTTCGCCGCATGGGCGATACCGCTGTTGCCGGCATTACCGGTGTTTTCCGGTGACGCCTGGACCTACCTCGCACAGGGCGAAATGCTGTCAGGGCCCGCCGACCCCTACGTCGACGGCACCGGCGCGGCCGGCGGTGCGATGTCCGCCAATGTCCACCCGGATTGGCGCTTCACTCCCACCCCATACGGACCTCTACATCTGTTGATTATGCAGGGGACGGCGGCGCTTTCCGGTCACTCTGCGTGGCCGGCGATCATCGGTCTGCGCGTGGTGGTCTTCGCGTTCCTCGCGCTCGCCGCCGTGGCACTGTCGCGCCTTGCGCGCCTCACCGGCGCATCGCGCGATCATGCGCTGTGGCTAGGCGTAGCCAATCCGCTGGTCGTGGTGCATCTGGTCGGCGGGCTCCACAACGACGCGATAATTCTCGCGTTCGCGCTCCTGGGCATGTGGTTGTCCGTGGCGGCCGCAGCGGCGGCGCCTCCCCGATTGCGCTGGGGTCTTCTGGCCGGTGCCGGAGTCGCTATCGGGCTGGCGGGGACGATCAAGGTGACGTCCCTCCTCCTTCTCCCCTTCCTCGCATGGATCGCGGGGAGAGCATTCTTTCGCGCGTTCGCGCGCGGTGTCTGGATGACGGCGTTCGCCGCCGTCACCGGTGCCATCGTGACTCTCGCCAGCGGCGCCGGTATCGGCTGGATGGACGCGTTGTCGGTGTCCGATCGAGTCGTCTATTGGATCGCTCTGCCCACGGCCGGCGCACATCTCGCTGACTGGATCGGAGTGTCCAGCTTCGAGAACGCCCTCGCGATCGCGCGCACATTGTGCATGGTGGCAGGAGCATTGATGCTCGCGGTGTGCTGGTGGTTGGCGCGCCCGGTCGCGAGCGAAAGGGACAACCTCGATACCCTGCGTTCGCGGACCGGCGGTATATTCGCGTGGCTCACCATCGCGTGGACCGCATTTTTCGTGGTCAACGTTCTCTCGTGGCCGTGGTACTGGACGGTCGCCGTGGGCACGTTGGCGGCGATACCCGCGACTTACAAAGGCGCCCATCAAGCGCGCGCCCTTGCGGTCGCCATCATCGTGTTCCAGCTACTCGCCACGGACCCGGGCGGCACGCCGACGCTGTACAACCCGTTCTTCACAGCTGCAGCTGTGATCGCAGCCGTGGCAGCCGCCCTGTGGACGCGCCGCGCCGTCGCGTTCACCCGCCGGGACGCGCCGCCTCGCACGGCCACGAAGAATTAGAAGGCCATAGCCTGCGCCCGGCGCATTACCTCCCGCGCGAGATGACCGTGGAGAGCGTCCACCGGGCGCCCGGGGAGCGAGTCGTCCTCGGTGTAGAGATACGAAAGGATTTCGGCGTCCGTGTAGCCGCCGTCGCGCAAGACGGAGATCAGCCCCGGGACGTGTTTGCCGATGCCTTCGTCGGACAGCAGCTGCGCGGGCACATAGACAATGCCTCCGCGGCGAATCGCCAGGAGGCTACCTTCGCGGAGCAGGTCGTGGACGCGCGTGACCACGATGCCGAGACGCTCGGCGACATCGGGAAGCGGGAGAATGTCCGCATCGGAGGGAAGGACATCATCGGTGTAGGGAACTTTACTCACACCACACACGTTAATTGTTAGTCCGGCGAGCGTGCGCCGCCGCGTCCATATTTGCTGGCATTATTATCGAAAGTCGGCGGCGCGGAACATCACCCGCGCCGGATGCATCGAAAAACGTGAAGGGGTGCGCCCACGCTGCGCGGACGCCTCGCCGCACATGCAGGAGGCCTGCACACACGCGCCAAAACGAGGAAGGGACGGTGAGTGGTACCGATGTCGCACGCGCTAGGTCCGGGCGATCTCGTTGATCGCCGCTACCGCCTCGAAGCGCCGATCGCCGACGGCGGCATGTCGACCGTCTATCTCGCGACGGATACGCGCCTCGACCGCCACGTCGCATTGAAGCTGCTCTCCCCCACCCTCGCCGGCGACAGTTCCTTCGTCAGCCGCCTTGAGCTCGAGGCCAAATCGGTCGCAAGGCTCTCGCATCCCGGCGTCGTGCAGGTCTTCGACCACGGGTTTGACGACGGACATGCCTTCCTCGTCATGGAGCTCGTTCCCGGCGGCACCTTGCGGGAAATCCTCGACGAACGCGGCCCCATGCCCGCCCACGTTGTCATGAGCGTCCTTCGTCCCATGCTCGGCGCGCTCGCCGAGGCCCACGGAAACGGACTCATCCATCGCGACATCAAGCCGGAGAACATCCTGGTGTCGACGAACAATTCGGTGAAGCTCGCGGACTTCGGTCTGGTCCGCGCCGTCGCAGAGTCCAGGTCTACCTCGCAAAACGTCGTCATGGGCACCGCCGCCTACCTGGCGCCGGAGCAGATTGCGACGGGCGATACCGACCCCCGCTCTGACCTATACTCGCTCGGCATCGTCGCGTTCGAGCTTCTCACCGGGCGGGTACCTTTCCAGGGCGATTCGCCGGTGGCGACGGCATATCAACGTCTCGAGCGCCCAGTCCCTCCGCCGTCAACGCTGGTATCCGGGATTCCCGAAGATCTCGACGACCTCATCGTGCACGCGACCGAGCGAAACCTCGATGCACGCATCTCCTCGGCGAGGGAATTTCTCCAGCGCGTCGAGGAGGTGTCCTCTCGCAACCGCCTGTTCCACGTGCCGGTGCCGGCGCCGAGCTCGTCGGCGTGGTCGCGGGCACGAGAGCGCGCCGCGAGGGAAGCCGCTGCAGGGGCGGGCGGAGCCGGGCCGAAAAGCGAGACCGTCTTCGATATCGCCTCGCGCGAAAGTAGTGGCGCCCCCGCCGCCTTCGGCGCGGCTGCAGGCGCAGGGTCGGCTGCGGCTGCAGCCGCCGCAGCGACACACGTCATCGGCGACACGCCCCAGGTCGATGAGACCACTCGTCTCCAACAACCATCGCCGGGCG
>DGYFI06202__coassemble_1295_pt1 | contig 11464 bp, 10 predicted proteins | sample DGYFI06202__metabat2_low_PE_038 | metagenome-assembled genome bin DGYFI06202
AAACAGCTCCTATCGTAGATAGAGCTGCCGCAAGGCAAGCCGACGCGGGGTGGAGCAGCTCGGTAGCTCGCTGGGCTCATAACCCAGAGGTCGCAGGTTCGAATCCTGTCCCCGCTACTAATAGAAGTCCCGGTCTTCGAGAAATCGAAGACCGGGACTTTTGCGTTGCGCCCGGATGCCCTGGGGCACGGGGAATCAGGAGCCCGGGTTTGTGGCGGAGACGATCCATACTGTGTCGGTAAAGCGGACGCCGCCATCGCAAATACTCTCGGCGATCTCCGCTCGGATCGTCTCAAGTGCCTCGCCCCAGCCGTCCTCGCCGCGCTCGGCGACAACAGCTTCGCGAATGGCGCTCCCGGTGTTGCCGGCGAGCACGATCTGCAGACGCTCGTCGACCCCGTTTGATTCGGCGGTCCCGTAATTGATGTCGACCCTCACGGGCGTGGCCTTGATGTTGGTCCAGCCGCCCGGCGTCATACTCGTCCCGATCTTGGCTGCCGTGGCGAGCCCGAGCGGCCCGGGGGAGTCGACGCCCGGCGCCGGCGGAAGCGTGCCCTCCGGGAGCGAGGCGGCGACACGGCGCAGCCCGTGCCGAAAGGTGTTCTCCGCCGAGTGATGCCATGAGGCGAAGGCGATGCGGGCCCCCGGGGCAGAGGCGCGGCGAAGGTTCGCGAAGGCCTCGGCCGGATCGGAGAAGAACATGACGCCGAACCGGGAGACGATGCGGTCGAACGGAGGTGAATCGGTCGCGGCGAGGAGATCGGCGTCCTGCGCGTCGGCATTCACGACGGTGGCAGCGGGCACGCGGTCACCGGCCGCGGCGACCATGGACTCCGAGATGTCGACGCCGTAGGGGAGCGCACCTGTGTCGTGGGCGCGCGCAAGGAGAGTCCCAGCTCCGCTGCCGACATCGAGGACGCGTTGACCGGTTCGAATGTCCGCCCGCTCGAGCACGGCGTCGGTGACGGCAGCGAACGCACGGTCAAAGATTGCGTGATGGCGCGCCCAGTCGGCGGCCTTGGATTCCCACTCGTAGGCGGCGGATTCGTTGCTCATGGTTAACGACAATACGCGCGGTGGGGCGAGGAAATATCGGGCAGAATCCAAGCCGCTCGCCTGCGAAGATTTTAATTGGGCAAACAGAGGCTTAATATTTCGCGCATGTCTAATGCAACGTCCCTTCCCGGCGATTCAGCGCCGGCCGAGGAGGAGAAGCCGGCGCTTGCCGATTCGGAGCGCGGCTTTTTCGGCCACCCCTGGGGGCTGGCCAATCTTTCCGGAATCGAAATGTGGGAGCGCTTCAGCTTCTACGGCATGCAGGCGCTCGTCGCCTACTACATCTACTATTCGGTCGCCGATGGCGGGCTCGGGTACAGCGAGGCGGTCGGCACGTCGATCGTCGGCGCATACGGCGGGCTCGTCTACCTGTCCGCCATCTTCGGCGGCTGGGTCTCCGACCGCCTATTCGGCGCCGAACGGACACTCACCGGAGCGGCCGTGCTCATCATGGCCGGCCACATCGCACTGTCGTTGATCCCCGGGATGGTCGGCGTCGGCATCGGCCTCGTCTGCGTCGCGATCGGCTCGGGCACGCTCAAGGCCACGACCTCCGTGGTCGTCGGAGCGATGTATCGCCGCTCGGACATGCGCCGCGATGCGGCGTTCTCCATCTACTACATGGGCGTCAATATCGGCGGCCTGCTCGGACCTCTGCTCACCAACGCCCTGTGGGAGGCGACGAACTTCCACTGGGGCTTCGCGCTCGCCGCGATTGGCATGGGCGCCGGCCTGATCCAGTACGTCGCCATGCGCGGCCGGACGCTCAGCTCGATCCCGAAGGGCGCACCGAACCCGGCAACGACGTTCGAGATCCTCCGCGTCGCCAGTGCGGCAGTCGTCGTCATCGCCGCGATCCTCATCGCGGCGCTCACAGGCCTGCTCACGTTCGACAATCTCGCCAGCACCGTCACGGTCGTCACGCTGATCGCCGCGGTCGTCCTGTTCGGAATGATCCTGTCGTCGAAGGAGATCGACGCCGTCGAGCGTTCGCGGGTGATCGCCTTCATCCCGATGTTCCTCGCCTCATGCGGTTTCTGGGCGCTGTTCCAGCAGCAGTTCACCTCGATCGCGGTCCTCGCCGATCAGGCCCTCGACCGCAACATCCTCGGCTGGGAGTTCCCGCCCGGCTGGGTGCAGTCGATCAACCCGCTGTTCATCATCATCTTCGCCGGCGTGTTCTCGGCGATGTGGCTGAAGCTCGGCGACCGGCAGGTCTCCACGCCGTATAAATTCGCGCTGGCGAACGTGATCATGGGCATCGCGTTCCTCGTGTTCATCCCCTTCACCGAGGGGCTGATCCCCATGTACGTCATGGTCGGCGTGCTCTTCCTGTTCACCATGGCCGAGCTGCTGCTGTCCCCGCTGGGGCAGTCGCTGGCGACCAAGCTCGCCCCGACAGCGTTCAATTCGCAGATGGTCGCGTTGTTCTTCCTGTCCGTCGCGATCGGCTCGTCTGCGTCGGGCTGGCTCGCCGGCTTCTACAATCCGGACGACTCCGCGGCGACGAACCAGTACTTCATGTGGATCGGTATCGCCTCGATTGTCCTGGGAATTGTCATGGCGCTCATCGCGAAGCCCATCGTCAAGCTCATGCGCGGCGTGCGTTAGCCAGAGCTCCCGCGTTCTCCCGTTTCCCGGCGGGAATGGCAATGGCGGAGGGTCGAGTTTTCCTCGACCCTCCGCCATTGTTCTGCGTCGAGCGGTTACGCCCGGTGGGACAGGACGTTGACGACCTGGCCGTCGCGGGCGCGGTAGAAGAAGCGCCGCACGCCCCATTCCTCGTCGCACAGCGGGTGCACGATCTCGGCGCCGGCCGCTCTCGCCTGCTCGTGCGCCGCGTCCACGTCGGCCACCTCGAGCGAAAGATCCGGGTTCACCCGTGCGGTGGCGTCGCGCGAGATCACGCTGAATTGGGCCGCGGCGCCGCCGGCCGGTCCAGGCGCTGTGCCAAGGGTCGCGATCCAACCGAGGTCCATGAGCACCTCGAGCCCCAGCACCTGCTGGTATTCGGCGACGGCGGCCGCCACATCGGCGACCGTGAGGATAGGAACTGCGCGGCGAAGGTCCATGTGCCCAGTGTGGCACCCCTCGCGCCGAATTCTCCGTGGGCGCCGCAGCAGTAGGAAACCCCAGGATGACGTCGGAGTGAGCATCATCACAATCCGCGCCGCTCCCGGCGTCGCGTGGACGTAGCCCGCCCGGCACTCCGAACGGGATCGCGGCTCTTGGAATGCGGAGAAGCGACAACGCTGAAATTGCCGTATGCCAGGAATTTCACGGATGTAGCCCGAGCATGCGGACGCCGGGATAGCTCGACGCGTCCGACGTCATCCAGCGGGGTTTGTTGTGCGATACGGCGGAGTCCACATGGCGAGAATTGGAGCCGAATCGGGTGAAATGGTTTGCATGCGATTCGACGTCCTGAGTAGCGTCGCGGCAGTCCGAAAAAGATCACGGATTGGTCACTAAGCCATTACGGCCGAGTGATCGAAACGAGATTGAAGGAAAACATCTTCCTGACCGACCCCAAGGAGGTCCGAACAGATGCGTAACCGTTTCGCACGACTCACTGCAGGTGCACTCTTCGCCGGCGCTATCGCCAGCGGCGGTGCACTCCTCTCCGGCCCGGCTGCCAACGCCGCATCCCCGGAGGCGTGGGACCAGGTCGCAGCCTGCGAGTCCGGCGGTGACTGGCAGATCAACACGGGTAACGGTTTCCAGGGTGGCCTCCAGTTCACGCCTGAGACCTGGGCCGCCAACGGTGGCACCGAGTTCGCTCCGACCGCCGACCAGGCGACCCGCGAGCAGCAGATCCAGGTTGCCGAGAGCGTCCTCGCGACGCAGGGCGCCGGCGCATGGCCGAACTGCGGCGGCCCGGTCGCTTAATACGCGCACTGCCGCACGTGCCTGCGCTACGGCGCAGGGTGTAGCTTCTATGGCCCCGACTTCCAATCGATGGAAGTCGGGGCCATCTGTATTTCATAACCGGCCCTTTCGGGGGCGCAATCCGTCGCCCGGCGCGTGCCGATCGACCGCTCGGTAATCTGGAGAACACAGGGCTGTGATGTGGAACACAGTCCACGTCGTGGGCGCGCACTCAGGTCCCTGTCGAAGCAGGAGAGCGGGTGCCATCATGGCCGGAAAGCTGGACAACAAGGTTGCATTCATTACGGGAGCGGCGCGCGGGCAGGGCAGGAGCCACGCAGTGCGCCTCGCTCAGGACGGCGCGGACATCATCGCCGTGGACATCACGAAGCCCGTGGAGTCTCTGGAGGGCTTCTACGATATTGCCGAGCCGGGTGACATGGACGAAACGGTCCGACAGGTCGAGGCGCTGGGACGGAGGATCGTGGCGCGCGAGGCTGACGTCCGGGATCTTGAGGCGCTCAGGCTCGCGGTAAACGAGGGGGTGGCCGAACTCGGCTCACTCGACATCGTCGTCGCCAATGCCGGCATATTCACCTTCGGCCAGGACACCCACCTGATTCCCGAGCGGTCGTGGAACGATATCCAGGACATCAACCTGACAGGGGTGTGGCACACCTACGCCGCGGCCGCAGAGCATCTCATCGCCGCTGGGGCGGGCGGATCGGTCATTATTATCTCCTCGCTCGCCGGATTCAAGGGATTGGCTAACGTCGCGGCCTACACGACGGCCAAGCATGGGATCGTCGGGCTGATGAAGGTGCTCGCCAACGAACTCGGCCCACACGGGATCCGGGTCAACACGATCCACCCGAACTCCATAGACACCCCGATGGTGAAGAACGCAAAGACCTACGGACTCTTCCGGCCCGATCTTGACTCTCCGCAGGCGGAAGACGCCGAGGCGGCGTTCGCCGGGCTAAATCCGTTCGGCAAGGCGTGGATCGAGCCGATTCACGTGTCCAACGCTGTTGCGTGGCTCGCGTCCGATCAGTCCTATTACGTCTCCGGAGGCGAGATTCCCGTCGACGGCGGTGCCTCGGTTCACTAGGAACCGGCCGAGCGCTGCGCAAAAGTGCACCCGAATTCGGCGGATATCGACCCGTTAAGGTTGATAGCCGTTCTGCCACATAGAAAGTGAATAATTCTTGACTCTCGGTAGTGGGGCGAATCGTTCCTGGTAAGTCGAGATTTTAGGTGGATAGAAACGTTCGTCTGGGGTGTAGGAGCGTAAGGGGAGGCTGAGAGTCGGCGCACGAAAGACGGCATTTGTCGGTGAATGCTTTAAACTTAGCGGGTAGTTGTGCTCTTCCCGCCGACTGGGCGGGAGCCGAAAGGAGACCGTATGCGGGTCACGTTCCTGCGCCTCATCCCCAGCTCCGCTCGCGCGCTGTGGGCCATCCTTTTCGCAGTTGCCCTGGTCGGCTCGTTGCTAACGTCAGCCGCCGCGTTCGCCCCGAGCGCGCAGGCGCAGGAGGCTCCTCCGGTGGTCGGCGGTGGCACGCCGCTGCTATTCGCTGGCGGCCATGCATTGTGCACGGCCACCGCATCCGGATGGGACAACGCGAACCGCGCAGTCGTGTTCACCGCGGGCCACTGCAGCTCCGACATCGGCGAGGCCGTGGAGGTGCCGGGCGCGGGTGCCGTCGGCCACGTCGTCGCCCGTAACGAGGTCCTTGACTATTCGGTCGTCGAGGTTGACACGAACAAGGTCACCCCCGTCCGTCAGGCAGGCGTTGCCGACCGCGGCGCGCCGCCGAATCAGGGCGACAACATTTGTAAGCTCGGCGCTTCGACGGGCCTCACGTGCGGCCCAACCTGGCAGGTCGACGACAATACGATTTACTCGCAGGTGTGCGCCGGCCGCGGAGATTCCGGCGGACCGGTCATGAACGGCGACCGCCTTGTCGGCATGCTCAACGGAGGCACCATGCCGCCGATGGCCCGCGATGTCGGCGTCGGATCGGTCGGCAATGTGCTGCCCGAGTGCTTCGTCTCCTGGCAGCACCCGTTCTTCCTGCCCGCCTACGGCACGACGTTCGACGCGATCGTCGGAGATGCCACGGCGCGTAATTGGCCGGGCGCAGGATTCCGGATGGCCTAGCCCGGCTCACGAATACAAACGAAGGCGCCGCCCCAAATTATTGGGGCGGCGCCTTCGATTTGTTCGCCAGTTGCCTGCCTGCGCTACCTCCAGGGCCCCGCCCGCAGCGCGTTGTCGGAATGCTCGACGCGGCCATCGGAGTGGAATGTAGCCCGCGCGGTCCCGCCTCCGGGCGGATGAGCGGCGACGATCTTCGACCATTTCGTGGTCAAAGGACCGGCTGCCGGCAGGCTCGCTAGGCTTTTCCCATCCGCAGCGGGGGCGGTGTAGATGGTGCACAAATACAACTACTCCCCGGGTGGACCTGGAGTCTCAGGCCCTACCCCGGGGAGTAGTGACGGCGGAGGTGCCGCGCTTCCTCGGTGAGTCTCTTACTTGAGCTCGGAGGACGAGAGGTTGAGCACGCGGCGGGCGATGACCAGCTGCTGGATCTGCTGGGTGCCCTCGAAGATGTCGAGGATCTTCGAGTCGCGCGACCACTTCTCGAGGAGCGAACGCTCCGAGTAGCCGTAGGTGCCGGCAAGCTCGACGGCGCCGAGGGTCACCGAGGAACCGGTGCGGCCGGCCTTGGCCTTACACATCGAGGCTTCCTTGGTGTTCGGGAGCTTGTTGTCGGCCATCCATGCCGCACGCAGGGTGAGCAGGTAGGCGGACTCCCAGTCGGACTCCATCTCGAGGTACTTGGCGACCACGGCGGGCTGCTGGTTCGACGGCACGTCGTAGTCGATCTCGTAACCGGCATCTTCGATGAGACCGCGGATCTCCTCGAGTGCGGCACGGGCGCAGCCGACGGCCATGCCCGCGACCAGCGGACGGGTGTTGTCGAAGGTCTGCATCGCGCCGGCGAAGCCCTTGTCGGTGCGCACCTCCGGATCACCCATGAGGTTTTCCTTCGGGATACGGCAGTTATCGAAGGTGATCTGCGCCGTATCGGAGGCCTTGATGCCGAGCTTGTGCTCGAGACGGTCGAGGTTGACGCCCGGGTGATCGAGCGGAACGACGAACGACTTGATCGCTGCACGTCCGGCGGACTTGTCGACCGTCGCCCACACGACGATGTGGTCGGCACGCGAGCCGGAGGTGATGAAGATCTTCGTGCCGTTGATGACGTACTCGTCGCCATCGAGCTTCGCGGTCGTGGACACGGCAGCCGAGTCCGAACCGAAGGACGGCTCGGTGATCGCCATGGAGGCCCACACGTTGCCGAAACGCTCGAGCTGCTCGTCATCGGCCACAGCGGCGATGGCGGAGTTGCCGAGGCCCTGGTAGGGGACCGACAGGGTGAGGCCGACGTCGCCGAAGCAGGTCTCCATGACGTTGAGCAGCGACATCATATTGCCGCCGTTCTGGTTGCCCTTGGCCTCCTTGTTGCCGCGGCCGCCCTTCGCACCCGCGGCCGCCTCGCCCGCATCTTCCATCGCGGACATGAGGTTGGCGAGGGTGTCGAGCTCGACCGGGTACTCGTGCTCGGCGAGATCGTACTTGCGGGAAACCGGACGGAAGATCTGCGTAGCTACCTGGTGCGCCTGATTCTGCGCCGCCTGCAGCTTCTTAGGAAGTTCGAGATTGATCATTTTGGGAGTTCCTTCGCGCTTGGAAAGAGGCGGTGATTACAGGACGACGACACCTTCGGCGACGCCGGCGGCCCGCAGATCGCGGTACCAGCGCTCGACCGGGTGCTCCTTGGTGAAGCCGTGGCCACCAAGCAGCTGAACGCCGTCGAGGCCGATCTTCATGCCCTTGTCCGCAGCAAGCTTGCGAGCGAGCGCGGCCTCGCGGGCGAAGTCCTCGCCCTGCTCCGCGCGGGAGGCGCCACGCCAGGTGACCAGACGCATTCCGTCGAGCTCGGTCGCGATATCGGCGACCATGAACGCCACGGCCTGGCGGTGGGCGATCGGCTCACCGAACGCCTCGCGCTCCTTGACGTAGGGGATTACGTAATCGAGTACGGCCTGCGACGTGCCCACCGACAGCGAAGCCCAGCCGAGGCGGGACAGACGGATGATGTCGCGGTACGCCTTGTTGCGGTCCTCGGCCGAGGTCTCGCCACCGAGGATCGCCTCGGCGGGAACGTTGACCTCGTTGAGGTTGATGCGGCCGATTCCGGCGGCACGGAGCCCCATCGACGGGTCGGCCTCGACGACGAGGCCGTCGGTGTCCGACTCGACGATGAAGAAGGTCGGCGCGCCCTCGTACTCGGCGGCGACGATGAACAGCTCGGCGGAATCGGCGATCGGGACGAGGGACTTGACGCCGGTCAGCGAGTAGCCGCCGGAGGTCTTCTTCGCCTTCGTCGTGAGCTCGAAGGGGTTGAACATCGGGGTCGGCTCGTTGACGACCACGACGGCACCTGGAACGTTCTCGGAACCGAACGCCGGCAGGTAGGTCTTCTGCTGCGACTCGGAGCCGAACTGGCTCAGCGTCGCGGCGACGGAGCTCGGCGCGAGGATCGGAAGCGCGAGACCCATATCGCCGTAGGCGAGGGCCTCGGCGACGAGGGAGTTGGTGACGACGCCGCGCTCGGTGGCGACACCCTCGTACTCCTCGGGGACGTTGATCATCGTCACGCCGATTTCGGCGGAACGCTCGACCAGCGACTCGGGAGCCTTGGCGGCCTCGTCCGCGTCGTGCGCGGCGGGGCGCATGACGTCGGTCGCGAAGTCGCGCACCGTCTCCTGGATCATCTTCTGCTCGTCGCCGAGAGTCAGGTCGAACAGATCGTTCCGCGGGGTGTCCGGAAGCGGATTCGGCTTATTGCCGCCGGAGACCTTCTTGAACGTGCGGTTCGCCGCACCAAGGGTCTTGAAGCCGGTCTTCGTGGCCTGGTATGTGACCCGATCGACCGGCTTGCGGAGCCCGTACTTCTCGGCGAAATCGGAGCCGGCCACGGTGGACAGCACGCGCATCGCTGCGCCGATCGCGTCGACCTTGGTCGGGTTCTTGCCCGGGGTGGAATTCTTCTTGTTGCTCATCGTCACCAGCTGTTCTCGTTCGCGGGTGGAAACTGACGCTCTTACCTTACTCGCTAGTAGGGTTTTTTACACAAGCCTGTGCCGTGTCCATGAGAAACGCGGAAAAATTACCCCCCGGCGAGAAGCTCCACGGCCTGCTCGACCGCGCCGGGTCTTCCGGCGACAAACCAGTCGTATCCGGCGACCTCGACCACCGAGGTCCGCCCGCCTGCGCTTTCTACCAGCGCTTTTCCGGGGAGCCAATCCCACTCCGGGCACGAGTGTTGGCACCACACCGAGTATTTGCCCTCTGCCACCGCGGCGAGGTCGAGCGAGCCGGAGCCGAGCATGCGCATCGTCGCCGCCCCCTGGCTCACCCGGCGGAACGGCTCCGCGAGGTCCGGTTCGGACAGAAACGGGGGATGAAGATAGGTGGCCAGGCAGCCGTCTGCGAGGTTGCCGGCAGAGAGCGGACGCAGCGGTGTCGCCCCGCGCCGGGCCGAGATCTCGCTGCCGCCGACCCATGTCTCACCGGTGGCGGGGCGGTGGATCGCGCCGAGGAGGTACTCGTCCGGTCCCGAGAGCGCTACCGCCGAGCACCAATAGTCCGAGCCGGAGACGAAGTTGTAGGTCCCGTCGACAGGGTCGACGGCCCAGCGCCGCTCGTTCTGTGCCTCCACCAGCGAGCCTTCTTCGCCGAGAATGCCGTCGCCTGCGCGGTGGCGACGCAGCAGCGAAGTGATCGAATGCTCGGCGGCGCGGTCGGCCTCGGTGACCACGTCACTCACCGAGGTTTTCTGCTCCACCTCCAGCCCGCTCTCGCGTAGATACCGCGCCACGCGCCCCGCTTCCGTGACGGCCAGAGCGGCGAGCTCTGCGTCGTCATACTCGATGGAAGGGGCGTGGTGGGGGATAGGTGTGGTCGATCCAACCGTAGCCATAGACCCGACGCTACCCCCGCCCGGCAGCGGGAAGGTTGTCGCTGTATGACGTCGGAGGAAACATCGCGCAAAGCCTGCCCTGGCCTGCATGGTTCGGGGAAGCGGCGACCCGGCCGGGTAGCATTGGCGCCCATGCAGGCCGACATTTCTTCCGATATCGCGGATATGGATTCGACGCTCACCACCGTGGAGAAGGTGATGGACGTCGAGGAGCTGGCGGCGCGCGTCGACGAGCTGGAGCAGAAGGCGTCCGATCCGGAGCTGTGGAACGATCCGGACCACGCGCAGCAGGTCACCAGCGAACTGTCGCATGTGCAGGCCGACCTGCGCCGCGTTTGCCGCCCCGGCGCTCGCCGAAGGGCTTGCCGCCGCGTCCGCGGTCTCCGCCAGCGGCTCGACGAGCTGCCGCTGCTTTTCGAGCTGGCCGAGGAGGAGAGCGATGACGCTCTCTCGGAGGCCAATGCGGAGAGAGATTCGTTGCGCGCCGATATCGAGGCGATGGAAGTCAAGACGATGTTGTCGGGTGAGTACGACCAGCGCGACGCGGTGGTCAACATTCGCTCCGGCGCCGGCGGCGTCGATGCCGCCGATTTCGCAGAGATGCTCATGCGCATGTACATCCGCTGGGCGGAGAAGGCCGGGCACAAGGTCGAGGTGTACGACACCTCGTATGCCGAAGAGGCCGGGATCAAATCCGCGACGTTCGTGGTGCACGACCCGTATATGTACGGGACGCTGTCGGTCGAGCAGGGCACGCACCGTCTTGTGCGACTATCGCCGTTCGACAATCAGGGCCGTCGCCAGACTTCCTTCGCCGAGGTCGAGGTGCTTCCCGTCGTGGAGCAGACCGACTCCATCGAGGTCGCGGAGAACGATATCCGCGTCGACGTCTACCGTTCCTCCGGCCCCGGCGGACAGAGCGTCAACACCACCGACTCGGCGGTGCGGCTCACCCACATCCCCACTGGCGTGGTCGTGACCTGTCAGAACGAGAAATCGCAGCTCCAGAACAAGGTCGCGGCGATGAAGGTTCTGCAGGCCAAGCTGCTCGAGCGCAAGCGCCAGGAGGAGCGCGCGGAACTCGACGCGCTCGGCGCCGGGGGTAACGCATCGTGGGGTAATCAGATGCGTTCGTATGTGTTGCACCCGTACCAGATGGTCAAAGATCTGCGCACCGAATTCGAGGTCAACAACCCCACCTCCGTCCTCGACGGGGACATCGACGGCTTCCTCGAGGCGGGCATCAGGTGGCGCATGAGGGACGACGACTAGTAAGCACGAGAGACGGCACAGCCGCGTCGTTTGTGAAATGCGGGGTAGTAAAAACACATCATGCTGACACTTGATTCAGGCTTCGACTCGATGCTCTTCTGGCTCAGAAATCAGGGCCTGGAGATCGTCCTCATCGTCATGATCGCGATGATCGCCACGCGCATCATCAAGAAGGTCGCGAGGATGTGGACCGGCCGCATCGACAACCGGCA
>DGYFI06202__coassemble_1342_pt1 | contig 11183 bp, 8 predicted proteins | sample DGYFI06202__metabat2_low_PE_038 | metagenome-assembled genome bin DGYFI06202
CGACGACAGAGATGATGTCACTGACCATTCTTCTTCCCCTTTTCGTCGTTCATCGCGTTCGGCATGGAGTGGGCGGCGGCCTGACCGGCAGCCGATCCACGCTCGACGGCGCCGAGTCCGGCCGGTACCACGTTGCTGTCCGGCACGCGGAAACGCGCGACGGACACCGAGCCGAGGAATCCGATGAGCGCGAGCACGAGCACCATCGGGATCGGCGTGGTGTCGAGGGTCCACGCGATGTACAGCGCGACGCCGCACTGCGCGGTCGCCGAGATCGTGTCGAGGCTCATCACGCGGTCGATACTGTTCGGGCCGATTGCCATGCGGAACATGGTGAGCAGCAGCGACGCACTGAGCACGCCGGCGCAGATGTAGAGCACTACCTGTTCAAACGTTTCCATGGTCGCTACCGCACCTCCGAGTTGGTTTCGAATTCGGCGCCGTCCACGAGCCACTCGTCCTTGATCGCCGGCGCGACGGGAGTCGTCCGGCGGGCCTGCTCGAGGCGCTCAAGGTTCTCCCGCGGCTCGAAGGCGCGCACATAGCGCCACTCGATCGCGGCGATGTTCTTATAGAACTTCTCGACGTCCTTCTGTGAACCGGCCTCGAAGACGTGCATGATCACCTGCCGATTGCGTTCGTCGATGCGCACGACGATGCCGCCGGGGATGATGTTGAGCGTATTGACCGCGAGCGAGAGTACAAAGTCCGATTCGAGGCGCATCGGCGCGACGAGCAGCGCGGCGGTGGGCTTTCGCCAGGGGCTCAGCGACACCCAGGCCACCTCGACCGAGGAGATCGTCACCTGCCCGAGCACGTAGAGCACCAGACGGATGGCGTCGAACAGGTGGAGGGTGCCGATCACCTTGCGCCGGGGTAGCGGGAACACGACCATCACGACCAGAGCGATGCCGAATCCGGAGACCCAGGTGCCGAGGCTCGTCGGGCTGCCCCACATCAGGACCCAGGCGAATGCCAGCCAGCAGCCCGTCGCCACGCGTAGACCGAGTCCTTTGAAGTCGCGCATTACCGGCCTCCCTCGGCACTTTCTTCCGCCGCGGCGCCGGCGGCGGCCCTGTCGGCGGGACGTTCGGCGTCAACGGCGTTGCTGCCGCGCGTGGTGTCGCGCCCGGCCTCGGCGGCGTCGGGGCCGACGGCGTCGATGTATTCGGTGCTGCGCAGACTCTGCGCGGCGCGGTCGGTGACGTCGAGTAGCGGGCCGGCAGCGAAGGTCATCACCAGCGAGACGCCGATGAGCCCGACAGTCGGTGCGACCATCGTGAACGGCATGCGCCCGGGCGATTCACGTTCCTCCTGCTCGACTCGGTCCTTCGCGGGCAGCAGCGAGACGGGGAACGCGTCGACCGCGCCCTCGGGCGAGTCGGCGCTGGGCCGCCAGAACGCTTTCGACCACACGCGCACCATCACGTACAGCGTGAGCAGCGACGTGATCACCGAGCCCGCGATAAGCGTCCAGGCGAGCACGGATCCGTCCTGCGCCCCGGCCCGGATGACGGCGAGCTTGCCGATGAACCCGGTGAACGGCGGGATTCCGCCGAGGTTGAGAGCGGGCACGAGGAACATTACCGCGAGGAAGGGGCTGGCCATGGCCAGGGAACCGAGGGTGCGCAGGGACGAACTGCCCGCCTGACGTTCGATGAGACCGACGATGAGGAACATCGAAGTCTGCACGAGAATGTGGTGCGCGACGTAGTAGATCGCCGCCGAAAGCCCCAGCTCCGACGACAGCGCCACGCCGAACGTCATATAGCCGATGTGGCTGACCAGCGTGAACGACAAAATACGTTTGATGTCCGACTGTGCGATGGCACCGAGAATGCCCACGAGCATCGTGAGTAGCGAGGCCACCATGAGCACCGCGTCCATCGATCCGCCGGGGAACACCACCGAGTGGATGCGGATGATCGCGTACACGCCGACCTTGGTGAGCAGCCCCGCGAACACCGCGGTGACCGGCGCCGGCGCGGTGGGGTAGGAGTCCGGCAGCCACGAGGACAGCGGGAAGATCGCCGCTTTGATGCCGAACGCGACGAGGAACACCGCGAAGATCGCGTTGCGCACGCCGTCACCCACATCGCCCATGCGCATGCCGATGTCGGCGATGTTGAGCGTGCCCACGGCGGCGTACGTGAGCGCGATGGCGACGAGGAAGATAAGCGACGACACCATCGACACGACCGTGTAGGAGACGCCCGCACGCACGCGCGACTGGGACGCGCCGAGTGTGAGCAGCACGTACGAGGCGGCGAGGAGGATCTCGAAGCCGACGTACAGGTTGAAGATGTCGCCGGCGATGAAGGCGTTGTTCAGGCCCGCGGCGAGCACGAGGTAGGTCGGAAGGAAGATCGAGACCGGCTGTTCTTTACTGCCGTCGCGAATGCCCTGTCCGACTGCGTAGATGATCACCGACAGCAGCACGAGCTGCGAGACGAGCAGCATGAACGCCGACAGCCGGTCCACGACCAGCGAGATGCCGAACGGCGACTCCCAGCCGCCGACCTGCACGACGCCGACGTCGTAGGTGTCGGCGAGCATGAGCAGACCGAACGCCATCACGGTGGTCAGCGTCAGCGTGAGCAGCGTGATCGTGTTCTGCAGGGTGCTGCGCCGCGAGACGATGAGGCACAGTGCCGCCGCGAGCAGCGGCGCGAGGAACATCGCGGGGATGAGGATCGGGAAGAGATCGGGGGAGAGCGTCATCTATCTCTCGCCTCCCTCGTTCTTGTCTTCTTCGGCTTCCTTCGCGTCGCGCTTGGCCTGGGCATCGAAGTCGTCGATCGAGTCCGAGTACTCGAGCTGATCGCCGAGTTCGGTCGGCTCACCGGTGAGGGGGTCGTCCGAGCGGTCGCGGTCGGGCGCCGAGGACATGTCCTTCGGCGAGCGCGAGGCGACCTTGGTGTCCTCGGGGTCGTCCTCGACCTCGTCGTCGGTGGTGAACTGGTACGAGCGATACATCAGCGTGAGCAGGAACGCGACGACGCCGGCCGTGATCACGATCGCGGTGAGGATCAGCGCCTGCACGACCGTGTCGACATCGCCGGCGCCCTCGATGTTGCCGCGCCCGAGGATCGGCGGATTCCCGGGAGGCCCGCCCATCGCGAGGATCAGCAGGTTGATGCCATTACTCAGCATCATCAGCCCGAGGATCACGCGCAGCAGCGTGCGGTCGAGGATGAGAAAGACGCCGCCGGCGGACAGCACGCCGCACAGCAGGAGAATGCCGAAATCTGCAGTCATCTACCGGTCTCCCTTCTGTGCGCCGTCGTCCGTCGCTTCCTTGCCGGATGACGTCGGACCTGCCGAGTTTTCCGCGGCGACGGGCATTTCGTGCAGGTGGACTGGGGGCGCCTTCTGGGAGGCGGCGTTCTTGTCGTCGTCGAGCAGCGAGAAGCGGCCGAGCGGCAACGAACCGGACTTCGACATCTGGCGCCGGGACAGGCGCTCGCGCAGCTCGGTGACGTCCCGGGCGTCGAGCTCGAGGCGGGCGCCGAGCGAGCGCAGGATGTCGAGGACCAGCCCGACGACCACGAGGTAGATGCCCACGTCGAAGATGAGTGCGGTGTGGAACTTCACGTCCCCGAACACCGGCAGCGTCGCCTCGAACACGGCCGAGCTCAGTGGGGGCGCGCCGAAGAAGATCGAGACGGCCGCAGTGCCCGCCGAGATCATCAGGCCGGCGCCGAGGAGCCGGCCCGCGTCGAACGGGATGGTCTCGCCGAGTTCGTAGCGTCCGCCGGCGAGGTAACGCAGCAGCAGCGCGAGCCCGGCGACGAGGCCACCGGCGAAACCGCCGCCGGGGTTATTGTGACCGGCGAAGAAGAAGAACAGCGAGAGCACCATCATCGTCGGGAAGACCACGCGGGTGGTCGCCTCGAGCACGAGCGAGCGTGCCTCCGGATCGCGCACCGACGCCCCGCGCAGGAAGCCGCCGAGATGATCGGTGCCGTGCTTGCGCGCGGCGCCGAGGGCGCGGCGCCCGGACCGGGTCTTGGCGGCATCCGCGAGGCGCGGTCCGGAACCGTAGCGGCCGATGCGGAACACGAGCGAGGCGACTCCGGTCGCGGCGACGATGAGCACCGTGATCTCGCCGAGCGTGTCCCACGCGCGGATGTCGACGAGGGTGACGTTGACCGCGTTCTTGCCGTCGCCGAGGAGGTAGGCGATCTCGGGGAAGCGCATACCGATGGGGTCGGCGACGCGCGCGTTGGAGGCGTAGGCGCCGATGATCATGACGGTGACGCCGACGCCGATCGCGACCCACGCGCGGGTGCGGATGAATCCGCTCATCTTCGCCATGTTCGGCGGCAGGGTGCGCAGCACGAGCACGAACACGACCATCATGAGCGTCTCGACGAGCACCTGCGTGACCGCGAGGTCCGGGGCGCCGTGGAAGGCGAAGATCGCGCCGACCGCGAAACCGGTGACGGAAACACACACGACCGCGGCGAGGCGGTTGTGCAGCACGCACGCTGCGAGCACGGCAATCGTGACGGGGATGATGAGCGCGTAGATCACCGGCGCCGCCGCGAGCTCGACGCGCAGCCCCTCGCGGGTGCCGATGAGCAGCGACATCATGGGGAACACGACGAACGTCGTCATGATGATGATGATGTTGAGCGGCAGCGAACCGCGCTGGATGAACGCGGTGAGCCGCAGCGACGCCTTGTCTCCGAGGCGGAGGACCTCATCGTAGATGCGGTCGGCGTTACCGAGCGCCGGCTTGTTGAACTGGAGGCGCTCGACCGTCCGCTGGGTGACGTAGAGAAGGACACCGAGCAGGTACACCACCGCGGTGAGGAGCAGCGGGAGGGTGAACCCGTGCCACAGGCCGAGGTGGTACGGGTGGTCCGAGGTCCACTTCGAGCCGGGCGGGAAGACGACGTCGACGAACTGCGTGAACAGCGATTCCAGCGGCGCCGAGTACAGGCCGAAGGCGAGCCCTCCGAGCGCGAGAAGCGCCGGCACCGAGAGGAACCCCAGCGAGGGCGCATGCGACGCGGACACTGCGGGAGAGCGGCCGAAGCTGTGGCTCGCCTTGCTGCGCAGCGCACCCATGACCAGACGCGCCGAGTAGGCGAAGGTGAGCACGGAGCCGATGACAAGGACGCCGGTGATGACGGGGCCCGGCATTCCGTGCAGGCGCGGATCGGTGAGCACCGTCGAGAACGCGGCCTCCTTCCCGACGAAGCCGATAAACGGGGGAAGGCCTGCCATCGACGCCGCTGCGAGCACGAAGAACGTGGAGAACACCGGCCAGCGGCGGCCGAGGCCGGATAGGTGGCGGATGTCGCGGGTGCCCGTCTCGTGGTCGATGATGCCGACCGACATGAACAGAGCCGACTTGAACAACGAATGCGCGACGAGCATGGCGAGCCCGGCGAGCATGGTGTCGCGTGAGCCGATGCCCACGAGAATCATGAGGAAGCCGAGCTGGGAGACGGTGCCGAACGCGAGGATCAGCTTGAGATCGTATTCGCGCAGGCTTCGCCAGCCCGCCATGAGCAGGGTGACGGTGCCGAGGCCGATGAGGACGATCTGCCACGTCGGCGAACCCGAAAGGCCGGGCGACAGGCGCGCGACGAGGAAGATGCCTGCTTTGACCATCGCCGCCGAGTGCAGGTACGCGGAGACCGGCGTGGGCGCGGCCATGGCGCCGGGAAGCCAGAAGTGGAAGGGCGCGATGGCCGATTTCGTGACCGCACCGAGGATGACGAGAAGGAGCGCGACGCGCACGGCCGTCCCGGAGGGCTCGGCGGCGACGACGTCACTGAGTAGGTATGAGCCGACGGTCTCGCCGAGGATGACGACACCCACGAGCATCGCCAAACCACCGAGCGTGGTGACCATCAGGGCCTGCGTCGCGGCACGGCGGGATGTGGCGCGTTCTGCGTAGTGCCCGACGAGCAGGAACGACAGCACCGAGGTCAGTTCCCAGAAGATGTACATGAGCAGCATGTCGTCGGACACGACGAGGCCGAACATGACGAACGCGAACGCGGTGAGCTGTCCGGCGAAAAGATGCAGGCGGGGTTCGTCGTCGGAGAAATAGAAGGTGCAGTAGAACAGCACGAGCGCGCCGACGCCGAGCGCGATAAGCGCCATGAGCATCGACAGGGCATCCATGCGCAGCGTGAGCGAGAGCGAGAGGGACTCGACCCAGCTGTAGCTCACCTCGGGTTCTGTTCCCCATTGCGTGAGCACCCAGACCGCGCCTGCGGCGGGTACGAGCGCGATGATCGGAAAAGCCTTGCGGCCGAGAACGCGCGTGAGCGGGACCGCTAGAAACGATGCAATGAAGAGGGACCCAAGAACATAAAGCACCTTCTGCCCTCCGAACGAAGTTTCGATTGTTTACGAAATGAAACCTTCGCCAGTATAGCGAAACGACGTTATCGGCCCGCAGCCGGAAGGTGTGATCATCAACCCGAAAACTTAGCCTGAGCACGCTAAATAAAACTGACTAGGAGTTTTGCTCCATGCACGGTTCCCGTCGGTTCTTCAGTACAGCCGTGCGATCGCCGACAGCATCGCCCTGACGGACGCTTCGGCGCTGTTTTCGCCGAAGCCGATCGCCCAGGCGCCCGTGGGGTGGCCTCCTGTGGTGCAGAAGAGCATCGTCGCCCACGTGGATCCGCGGTGGTGCTGGTGGAAGCGCTCGATCTCGATACCGAAACCCAGGCCGTGCAGCATTTCGCTGCACGCGGCGATTGCGCCGGAGGCGGTGGTCTGCGCGCGGACGGCGGAAGCGTCGGGGCAAGTCGTGCTGAAGATCGCCTCGAAGCGGTGCTCGCCGCGGCCGAGCGCGCGTTCGTGCCAGTCGCGCAGTCGCAGCGGGCCGTTTTCCGGGGCGTAGGTGGAGCAGAAGGTGCGCCAGGTCATCCCTGTCGATTCCGCGGCGAACGCCGGCGGCAGTGGACGCTCGAAGCGCCGGGTGTAGGGGTGGATGCCATGTTCGGTGGCAGTGCTGGATGACGTCGTGGCGCCGGAAGCCGCTCGGGCGGCGGTGAAAGTGTGGGTGGGCTGTTCCATCGTTCTGAAGTCTTCCTCGTGAAGCGGGAGCCTTTGGGGCTGCGACCGACATACGACGAGGAGACGCGAGCGAGGTGTCGGTCCTAGTGCTGGACCTCGCTGCGTCTGCCTACGAGGAGGATGGAAAAGCGCATGCCTTGAAATTAGACCGCGCGAGGACGGAAGGCAAGACTTTCGGACGCGAAATTCCGCACCGTGGGATTTCGCCGAGCGCGGTGCTAGTCGCCGGACCGGGAATCGGCGTAGGTGCGCAGGGACTCGACCTGTACTGGATCGAGGGAGGGACGGACCGACTTGCGGGCGGCGGTGATGTCCTCGCCGGTGACCTCGGCGGCGTCGAGATCGCGGCGCATCGCCGTCATCGCGGCCTCGCGCAGCAACGCGGCGCAATCGGCGGCCGAGTAACCGTCGAGGTCGGCGGCGAGGGCGTCGAGGTCGACGGATTCGGCGAGAGGCACATCGCGGCCGGCGGTGCGGAGGATGTCCCCGCGCGCGTCGGCATCCGGCGGCGGAACGAACACGAGGCGCTCGAGGCGGCCGGGGCGCAGGAGCGCGGGGTCGATGAGCTCGGGCCGGTTGGTCGCGCCGAGCACGGCGACGTTGGTCAGCGGCTCGGCGCCGTCGAGCTCGGTGAGCAGCGAGGCGACGACGCGATCGCCGACGCCGGAGTCCGAGGACTGCCCGCGGCGCGGGGCAAGCGCGTCGACCTCGTCGAGGAAGATGAGCGACGGCGCAGAATCGCGGGCGCGCTGGAACAGCTCGCGCACCGCCTTCTCCGAGGAGCCGACCCACTTGTCCATGAGCTCGGCGCCCTTGACGATGTGTACCGTGAGCTGGCCGGACGCGGCGAGCGCGCGGACTAGGAACGTCTTGCCGCACCCCGGCGGCCCGTAGAGCAGCACCCCGCGCGGTGGCTCGATGCCGAGGCGCTGGAAGGACTCGGGGTGCTGGAGCGGCCACAGCACGGACTCGGTCAGCGCCTGGCGGGTGTCGACCATGTCGCCGACGTCGTCGAGGGTGATCGAACCGAGGGAGACTTCCTCCATGCCCGACCGCGACATCGGCCGGATGACGCGCAGCGCGCCGTCGAGATCGTCCTGCTCGATGCGCGGGCCCGAATCCTCCCCGGTGTCTTCCACGGTGTCCTCGCCGGCGCGGCCGGCGGCGCGCATCCCTGCCTCGCGGCACAACGCGCGCAGATCCCCGGCGACGTAACCCGGGGTGCGCGCGGCTATATCCGCGAAATCGAGTTCGCCCTGCGGGACGTCCGCGAGCAGCGTCTCGAGGATGCCCTCGCGCGCCACCGCGTCGGGGAGCGGAAGGTCGAGCACGCGGTCGCAGAGGTCGGGGGCGCGCAGGCGGGAGTCGGCGGACTCGGCGGACACGGCCGTGACGACGAGCGCGGCGCCGGGGGCCGCGGCGACATCGCGCAGCTCGGAGAGGATGAGCGTGGCCACGGGTTCCGGGGTCGAGGGCAGAAGCGCATCCACGTCGTTGATGAGCAGCACACCGCCGCCCGAGCGCACCTCCGCGGTGAGCGCCTGGACGGCCTCGAGACGCTGCTCGGACGAGAGCGAACCCGTGAGAGGCCCGTCGAGCGCCACGCACGTGCGGTCCCCGCACACACTGCGCACTACGGTCGCCTTACCCACCCCCGCCGGGCCCGTCACCATGACGCCGAGGTGCGCCGCCGCGCCGAGCGTCTGGAGTAGCTCGGGCCTGTCGAGTGCGAGGCGCAACCAGCCCGCGAGTGTTTCTGCCTGCTCGGTGACGCCGACGAGCCGGTCGCGGTCGACGAACTCGATCTCGGCGCGCGCGAGGTCGGCGATCGAGGATGACGCGGTGGACGTGGATTGCGCCGCTGCGGCCGCCGAGGATCGCGCCCGCGTGGCTGTGCCCGTCCCCGAGGAATGGGAGGAGTGGGGGCGAGAGGATGTGGCGTCCGACGTCATGGGCGAAGTGCCCGAACCGGCGGGGGACGGGGACTCCGAGGAGGCGTCGGAGACCCAGCGCACGGCAGTGGACGGGCGGATCGACACAGAGCCGGCGGGTTCGGTGCCGGTGACGGTGATGAGCTGCGAGGACCACGCCGCGCCGAGGTAGTTCGACAGGGTGCGCGTGGTGTCGCCGGTGGGAAACGACGGGCCGAGGTCGCGCGGCATGAGGGTGAGCGAGTCGCCGACGCGGGCGACCTTGCCGAGCAGCGCCGAACGCAGAACGCGCTCGGTGACGGTGGCCTGGGCAAGGCGCGGGCCGTCGACGACGACCTCGGTGGCGCCGATGACCTCGGCGGGGCGCACGATGACGCGACTGTCGTCGGTGAGACCGCAATTCGCGGCGACGACCTCGTCGACGATGCACAACGCCTGCGAGGTGTCCATCGGCGAGGCGGCCGCGACCGCGGCGGTGGTGCGCGCGCCGACGAGCTCGAGCGCGTCCCACTGCCGCATCCCCAGGGCCGTGAGGACCTCGGGGTGGAGGCGGACGATGCCGCGCCGCGCGTCGGAGGCCGACGCGAGCACGCGCAGGGTCAGGGTCAGCTCGGCGGAGTCAGTCACACGTTTCAGCGTAATGGAGCGGCGGCATGGGACGCGCGGGGCCGGGCTTCGCTGCCCGCGCACGGTACGAACCGGCATTGCCCGGCGAATTCTCCGTAGGGTGAGAATCATGTTCGGCTTCAACGACAGCGCACGCAGGATTCACCGACTCGAGGCCCAGGTGGCCGCGCACGAGCACACGATCGCGCAGCTGGACGCGAAGGAGGCGGTCGAAGGTGGACTCTGAGGTCGACGTCATCATCGTCGGCGCGGGCCTGGCCGGGCTCGGCGCCGCCACCCAGCTGCGCCGCGCCGGAAAATCGGTCCTCGTGCTCGAGGCGAGCGACCGCGTCGGCGGCCGCTGCAAGCCCGGCGAGATCGCCGGTCGTCGGATCGACCACGGTGGGCAGTGGATCGGCGCCGCGCACCACCGCTACCGGGCGGCCGCGAAGGAACGCGGCATCGAGCTCGCGCCACAGTTCGGCGACGGCGACGCGATGCTGCACCGCAGCGGGAAGGCGAAGTCCTATTCGAGTGTGCTTCCGCCGCTGCCGAAGGTGGCGCTCGCCGAGGCCGCGCTGGCCCAGAGGCGCATTGCCTCCGACGTCAAAAACCTTCCCGAAGGGGCGCTTCCGCACCTGGCGTCGCGGGCCGCGATGCTCGATGCGCTGACCGTCGAGGGCTGGCTGCGGCGGAACGTGCGATCGGTCCCCGCGCGTGAATTGCTCCGCGCGGCGATCGCGGCGATTGTCTGCGCCCCGCTCGCGGGAGTGTCCTACCTGCACTTTCTTGAGATCGTGCGGCAAAGTGGCGGATTTGATTCGATGATCGCCGTCGAAGGCGGGGCCCAGCAGGACGTTGTAGTCGGCGGCGCGTGGAGCCTGCCCGAGGCCGTCGGCGAGGAGCTTTCCGGCGAGCTGCGGCTCGAGCAGCCGGTGCGAAAAATAGTGCAGGATGACGCCGGAGTTTCCGTATATACAGACGCCGCGGAATTTCGAGCACGGTGGGCGATCGTCGCCGTCCCGCCTCCGCTCGTGGCCGAGATCGAGTTCTCGCCGGCGCTTCCGGCGCGGCGCCGGAGTCTACTGCGGCGCCAGCTCATGGGCGAGGTGATCAAGGTGCACGTCGCCTACGAGACGCCATTCTGGCGAAACGGCGGGCTCAGTGGTTCGGCGCTCGGACTGGGCCTGTCGGTCGGCGTCGTCTTCGACCCAGGGCAAGGCGAGGGCGCGCACGAAGGGGCCGGCGTACTCGTCGCTCTCATCGAGGCCGAGCACGCGACGCGGCTCACGGACATGGCCGCCGAGGACCGGCGCGAGGAGGTGGTCGGCGACCTCGTGGCGATCTTCGGGGAGGCCGCCGCCGAGCCAGTCGACTACACCGAATGCGTGTGGAGCGAAGAGGAATGGGCGCGCGGCGGTTATGCGGCGTACCTCGTGCCCGGCGCGATCACCGCACACGACGCCTCGCTCGCCGAGCCCCATGGCCGCGTGCATTGGGCGGGTACGGAAATAGCCCGTGAGTTCACGGGTTATTTCGAGGGTGCGCTGGAATCGGGCGCGAGGGCCGCTGCGGAGATCATCCACCCGGGCAGCA
>DGYFI06202__coassemble_1393_pt1 | contig 10890 bp, 11 predicted proteins | sample DGYFI06202__metabat2_low_PE_038 | metagenome-assembled genome bin DGYFI06202
ATCCCGGCCAACGCTTGGAGGCGCCTCGGCCACACCGACGCCTCCCGCGGGTGCTGGACGAAGTTCAGGCGTCGGAGGTTATTCGTTCGGCGGAACTCGGCGCCGAGGAATTCGATCCGGCCGCGCTTCGCGACCAGGTCATCGTTGAGCTCCTTTACTCCACAGGCATCCGCGTTTCGGAGCTCTGCGGGCTCGACCTACGCTCCATCGATAGCGAGCGGAGGGTGCTGCGCGTGCTTGGCAAGGGAAATAAGGAGCGGACGGTGCCCTTCGGGGCGCCGGCAAAACGTGCCATCGAGGGCTGGCTCGAGCGAGGCAGGCCGGCGCTGGTCTCGGACGCGAGCGGTGAGGCGTTCCTCCTTGGGGCGCGTGGTGGGCGACTCAATGTGCGGGCCGCGCGCAAAGCGGTAAACGACGTCACGTCCGCGACTGACGGTGTCCCAGTTCTCTCGCCTCACGCGCTGCGGCACAGCGCCGCGACGCATCTGCTCGCCGGGGGAGCCGATCTACGCCACGTTCAGGAGATCCTCGGCCATACGACCCCGGCGACCACTCAGCTCTACACGCACGTCTCCAACGAGCGCCTTGCCGCCGCATATCGCACCGCCCACCCCCGTGCGTGAAAACCCGGATTCACTACGAACATTGCGGACGCGCCTGAGCGGCGCCGGCGCAACTACACAGGCCCGACAGGTTTGAGCACGATCGGCCGTAGATTGGCGCCCAGCAGCGATAGCGGATCGAGGTAGCCGTCCGGGTCATCGCTCCATCGGGCTCCCCAGTGCACACACGCCGGAGCTTCGCATTCTGGGTGGATTCCGAGCACGTGCCCGATCACCTGCCCGCGCTCGACGACCTGCCCCGCCATGACGGCGGAGCGTACCGGCTCGTAAGTCGTCCGAAATCCTCCTTCGTGCTCGATCGACACCACCGGGCGCCCGGCGACCATCCCGGCGAATGCGACTCTCCCGGGCCCCGCCGCGCGGACCTCCGCCGAAGGAGTGGTTGCGAGATCGACCCCGCGATGGCCCGGAAGCCACGGTTTCGGCGGAGGCGAATACCCGCGGACCACGGCGCCGGGCGACACGGGGAGATCGAATTCCTCGCCACCCCTGATCGATTCGGCCGAACGTGGGGAGGCTTGGGTCTCGGCGAGCCCTTCGCCATCGGCCGGTAGTTGGACGGCGAGCAGGATCGCGACGACCGCCGTCAGGACTACACCGAGCAGGCGAACGAAGATGCAGATTCGCCCGGGAGGTGGTGTGTCCGAGTGCGGCTCCGTGAGTGGCATGGACCCGAGTATTGGGGAGCGGAAGGTACCGGTGGGGGCGCTACATCATATGTAGAGCTGACCGGCGCGTTTCACGAGTCGACTCTCGCGTCGAGAGAGTTGGACCATTTCGCTCGGCAGGTTATGCTTGCGGGGCAGTCTTGTGTGCCGGGAGACGTGTGTCTACTCGGTTCATGATTCTGACTTCGCGCACCTGGCAACGGTGCTCGTTCGTCCCCGCCATCGCTTAGGTGGTGGGGGAGCGCCGGTGTTGTATGCCCTTCGAGTCAGTGGTGTTCGGTCGACTTTGTGGTCGGCCGGATTGCCTCGAGGCAGGTGCTAGGCAAAACCCAAGAACAACTACGGACATATGAGAAGGAGGAGGAGGGGCCTCCAGAACGCGCGAGACCTACGGAATCGTACGTTTTTGACCCTCAAAGCAACATGGCTGTCGTTTCCATGAAGCAACTGCTCGACGCAGGTGCACACTTTGGCCACCAGACCCGTCGCTGGAACCCGAAGATGAGGCGTTTCATCTTCACCGACCGCAACGGCATCTACATCATCGATCTGCAGCAGACGCTGACCTACATCGATCAGGCCTACGAATTCGTCAAGGAGTCCGTGGCCCACGGCGGCACCGTGCTCTTTGTCGGCACGAAGAAGCAGGCCCAGGAGGCCATTGCCGAAGAGGCCACGAAGGTCGGCATGCCGTATGTCAACCAGCGTTGGCTCGGCGGCATGCTCACCAACTTCCAGACCGTGCACCAGCGCCTCCTGCGCCTTAAGGAGCTCGAGTCGATGGAGCAGACCGGTGGCTTCGAGGGGCGCACCAAGAAGGAAATCCTCATGCTCACGCGTGAGAAGAACAAGCTCGCCCGCACCCTTGGCGGTATGCGCGAGATGTCGAAGATTCCTTCCGTGGTGTGGATTGTCGACACCAACAAGGAGCACATCGCCGTCGACGAGGCGCGGAAGCTGGGCATCCCGGTCGTCGCGATTCTCGATACGAACTGCGACCCGGATGTCGTCGACTACCCGATCCCGGCGAACGACGATGCCATCCGCTCCGTCGACGTGCTCACCCGAGTCGTCGCCTCCGCCGTCGCCGAGGGCCTCAAGGCCCGTTCGGCTGCGAAGGAAGGCAAGAAGGGCGACGAGGCCGAGCCGCTCGCCGAGTGGGAGACCGAACAGCTCGACGCCGTAACGGCGGAGGCTGAAGCCGCTGCCACCACCGAGGATGCCGCTCCGGCTGCCGCGCAGGACGCGCCGGCCGCTGAGGCTGCTGCGCAGGACGCGCCGGCTGCCGAGGCTCCTGCTGCGGACACCAAGTAGGTTCTCGCGCATGCAGCGCTAACACCAGGGCCCGGTGCCAGCTACTCGAGTGGCTGGCACCGGGCCCGTGTTGTGCTCCCGTTCCGCGTCTGACCATCGTGCGTTCAGCCGCGCCTCGCCACGAGTTCACCAGGGTTGCGCGCACCTTTAAGGGCATAGTGCCTTAACCTGGTGAGGGAATGGGCTGCCTATTCCGCTGAAGCCGCGCGGAAAATTCTAGACTTCTACCCAAGCCGAGATTGACGAAATCCAAATACCCAAGGAGGGTCGCCCCAACATGGCGAACTACACCGCTGCCGACGTCAAGCGTCTTCGTGAGCTCACCGGCTCCGGAATGATGGACTGCAAGAACGCACTTGTCGATTCGGATGGAGACTTCGACAAGGCCGTCGAGCTTCTTCGCATCAAGGGTGCGAAGGACGTGGGCAAGCGCGCCGGTCGCTCGACCGCCGAAGGCCTCGTCACCATCAAGGACGGCTACATGATCGAGCTCAACTCGGAGACCGACTTCGTCGCAAAGTCGGCCGAGTTTATCGAGCTCGCGGACAAGATCGCCAGCGTCGCCGCAGCGAACAAGGTTGCCGATCTCGCCGCACTCGAGGGCGCGGACCTCGACGGCCAGCCCGTGTCCGACGCTGTCACCGCGTTTTCCGCCAAGACCGGCGAGAAGCTCGTCCTCCGCCGCGTGGCCTCCTACGAGGGACCGGTGGCGACGTACCTGCACAAGCGCTCCTCGGACCTGCCGCCGGCCGTCGGCGTCATGGTGTCCTACACCGGTGACACCGATGCCGCTGCCGAGGCCGCTCGCACCGCGGCCATGCAGATCGCGGCGCTCAAGGCCAAGTACGTCTCCCGCGACGACGTCCCTGAGGACGTTATCGCCAAGGAGCGCGAGATTGCCGAGGCCACCGCCAAGGAGGAGGGCAAGCCCGAGCAGGCTCTTCCGAAGATCGTCGAGGGACGACTCAACGGCTTCTTCAAGGACGTCGCGCTGCTCGACCAGCCGTCGGTCTCCGATAACAAGAAGACCGTTGGCGCGCTCCTCGAAGAGGCCGGCGCCAAGGTCACCGCGTTCGAGCGTTTCGAGGTCGGCCAGGAGTAAGACCCTCCTGCGGCGATCCGTTCGCACATAGTGTTCAGGCACCTGGAGTCGATATCGACCAGGTGCCTGAACCGTGTTCGGACATGGCAATGCCGCAAACGTCACCGCCCCATCTGGTTGAGAATGCAATAAGGCAAGATGGTGTCGATAGAAAAATTGATCGCAGAGCACGATTCTAGGAGCGAGATGACTAACGAGTCGGACACTGGCTACACGCGCGTCATGCTGAAGCTTGGCGGTGAAATGTTTGGTGGCGGAGCGGTCGGAATCGATCCCGACGTGGTCCAGTCCGTAGCTCGTCAGATCGCCGATGTTGCCAAGAGCGGCACGCAGATCTGCATCGTGATCGGTGGCGGAAACTTCTTCCGCGGAGCGCAACTGCAGCAGCGCGGCCTGGACCGCGCTCGCTCTGACTACATGGGCATGCTCGGGACCGTGATGAACTGCCTCGCTCTGCAGGACTTCCTCGAACAAGAGGGCATCGATACCCGCGTACAGACTGCTATAACGATGGGACAGGTCGCCGAGCCATACATCCCGCTGCGTGCGATCCGCCACATGGAGAAGGGGCGCGTCGTCATCTTCGGCGCCGGCATGGGTATGCCGTACTTCTCCACAGACACGACCGCCGCGCAGCGCGCCCTCGAGGTCAAGGCAGAGGTTCTCCTCATGGCCAAGGGAGTCGACGGCGTGTACTCCGATGATCCGCGCATCAATCCCGACGCCAAGCTCTTCGACCGGATTACCCATCGCGAGGTAATCGAGAAGGAACTCAAGGTCGCCGACGCCACCGCCTTCTCGCTGTGTATGGACAACAATATGCCGATCCAGGTGTTCAACCTTCTTGTCGAGGGGAATGTCGCAGCGGCGGTCGCTGGAAAGCAGATCGGCACGCTCGTCGCCACATAGCCCTCACCAGCTCGGCCGAGAGACTAAACTCAGGTGTCGGACTAACCGACTAGCACAGATTGATACCCCGCAAAGGACCCGCGATGTTTGACGAAGCCATGCTCGAAGCCGAAGAGAAGATGGAAAAGGCCGTGAACCACGTTCGAGATGAGCTTTCCTCGATTCGTACCGGCCGCGCCAACCCGGGGATGTTCAGTCGAGTGCAGGCCGAGTACTACGGGATGTACACGCCAATTACGCAGATGGCCACGATTTCCGTTCCCGAGCCGAGAATGCTGCTCATCAAGCCCTACGAGCTGGGTCAGATCGGCAACATTGAACAAGCCATCCGCAATTCGGACCTCGGCGTCAACCCGACGAACGACGGCCAGGTTCTCCGCGTGACGGTTCCGCAGCTCACCGAGGAGCGCCGACGCGATCTCGTCAAGCAGGCAAAGTCGAAGGCCGAGGACGGCCGCATCGCGATCCGCGGTGTTCGTCGCAAGGGTATGGACGAGATCAAGCGGATCGTGAAAGATGGCGAAGCAGGCGAAGATGAGGGGAACGCGGCAGAAAAGGATCTCGACTCCGCGACATCCAAGTACGTGAACGAGGTCGACGAGCTGGTAAAGCGGAAGGAAGACGAACTGATGGAGGTCTAGATAGCCCTCTTAGTTCGCACAATAATACGGGCCATCGTTCGACAGATCGGAGTTAGATCGCCGTGGATTTGGCACCCGCAGGGCCTCCCGGTTCGCCGCCAAAACAGTCCCGGGCAGGTCGCGACCTAACCCGAGCCATTCCGGTTGGCGCGTTCCTCGGCGCCGTGGTGGCGATTTCTGTCGCATGGAACTCGCGGCTCTGGTACGTGGTGGCCGCAGCTGCCGTTGCCCTGGCGCTGTGGGAAGTATTCAAGCGCCTGCGGCAGGCAAAGTTCAGGCTTCCTTTCATCGCTCTGCTCGTGGCAAGTCAGGCGATGATCTGGCTCGCGTGGCCTCTCGGGGCGACGGGCGCGTTCGCCGCGTTCGCGGTGTCTGTCGTCGTCATCCTTGTCTGGCGACTTTTCATTCGTGGTCTTCACCAGCCACCGAAGAACTACCTTCGTGATGTCTCCGCGTCGATCTTTGTGCTCGCATGGATCGCAATTCCCGGAGCCTGCGGGGCCATGCTTGTCAATGGCGAACACGGCGGCAAGTACGTTGTCACGTTGATCGTGCTCGTGGTCTGCTCGGACGTCGGTGGATACATCGCGGGCGTGCTCTTCGGAAAGCACCCGATGGCGCCTGCGATCAGTCCGAAGAAATCCTGGGAGGGGTTCGCGGGCTCTATGGTATTCGGGGTGGCCGGAGGCGTGCTCGTATTCTGGCTCTTGCTGGACGAGAACCTGTGGGTCGGCGGGCTACTCGGCGTTGCCACAGTGCTAGCCGCAAGCCTCGGCGATCTTGTCGAATCGCAGGTCAAGCGAGACCTGGGCATCAAGGACATGGGAACCCTCCTGCCAGGACACGGCGGGCTCATGGATCGACTCGATTCGGTCCTGCCCGCCGCCGTCATGGCGTGGGTGTTCGTGCACTACTTCATCTAGCGCTTACGGCCCTTCTTCTTGGACCCGAGCGACTTATTCGCACGACGGGCACGATGGCGAAGCTGGAAGATGCGCATGGCGGCGACAAGCGCCATGACCAGCGCGCCGACGATAGCGGCGAGGAGAATGAGCACACCGGCGGGCATGCTGAACTCCCAGGAGATGAACTGCACATCGAGGCTGTCCTGATTCTGCAGCACGAACACGAGAAGCAGAATGAGCAGGATCGCGCCGATTACCAGCGTCACCCATGCCGAACCAAGCCCCCCACCTGAGGTGTTTACCGGGGTCGGCGTCTCCGAGGTGCTCTCCGTGCCCCCGACTTCAGTTTCAGACACCTGTACCTCGCCGGCCGGGACGCCGGACTGCTGAGCATCGTCAAAGGCAGCGGGGGCTACGGGATCTGAGCCCGCAGTCGGCTCCGACGGGACGGTCGGGTTCACTTCGTTATCGTTTGTCGGATTATTCATGTACGTAAATGTATACGGACCGTCCCAAATCGGTTGGTACCGATATGCATTTGACGAACAAAAAGGGGAGAATCTAAAGGCGTGCCTAAAGAACTACCCCTCGTGTTTGATGCGCCGAAGACGAAAATGGGAATGCCACCCAAACACCTGGCGGACCTCACGGATGCCGAACGAGCCGATGCAATAAGCGGCCTCGGGCTTCCTGCGTTCCGTTCCAAGCAACTGGCGAACCATTACTTCAGCCGACTTTCCGCCGATCCGGCGGAGATGACCGACCTGCCCGCGGGTGCGCGCGGCGTTGTTGCCGAAGCACTGTTCCCGCAGCTGTTCACCGACATCCGGGACCAGACGGCTGACGGCGGTGCGACGCGAAAGACTCTGTGGAAACTCCACGACGGCTCCCTTGTCGAGTCCGTGCTCATGCGGTACCCCGATCGCGCCACGCTGTGCGTGTCGAGCCAGGCCGGCTGCGGAATGGCGTGCCCGTTCTGCGCCACCGGTCAGGGCGGCCTGCAACGCAACCTCTCCACCGCCGAGATCCTCGAACAATTCCGGATCGCGGCCGCGGCCATGCGCAATGGCGACCTCGATGGTGGACCCGGCCGACTGTCGAACGTCGTGTTCATGGGCATGGGGGAGCCGCTGGCCAACTACAAGCGCGTCGTCGCCGCCGTCAAGCGGATGATCGCCCCGGAGCCAGAGGGCTTTGGTCTCTCGCAGCGAAACGTCACGGTGTCCACCGTTGGGCTTGCGCCGGCGATCCGTCGCCTGGCCGATGAGGGAATCCATGTCACTCTCGCCGTGTCCCTGCACACCCCGGACGATGAGCTTCGCGACACCCTCGTCCCAGTGAACAACCGGTGGCCGGTTGACGAGGTTCTCGACGCGGCCCGCTACTACGCAGACGCCACCGGCCGTCGCGTGTCCATCGAATACGCGCTGATCCGTGACATCAACGACCAGGTGTGGCGCGGCGAGTTGCTCGGGAAGAAGTTGCACAAGGCGCTCGGCCAATACGCGCATGTAAACGTGATCCCGCTCAACCCAACCCCTGGCAGCAAATGGGATGCCAGCCCGAAGCAGCAGCAGGATGCGTTCGTCGCGGCTGTTGAACGCCAGGGCGTGTCATGCACGGTGCGTGATACCCGAGGACAGGACATTGCGGCTGCCTGCGGGCAGCTTGCGGCTGACTCTGCCTCCTAGCGGAAGCAAAAAGCGGCTCCCCGGTGCTGAAGGGGAGCCGCTTTTCGTGTATCCGAAACGGTAAAACCTAGATCGAGCGCCTAGTTATTGGCGTAGTGCATCGGATCAGTCGGGGTGAAGATCTTGTTGCGCTTGGGCGAATCGCGCGGGGGGTGCGGCTTGGTCGCGATCGCCATGATCACGAACACGGCAATTGCGATGGACACCAGGTAAATGTTTTCGACATTGCCGATGTGGTTACCGAAAAGCATGAGAAGCATGAAAACCGCGAACGAGATGCCGACGGCGTTGCCGAACTTGCGGTTGAATCCGTGCCAACCCCAGTTCACCGACGGCTCGTCGATCGAGCTGATGCCGTTCCTGACGATTTCCTTGACGTGACCGGAGTCGCTCGAACTCATAGCTGCTTCTTCTCCTGAAAGTGAAGTATCTGTTTGCCATGCGGTCGTGCGAGCATGACAGTCGACTCTGAGTATCCCATATGAACTCGCCGAATCGGGTCATCGACCCCCCGCGAATTCGTCGCGCTCGTGTTGCACTACGGCCCGACAGGGGGACAATGAGCGTGGAAACCACCGGCGGCTGGCCGCGCCTACGCCGGGCGCGGATATTCGGAAACTACTTTGGGAAGTCGTTCGTTTACGTAGTCGGCGGTACAGCTGCGCCCGCCACGGACTCGGTTAGCGCAGACAAGGGGTCATATTCACCGTGTTGATATTCGGCATCGTGCTCTTCGCGTTCGGCATCATCGTGTCGATCGTCTGGCACGAGTACGGGCACTTCTCCACCGCACGCCACTTCGGTATGCTCGTGCGACGCTTCTACGTGGGGATGGGGCCGAAGGTATTCGCCTTCCGGCGCGGGGAAACCGAGTACGGACTGGCGGCGCTCCCGGTCGGTGGATTCTGCGATATCGCAGGGATGACCACATCCGACGAGCTCGACCCGGCAGACGAGCCGCGCGCTATGCACTCGAAGCCGGCCTGGCAGCGGATCATCGTTCTGCTCGCCGGCCCCTTCATGAACTTCATTCTCGGCTTTGCTCTCTTTTTCGGGGTCGCAGTCACCGCCGGCCTGCCGAACATCGACCAGGAGCCCATTCCCGTCGACCAGGTCCCAGCCGTCGTCGGGTCGACCCAGTGCATCGAGCAGGGCTGCACCGATTCGGGTCCGGCCGGAGCAGCGGGAATCCTGCCCGGAGACCGTCTCGTCGAGATCGACTCAATCCCCATCGAATCGTGGGCGGACGTGTCTGCGGCGGTCACCGACCTCGGTGGCCAGCAGGTCGACATCGTCGTCGACCGTGGCGGGGCGACACAGAGCGTGACGGCCGATATTGCCACCCGCGAGGTCGACGGCGCGCAGAGCGGCGTCCTCGGCATCACTGTCGACGCCTCAGCCGTTCCACAGGAGATCCTCGACGACCCCCGCTACCGCGGCATCAACGAGTATGGCCCGGTCGGCGCGATCGGCGGAACCGCGGAATACACCGGGTACATCATGGTCGAGACGGCCAAGGGCATCGCATCCTTCCCGTCGAAGATCCCAGGCGTGGCCCAGTCGATCTTCGGCGGCGAGCGGGCGGAAGACAGCCCTGTGTCTATCGTCGGCGCGAGCCATATCGGCGGGCAGGTCGTCGATCACGGCATGTGGGCGTCGTTCTTCCTTCTGCTGGGCGCGCTGAACTTCTTCATCGGCGGCTTCAACCTGATTCCGCTCGTGCCTTTCGACGGCGGACACATCGCCGTCATCCTCTATGAAAAGATTCGGGACGCGCTGCGCAAGCGGCGTGGCCTGGCTCCCGGCGGACCGGCCGACTACGAGAAGCTCATGCCGCTCACGTTGGGGGTGTTCGCGATCCTCATCGGGATCAGCGCCATCGTGATCGTGGCCGATTTCGTCAATCCGATGGTGCTCAATCTCTAGGACTGTCCCACCTGGGTGCACACGCGAGGATGTTTGCCTCTTTCGTTACGCGTTCGGTGGGAGGCCGGTCTAAGATGAGTCCACGCCCGACCGGCGAGCCGCGCCGGCGAAAGGCCCGATACTCATGACCACTCACGCCGAACCTCGCTTGGCACGCCGCTTGGATTTGGACGACCAAGCGGTGCTTTTCCCGGTGCTCGCGGAAGAGGCGCCCATCTCCGGACCCATCGTGTCCGGCATTCGCGAAGAACGTCGCACACCGCGGGGAGTGGTGTCGAGCTTCTTCTCCTGCAGCGAACCGGAGAAGAGCCTGCTGTACGTCGGAGCCGGGATAGTCCCGTTCCGCATGCAGCCGGGCGACGCGGAAATGTTCGCCGACTCGCTGGTCTCCGCCCGGTACACGAAGGCCTCCATCCACGGCCGCGCGGACAATGTTCTGGCGCTGTGGGATGCGCTCGAACCGGCGTGGGGCCCGTCCAAGGACATCCGCCCGACCCAATTGCTCATGCAGTGCACGGACCCACAACCAGCACCCTTGACTTCGGAGGTACCCGCCGGCGTGGGGTCCTTGCGCCTCGCCTCTCCCGGAGAGGTTGACCGCGTGCTGCCTGCGGCGGCGGCGATGTACGAGGAAGAGCTCGGCGCGAACCCGCTCACCGCCCCGTACGCCGCCGCCTACCACCACCGGGTCTACCGCTATCTCCTCAATCGCCAGACGTGGATCTGTGATCTCGACAATGGGGCAGAGGTGGCGTTCAAGGTCGACGTCGTCGGGCGCGAGTACTCGACCGCGACAATCCAGGGCGTGTGGACGAACCCGATGGTCCGCGGCACCGGCGTTGCCAGCAGCGCGGTGGCAGCGCTCTGCCGCGTGCTGCGCGCCGAGAGCGTCGTGCCCTCGCTCGTGGTCAATTCTTACAACACCGCGGCGCGCCGGGTGTACGAGCGCTGCGGGTTCGACCACGTCGCGGATTACGCGACTGTGATGTTCTAGCGCGGGATAGCGCTGCCCGGCAGGATCCGTGATGGGCGTATCTGCACCCACAGGGATACGATGGAGCCCATGTCTGAGGCCAAAGTATCGTCCACCCGCGCACCACTCACACCGGGC
>DGYFI06202__coassemble_1416_pt1 | contig 10740 bp, 7 predicted proteins | sample DGYFI06202__metabat2_low_PE_038 | metagenome-assembled genome bin DGYFI06202
GCTAGAACCAGCGCTCGAGCACCCGCGCGACGCCGTCGTCGTCGTTGGCGGCGGATGGGCATACGTCTACTCGCGCCGAAAGAAGACCGCGCAGGCGAAGGAGCACTATGACTACGTCTCCCGCGAATTCGGCTCGGTTGCCCAGCGGCTCGACCACATCGACATCCGCGCAAACTCACTCACCTCCCCGATCGCGAACGCCGAGCTGCGCCGGCAGTGGGAGGAGGTGCGAGACGAGTTCCTCGCGCTCGGAGACGTCATCGGCAACACCGGGCTCACCGCAAACTCGACCGATGCCGAGTTCCGCACCCATCACGATGAGCTGGCCGCAGCCGCCGAATCGGTAGAACACATCGAGAACGCCGAGAAGAACATCGAGCGCATCTTCCAGATGGAGCACGGGGACTCCGCAGCGCGCCGCGAGGAACTTACCCAGCTGTCCGAGGACATCGTCTCCGCGCAGACGGAGACGAAGGACGAGAACCTCACCGCCCGCCTCGGCGCGCTCGAATCCGAGGCGCTCGAGCTGCGCGACGCCCTCGCGGCGGAGGACTTCATGGACCGCTACGCAGACCTCCTGCGCGCCTACAGCCATCTCCTCGAGCTCATCAAGAACGAGGAGATGCCGGAGCTCGACGAGGACGCCGAGGATCGCCACGCCCCGCGCATCTACGAGCGCGACTACCGGGTCGGCCACGGCTACGCCGGGTGGGTGCCGTTCGTCTACATGAACTCCTGGTACCACTCCGACATACTGGCGGGGCAGTCCGCGTCGAGCTCGGGCACCAACACCAGCTTCAGCAGCGGCTTCTCCGGTGGCGGCGGCTCCTCCAGCTTCTAGCGATCAGTCCCGCGGGTTCGGCTTGACCATCGGGAACAGCATGGTCTCGCGGATGCCGAGGCCGGTGAACGCCATGAGCAGGCGGTCGATACCGAGCCCGAGGCCGGTCGTCGGCGGCATGCCCTGCTCGATCGCGGCGAGGAAGTCCTCGTCGAGCACCATCGCCTCGTCGTCGCCGGCGGCGGCCAGGCGCGCCTGGTCCTCGAAGCGCCGGCGCTGTACGACCGGGTCGATGAGCTCCGAGTACGCCGTCGCCAGCTCGAAGCCACGCACGTAGAGGTCCCACTTCTCGGTGACCCCGCGCTCGCTGCGGTGGTCGCGGGTGAGCGGCGCCGTCTCCACGGGAAAGTCACGCACGAAGACCGGGCCGTCGAGCTGGTCGCCGCACAGGTGCTCCCACAGTTCCTCGACCAATTTGCCGTGCAGCCAGCCCTTGCCCTGCGGCACATCGAGCCCGACGGCGGCGGCGAGCTTCTCCAGCTCGGCCACAGAGGAATCGACGGTGACGGCAGGCGCCCCGTCTTCCCCCGCGAGCTCCGGATGCTTCGCGCGCAGCGCCTCGTTGAGCGAGGGATACATCTGCATCGACTTCCACTCGCCGCCGAAGTCGTACGTCGAACCGTCGGCAAGCTCTACGCGCGTAGAGCCGAAGACCTCCATCGCGATCTCCTGGATGATCTCGCGGATCATCGTCGCCGAGGTGTCGTAGTCCCCGTAGGCCATGTACCACTCGAGCATCGCGAACTCGGGCGAGTGCGAGGAGTCCACGCCCTCGTTGCGGAAGTTGCGGTTAATCTCGAAGACCCGCTCGAGCCCGCCGACCACACAGCGCTTGAGGTACAGCTCGGGTGCGATGCGCAGGTACAGGTCGATGTCGAGGGCGTTCGAATGGGTGACGAACGGTCGCGCCGCCGCGCCGCCGTGCAGCGTCTGCAGCATCGGCGTCTCGACCTCAAGGAAGCCGCGGCGTTCGAGCGCGTGGCGCAGCGCGCGGATCACGCGGATGCGCACGAGCGCGTTTCGGCGCGCCGCCGGCCGCATGACGAGGTCGTTGTAGCGCTGGCGCACACGCGTGTCCTCGCTGAGCTCCTTGTGCGCGACCGGCAGCGGGCGCAGCGTCTTCGAGGCGAGCTCCCACGAATCGGCCATCACCGACAATTCCCCGCGCTTGGAGCGCACGACCCGTCCCGTCACGGACACGAAATCGCCGAGGTCCACATCGGACTTCCACGCGTCGAGCGACTCCTGTCCGACGTTCGCAAGCGACAGCATCGCCTGGAGCTGAGGCGCCACGGCGTCGTCATCCAGCGGTCCGGTCGTGTCTACGCCATCCTGGAGACGCACGAATGCGAGCTTGCCGGTATTGCGGAAGAACAGCACGCGACCGGCGACCGACACGACATCCTCGGTCTCCTCGCCGTCGGCGAGTTCGGCGTAGCGCGGGTCGGTGATGATGTCGCGCAGCGCGACCGTGCGCGGGACCGATACCGGGTACGCCTGCGCGCCGCCGTCCAGGACTTTCGCCCGCTTCTCGCGGCGAATGCGGAGCTGTTCGGGCGCGTCATCGGCCTCATTGCCGTTAGGTGTGACGGCGGAGGCGGACGAATTCTTGGGCTGGGCGTCGCGTTGATCGTTCACGACATACCAGGGTAATGCCCAACCCGCGCGGGCACGATTCGCGGCGAGGTACAACGGGCGGAATTGTCTGCGCCGCAAATGGCAGAGTATCGAATCGCCGCAATTTATCGTATATTTGATAGGTTATTCGTCAAGTGCACAGTGCCAAGGAGTAGCCATGACAACGACCACGGCCCGGATGGCCCGGCGACCGCAGTTGTCCGAGGAGATCGCCGATCTCGTGGGCAATCAGATCATGGCGGGCGACCTGCGGCCGGGCACATTCATCCGCCTCGACGAAACGGCCACCTCTCTCGGCGTCAGCGTGACTCCGGTGCGAGAAGCGCTGCTGACGCTCAAGGGCGAGGGCCTGGTCGATCTCGTGCCGCGGCGCGGATATTCGGTGTCCCCGCTGAGCAGGCAGGACATCGAGGACATTTTCTGGATCCAGCTGACGCTGGCGCGGCGCCTCATCTCCCGGGCATTCGAGAATTTCGACGATACGGATCGGGCCGAGCTCAACCGGCTCGTCGACGAGTTCGCCGAGGCCGCCGGCGCGGGAACGACCGCGCCGATCGTGCAGGCGCAGCACCGTATCTACCGGATGATCAACCTCTCGGCGAACTCGGACAAGTTGGTGCGGATCCTCGCGACGGTGTCCCGCTACATCCCGGTCCACGTCTACGCCGCCGACCCCGAATGGTGCGCCGAGCAGACGGCACTCAACCGGGATCTCGCCGCCGCGGCGACCGAGAATGACGCGGAGAAGGGGCTGCGCTCGTTCGAGACGCAATTCACCGACGCGTGCGCGCGGCTCATCGAGCATCTCGAGACCGCCGGGGTGTGGGACGAGAACTAGGAGACCACGTCGGCGCGCAGGGTGTGCTTGGTGACCTTGCCCGAGGCATTGCGGGGCAGCGCGTCGACGAAGACGAGCTCCTTCGGCCGCTTATAACTGGCCAGCTTGTCGGCGAGGTACTCGCGCAGCTCGTCGACGGTGAGGTCCGGCCCCTCGTCCGCCATCGCGATGACCGCGACCGGCACTTCTCCCCACTTCTCATCCTGTTTGCCGATGACCGCAACCTCGCGGATCCTCTCGTGCCCGGCGATCGCGTTTTCGACCTCCGCGCAGTAGATGTTCTCGCCGCCGGAGATGATCATGTCCTTGACGCGGTCGACGACGTAGACGAATCCCTCGTCGTCGACGCGGACGAGGTCGCCGGAATGGAACCAGCCGCCGTCGAACGCCTTCTCCGTCTCCTCCGGCTTGTTCCAGTAACCGGCCATCATCGTCGGGCCGCGGTAGACGATCTCGCCGACCTCACCGGGCGCGACATCCTCGCCGAGCGGATCGACGACGCGAGCCTGGATCGTCGGGATCACCCGACCCACCGAGCCGATTTTGCGCAGCGCCTCGTCGCCGTCGAGCGAACACGTCACCGGCGCCATCTCGGTCTGCCCGAACACTGCCGAGTTGCGGGCCTCGGGGAACGTCTCGGCCATCGCGCGCAGCACCGTGTCCGTCGCCGGCGCCGCGCCCCAGGAGATGTTCTCGAGCACCAGTGAGCGCGGATTGCTCTGCTGTTCGGCGCACACAGCCTGCCACTGGACGGGAACGAGGAACACCGCGGTGATCTTCTCCGCCTCGAGCGTGTCGAGCACCTGCCCCGGATCGAATTCCTGCAGCGGGTTGATCACGGTGAGCGCGCCGACCTGCAGGCTGGGCGCCATCGACCCGAGCGCGGCGATGTGGAACATCGGTACGGCGCAGATCGACACCCCTTCGTCGTGGAGCACGCGGAACACCCGGATGCACGTGAGCGACTGGGCGACCATGTTCATGTGCGTGAGCATCGCGCCCTTCGGGCGGCCCGTGGTGCCCGAGGTGTACATGATCAACGCCACCGCATCTTCCTCGACATCGATCGCCGGATGCGGCTCGCCGCCCTCCTTCTGCAGGTCCTCCCAGGTCTCCTGCCCCTCGGCTCCCGATTCCCCACCTATGACGACGTGGAATCCTGTGTCACCGCCGGCTGCCGCGATAGCGGGCACGAGAGGCGCGAGGAGCGAGTCGGTCACGACCGCCTTGGGCGTGCAGTCCCCCACCAGGTACGCGAGCTCCGCCGGGGTCAGGCGGAAGTTGACGGGCACTGCGATTGCACCGATCTCGTTGGCGCCGAGCACGGCTTCGACGAACTCGGTGCAGTTGAGCGCCATGATCATCACGCGATCTCCGGCGCCCACTCCGCGGCGCGACAGGGCATCGGCGAACCTTCCGATATGGTCCCGCAGCTCGGACCACGTCGTTTCCCGACCGAGAAAGCGGAACGCAGGCTCGTCGGGCTTACTCTCCGCGTGGATGTTCACCCAGTTGTTCCAGGTGTTGCGGCGGTACTTCTGCAGTTCCGGGGACAGGGCTTTGGCGGTGTACGTGCTCTGGGGGTCGGACATCGTCGGTGCCTTCTTTCGAATGTGGCGGGTTAGCGGAGGGAAACGAAGTCTGGGCGTCGCTTGCCGAGCATCGCGGAGACACCCTCGGCGAACTCGGGTCCGGTGAGGAGTTCGGTCTGGCCGTGGGTCTCGCGGTCGAGCGCCGCGTCGAGTTCGGCGAGGATTGGGGCGTTAACCCCCTCTTTCGTCTTGGCCAGCGCGAGCCTGGGGCCGCGGGCGAGGCGGCGGGCTCGCTTGCCGACGCGCTCGGAGAATTCCTCGGCCGGGACCGATTCGGCGATCATGCCCATCGCCTCCGCGTCTCCGGCGGGAACCATCTTCGCCCCGAACAGCACGTCGTTCGCCCGCGCGCGGCCGATCGAGGCGGCAAGGAGAACGGTAGCTCCGCCGTCAGGCATGAGTCCCAGCCCGCTGAACGCGAAGAAGAGGTAGGCGCTGGAGGACAGCACGGCGATGTCCGCGGCCAGGGCGATGGACACGCCGACGCCGGCGGCGGGGCCGTTGACCGCCGCGATGACCGGAACGGGGACACGGACGATCGTGCGCACGAGCGCGGCGGCCGCGTCCATCGAGCGGCGCGCGGTGACCTCGGGAGGCTCGCCGGAACCGCCGTGGGACTGCAGGTCCGCTCCGGTGGTGAACGCGTCGCCGGCGCCGGTGATGACGATGACGGTGGTCGCCTCGCCGGCGGCGATCTCGCTTACGAGCGCCCCGAGTACCTCCATCGTCGGGATGTCGAAGGCATTCATCACCTCGGGTCGATCGATGCTGATCGTCGCGATGCCGAGTTCATCGATGTCGACGGCGAGCGCGTCGCGCCCGGAGTTCGTCCCGGTCATGCCTGGACCTCCTCGTAGGTGCCGCCGGACTCCGCTTTCGCGACAAGCGACTGCGGCGGGGTGAATCGCTCGCCGTATCGCTCGGCGAGCTCGCCTGCACGTGCTACGAATCCTGCCAGCCCGCCGGGGTATTGATCGATGAATCGGGAAACTCCGCCGGTCCAACCCGGATATCCGATGCCGAGGATCGAGCCGACATTGGCGTCGGTCGTCGATTCGAGCACACCCTCGTCGAGACACTTGACCGTCTCGATGGCTTCGATGAACAGCAGCCGGTCGATGGCGTCGCGCATCGGGATGTCGGTCTGCCCACCGAAGTTCTCGGCCAGGCCCGGCCACAGGCGCGTGCGCTTGCCGTCGGAGTACTCATAGAAGCCCGCGCCCGTCGAGCGGCCCTTCCGGTCGAACTCGTCGATCATCCGGTCGATGACGGCGTCGGCACCACTGTCGACCCACTCCCTACCCTCTCGCTGCGCCGCGGCCTTGGTCTCCTCGCGGATCTTGCGCGGAAGCGTGAGCGTGAGCTCGTCCATGAGCGAGAGCACCGGCGCCGGGTACCCGGCCTGCGAGGAGGCCTGCTCGATCTGCGAGGCCGGGACGCCCTCGCCGAGCATGGACACGCCTTCGTTGGTGAAGGTGCCGATGACGCGGCTGGTGAAGAAGCCGCGAGAATCGTTGACGACGATCGGGGTCTTGGAGATCCTGCCGACGATCGACAGTGCACGGTTCAACGTCTCCGCCGAGGTCTGTTCGCCCTTGATGATCTCGACGAGCGGCATCTTGTCCACCGGCGAGAAGAAATGGAGGCCGATGAAGTCATGCGGGCGGTCCACCCCCTTGGCCAGTTCCGTGATGGGCAGGGTCGAGGTGTTCGAGCACAGCAGGGCGTCGGCCTCGATATGCGGGGCGATCTCTGCGAAGACCTTCGTCTTGACGTCGGGATCCTCGAATACCGCCTCGATGACGGCCTGGGAACCGGCGGTCGCCGCCGGGTCGTCGGTGGGCGTGATGCGCGCGAGGAGCTCGTCGCCCTTTTTCTGCGCGGCTTCGGCGGCCTCGCCGGATGCCCTGGAAACGGACTTCGCGACGAGCTTCTCCGAGTACGCCTTGCCCTTGTTCGCGGCGTCGATCGAGATGTCCTTGAGGACCACCTCGATCCCGGCCTTCGCGCACACGTAGGCGATGGCGGCGCCCATCATTCCGGCGCCGAGTACGGTGAGCTTGTCGACGGACTTGTCCACGGATTTCGCGGCCTCCGACGTCATACCATTGGCGGTTTGTAGGTCGAAGAAGAACGCTCGGATCATGTTCTTGGCGGTCTGGCTCGCGACGACGTGGCCGAAGTAACGGCGCTCGACGGTGCGGGCGTCATCGAAGCCGAGCTGCGCGCCCTCGACGGCGGCGGACATGATCGCGATCGGCGCGGGGTACGGCGCACCCTTGAGCTGCTTGCGCAGCAGCGCAGGGAACATCGGCAGCTTCGAGCTCAGGCTGCGGTCCTTCGGGGAACCGCCGGGCAGCTTGAAACCGTTCTCGTCCCACGGCTGGCGGCTTTCCGGGTTCTCCGCGATCCATTTCTTCGCGGCGGGAATCAGCTCGTCGGCGCTCGCGACCACGTCGTCGACGATCCCCACCCGCAGCGCGGAGTCCGGGCGGTGGCGCTTGCCCTGGAGGAGGACGTTCATCAGCGCGGATTCGACGCCGAGGAGACGGACCGAGCGGGTGACGCCACCGCCTCCGGGAAGCAGGCCGAGGCCGACTTCGGGAAGGCCGAGCTGGATCCTCGGGTTATCGACGACGATGCGGCGGTGGCACGACAGCGCGATTTCCAACCCGCCTCCGAGCGCGGAATCGGCGATCGCGGCGACCGTGGGGATACCCAGCGTCTCGAGTTCGCGCAGCGGGGCGGTGACACGGTCCGTGGTCTCCTGCGCGGACGTGGGTTCGTTTAGGGGGATCGCGAGAAGGTCGCGGAGGTCGCCGCCGGCGAAGAACGTCTTCTTCGCGGACGTGATGATTACGCCTTTGACCTTCCCGTTCTCGTGGTCCTCGCGAACCTTGGCGACGGCGTTCTCCATGGACGTGACGTAGTCCTCGTTCATGGTGTTGGCGTTCTGGTTCGGGTCGTCGAGCTCTAGGGTGACGACGGCGTCGTCGATCGAGTAGTTGATCGTGTTGGTAGCCATGTGATTCTCCGGTGCAGTAAGGGGACGTGAACGAGGTCGAAAGCGCGGGCGCGACTAGACGCGTTCGATGACGGTCGCGATGCCCATTCCCGCGCCGACGCACAAGGTTGCGAGCGCGCGTTTTTTATCGGTGCGTTCGAGCTCGTCCAGCGCCGTGCCGAGGATCATCGCCCCCGTGGCGCCGAGCGGGTGCCCCATCGCGATGGAGCCGCCGTTCACGTTGATCTTGTCCATCGGTGCGCCGGTGTCCTTCGAGAACTTCATCGGCACGGCGGCGAAGGCCTCGTTGACCTCGAAAAGATCGATGTCGTCGATCGTGAGCCCGGCCTTGGCTAGAACCTTGGCGGCCGCCGGCGTCGGCCCGGTAAGCATGATGGTCGGCTCGGATCCCACGACCGCGGCCGACACGATGCGCGCCCGTGGCGTCAGCCCGTTGCGCTTGCCGGCCTCTTCGCTGCCGATGAGCATGAGTGCCGCGCCGTCGACGATGCCCGAGGAGTTGCCCGCATGGTGCACGTGATCGATGGCCTCGACCTCGTAATATTTTTGTAGAGCGACGGCGTCGAAGCCGGCCTCGCGGCCGAGCGCTTCGAACGAGGGGCGTAGCCCCGCGAGATCGTCAGCTGTCGTACCCGAGCGGATGTGCTCGTCGCGGTCGAGAACAAGCGCGCCGTTCGAATCGGCGACAGGGAGAATCGAACCGCCGAAGCGGTCGTTCTCCCAGGCGGCCGTGGCCAGCTCCTGGGAGCGGGCCGCAAACTCGTCGACGTCCCGGCGGCCGAAGCCCTCGATCGTCGCGATGAGGTCGGCGCCGACGCCCTGCGGCACGAAGGAGGTCCGGTAGTTGACGGACGGGTTCTCCGCCCACGCGCCGCCGTCGGATCCCATCGGGACTCGCGACATCGACTCGACACCGCCGGCGAGCACCAGGTCTTCCCAGCCGGATCGGATCTTCTGTGCGGCGAGATTCACGGCCTCGAGTCCGGAGGCACAGAAGCGGTTTTCCTGAACGCCGGCGACGGTTTCGGGAAGGCCCGCCACGAGCGCGGCCACGCGCGGGAGCACCGCGCCCTGCTCGCCCACCGGGGAGACGATGCCCATGACGATGTCCTCGATCTGGGACCGGTCGACATTCGGGTTCCGCTCTAGCAGGCCATTGATGACCCCGACGGCAAGCTCGATCGGTGGGATCGTGTGCAGCGATCCGGTGGACTTGCCTCGCCCTCGCGGAGTACGGACTGAGTCAAAAATAAACGCGTCTTGACCTGGCATAGGACTTCCTTTCGGCGCGTCCGGGGAAGAGGTGAACGCTGGGTGTGTTTAAAAGTTAAATAGATCAGATCACATATATGATCTTGCGGTGGGGTTTTCGGTCAAGCGTGTGGCCGACCAGCTACTCCCCCGAGCTCAGGCTGCGTCGGTGGCCGACGAGTGATACGGACAGGCGCCGATTCCGCGGATGTCGGTGTCTGCGTCGTAGTCCGGGTACGTCGGATATTTGCCGCCGCCGATATCAATTGGCGCGGTCCGCGCCGGCATGAACCGCTCGACCCTGGCGCGCGCCCGCAGGCCCGCCTCCGCGAACGTCCGCAATATCCGCGGCGGTGTGGAGTAGCCGAAGGCCATCCGCATGTTCTCGTCCACGAGGGCCTTGACGACCTCCTTGACCGCGGGCCGGATGGGCGCGGGGAACCACGACTGGAAGAGCCCCATCGTGTATCCGCCGACGGCGATGGCCGTGGAGGTCTTGGCGAAGTGCGTGGCCTCATATTCATCGCGCCAACTGCGGAACTCGCCCATGTCGGCGGGGATGTCCTTGATCGCCATGCGGATCCCCACCTCGCGGTAGAAGTGGAACGCCGCGAGTCTCTCGTTGGGGCGCAGCCGCCGCCAGCCGTAGGAGTCGATCCAGTCGAGCGGGTCGAACACGAACGTCGAGAGCACGTACAGCATGTCGTCGTTGGAGATGTCGTAGCGCTGATGGTTGCGGTTGATCATGCGCAGCGCGTCCCGACCCCTGCCCTCCTCGTAGCCACCAAGCACGAGCTCGATCATGAGCAGCGAGGTGTCGTCGTAACGCTTCTGCGGCCGGTACTTGAACTCACCGGTCGCCTCGAGCAGGTCGGACACCGTGGGCACGCAGTAGGTGCGGAACAGCGCGAGTTCGAGCGCGCGCTGGTAGTCCCAGGGGAACTCGATGGCGGCCATGATCTTGTGGATCGTCAGCGCATCGGCGACTGGATCAAGGGAGTCGATGACGTCGACCCAGTGATGGCGGCGAAGCGGCATCCGACGTCCTGCCACGTCGGCGATCGGATCGGCTCTGCGGGAATCGATGTGCGTCGTCATGGGTAGACCTCCAATGGTGAAGGGGCGAAGGGACGTCAAGCCCTGGCCTGCAAGTTCGCGAGCAGCCATTTGACCGCTTTGACGTCGCGAGGCTTGCGATTCATGGTCATGAGCGCGAGCGGCGGGGCGAAGCGCTGCGAGGTGATCGCCTTCGGCCGGGCGAATTCGCGTAGCCCGTCTGCGCCGTGGATCCGACCGAATCCCGAGTCGCCGCTGCCGCCGAACGGCAGGGACGGGATGGCTGCGAAGGACAGGAAAGAATTGACCGAGACCCCGCCGGCTTTCATCAGTTCCGCGGCCTCGAGGCCCGCGGCCTTGTCGCCGGTAAAGACCGAGCCGCCGAGCCCATAGGTGGTGCCGTTGGCGCGCTCGACCCCCTCGTGCAGGTTCGCAACCCTATTGATGACGACGGTCGGTCCGAAGGTTTCCTCGCGGACGGCGGCGCTGTCTTCCGGCA
>DGYFI06202__coassemble_1431_pt1 | contig 10681 bp, 7 predicted proteins | sample DGYFI06202__metabat2_low_PE_038 | metagenome-assembled genome bin DGYFI06202
CCCTGTTGCCGAAGGTGGCGTACTCGTGGCAATGCGTTTGCACGATGACGGCGGAGGGCGCATCTCCTCCCGGCCACTCAGGTGCCTTCCCTTGCGCGGCGAGGGCGCCGATGTGGCCCGCAGCCGAGCGCACGCGGGCGGCGACTCGCCTGGCACGGGCGGCCTCGGCGCCGTCGATCCCGTCGTGCGACTCGCTCACCAGGCGCGGAAGCTCGTCGTGAAGGGTCGCCGCACAGCTCGGCTCGACGACGACAATGGGCACCTCGGCACCGCCGTCGCCTCGCACGTCGTCGAGGAATTCGGCGGTCTTACGAAGGGTGCGCCGGGCCGCTTGGAGCCGTCCGGTGGTGACGTGGGTGAGCCCGCAGCAGTGCTCGGCGCTACACGCGACCGAGGAGTGCGCCCCGCCGAGCACGCGCGCGGCGGCGCCAGCGACCTGTGGCCGCAGCCCGCGGGTGAACGAGTCGATAAATAACACTACTTCTGTCGAGTTTCGCTGCGCGTCGGGCGCGGCCTTCGGGTCCTTCGTATGCCACACCGACGCCGGCACGCGGCCCATTTCCGCGCGTACATCGGCCGCTCGGGCGAACTCCGGCAGCGTCCGGTTCTTGCCGATACCGCCAGCCCGCGCGCCGAGCTGGCCGAGCCGCGTCTTCAGCAACCGGTTGATAAGCCCGGCGAGATACGGCGTCACCTTGAGCCACAGCGGCAGCAGCCCGAGTGAATAGTGCGCGAGCGGACGCACGCGCCGGGCGTAGTGGTGTGAGAGAAATTCGGACTTGAACGTCGCCATGTCCACGCCGGTCGGGCAGTCCGAGGAACACGCCTTGCACGACAGGCACAGCTCGAGCGACTCGGCGACCTCGGTGGAGGACCAGTCGGCCTCGATGTGCTCGCCGCGCACGAATTCCTGCAGTACGCGGGCGCGCCCGCGGGTGGAATCCTTCTCGTCTCCCGTGGCGCGGAAGGACGGGCACATCACCCCGCCCGAGCTCGTCCGGCAGCGGCCGACACCGATGCACGCCTGTACCGGGTGCTGCCCATCGCCCGACGTGAGCAGGCCGAGGTCGCGGTGCGGAATGCCGGCCAGCGCGAGGTCCGCGTCCATGGGCCGCGTCTCGCGTAGCCCTCCGGGCGCGAGAAGACCGGCCGGATCCCACACCCGGACGAACCGCTCGAACGCGCCCAGCATCTCCGTCGAATACATGATCGGCAGCAACTCCGAGCGCGCCCGCCCGTCGCCATGCTCGCCGGAAAGCGAGCCCTCGTACTTGACCGCCAGATGCGCGGCGTCCGTGCAGAAGGCGCGGAACACGCCGCGCCCGGCATCGGAGCGCAGGTCGAAGTTGATGCGGATGTGCATACATCCCGCACCGAAATGCCCGTACATGACGCCGGTCAGACCATGCCTGTCCAGGAGTTCGCGGAATTCGGCGAGGTACCCGGCGAGGAGCTCCGGCCGCACCGCCGAGTCCTCCCATCCCGGCCACGTGGAAAACGTGGAGCCGGTGTCCGGATCGGTGAGGTTGGAGCTGAGTCCGGCGCCGTCCTCCCGGACGCGCCACAGGTCCGCGCGCTCGCCGGGATCGTCGACGCGGCGCAGGTCGCGCACGTGGCCGGTGGACCTGAGCTCCGCGGAAAGTAGATCGGCGTTGGGGAAGTGATCTCCGACGTCATCGGCGCCGGTTTCGGGCGCGGGTGGTTCTTCTACCTCGATGAACAGCCAGGCGTGGCCGTCGGGGAGGTCGGCGACGGAGTCGGCGCCGCGGCGCGCGCGCATCGTCTGGACGATGATTTCGTCGATCCCCTCGATCGCGGTGGGGCGGTGCCGCAGCAGCAGCGGCACGTCGCTCGCGGCGTCGACGATGTCGGCGTATCCGGCGACGATGAGCGAGGTGCGCTGGGACCTGGGGACTATCGTCACGGTCGCCGAGGTGATGACGGCGCAGGTCCCCTCGCTACCGACGAGGGCACGCGCGACGTCGAAGCCTTCCTCGGGCAGAAGGTGGCGTAGGTGATAGCCGGACACCTGGCGCGGGATGCGGCCGAGCTCGACGCGGATCGCGGCGAGGTGGTCGGAAGCGAGCTCGCGCAGTTCCCGCTCGAGATGTTCGGCGCGGGCGCGGGCCGGCCCGTCGTCGGGGTCGGTGGCGCAGACGCCCGAGCGCGTTGCGGTGAGACGCAGCCCGTCGGAGGTGACCAGGCGCAGCTCGACGACGTGATCGGCGGTACGGCCGTGGCGCACCGAGTGGTTGCCGCAGGCGTCGTTGCCGATGGCGCCGCCGAGGCAGGCCCGGGACTGGCTCGACGGGTCGGGCGCGAACGTGAGGCGCGAGGCGGTCGCCTCGTGGACTGCGGCGCGGATGTGGGTGAGCACGGCGCCGGTCTCCGCGGTGGCGGTGCCGGCGGCCTCGTCCACGGACAGGACGCGATTCATGTGGCGCGAGAAGTCGAGGATGAGGCCGGTGCCGATCGCGTTGCCGGCCATCGAGGTGCCGCCGCCGCGGGCTATCGCCGGGACGCCGAGCCGGTGGCACACCGTGAGAGCAGCGGCGACCTCGTCCTCGGTGCGCGGGAAGAGCACGGCCATCGGCACGACGCGGTAGTTCGAGGCGTCGAAGGTGTACTCGGCGACGCGCCGCGCCGAGGACTCCGGGGCGAGCCCCGACTCGCGCAGCGCCGTTATGAGCTCCTCCACCGAGGCCGCGGGCCGCGCCGGCTCCGCGGAGGGCGGTGCGGGCTCGGCGGGCGACGAGTTGGTCATATGACTAGGCTCCCACCACCGTGCGAACGGCGCGGGCGAACCGCTCGGTCCCGGTCTTGACCTCCTCCGACGTCACGACCAATGGGGGGATGATGCGCACGACGTTGCCCGTGGGACCGCACGTGAGGGTGAGGAGGTCCTCGTCGATGCACGCCTGCTGGACGGCGCCGGCGAGGCGCGCTGCCTCGGCAGCTTCCTCGGTTCCGGCGTTCGCGGTCGGGTTGCCGAACTCGATGCCGAGCATGAGCCCGGTCCCGCGGATGTCGCAGATCTCGCTGACGCCGGACAGCTCCGAGCGCAGGCCTGCGAGGAGCTCTTCGCCGCGCACGCGGGAGTTCTCCACGAGGCCTTCGCGCTCGATGACCCCGAGGGTCGCGACGCCGGCAGCAGCGGCGACCGCGTTGCCGCCGTACGTGCCGCCCTGCGAGCCCGGCCAGGCCTTGCTCATGAGATCGCGGGAGGCGGCCATCGCGGAGATCGGGAAGCCCGAGGCGATGCCCTTCGCGGTGATGAGCACGTCCGGGGCGAGGCCCTCGGTGTGCTGGTGGCCCCAGAACTTGCCGGTGCGTCCGCAGCCGGCCTGCACCTCGTCGAGCACGAGAAGCGCGCCGTGTCGCTCGGTGCGCTCGCGCAGACCGGCGAGGTAGCGCTGCGGCACGGCCATGTAACCGCCGTCGCCGAGGAACGGCTCGACGAGGACCGCGGCAAGCTCGTTCGGCGCGACGCGCGTGGCGAGGAGGAAGTCGAATTCCTTGAGGGCGTAGTCCACCGCCTCGTCCTCCGTCATACCGAGGCGAAGGGCGTGGGGGAATGACGTCGTGGCCACGCCGGACATCAGCGGGCCGAAGCCTGCGGAGAACTTCGTTCCGGCGGTCGTCAACGACGCGGCGGCGACGGTGCGGCCGTGGAACCCTCCCTGGACGGTGACGATGTACGGCCGGCCCGTGGCCATCCGGGCGAGGCGCACTGCGGACTCGACAGCCTCGGAACCGGAGTTCGCGTAGAACACCGAGTCGAGCCCTTCGGGAAGGAACTCGCCGAGCTTCTCGGTGAGCTGCAGTAGCGGCTGGTGCATGACCGTCGTGTACTGGGCGTGGATGATTTTCCCGCACTGCTCGCGGGCGGCGGCGACGACGTCGGGGTGGCAGTGACCGGTGCTGGTGACACCGATGCCCGTTGTGAAGTCGAGGTAGTCGCGTCCGTCGGTGCCGTGGATCCACGATCCGGAGGCGTGGTCGACGACGACGGGGGTGGCCTGCTTGAGGAGTGGCGAAAGCGATGCGTTGCTCATAACGGAAAGTGTGCGGGCCGTAATGCGAATTGTCAACGGTAGGATTGTAGACAATCTTACGAATTCTCTTTCGTCCTCCGTGGGCGGCCTATACGGTGGGGTCATGAGCGAGAATGCGAGCAGTTCCCAGGGCAGGCCCGTCGTCGTCATGTTGTCCGCGGACGGGGTGGCGCCGCCGAATAATATCGGGCAGATCGCCGAGATCGCCGAGGTGCGCGAGGCCACCGCCGAAACGCTCGCGGGCGCGCTGCCCGGCGCCGACGTGCTGTTCGTGTGGGATATCTTCTCCGGCGCGCTCGCCGCCGCGTGGGATGCGGCGGATGCGCTGCGCTGGGTGCACGTCGCCGCCGCGGGCGTGGACAAGATCCTGTTCGACGGGCTGCGCGAGTCCGATGTGCTGCTCACCAACGCGCGCGGAACCTTCGACGAGCCCATCGCCGAGTACGTCCTCGCGTGCGTGCTCGCCAACGACAAGCAGCTCCACGAGACAGAGGCCTTTCAGCGCGCGGGCCAGTGGCGCCACCGCGAGACGCGGAGGGTGGCCGGGCGCCGCGCGCTCGTGGTCGGAACGGGCGCCATCGGCCGCGCGATCGCGCGCAAGCTCCGCGCCGTCGGGATCGAGGTACGCGGCGCCGGGCGCACCGTGCGCAGCTCCGATTCCGATTTCGGCGAGGTTGTCGACTCCGGACAGCTCGCCGATCACCTCGGCGACGTCGACCACCTCGTCATGGTCGCTCCGCTCACCGAGGCCACGCACGGAATGCTCGGCGCCGCCGAGCTCGCCGCGTTGCCGGACGGCGCGCATGTCGTCAATGTGGGCCGCGGTCCGCTCATCGACCAACCGGCTCTGACGTCGGAGATCGCATCCGGCAGGATCACCGCGCATCTCGACGTACTCGTCGAGGAGCCCCTACCGGCCGGCGATCCGCTATGGGAGCTTCCCGGCGCGCACATCAGCGCGCACCTGTCCGGCGATGTCATCGGCTGGCGCGACACGTTGGCAACTCAGTTCCTCGACAAGCTACGGGACTATGTCTCCGGCGCCGAGCCGGGCCCGGCCGTCGACAAGGAGCGCGGGTACGTTCCGGGCCCGTAATTTCCGGATCTCCGCCGTCATTGGCGATGGTCCTTGAGCCGCGGCGGCAGATGCATGCTGTAGACACGCGAAAACCGCCTGGCCGGGTGCGGCGCCGGAACGAGTTCCGGTGCGGGTGCACTGGCCAGGCGGTTTTCTTCGCGAAATGAACCGCCCGCGATCTCGCGGGGTGGAGGGAATTACTCCTCCGCGCCACCGCTGAGCGAGGAGGTGTCGAGCGAACCGGAGTCGTCGCCCGAGCCCTCGTCTGCGGAGCCCTGATCGGCCGAGCCCTCGCCCGAGCCGGACAGCGGGCTGTTCTCGGAGCCTGCCTGGAGCCCGGCTTCCGAACCGGCCTGCGACGCGGTGGCCGAGGCGGTTTCGGGGCCCTCGCTCGATGCGGCCGTCAGCCCGGCCTCGAGGCCGGCAGCGGAACCGGCGGCGAGTGCGCTCTCGGCGGAGCCGGCACCCTCTTCGCCCTCTTCGCCCTGGTACTGGGCGACATCCTGGGCCGGGGCCTCGGCATCGTCGTCCGGGGCCTCGGCATCGTCGGCCGGAGCCTCTTCGCTGATGCCCTCGAGGGAGCCCTCGGGGATGAGGCCTTCAACGGAGCCCTCCGGGACGAGGCCCTCTACGGAGCCCTCCGGAACGAAGCCGGACAGCGAGCCGAGCGCGCCGGTGTCGTCACCTTCGTCGGCGTCTTCGCCCTCGTCGGTGCCGTCACCCTGGTCGGCGTCTTCGCCCTCATCGGTGCCGTCACCCTGGTCCGTGGTGTCGTCAGCCGCGGGGTCTTCCGTGGTGCCCTCGGGCGAACCGGAATCGGTGGTCGTGCCATCCTCAACGGCGGCCGCAGCCGGGGTCACGTCTTCCGGTGCGTCCGCGGCCTGTGCGAAGGCCGGTGCGAAGAGTGCGACACCAATGCCGAGCGCGCCGGCGCCTGCAGCGGCGGCAACGGTGCGGTTCGTGTTGGTGCGGTGCTTACCGGTGGTCTTGTTCAGATCTGCCATGGAAGTCCTCCAATCAGATGACTCTTGGGCATCTTTGTTTTGGTGTGACGCCGATCGGTACTCGGTCGATCGGGCACGGTTCCGACCATAAGGGCATCTTCGCGTCCCATTCGAAATAGGTTTGTTGCAATTCTTTAATATTCGGCCAATCGATCCGGCGCGAGTCGATCCCGCCACGCTGCACATTGTGTGTCGCATAACAGCGAGAATGTACACGAGCACGGCCGTAGTTGAACCGCGGTCCAGATCACAACTTCCTAAACGAAAAATCGGAAATCCGGGCGATTTTAAGTGACCTAACTCACACAAAATGAGCTTGCCAAGATTTTCTGAACCCCGCTTCGGCGCGAACTTTTGCGCTTCCTACGGAGCCCCGAAAGGCCCGAGCGAAGGAACGTTTGGACCGGGTTTTCGGAATACCCGCAGGTACATGGGTCGGAAGAAGGTCACGTCCTGGTAGTGGACTGTGGCGCCGTGAGCCCGACCTTCACCGCGGCACTGGCCATCGTCTCTACGAATTCCCGCAGCGAGGGGCGCTCCGCATCGCGCACACGGTAGGAGATCGAGAGGTTACGCACGAGCTCGTCTTCCAACGGCACAAGCGCGATGCCCTCCGGACGTACGAACGCCCCGAGGTCCGACACGAGGGTCACACCAAGCCCGGCGGCGACGAGAGCGAGTGCAGTCGACTGCTCACCGACGACATGGCGAACATCGGGCTCGAACCCTGCCTCGCGACAGGCGAGCCGGACGGCTCGGCCGAAGTGCGAGCGCGAATCCGACAGGATCCATTCGCGCCCCGCGAGCGAGGACAGCGCGACGGGCCCATCGGTCGCCTCCGCGACCGGGACGGCGGCGTACAGATTCTCCACCGCGATCGGCCGACGCTCGAGTTGTTGGGTGCGCGGCATGGGGTAGTTCGAGTAGTCGATAACGAAGGACAGGTCGAGCGTGCCGTCGCGCACGGCTTCCGAGGTGGCCTCCGGGGCGAGCTCGACCGAGCGCACCTCGATCCCCGGGGAACTCTCGGCAAGCATCGCCAACCCTGTGGGGAGCAACCCCGTCGCGACCGAGGCCCACACGCCGGCACGCAGCGTAGCGCGCATGCCGTCGCGGAGAGATTCGATCGCGTTACCAGCGTTCTCCACGGCATCGAGGATCGACTCCGAGTGATCGGCGAGTAGCTCTCCCGATTCGGTGAGCACGATGCGCCTGCCCCGCCTCTCGAACAGCGCGGCGCCGGTTTCCTTCTCCAACAGCGACAACTGCTGGGAGACGGCAGACGTGGTGTAGTGCAGCGCCTCGGCGACAGCGGTGACCGTGCCCCGGTACCGCAACTCGCGAAGGAGCTTGAGCCTGTGAAGCGAGACCTCCATACCCGTGAGATTAGGCCGCTCGCGGCTTATCTGCCTGCGAATCCGCTCGATAGTCAAGAAAAAGTGAACGATCCTCTGCAGTAACTATAAGTGGACTACGTCACATTCACGGGGCCATCCTTGAGGTACAGGCAGAGCCCCCGACTCAGCCGATCGAGAAGATGCGAGGAGGCGACGACAATGACGTTCACGCCGATCAACCCCATGTCGACCACACCGGAACCAACGGCCAATCCGGACGTACTGCACGCCGCTACCCCGATGCCGGTCTCCACTCCGACACGCAGGCACCACGAGCCGTACATGCGAATCCAGTGGATCGACGACGTCACCGGCGCCACCGGATATCTCGTCATCGACACCATGGTCCAGGGCATGGCCACCGGCGGTACGCGGATGCGCGCCGGCTGCACCGTGACAGAAGTAGAGGATCTTGCTCGAGGCATGTCGAATAAGACGGCCGCGTTCGACCTCCCCATCGGCGGAGCCAAGGGTGGCGTCGATTTCGACCCCAAGGACCCGCGCGCGGTGGACGTGCTCACCCGCTTCTACGAGGCGATGCGCCCGTATCTCGACCGCCATTGGGTCACGGCCGAGGACCTCGGCGTACCGCAGAGCCTTGTCGACACCGTGTTCGCCCGCCTCGGGATGAATCAGTCGTACCACGCGGCAATCGAGCGCTCGGATGATCCGGTCGCGACGACCGCGCGCGTCCACGCAGGCCTCGATGTGGCGACCCCGGGCGGCCCGCTCGGCGACGTCATCGGCGGCTACGGAGTGGCGCAGGCCTGTCTCGCCGCATCCAAGGTGCGCGGCTGGGACATCCCCGACACCACCGTCGCCATCCAGGGTGTCGGCACGATGGGCGGCGGCGCCGCCTTCTACCTGCACGAGGCGGGCATGAAGGTCGTCGCTCTCGCCGATGCCGTAGGCACCCTTTACGACCCGGCCGGCCTCGACGTTCCCACTCTGCTCGACTCCCGCAACCGCTTCGGCGAGATCGACCGCGCCGCAGTTCCGGCAGGCGTGGAGCTGCTCGACCGCGACGTCATCCTCCACACCGACTGCGACATCGTGGTCCCGGCAGCCGTGTCCTACGCGATCACCGAGGAGAACTGCCTCGGCATCAAGGCCTCTATCGTTGTCGAGGCCGCGAACGCGGCGACCACCGAGGACGCCGAGCTCGACCTCGCTGCCCGAGGCGTCGTCGTCCTGCCCGACTTCATCGCCAACGCCGGCGCGGTGGCCTGGGCGTGGTGGCTGCTTCTCGGCTACGTGGGCGAGAACTACGAGGACTCCTTCGACCGGCTGCGCGCCCAGATGGAGTACAAGATCTCGACGCTTCTCGGCGAGTGGACGCCCTCCTCGGGTCCGCTGCGCTGGGCCGCGGACGTGTCCTCGACGGTGCGCAACCCTGCACCGCTCTACATCCCGTAGACCGCGACACTCTATATATGACGGCGGAGCCGCTCATCCGGTTCGGGTGGGCGGCTCTTCCGGTGTTCGCGTTCGGAATCAGCCGGGGAGCGCGCGATAATAGCCCGCCATGGACGGGTAGTAGTCATCGAAGTCGATCGCCCCGGGATCTCCGCCCGTCTCGGCAGCGACGAGCCGGTCGAGGTAGAACTCCCATCCGGGGCCGATCGCACTGGTCTTTTCCGGATCGTCGGTGATCTGCGAGAGCGCGATGACGGCTCCGTTTTCGCCCTCGCCCGCCGCGCGGACCTCGCCGAACAGCATCCACACGTCCTCGCCCTCGCCGGCGCTCACCGCCACGCGGACCGGGGCCTCACACTCGTCGATCCGCAGCGACATCGATGGACTTCCCTCCTCCGCCGTCATCGTAAGGTCGATGGATCCGGTGGCCGGGTCCCCGGACCATGGGCCGATCCAGCGTGCGGTGTGTTCGGATGCGGTGAGGGCATCCCACGCCTCACCGGGAGAGAGATCGAGGCGGCGCTCGATGACGATTCGGCCTTCGCGGTAATAGCCGGTGGGCGTGGGATTCATGGACAGTTCCGATCGTTGCCGGTGCCGGCTCGCTCGTCGATCCGGCGGATACCCGCCTGCGTCACGCGGTCGCGCGCGAAGGCGAAGTCGGTGAGCGGATTGATGATCCCGCGCAATGTGGAATATACGCCGAAGAATCCGGGCACGTGGGTGCGCGATCTGCGCCGCTCGATACCGTCCACCGCGATGCGTGCGAGTTCCGCGGGCTCGACTCGGGCACCGAGTTTGCCGGGCATCGCGCGCGCGACCAATCCGGTGGCGACCTCATCCTCACCGAACGCCACTTTCGAGATGTCGGTGCGGATCCACGCCGGGAACAGCACGCCCGCCGAGGCGCCGCAATAGGAAAGCTCGGTGCGCAACGCCCGCCCGAGCTGTTCGACCGCTGCCTTCGACGCCGCATACGGCGCATTGATCATCCCGTTGATGTAGGCATACATCGACGCGGTAATGAGCACATGCCCGTTCGTGCTCACCACGTCCTGCCGCGTCGCACGGATGGTGTTCCATACACCGCGCAGGTTGACGTCGATGATCCGCTCGAAAAGGCCGTCCGGCGCGCTGTCGATGGTGAAGGCGTGCGCCCCGGCGGCTATCCCCGCGTTCGCGCACACCACGGTGACCGGGCCGAACTGCTCGCGCGCCCGCCTCAGCGCTTCGCTCAAAGTAGCTGGATCGGTGACGTCTGCGCGCAGGGCCACCACGCGATCTCCGCCCAGGGATGCGGCCACGGCCTCCGCCTCTTCGAGGTCCGTGTCCAGCAATGCGACGCACGCACCGCGCGCGTGGAGCTCGCGCCCCAACGCTTCACCGATGCCCCGTGCGCCGCCGGTGACGACACAAGTGGTTCCGGCCAGGTCAAGTCGTTTCAGGGCCACGGCGGCGCTCCCTCGAAGAAGAGTTGATTATCTTCCGGAAACTTATTCGACCTTGCCGTTTCACACAATGACAACGTCGTATTTGCCGAGCCGTTGCTTTCGGAGCGTCAACTATTGTTATGAGCAACACTCGCGTGGATATCCCTGCCATTTCGATTTCGCGCGGTACGACGAGGCGGAGCTTCCTTACGTGGACTGCCGCCGTGTCTGCCGCAGCATTCACCCCGGCGATGCTCGGCGGAACCGCCGAGGCACAGAGCTCGCTCCCGGCGGGCTCGCT